>Ga0272448_1002677_pt1 | contig 21954 bp, 13 predicted proteins | sample YNPCB0191_FD_202220 | JGI IMG/M metagenome (GOLD analysis project Ga0272448, IMG submission 202220) | Hot spring sediment microbial communities from Yellowstone National Park, WY, United States - YNP-CB-019-1 | ecosystem: Environmental > Aquatic > Thermal springs > Hot (42-90C) > Sediment... | reverse complement strand
ATGGGTGTCCTTGACCAGGCGGACAGCATCATGGCCGGGATAGGCAACGATAACCTTGTGGGCGGCTACGACATCCACCTCTATGTCCACACCGCGCTGTGGAAGTGGGGAGGAAATGACCCTAATTATCCCATCCCTTACATCGCTATGCCGGACATCCTGGACACCCTTATGAACAGGCACGGGGGTCGCCATCCCCGCTCCTACGCGGACAAACCCCTCCTTGTCATGGAGCAGGGAGCGGCGCACTCTCCCGCACCGGGTGAACCCTTGCCAGATGTCTATGACCAAATAGACACCGCGGCTCTGCACATGGTCCAGACCTACGACGCCTACAGGCGATACATGGAGATTTACGGGGAGGATTTCCAGCTCGCAGGCTCCCTCTGGTTCAGCCACGGAGCTCTTTTCGGGGAGAAGGAATTTCAGGTCGTTAACCAATATCCATGGGAGAATCCGTCAGGGCCATACTGGCCACTGCCAGCCTGGTATGTCCACAACTTCTACGCTGAGACCTACGCGAAGGCCACATCAGACAGCAGGAGGATGAAACTGCTCGCCTCAAGGGACGAGATAGCCACCTATGGTCCCGGGGCCAAGATAGCACCCTATGTAGGTCTGGGAGGGCCACCCCAATACTGGGTGGTTTATCCCATCAAGGAATACGAGCCGACCTCAAAGGCGCTGGTCAAGAAGGGCATAAGGATCATTAGGACCGACACCCTCGGCAACATTGACAGCGTGATAAACCTCACCGGCTCCCCTTACGACAGCGTGATAGAAGTCGCCTTGGCTTCCACTTACAACGAGCTGGACCTTGTCTTCACATCAAAACCTTTGTCGTCTGCGGCTAATAAGCTCTACTACACAAGGATCATTGGGAACAATGTTATGATCTCATCACTCTGGAGTAAGCCGGATAGCTCGGCTTTCTTCCCGGAAATCCACCTCTTTGCTTCTGACAGTGCTTTCGTGAGCTTTGCCACAAAAGACGCAAAGAGCGTCCCCTGGCCACCCGTTGGTGACGCTATTAGGACGATGGAGTTCCAGAGAAGTAACCCGGCTAGCGCTTTCAAAAGTTGTTACAATACCACCGTTTTCTGGGTCTCATCGGACATCTCCACGGACAAGAGGTTGCACCTCGCCTGGGAGGAGAGCAACGGCGTGATAAAATATAGGTCTTGGAAGAGGGGCACGTGGGGCATGCCCTACATTGTGGCATCCTCCAATGCTTCACATCCGGACATTGCCATGAGCTCCAGCGTGGCAAACGAGGCCTGGATATGCTGGCTGGATACCCAGAAGGATAGCGTTATGGTCAGGGGCCAGGTTTATGGTTTTCCTCCACCTCCAGCGAAGTTCCTTGGGTCAGTGGGAGAAGCCAAGTCTGCTGATCAGGAGGTGGAGGATCCTGTGCCGAAGATCAAACTTCACGGCAGCAAATTTTATGTGACCTGGGAGAACAACATGATAGTCTACGGGCCAGACAAGGTAACACCGAACCCCTATAAGCACTGGAGTTACCAGATAATGCTGGCCATGGGCGAGCTCCAGCCCGGTGGAGGCACAACCTACCGGGTTTCAAGTGGCATAATGAAACAGGACCCCCTGAATTGCAGATACCCTGACTTCCTTGTGAAAGACTCCCTGAAGCTCATGACCATCTATACCCACGGCCAGTATGGCATCCACAGAGTTGACTGCCAGCTACAGGACCTCTCTCCTGGCATCAAGATAACCGAACCCCAGGAATACTGGGCTTACCAGAAAGACCAAGATACCATCAAGGTTTGCTGGGACTTCTACAGGGGAAGCTATGGTGCAGGCCAGAAAAGCGTGACCATAAACCTCCTTGACGGGAACTCACAGGTGATAGAAACCAAATCAGTATCAGATGGGCAAACCTTCTACACCTGGTTTGCCCCACGGAACAACATCTACGACCTCTACAAGATAGAGGTGAAGGTTACGGATAGCATGGATAAGAAGGCCTCTGACTTGGTGAGCCCTATTCAGACCTGGTATGCCGTGGGAAACACCTCCTCAAATACGGAGAAGGTAACAAGGCTTTCCTTCAGTGATGACCCCTTCTTCGCCTACTGGGGCAAGTATTCTTTCTCGTGGCTTGACTCCCTGAATTCTTCCAACCAGGCTGTCTGTATGAAAGGAGCAGGCGACACGGCCAGCCGCGAACCAACGGTGCTCTCCAGCGTGACCGGTGATACCTTGATCTACTTATATCCCCATACCAACAGTAGGAGGATCCGCTACTGGTTCTGGAGCGAGGCAGGCGTAATGGATACGGCCATAACCCTTGACATGCCGGTAAACTTTACGGTTCTCCAGTTTTCACCCTGGGTCGTAGGAGATACCGTGCACTTCGTGGCGGAGATAGCGCACAAACCGGATATCGGGTATATGGATGGCTTCAGGCTCGTTTATGGCAAGTTCTGCTGGAATGTCCCTCCTGGTTCCAACCAGCCCATCGGATTGGTTGATCCGGTCAGGGCTTATTCCACGGATTGGAGATGGCCAAATACCTTTATATACCCGGATATCACTGTGAGCGGCTCAGAAAACGGTAACACCATCTGTGTTGCCTACATTTACCACGATACCCTCTATTGCATCCAGTGGCAGGCTAACAACTTTAGGGTGCGCGACACCTTACTCAAGGTAGGGAGCATCAAGTCGTTTGACCTGTATCTCCATCATGGCGTTCATGATACCGTGCAGGTTATCTACCATAAGGAGGTCACCTTCTATGCCTCCGATATAGTTCTGATAGAGTGGCAAGTGGACTTCCCTGACCAGAAGACCACGACCACGCTCCAGAAAGGTGGAGAGATTTCTTGGTATGGCTTCCCCTGTGTAAAAGGTAACAGGGCCGCCTGGGTTAGAACGGGCGCTTCCGAAACGACACCTGCCAAGGCCGTGTTCGTAGCAACCAGGAATCAGGGCTCGTGGAGTATCACTGACACCCTTGACCCAGATGTTTTTACAGGGTTGGCCTGGCCACATTTCACCGCGGATGGGTCATGGATAGTGTGGACACGTGACCCCGGTAATGGCTACGGCAAGATTATGTGGGCACAGCCCAGCTTCGGGCCAGCCAGTTTCCCCCTCAAGCCCGTGTTTGCCCTCTACGCTCCCTATCCCTCACCCGCAAAAAGCAAAATGACTGTCCAGTTCTCAATACCTGGCCCTGAGGAATATGCCCTAAGGATTTATGATGTGGCGGGCCGCCGTGTCGCAACCCTGGCCGAAGGCAAGGGAGAAAACGGACTTCACACCTTGACCTGGTTCGGCACGAACGAGACCGGGAGCCGCCTACCTGCAGGGGTTTATTTCATGCGCCTGACCTATGGTGAGAGCAAAAAAGATGTGAAGAAGGTGGTTTGGATGAAGTAGACCAGAGGAGGCTCTATGTTGATCTCCCCTGGTAGGTCTCAGGCTCGGAGGATATGAAGAGCCAGATAGGAGAAGTCGCCAAGCCTCGTTCCTCCAAGGGGAACGAGCCAGGACTCCACATCCTCACGAGAACGGCTTTGTCAGGCGCGGATCGGTCCCCAAATATTCTAGGAGCTTTTGCTCGGCCCGGATCCTGATTTTCATCCCTCCCCTTACCGTGTCCCCGGCCGTGTCCCCTGGCGTGTCCCCTACCCCGTCCCAACCCCGTCCCAAAACCTGTCCGCGGAGCCGGCGCCCGGGGGAGGGTTTATCAGGTTGAAATGCTTTGGGGCCGGCCTTTATCCTCTGTCCGTGCCAAGGAGAAAGAGCGGTAAGACCCCCGTTGAGGATTACAGGCACAAGGAGGCCACCAGGAAGAACAATCCTCCCGCTGGCCTCGCGCCGGGCTTTGAGAGGCCCGCCAGGGAAAAGAAGACCTATGCCTTTGATCCTCACCTTGATCCCCAGCTTGTCTGGGCCGGTAAAGCCGGCCTCAAGGCTTACGAATTTGACGAGGGCGAAACCAGCTTCAGCGTGGACACGGTCTCCCTTCACAAAGGCCATTATCACACACAAAGCTGTAATGCTCGCCTAATCGGAGTTATAAAATGACAGCGGATGATAGTGGGCTAAAACCCGGTGACATCCTTGAAGCTGATTTCTGGCCCGAGCCGGTGCGCGTGTTAACTCTGGAACAAGTAGGGAAAGGGGTAAAAATCGAAGCTGTTGGCACCAAAATCCAGCAGTTTTACTCGGTCATTTTGAACGAGGATGACCTTGCACAAGTGCATGTGAAAACACAGACCGGGCGTGATTTCGGCGGGCGCGGCGAGGCCTTCTTTTTAGCAATGGAAGCGAATCGTATCCGCTATGCCCATCAATTTGACCCGCTTTTTGCTGTCAATGTTTCGCAGGTTGATCCCCTGCCGCACCAGATTGAAGCCGTATACCGCTACATCCTGCCAAACCCACGCATACGCTTCTTGCTGGCCGATGACCCCGGCGCGGGAAAAACAATCATGACCGGTCTCCTGCTTAAGGAGCTGAAATACCGCGGTCTGGTGCAACGCACGCTGGTTGTGGTGCCAGGCCATCTCAAGGACCTGTGGATAAGAGAGATGAAGGATCGGTTTGGTGAAACCTTCATCGCAGTTGACCGTAGCGTAATGGACGCCGCGTGGGGGCGCAACATCTGGCGAGAGTATTCCCAGATCATCACATCCATGGATTTTGCCAAGCAGGACGATGTGATGATGGCCTTGAGCGAGACGCACTGGGACCTGGTGGTTGTGGATGAAGCCCACAAGATGGCCGCCTACCGCTATGGCGAAAAAACACAACGCACCGAACGCTATCGCCTGGGCGAGCTTCTCTCTCGCAAAAGCAATTTTTTGTTGTTTCTGACTGCTACACCCCATCGCGGCGACCCGGAGAACTTCCGCCTGTTCCTGGACCTCCTGCAGATGGGGCTATTCGCCAACACCGGCCTGCTCAAGGAGGCGGTGCATAACACCGAAAACCCTCTCTTCTTGCGCCGCCTAAAAGAAGACCTAAAAGACTTTGAAGGACGACCGCTCTTCCCCCCGCGTAGGGTTATCACAAAAAGCTATCGGCTTAACGAGGACGAAAAGCGGCTCTATAATGCCGTAACAGAATATGTTGAAAAGTCCTACAACAAAGCCCTGAATGCCGAGAAACGGAATGTTGCTTTTGCTCTCCTGATTTTACAGCGGCGATTGGCTTCTAGCATCAGGGCCGTGAGGAGCTCGCTTGAGCGCCGTAAAAAGCGGTTGGAGGAACTACTGGAGCTGGGCGATTGGATTGCCAAATCCGGGAAGATAGACGAGGAGGAGCTGGAAGACGCGCCCGAATCTGCACGTCTCAAGACCGAACAAGAGCTGATAGAGCGCCTCACTGCCGCAGAAACTCGCGAAGAGTTGCAAGAGGAGATCGCAACCCTTGCCAATCTCATTCGTCTAGCCCGCGAAGCTGAACGGCACGAGATAGAGACCAAGCTCGGCGAGCTGCGTAAGGTTATGGAAGACGAACACATTCAACGAACAGGCGAGAAACTCCTTGTCTTCACCGAGTCGCGTGAAACTCTGGAATACTTGGCAGACAAACTCAGATCCTGGGGCTATTCCTTTGTCACTCTTCACGGCGGGATGGGCCTGGACGCCCGCATTCGCGCCGAGCACGAGTTCCGGGAGCGGGCCCAGATAATGGTATCTACCGAGGCAGGCGGTGAGGGCATCAACTTGCAGTTTTGTTCGCTTATGGTCAACTACGATATCCCGTGGAATCCCAACCGGCTAGAACAGCGTATGGGCCGTATCCACCGCTATGGTCAGCAAAAAGAGGTGCACATCTACAACCTCGTCGCCGTTGATACCCGCGAGGGCAAGGTGTTGGAGGCCCTCTTTCGCAAGCTCGAGCGGATTCAGGAGGCTTTGGGTAGCGATCGCGTTTTTGATGTAATAGGCGAAGTGATGCCAGGCCGTAGCCTAAAGGAGCTCATCGTAGAGGCCATTGCCAATAGGCGCACGCTTGAGGAGATCGTCGCTGAGATAGAGGCGGTCCCCAATGAAGAGGCGGTGCGCAGGGCGCGAGAGGCAGTATTGGAAGGGTTGGCAACGCGGCACATTGACCTGCAAAGGGTGCTAGGTGAGGAGCGTCGCGCTCGCGAGAACCGCCTAGTGCCCGAATACATTGAGCGTTTCTTTGAGCAAGCCTGTCAGTTTCTCAAAATTCCCCTGGAACGTCGTTCAGACGGCCTGTGGCGCGTGCCCAACCTGCCCTACGAGATCTGCAATGTCTCGCAAGAGTTTCGGAATCGCTTCGGCGAGGTCTTCCGGGAATACAACAAACTGTGCTTCGACAAACAAACCGCCCGCCGCCACGAGGCGATCTTCATAGCGCCCGGTCACCCCCTGCTTGAAGCCGTGATTGAAAGGATACTGAGTGAGTGCGCTGATGATGTGCGTCGCGGAGCTGTATTCGTTGATCCCGATGGGAGGCTGGACGGATGGCTATTCTTTCTGGAAGGTGAGATCCGTGATGGCACAAACAGGGTAGCCGGGAAACGGGTCTTTGCCGTATATCGCTCAGTTGACGGGGATTTGAGGGTCCTAAACCCATCTGTCCTCTGGGACTTAAAGCCGGATGACAAACAACGGGATATAGGGACCCCGGTAAGTGAGGATGAGATCATCGCTTATGCCGCCGAGCAGGTTCTGGATTCCTATCGCTCTGAATTGTTGGCTGAACGCGAGCGCTACACTGCCATTAAGCGCAAATATGGCTTGAGTTCTCTGGAGCAAATGATCCTTGAATCTGATGCGAAACTGAGCGAGTATCATGTCCGTCGTGACAAAGGCGAAAACATTCCGGAGGCGGAAATAACAAATGAACAGCGCAGAAAGGAAGAACTTGAGGCGCGCAAGCGGGCGCTTGAAGAGGAAATCCGCCGCGAAGCCATGCTCCTGCCCCGGACGCCAAAGGTTTTGGGCGTGGCACGCATTATGCCTGAGCCTCCAGGAGACAAAGAGATACGCCCAGATATGGAAGTAGAAGCCATTGGCATGAGGGTAGCAATGGACCACGAAAGGAAGCGCGGGCGCTTTCCAGAAGATGTATCGGCGCAGAACTTGGGCTATGATATACGCTCGGCCAGCCCTGGGGGCGAATTTCGCTACATTGAAGTCAAAGCCCACGCCACAACCGGCTCTATCGTGCTGACCCCTAACGAATGGCTCATGGCCAAGCGCTTTGGCGATGAATACTGGCTCTATGTGATTGAGAATGCCGCAAGCAAACCGCTACTCCGCGCAATTCAAAACCCTGCCGCCAAACTTCAACCCGAAGAAGTAGTTGAGGTCGTGCGGTATGTGGTAAGACAGTGGCAGGAGGCAAGCAATGAAACCGGGTGAGATTTCCCAATCGGCGCGGCTGGCGCCGGATGAACTCAAAGCAGTGCTTCACTTGTGGAGGTTTTAGAGCAATGAACAGAAACACAAACCCGCGCCTTGTTGAAGTTGATTTCCCCCTCCGGGCTGTCTCCGAAGAATCCGTGCGCGAGAAGAATATCCGCCACGGACACATCTCCACGCTCCACATCTGGTGGGCGCGGCGTCCGCTGGCTGTCTCCCGTGCGACAGCGCTGGCGGCGCTCCTGCCGGATGATCCCCGGCGCCGCGAGGAACTGCTTGCGCTAGTGCGCGAAATTTCGCCCTGGGAGGCCGTCGCTAACGGCAACGCCCCGCAGATTGAAAAAGCCCACCGGCTCATCCGCGAAGCCTTCGGCGGGCGCGCCCCGCGCGTGCTGGACCCATTCGCCGGCGGCGGCGCCATTCCCCTTGAGGCTCTCCGCCTGGGCTGTGAGACCTACGCGCTGGATTATAATCCCGTCGCGGTCCTACTGAATAAGGCTGTGCTTGAATTCCCGCAGAGATTCGGCCAGCCCGGCTCCCTAAAGAGCGTGAACCTCCCTCAGCCCAGAAACCATTCGTTAGCGCTCCCGACAGAGCGTTCCGAAAATCCTCTGAAGGATGCGGTTTCCGCCTGGGGAGAGTGGGTGCTTGAAGAAGCCCGCAAGGAGCTAGAGCGCTTCTACCCCAAAGACCCCGACGGCTCTATTCCTGTTGGCTACATCTGGGCGCGCACGCTACCCTGTCAGAATCCCGCCTGCGGCGCTGAAATCCCGCTCATGCGCCAAACCTGGCTAGCCAAAAAAGACAAAAGGAGGATCGCCCTCAAGCTCATCCCCAACCGGGGAGCCCGGCGCGTGGAGGTCAAAATCGTTGGGGCAAATGGAGAGCCTATAGACTTTGACCCCGAAGAGGGCACCGTCTCGCGCGCCCATGTGCGCTGTCCGCTCTGCGGCGGAACGATTGACGACAAGACCACCCGAAGGCTTTTCCGCGAGGGCAAATCGGGCCAGCGCCTGATGGCCGTAGTGCTCCACCACCCGAACCGCCCAGGCAAGACCTACCGCCTGCCCACCGAGCGCGACCTGGAAGCCTACCGCGCCGCCGAAGCCGCGCTGGAAATCAAACGCGCCAAGCTCCGCGAAGAATGGGGCATGGACCCCGTGCCGGATGAGCCACTGCCGCCCTTAGAAACGCTCGGCTTCCGTGTCCAGCGTTATGGCCTTACTCGCTGGGGCGACCTGTTCAACCCGCGGCAGAAGCTGGCGCTCATCACCTTCGCCGAGAAAGTCCGCCAGGCGCACACCCAAATGCTCGCCCAAGGCACCGAGCCGGAGTTCGCGAAAGCGGTGGTGACCTATCTGGCGCTGGGGATCAGTCGTATGACGGACAGGAATTCAGTTTTATGCCGCGTCATTCCACAAACCGAAGCGATAGGTTTTACGTTTACGCGTCAAGCGTTGCCGATGCTTTGGGATTACATCGAAATGAACCCGCTCACCCATCCGAGTGGCTGGTCTGCCTTACTGGAAGACTCAATTTCAAACATTGCTCACCTAACCTGCATTTCGCCGGTGGAGGATTTGCCTCAGGTTCACCACGGCACCGCCACCGACCTTCCCTGGCCGGAGAACTTCTTTGATGCCGTGCTGACCGACCCGCCGTATTACGACAATGTGCCCTACAGCGATCTGGCGGACTTTTTCTATGTCTGGCTCAAGCGCACAATTGGCGACCTTTATCCCGATCTTTTTGCTACGCCCCTTACGCCGAAATCCGAGGAAATGGTGGCCGATGCAAGCAAAGCGGGCGGCATGGAAAACGCCATGCGGCGGTTTGAGGAGATGCTCACCCAGGCGTTCCGCGAAATCCACCGCGTCCTTAAACCTGAAGGGATCGCCGTCATCGTCTTCGCCCACAAGACCACCGAGGCCTGGGAAACCGTGATCAACGCCCTACTGGAGGCCGGCCTCTACATGACCTCTTCCTGGCCCATCCACACCGAGATGCGGGCGCGACTGCGCGCCCAGGAATCTGCCGCGCTGGCTTCATCCATCTACATGGTCTGTCGCAAGCGCACCACGGGCGAAGTGGGCGAGTATCCAAAAGTGCGCAAAGAGATTGACGCGCGCGTGCGCCAAAAGCTTGCGCAGTTCTGGGACGAGGGGATTCGCGGCGCGGATTTCTTCATGAGCGCCATCGGCCCGGCGGTGGAGGCATTTGGCAAGTATGCCCGCGTGGAAAAACTTTCGGGGGAGCTGGTCAGCGTTGCGGAGCTGCTGGAATATGTGCGCAAAGTCGTGAGCGAGTTCGCGCTGGAGCGTGTCTTGGGTTCAGCGCAATTGGGCGGCGTGGACGCTCCGACCCGCTTTTATCTCCTCTATCGCTGGACTTATAATCACGCCCGCGTGCTCTTTGACGATGTGCGCAAGCTGGCGCAGGGACTCGGCCTGGAGCTGACCGCACTCTGGGATAAAGGTGGGCTAGTTGAAAAGCAAAAAGACTATGTGTATCTGCCCATGCCGCTGGAGCGCGCCAAAAACGCTAAATTCGCAAGCCAAGGCCGCTTTAACACGATGATAGACGCCCTGCACTATGCCATCTGGCTCTGGAACGAGAACAACCAGAAGAAACTGCGCGAGCACCTCGCGGCTAGCTATGGCAACAACGAAACCTTCTGGCAAGTAGCCCAGGCAATTGCGGAGGTCTTGCCAGAAGGGGACAAGGAAAAGCAGCTCCTGCAAGGTTTGCTGTATGGACGCAGGAGCTTTCAGAAAGATACTCAACAGCAGTCAGATCTTTTTAATGGAGGTGAATCATGAAGCCGTGGTATGAAGTCATTAGGCCGCACCGGGACATCCGAGCGGGCAATTTTGATGAATCCGTCTTTGCGGCGGATTTGTCCGATGTGATCGCTGAGCGTGGACCTTTGGAATATAGGGATGCGGAGACCTTCTTTCGCAAAACTTATCTGACCATAGGACTTGTGAACCTGCTTTCGTCTGTCGCGTTGCGCCTTTCTGGCCAAAAGCAGGGCGAAGCAGTAATCCAGATCCAGACTCCATTTGGGGGTGGCAAGACGCACAGCCTGATTGCGCTGTATCACTTGTTCAAAGACCCTGAAGCAATGAAGGGATCGGAAGTAGTCTCGCAGATTCTCAAGGAAACCAAACTGGAGGCCGTCCCATCCGTCCGGGTGGCTACATTTGTGGGCACCGCCGCCGACCCGCTTGGCAAAACGCCTTGGGGAGAGATTGCGGAGCAATTGGGCAGATATTCCTCCCTATCTGAGCACGACCAGAAGCGGCGCTCTCCGGGCAAGGACCTGCTCCACGAGCTCCTCGGCGGCAAGCCTACACTTCTCCTGATGGACGAGGTGGCGGAGTATGCCGTAAAAGCAAAGGATTTCCGCGAGCAGGTGATTGTCTTTTTCCAGGAGCTTACGGAAACGGTGAAGGTTCTGCCGCAGTGCGTTCTTGTGGTGACCCTGCCCTCCAGTGCGCCTTACGGCGAAGATGGCGAGCGGGTGCTCTTCCAACTCCAGCAGGTCTTTGGGCGCGTGGAGGCGATCTACACGCCCGTTGAGGGCGAAGAGATTTACGAGATCATCCGCCGCCGGTTGTTTGAGGATGCGCCGGACCCTACCGAAGTGCGCAGAGTAGCCGAGAGCTATTGGCAGATCTATCAGCGGCTTGGCGACGATGTGCCGCGTGAGGTGCGCGAGACGGCGTATCGCGACAAGTTGCGCAAGGCGTATCCCTTCCATCCAGAGCTAATTGACCTCCTGTTTGAGCGCTGGAGCACCTACCCCACATTCCAGCGCACTCGCGGGGTGCTCAGGTTTCTGGCCGAGGTGGTGGCAGACCTATACAAAAACCAGCATCCTGCACCGCTCATTCAGCCGGCGCACATCAACCTGGCCAATCCGAAGATTCGCCGCGAACTGCTCAAACATATCGGGAACGAGTATGAGGGCGTCATCGCCGCGGACATCGCTGATGGGAACGCAAAAGCCCCAAAGATAGACCGTGAGCTGGGAGAATATTCCCTTTTTAGGGTTGCCAGCGGCTTGGCAACCGCCATCTTCTTCGGCTCCTTCAGCGGGAGCGAGAAGAAGGGACTGGGTATTCAGCGCCTGCGCATGGCGGTGTTGCGCGAGGGCATCCAGCCGGCGCTGGTCGGCGATGCGCTCCGCCGTCTTGAGGACGAGCTGTGGTATCTGCATGTGGAAGGGGGCGTTTATTCGTTCTCCAGTCAGCCCAATCTCAACCGCGTCATCATAGAGAAGGAGGAGGCAGTCAGCGACGAGCTCATTACGGAAGAAATCCGCTCCCGGCTGGAGAAACTTGTGGGCAGTGAGTTGCGCGTGACGCTCTGGCCGAAAGTCTCTCAGGATGTGCCCGATACGAAAGAGCTGAAGTTAGCGATCCTTGCGCCCGAGCACACAAAGCAGAATGGTGCTACCAGTGTGTTGGTGAAGGAGCTCTTGAAACAGTGCGGCAAAACATTTCGCACTTACCAGAATACGCTCCTTGTGCTTACTGCTGACGAGGGTGAGCTATCGTCTCTGCGCCAGAATCTCAAGCGGTATCTCGCTTTGCACGCCATCCGCGATGACAAAGCGCTCATGCGCCAGCTGGCGGAGGAAAATAAGAAAACGCTGGAGAGCAAGGTTAAGGATTTAGAGGGCGGCATACCTTTTGGCCTGCTCTCCGCGTATCGGCATCTGGCAAAGCTTGGCGAAGGCGACATAGAGTGGCTCGATTTGGGGTTACCCACCACTGGCGAGAGAGGGTCGCTGGCCAAGCGGGCGCGCGAGTACCTCAAAAGCCAGGAACTCTTGTCTGAGCGCATCTCGCCGCACAACCTTCTCAAGAAGGCGCTCCGTGAGGACGAGCGTGAAAAGCCGGTGGCTGAGATTGCTGAAGCGTTTTTGCGCTATCCGCAGTTCCCGATGGTTGAAAATCTGGCTGTGATAGAGCAGGCCATCAGGCAGGGAGTCCGAGAAGGCGTCTTCGCAGTGAGGATAGGCGAACAGGTCTACTTCAAAAAGGAGATGCCCCTCACCTCGCTTTTTGAGGCCGACGCAGTGCTGGTGCGAGTGAAGTCTCCCGACCCCATCGCAGTGAGGATAGGCGAACAGGTCTACTTCAAAGAGGAGATGCCCCCCACCTCGCTTTTTGAGGCCGACGAAGTGCTGGTGCGAAAGGGACAAGACAATGAGCAAAAATATAAGTATTATCGGTTGCATGCCAAGGTTCCCTATGACAAGCTCTCGGAGCTTATCAGAGGTGTGATCATGCCCTTGCGTAACGATGGGGCAGAGGTGGAGGTGGAAGTAATTGTTACAGCAAGTTCAGAATCCGGGGGCATCAAGAAGGAAACGCTGGAGCACAAGGTTAAAGAGACGCTTAAGCAAATCGGCGCGGAGGTTTTAGAGGAGAATGGGGAACAATTGCGGGACCAGAAACATTAATCTGGAGGGCGCTCCTTTGTTCTCCGATCCAAAGCCACATCTCACACCCTGGGCTTTCTGACCCGAACGGCAAGGGGTGGAGTCTAAGCTAAGGTGATCCGTTTGATCAGCTCCAAAAGGCATTTTCCAACTAACCGAAAATGACCCCTTTTTCACTAATTTCCGTTATGGGGTGAGATCTCGGAAAAGCCTGTAAAATCAAGTGGGCGGAACAGGATTTGAACCTGTGCCCTCCTGCTTGTAAGGCAGGCGCTCTCACCGGGCTGAGCTATCCGCCCAGCTTCACTTACGCAAGGACAAGGCCAGCTTGGACTTTTTCCTGGCCACGGTATTGGGATGGTATATCCCACGCTTCGCCGCCTTATCCAGAGCCGAATATATCTTTCTCAGAAGCTCCTCTTTCTTGGCCACATCGGTCTCGGCCTTGAACTCCTTTATCCTATTCTTTATATATGTCTTCACGGCCCTGTGAGCGAGGCGTCGCTTCGCGGACTGTCTAACCCTCTTTTCGGCCGAAAGATTCCTTCGCGGCATAAAACTCTCCTTCTGTGGCAGATTATCCAGCGCGAGCCCAGCCCGGATCAAGCACCACAGGCCCCCATAAATGGAATTCAAAGCCGCAGGAGGTTTATAATTTCAATATGAGAAGAGTATTGTTTTTTCTATTATCCACGGGCATCGCGCTTGCAGGCGAGCTCGGGCCTGATGGGATAAAGGCTGTGCAGAAGGACATCAAGATACAGCGAGAATTCGCTCCCATTAACTATTGCCTCAATCCTTTGAATTACGGCTGGAAAGTCCGGGGCGTGAAAGCGGATTCGCCGCTGGTGGTGAGGGTTCTGGTCCTCAGGGTTGAGTTTCAAAAGGAGGTTCCGGATGACCCGGAGACAACCGGGGACGGAAAGTTCATCATGGTTCCGCAGGGAACAGAGGGCGATCTGGACTACGATCCTCCGCACGACAAGGTTTATTTTGAGCGCATGATGGAGATGGCGCAGAAGTATTTTGCGGAAGAGACAATGGGCGGGGTGAGGGTTGAGTATGTGGTGAAGCCGGACGCCGAGGACTCCGCTTATCAGCTTCCGCACAAAATGCGCTACTACGGGGATTGGGACTTCTGGGCTCAGGGAATAGTTCTCCTCATCAAGGATGCCGTAGAGGCGGCTGACCTTGACCCTTCGGTTGACTTCAACGACCTGGACGGGAACGGGACGCCCGACTACATGGAAGGGGTCCTTCCGGTGATTATGATTTTCCACGCCGGCTCGCCATACCAGACCGATGTCGCTTATGACACCCCCCTGGACATCCCAGCGCTCACTGCCTTCGCGGGGGCGTTCTATTATTACTTTGGCGCACCATACCTCCTCGCAAACGGCGGGACTGACACGATATGGGCCTGCACAGTGATGCCGGAGCAGATGACCCAGGACGGCTGGAGGATTCGCCTCCAGGCAACCCTCGTCCACGAGATGACCCACCTCATATGGCAGATACCCGACCTCTACGACATATCCTACAAGGGCATAGGGGTTGGGGGGTGGGACATCCAGGGTTCAGCGCCATACCTTGAGGACAGAGCTAGAGGCATTCCGCCGGGGCTTTACCCGGTTCTCCACTCGGGCTGGAGCAGGCTTGAGTGGATGGACTGGTATTTCAAGAACTATGTCTTTGGCAGGGGGTTCCTCGGCGACAGCGTTTGGCGCGAGATAACTCCGAAACCTGAGGACACAGCGCTTACGGTCTGGCCAGCGTGCGCGCTCACAGGCTCTCTTGATACGGTGGGCCGAGAGGGCATCCCCAGGTTCGTGAAGGTAAAGATAAACGAAAAAGAGCATTACTTGGTTGAGAACCGATTGCGAGACCTGAACGGGGACGGGACCGTTCTCCCTGTCTGGAAGGACGGGGTTGTCATAGGGCCCATGTATGGGGAGTGGGATTTCCTATTGCCCGGCGAGGGATTGCTTATTTGGCATGTTGACGAGGCCATAATAGAATCAACTGACTACTACGAGATGAACGCCGTGAGGCCGATGGGGCTTGACCTTGAGGAGGCGGATCACATTCAGGACCTTGAATACTGGGGGACTTATCCATACGACTGGTTCGGCTCCCCCCGTGACCCCTATTACAAGGGAAACAACACCGAGCTCGGCCCCTACACAACGCCTGACACGAGGGCTAACCGCGGAGGACACACGGGAATATTCATTCACGATGTATCAGGTCCGGGAAGGCCCATGAGTTTCTCCGTGAGGAACGACCTAGTTGCGTGGAGAACCAGCGCGGGCGAGCCCGAGGAGAGGACCCCTATGACCGTTCTGGCTGACCTGGACCGCGATGGCAGAAAGGAGGTCCTGGTGGCGAGAACGGGGAAGGTGGACACGGTCGGAAGGTGGGCGAAGTTCACAGCCAGCATATATGCCTTCAGGGGGGACGGAACACATTATTTCAACAATGCGAACGGCTTTTTCGCCTCCGTGAAGGACTCGCTTGACACGCTTTACTACTATCAGGACGACAGGCTGATCCAGTCCTCTCCAGCGGTGGGGGACCTTGACGGCGACGGGATTGCGGAGGTCATATTCGGGACCGCCTCAGGCAAGCTTTACGCCTTTTCGGCGAAGGACAACATCACCCCGGGAAGGGCTGACCCCTTTCCAGGCTTCCCAATAGCCCTTGGAACCCAGATGAGGTCAAGCCCTTCTGCGGCTGATGTTGATCGGGACGGGAGGGATGAGGTCCTTTTCGGCCACGACGGAAACTGGTTCGCTTGCCTTAAAGCTGGGACAACCCCCGGCACGATTGACACCCTGTTCTGGCTGAGGCCCGGCGGAGCGGTGAGGACTGCTCCTGGCCTCGTGGGCGATACCATAGCCCTCGTTTGCGGGGATAACATGCTTCACCTTATTGATTCCGCGGGCAGGGAACTGCCCGGCTTTCCGGCCGGGGAGGCCTCTCCGTTTCCGAACTACGGGTGGCCGGGAATAGGGGACCTTGACGGCGACGGCGAGCCGGAGATGGTCTACTTCTCCAACCAGGGAAGCGGCAAGGGCTACATTACCTGCTTTGATATGAGGGGCAGGAAAAGGTGGGAGCGCGAGTCCGATAAACCGGTCATGACGCCGATTGCCCTCGGAGACCTTGACGCCGACGGAAGGCTTGAGGCCGCTTGGGTGTCAGGAGCCAGGCTCTGGTGCGTGAACTCCGAGGGCGCGCTGATCTCAGGTTATCCCGTTGAACTGCCGCGCATAGATCGCGATTCTCTTAGGGGTTATTCGGCTCCGGTCTTCGGGGAGGGCAAGCTCCTGATAGCCATATCCCGGAAGGGTTTGTTCGCCTATGACGCGCTGGGCAAGGTTGTTCCCGGATTTCCCCTTGAGCTTGAGGGCAACGCCCCGCAGGCGCCAGCGCTCGGGGATTTGACGGGGGACAGGAGGCTTGAGCTCGTGGTTGCTGATTCAATAGGCAATCTGGTGGCGTGGCGAGTGCCCGATACGGTATCGGTATGGCCACAGCTCGGCCACGACGAGCGCCACACCTCCTACCTGCCGCAAAGTCCCTACAGCACGAGGGCGTCAGGCCGAAAGGCGCTTGACAGGGTCTACTTCTACCCTAACCCTGCGCACAAAAAAACCTGGCTAAGGTTCTATGTCCCTGAGGCCGGGGAACTGCTCTGCGAGATATTTACTTTCTCCGGAGAGCGCGTGCTTTCGCAAAGGTGGCAGGTTTCAGGAGGGGTCATGGAGGAGAGGGAGATAGATATCTCTGGCCTCGGGCCGGATGTCTACATGGCCAGGGTGGTCTTCGGAAAGGAAACCAGGATAATTAAGTTCGCCGTGGATAGGACGCCTGGGCCGTAGTCAAGAGGGCTACCTTTACCTTCCGAGCATCCTTTCAGCCTTCTCAACACCCCTCTTGGCATCCTCGTGATTGGGGTCAAGCTTCAGGACCTCCCTCCAGTAAAAGAGGGCTGTTCTGTAGTCCTCGTTGGCGTAAGATTCTACCCCCTTAAGGTATAGGTCCCGCACCCTTCCGGAACTGCCCCTCGCCTTCTCAGCGAGCGCGTAGTAGTCCTTTAGCGCTGATTGGAAGCGCAGGGAACAGGTCTTCCTATAGATGCTGAGGATGGGCCTGAGTGGCCTGGTCCCCGGAGATTTCTTCATAACCTTTTGAATCAACGCGGCTGCCTCATCCGGCCTCATGGCAACCGGCCCAGAAAAGACGATTTCCGAAAGAAAATCCCCCGCGCCATCGCTCAATTTCACATCCGGAAGATTCCCATCCAGCCAATCAGCGAGTGCGGCCGAGTATGCCCACACGAGACAAGTCTTCCTCGCTCTCTCAGCGGCCTCGTCCTCTTGGAAAGCGGATAAAAGGGCCTCGGCCCCCGGAGGAAGGTTGGCCCTGAGCGCCTTAGGCCCTGACCAGGCGCTGAGCTCGTGTTCGGCCATGGCGAGCTCAACCAGAGCGTTCTTGCCGAATATCCTTTCCCTATCCCCCGGGAACCTAATGTGGCCGAGAACCTTCTCCTTATCCCTCTTGGAGAGCCTCGCGAAAACCGAATCGTTGAAAGAGGGTCTCTGCTCAGAGAGCCAGAAGCCCCTTCCGTCCTCCTCAACCATGACATCCGGCGAGAGATCAAGCCCGTATCCAAGGTCAACCACCTTTACAGATGCGGTAAGCGCTACAATGATAACCCCGATCAAAACTCAACCCTCCTTTTGCCGTGCTCCCTCACTATCTTTGCCTTGGTCGGAGCGGTCCTTTTGCCCTTGATGATGAAGCGGTTTATGTCCTCGTCAACCGTGAAGGTGTCGGCTTTTATCTCGCGCAGAAGGTCTCTCTTCTCCTTCTCTGACATCAGGGATAGCCTTATCTGCCAACGAACCCTCGCCTCCTCGGAGAGGAGTTCGGCGGCCCTTTCGGTCTTCTCCCTCTTGAGGGAGCGTATGAAATCCCCTATTTCCTGATAGCCCTGGGTCTGCAGTGCCTCCTTGGTGAAGTTTATGTCCTTCTTCGCCCAGGGCATGAGGTCGCAGGCCGCCGTCAACAGGATGAGCAACACACAAGGGGCAAGAGTTCCCCTCATTTCCTATGCCTCCCGGCTAAAAGCAGGTATTTCCTCATGAATTCGGTTATATCCCCGTCCAGAACAGCATCAGCGTTCCCGGTCTCGTAGTCTGTCCTGTGGTCCTTTACCATACGGTATGGGTGAAGGACATAGCTCCTTATCTGATGACCCCAGGCTATTTCGTGTTTTTCGCCGGTTTTCAGCCTAATCTCTTCCTTTTGGGCCTCTCGCTTGGCCTCGTAGAGCTTGGCGCGCAGTATGCGGAGGGCGTTCAGCTTGTTCTGGTGTTGGGAGCGCTCTGACTGACAGGAGACGACAATGCCGGTCGGCAGGTGGGTGATGCGAACTGCCGTGTCGTTCTTCTGCATGTGTTGGCCGCCCGGGCCAGATGCCCTAAAGGTCTCTATCTTAATGTCCTTCATGTCAATCTCAACCTCCACTTCCTCAACCTCCGGATAAACGAAGACTGAGGCGAACGAGGTGTGGCGGCGGCGGGAGGCATCAAACGGGCTTATCCTAACCAAACGGTGCACCCCGCGCTCGGCCTTCAGGTAACCGTAGGCGTAAGGCCCCTCAACCAACACGGTCGCGTCCTTTATGCCCGCCTCCTCGCCAGGCTGGTAGTCCAGGGTTTTAACGCCGTAGCCCTCCCTCTCCGCCCATCTCAGATACATCCGCAGGAGCATCTGGGCCCAATCCTGGGACTCGGTTCCTCCAGCGCCCGGATGAATAGTGAGGATAGCGTTCTTAAGGTCATCGGGATCGGAAAGGACAAACCTCAGCTCAAGCTCCTCAAGGCTTTTCTCAAGCGCTTCTATTTCTGCGGATAGCTCCTGGGCCGCTGAGGGGTTTTCCCTGATGAGCTCATCCATGGCCTCTATTTCCGATTCCAGACGGCTGAAGAGCTCCAGCTTCTCCTTTACCGAGGCGAGCTCCGCCATCATGGACCTCGCCGTGCTCTGATCGGTCCAGAAATCAGGGGAAACTGATGCCAGCTCTATTTCTCGGGCACGAGCGGAGAGGGCATCCGTGTCAAAGAAACCCCCTGAGCTCTGCAAGCCTTCTCTTAAGCTCCTCCATAATCCTTGGTTCTCGGGCTCACTGGTTCATGAGGCCGAGCATTGTGCATCCGCCGCCAACGATACAGCATATCCCCAAAGCAATAAGCAGAACCGCCACTATGGCTATTATCAACCATATCCACCACTTGCTCTTTTTCTCCGGCGGCGGGGTTTCGCTTATGACCTCACCTGAGTATGGGCCTGTCGTTTCTTGAGGCACGCTGAGAAGGGCGCCGCACTTCACGCAATACCTGGCCTCGTCAGGGTTTTCCGTTCCGCAGCTTGGACACTTTTTCAAGACAAACCTCCACGCTAGAACCCAATTATAAACGCCGGCTCCGGCCCCGTTCAAATGTGGAACAGCGCCGCGGCCCGGCATTATAATTTGTTTATAGAGAAGGAAGGGACCTCCTGTGGATGAGGTTATTTTACTAGCTTACATCGTTGTCCTGAGCTTCCTGGCGGCATTTTCCTTCAGGGCCTTCTGGCTCTACTACCTCTACAGGAAGCACAGGGGAACATGGCGCACGCCAACCCCTCCGCAGCTTGGCGAGTGGCCGAAGGTCTGCGTCCAACTCCCCATGTATAACGAGTATGCGGTAGCCGAGAGGATTATCAGGGCCGCCGCGGCCCTCAAGTATCCGAAGGACAGGCTAGAGATACAGGTCCTTGACGACTCGGACGACAAGACTGTTGAAATCGTGAGGAGGGTGGTGTCGGAGCTTTCCGCTCAGGGGTTCAATATAAGGCACATCCGGAGGGGTTCCCGCGAGGGATACAAGGCCGGCGCGCTGAGATACGGGCTCTCGCTCTCGGATGCTGAACTTTTCGCCATATTTGACGCGGACTTCGTGCCGCCCAGCGATTTCCTCATGAGAACAGTTCCACACTTCCAGGACCCGCAAATAGGAGCAGTCCAGTCCAGGTGGGGCTACATGAACGATACCTCTTCGCCTTTTGCCATGCTCCAGGCAGTAATCCTGGACGGCCACTTCGTAGTTGAGCAATTCGTAAGGAACAGGGAGGGGCTTTTTATGATATTCAACGGCACCGGCGGCGTTTGGAGGGCCAACGCCATCCGCGACGCGGGGGGATGGGAATCCGATACCATAACCGAGGACGCTGATCTATCGTATAGGGCGCAGCTCGCGGGCTACAAGATACTCTATCTTCCCGACCTCGTATGCCCCTCCGAGCTTCCGATTGAAGTGAACGCTTTCAAGAGCCAGCAGAGAAGGTGGACAAAGGGCGGAGTCCAGACAATGCGCAAGATACTTCCGCGGGTGATGTCCGCGAGGCTTCCCCTTAAGGTTAAGGCGGAGGCATTCTTCCACCTCGCGGGAAACCTCGCGTATCCGGGGATGCTCGTTCTGGCAGTCCTCACCCTTCCTGTCCTCCTGATAAAGACATTCTCCAACTCCTACAATTGGTATTTCGCTACAGCAGGAGCCTTCATAGTTGCGGCTTTTGGTTTTCCCTTCCTGTATCTCACGGCTCTGAGGGATGTCTACCCCGATTGGACTAGGAGGGCGTGGTTCATCCCCTTCATGATGTCAATGGCAATGGGCATATCCCTCAACAACGCGGCCGCGGCCATAGAGGGCCTGTTCAAGAAAGGCGGGGTCTTCGCCAGAACACCGAAGCGGGGAAACAGCAGTACAAGCCTTTACAAGCTCTCTGAGCGCAGGAGCCAGGCCATCGCTGAGATACTTTTCGGTATATACATGATCATTACTTACATCTACTGCATAGCAACAGCTCAGCTGGTCCTTGTGCCCTTCACCGGCCTCTACGCCATAGGCTTCCTGGTTATCGGATTCCAGTCATACCTGTCCACGCTCCAGGCTGAGGTCGCGATCCCGAAGAGGCTTGGTGCAGTTCATCAAGTAGGAGAGAAAAGATGATAAACCCCATAAACATCCTTTTGAATCAGCAGCAAAGCGGCGGGGGAAATCTGCTTTCCCTCATACTGCCCTTTGTTATCCTGATAGCGGTATTCTATTTTTTGCTCTACCTTCCCCAGTCCAGGGAAAAGAAGAGGCGTCAGAAGATGCTTGATAGCCTAAAGCAAGGGGACACGGTAACCACAACAGGAGGCATCATAGGCGTCATCCAGAGAATAGACGGGGATGTGGTTATCCTTAAGGTCTCCGAGGGAACGAACCTTAAGGTGGAGAAATGGGCCGTGTCAAGGGTTCACGGCGGGCAGTAGGCTCTGAGTCCGCGGAGGAAACCCCCGGGCGCGGATCCAGCGCCGAATCAACGCCACGGATAGCGCGGAGGATAAGGTATTACGGAGATCCTGTCCTGCGGATCCCGGCAAGGAAGGTCACGGCGGTAACCCCGGCCCTGCTCTCGCTCGTCCAGGAGATGCTAGAAACCCTCGCCCAGGCCGATGGGCTTGGGCTTGCGGCACAGCAGGTAGGCGAAACCGTTGCGGTCGCCGTGCTGAACCTGGGGGGTTTTGAGGACTTGGACGAAGATGAGCCGCTAGTTCTCCTAAACCCGGAGATAGCCGAGGAAGAAGGGAGTCAGACAGATGAAGAGGGGTGCCTTTCTTTTCCCGGGCTCTACCTTAACCTCACCAGGCCTGAAAGGATTATCGTCAAGGGCGAGAAGCTGGTTGGCGAAAAAATGGCGCCCGTGGAGATAGAGGCCAGGGGGCTTTTCGCCAGGGCCCTTTGCCACGAGATAGACCACCTTGCCGGCAGGCTCATCATAGACAAGCTCTCGCCCTTCGCCAGGGTGAGGGCACTTACCCAATGGCGGCTAAAGCTAGCGGAGGCCTTGGGGGATAGCAACCAGGAATAGGCGCTAGCGCAAGTGGAGATTCGTTCGGGGTAAGTATTATAATATGCACCTCGCTCCTCGGTAGCTCAATCGGCAGAGCGGGTGGCTGTTAACCACTAGGCTGCAGGTTCGAGTCCTGCCCGAGGAGTTTTATTATTCCCTACTTGGAAAGCCTCA
>Ga0272448_1002676_pt1 | contig 21963 bp, 21 predicted proteins | sample YNPCB0191_FD_202220 | JGI IMG/M metagenome (GOLD analysis project Ga0272448, IMG submission 202220) | Hot spring sediment microbial communities from Yellowstone National Park, WY, United States - YNP-CB-019-1 | ecosystem: Environmental > Aquatic > Thermal springs > Hot (42-90C) > Sediment... | reverse complement strand
ACCGCGTTTGGGAAATGCCAATTACTGCTCTGCAGGTCAACTCTCTCCGCTCTTAAAGGATCCTTATTATAAGACAATTGGAATCGGCACAAGGATATTTTTAGGCGGAGGAATGGGTTATGTTGTCTGGCATGGAACACAACATAACCCTTTGGCAAAAAGAAAAGAAAATGGTGTTCCTTGTGTACCTTCTGGGACTTTAGCAGTAATTGGAGATTTAAAAAAGATGCGTCCAGAATGGCTTGTAGGAACGAGTATGTTAGGTTATGGCGTGAGTTTAACGGTAGGGATAGGAGTTCCTATACCAATATTAGATGAAGAAATCTGTAAGTTTACTGCAGTGAAAGATGAAGAAATTTATGCGCCGATTGTAGATTATAGCGTAGATTATCCGCAAGGAACAGGAAGGATTTTAGGAGAAGTAAATTATGCTCAGTTAAGAAGTGGGAAAATTCATATTGAAGGAAAAGAGGTTCCCACAGGTGCGCTTTCCAGTTATTCTAAAGCAAGGGAAATTGCGGAAATTCTAAAATCTTGGATTAAAAAGGGTGAATTTTTCTTAACTGAATCAGTTGCGCCTTTACCAGGATTAGAATCCGGTTATACCTTTAAACCATTAAAGGAAAGGCCGATTGAGTAAGAAGTATTGAGTAGTAAGTATTGAGTATTGAGAGAGCCGAAAATAAAGATATGATTTCCAAAAGGATAGTTTTACATTTTCCGCAAAAACTGGTTGATAAACCTATTGTTTATAAGTTAGTAAAGGACTATGACCTGCAGTTTAATATTTTAAAGGCATACGTTACTCCTCAGGAAGAAGGTTTAATGGTTTTGGAGCTAAGCGGTGAAGATGAGCAGTTTAAAAAAGGAATAGAATACTTAGAGTCCTGCGGAGTAAAGATTCAGCCTTTAAGTCAGGATGTTATCCGCAATGAAGCCAAATGTACGGATTGTGGGCTTTGTGTTCCTATCTGTCCTACCAAAGCATTAGTGGTTGATCCTTTAACCTCCCGGGTTTTATTTTATGATAATAAATGTATTGCCTGTGAACTCTGTGTAAAAGTCTGTCCCACGCGGGCAATGGAAGTGCATTTCTAAAATGCGACAAAATGGGCTTTAGTTATAAAATGTTGCAGGAAAGTTGGGAAGTTAGGGAGTAAAAACGAAATTAACGAATTAAACGAAAATAACCAATTTTAAATAGGAGGGGAAAGGATGCGCTTAGGAGTGCAGGAGTTATTAGTTATTCTTTTGATTTGTTTACTTTTATTTGGTGCACGTCGGCTTCCGGAAATTGGCAGGGCATTGGGAAAAACGATTAAAGAATTTAAAAAGGGTCTAAAAGAGATTGATACTGAAGAAAAAGAAAAGCCTCATTCTGATTAATCCTTATGGAGGAAAAACTCACCATCTTAGAGCATCTGGAGGAGTTAAGAAGACGAATTATTATTATTTTACTCTCCGTGGCTTTTACTACTTTTTTTTGCTTTTTCTTTGCGCCATTTTTCCTTAAAATCTTAAAATACCCTGCCCGCGGTTTTATCCCCGAATTATTTTACTTCAGTCCCTTAGATACGATTTTAATTTATATGAGATTGGCTTTTTTAGTAGGGTTAGCCTTGAGTTTACCGGTAATCCTTTATCAGCTCTGGGCTTTTATTTTACCCGCAATAGATGAGCGTTTTAAAGATTATGTAGTAAAATTTATTTTATTTTCATTTTTTGCTTTTTGTTTAGGAGTGCTTTTTGGCTATTTTGTGGTTTTGCCTTATTTTTTGCGTTTTCTTTTAAGTTTGGGAAAGGATATTTTAAAGCCTTTGATTTCGGCAGTTTCCTATATTGGATTTGCCACTAATATAATTGTTGGCTGTGGCATAATTTTTCAGTTGCCGGTTTTAGTAGTTATCTTAACTAAATTAGGTATAGTTAATCATACGTTTCTGAGAAAAAAAAGAAGATGGGCAATCCTTTTTATGTTTATTTTTTCGGCAATAATTACTCCTACGGTTGATGCTTTTAGTATGTTGGTATTTGCTTTGCCTTTGGTTTTACTTTATGAGTTAAGTATTGTTTTAAGTTTTATTTTAAGGCGATGAATTTTTTTAGTAAAAAAATAAGCCGTAAAGAATTTTTAAAAAGAACAGCACTTTTTTGTCTTGCCTACAGTAGTCTTAATTATTTAGAAGCGCTTGCGGAAAATAAAATCGCTTTTAAAAAAGAGGCATTATTTTATAAAAAGTTAGATGAAAATACGGTTAAATGTGAACTTTGTCCTAATGGCTGTGTTTTAAAGGATGGCCAGCGTTCTTTTTGCCGGGTAAGAGAGCCCAAGGAGGGAAAACTTTATTCTTTAGTGTATGGTTTGCCTTGCGCTGTGCATATTGACCCTATAGAGAAAAAGCCCCTTTTTCATTTTCTTCCTGCAACTTCTATTTATTCACTGGCTACCGCAGGATGTAATTTTAGATGTAAGTTCTGCCAAAACTGGTCTATTTCCCAATATCCACCGGAAGAAACTGAAAATTATACCTTAAGTCCCAAAGATATTGTAATGGCTACCTTAGAAAATAGATGTCCTTCCATTGCTTACACCTATACTGAACCGTCGATATTTTATGAATATATGTTAGATATTGCCAAATTAGCCAAAACTTACGGATTAAAGAATATGTATCATTCTAATGGTTCGCTAAATCCGCAAGCAGTAAAAGAATTGACTTTGTATTTAGATGGAGCAAATATTGATTTAAAGGCATTTAATCAAAAATTTTATAGTGAAATCTGTTCAGGTTATTTGGATACGGTTTTAAATACCTTAAAAATTTTAAAAGAAAATAAAGTGTGGCTGGAGATTACCAATTTAGTTATTCCTACTTTAAATGATAATCCGCAAGAGATTCGCCAGATGTGTATTTGGATTAAGGAAAATTTAGGAAAAGACACACCTATACATTTTAGTAGATTTTGGCCTCAGTATAAACTTACCCATTTATATCCTACCCCACCTTCAACCTTAGAAAAAGCGCGCGAGATTGCTTTAGATGTAGGTTTAGATTTTGTCTATATTGGCAATTTAGTGGGCCATCCCGCAGAGAATACCTACTGTCCAGGATGTAAAAGGCCGGTATTGGAAAGAAGGGGTTTTACGGTTTTGTCTAAACATATCGATGAAAAGGGAACCTGTAAGTTTTGCGGTTATGTATTATCCGGAGTTTGGGCTTAAGCAAAAAGGATAAATAGAAAACTTAAAATTTTTAAAGAGAGGATAAAAAGAAGGCTCTGAGTTATTCCTGCCAAAGGAACCATAATTAGAGAGATAAATAAACAGGAAAAACAGGCACCCAAAAGGTCTAAGGAATATAAGATACCTGCGGTTTTGGTAATTTGAGAAGAATAATAGAGTTTATTTGCCAAAGGAAACTCTTCCCCTACCAAAATTCCGGTTAAAAATGTAAGGAGAAAAAATATTGCGGGTATCCTTAAAAAATTATACTGATTCAAAAGTAAAAATAATGTCAAACAAAGAATAACTAAGCCCAAGATAAAGAGTTCTATTTTTAAAAAAGAAGATCTATCCTTTTTTTCTAAGTTTTTGGTCTGATTTAAAGCGCCTAAGGTAAGTCCAGCCATAAAAAAGGTAGTAAGTAATCCAATATGCGAAAATATATAACCAAAGAAGACCTGGTACATATAAAGGATAATTAACTCTAAGCCCATTCCCATAAAGCCAGTAGTAGCAATTGCCAACCAAAGTTCCATTTTTTTTGCCTGCTTAAAAAATCTCTTTAAAAATAATAAAATTAATCCGATAAGTAGGATACCCAGCCAAAAGAATCTAAAATTAAATTTATCTAATAACTTAAATATACTTTCTGTTTTGGGCGAAAACAAACTATTCCACTGCCAGATACTGTAAAACATAGATATAGGAGAAAGATTTTGATTTTTCTTTAAAGATTTATACCCTTTGATCTGTTCTAAAAACCAATCTTTCCAAGAAGAGCTTAGCCGGTATTGAAGGTATTGATTATTAAAGAGTTTAGTTTCTATGTTTGTTTGATTTAGTTTATCTAATAGATTTTTGCTTGTAAGTTTAAGTTCTTTTTTTGCGCACAGATAAAGATTATAATCTCCGGGAATTACTAATACTTTAAATACGTTTTCTAAAGTATTAAGTATTGAACCATTAAGGTTTTTTAATGCCGGATTTAAATAACTTAAAGAGCCGGGTAAACTTAAAGTAAAAATCCCTTCTTCATTCAAGAGGTATTTAATTTTTTTGAAGAACTCTTCGGTATAGAAACGGTTTAACTGCAGATTAGATGGCATAGGTAAATTTAAAATCACCACATCAAATTTTTCTTCCGTAAGATAGACAAACCTTACGCCGTCTAAATAATGAATTTTTACTTTTTGGTCAGATAATTCTTTTTGTGTTAACTCCGTCGGGAATTCATTTGCCAGTTTTATTAATTCCGGGTCAAGTTCTGCGTAATGGACTTTTTCTACTGGGTACTTAAGTATCTCTTTTAAAGGACCGCCTAAAGCTGAACCTAAAATTAAAACTTTTTTAGGGAAAGGCTGGGGAAGGAGAGAAAAATGTACTAGGTCTTCCACATAATTTATATCGGGAACCGGTGCAGTAATAATGGGTATCCCGTCATTATAAAAGGTATATTGATTATGGGCTTTTGTGGCAACTAAATTGGCATAGGGGGAGTTTTTGTATTTTAATACTTTTATTTTTTGCCACTGCTTTTGGATGGATAAATTCTCTATTAATTTAACGGGACCAAAGAAAAGAATAATATTAATTAAAAAAAGAACAAACAGGCAGGAAGAGAAAATTTTATAAAATTTTTCTTTGTAATTTTTTTTCAAAAGAAAAAAGCCGGATAGAAGGTTAAGCGCTGAGACAATTGAGCTAATAAATAGAGAATTAAAACGGGTAATTAAAATATAAGTAAATAAAGGGCCAGCCAATATAAAACCTGTTGCTTCTAAGATATAAACTCTGCCGGCGGATTCTTCGGGATAAAGGGTATTTTCTTTATAAAGTCGGCATCCCAAAGGAAACTGCGCGCCGTCAAAAACGCTTAAAGGAAGGATTATAAAGAAGGAAGTTAATAAAATAGGTGCAATGCCTAAACCTTCGCCTAAATTAATACCTAAAAGATTCTTTATATTTCTGACGAGAAATAACGCAATAGGCAGATAAATACTAATCCCTATCTGCAATACGGTATAACCCAGATGGGGTTTTTTTATTTTTTCAGAGAATTGCGCAAAGAGATTGCTTCCCAATGCCTCTAAAATTATCCAGTTGAATAAAATTACCCCAATGGTTAATTCATTCCCGTAAAAACTTATAAGGAATTCGCGGATAAGGAGGGTCTGCACGATTAAAGAGGAAAAGCCCATAAGAATTAGGGCGAAGAGAATGTTTTTTTTCATCTTTTAAATTATATATTACCTTACTGTTAAATTCCAGCTTATTTTTTATAAAGAAAACGCTTACAATTATATGGATAAAACCATCTTGACACCTACATATATATATGTTATACTTTCAATTGCGTTTGGAGGAGTTATAAAAACCGGCTTTTCCCCTAATAAGAGGGGAAAGCCACGGAAAAGCCGGCAAAAGCAATATTTTAACCGGCTTTTTTAATTATAAGGAAAAAATGTTTAATCGGAGTTTTTACCAAAAGTATTTGGAAATATTAAAGAAACAAACATTTACGCATAAAGGAGAAAAAGTGGCAAGAATAATGCTTAAAAATTTATTTATTTTTATATTGATGTTAATTTTAACCGTTATACTGCCTAAGTATGCCTTTGCAGAATTTAAAATTGAAGTTACGCCTTATCAGGGAGGCCAAGAATTAATATTCAGAGCGCAGCCACTTGTTCCAAACCAGCCCCAGGAGATAAAAGTAAAGATTACCACCGATATTCATAAACGTTACGAGGTAAGGCAGATAGCTTTAGAACCGCCGGATAATTATAGGGGGACAGTAATTGACTGGCGGAATTTTTCTTTATATGGGTTGTTGGGAAGTTTGGTAAGCAGTAGTCCCGGCACTTTACACGTTGCCAATTCTGTGCCTACCAGCACGCTTAATTCTTTAGAGAGGATTTATACTTCTTCTCAAGAAGGAGCGTCCGCGGAATTTATTCTGGTTTATAACCTTAATTTAACCCAGCAGATACCGCAGGGAATGTATCGGGGAAGGATTAAATTTGTTTTAGTTCCTTTGGAAGGTGGCGCTTCTGAAGTGGAGGACTTTTTGAATGTAGTAGTAGAGGTAGGGACCACGCCTACGGAAGCAAAACCCCAGATAGAAATTACCCCGGTTTCTGGCTTAAATACTATTTATCTTAATTCAGGCAAAGAGGACAAAAAAACCTTTGATGTAGAGGTAAGAATTAATAAAGATTTTTCTAAACCGGTTATTCTTTATCAGGTAGTTGTTTCTTGGCCTGAATGCAGCCAAACCGGAGAAAAACTTCCATCCAACGCATTAAATTATCAAGTAAAGCAAATAAATAAAGGGAAAAGTTATGCAGATAGAATCACTGATTTTTCTTCCGCAAGAATGAATCTTTACGCTTCTGACCCAAACGGAACAGTGGATAATTATTTTGTGATTACCTATGGATTGGGGGACTTATTTACAGTAAAGGCAGGTAGATACAAGGGGACGATTTATTATTATTTAGAAAATGCAGGATACCCAGAATTTTTGGGTCGGCTGGATTTAGAGATAGAGAATGAGCGGATTTTTGAACTGGTGATTATACCCGAAGAGCAAAAAAGCGTTATTGAGTTTCGGAATTTAAATCCCAAAGAAGCCCCCAAAAGAAGCGAGGTGATTATAGAGATAAAGACCAATCTGGGCAAGCCCTATCAGGTAAATCAAAATATCCTTTCTGAATTAACGGATAAAGAAGGCAATGTCATCCCTTTTAAATATTTTACGGTTGATACGGAAAGTTTAGATACCAAAGGTAAATTAAAGATTACCGGAAAGCAAGCAGCGCAAAAAGGTGAAACGATTCTTTTTGTTTCTGATGAGAAGGGCTCTGCGGATAAATTTAAAATTATTTATGAGTTGAGCACAGATTGGAAAATTAAGGCAGGAGATTATTCTACGCGGATTACCTATTCGCTTTTGGAAATATAACTTAAGAAAAAAGGGGGTGTAAGATGGGAAGGGGTAATTTGATGAGCAAAATTTTAAAGAAAGGAGGTGAAAAAGAGATGAAAAACTTGACTTTGTTTTTTGCCGTGGTATGGGTATTTTGTTTATTGGCTTTGCCTACAACTGCGAAGGCAATTGATATCGGCGTAAGAGCAGAAATTTCTGGTGGCGCTAGTTTGCCTGCTCCGGTTATTGTTAAATGCGATGGCAGCAGAGGCACGATAAACGACCCTTTTACTTCCAATTATTGCGTAGCCAATCTTGCTTCTATAAACTTTGGCACCTTAACCACACAGTTATACGATACAAATGGCAATCCAACCGCAGGAGCAGATTGTTTCTATGCCAAAGATTATTTTATTGTTTACCTTTACCCGGATAGTTGGGGAGGAAAAGGTTATGAGCTGAAATCACAAGGCTATTTTACTGACCCGGATTTTCAAAAAGCAGTAACTTTTACTCCTGTATATTCAGAGTTTGATGCTTATGATTTAAACGGTGATGGCGACACAACTGATCCAGGAGAAGGGCCGCAGGGCGCAATGAATGCTCAAGAGACAAGTTGGAATCCGAATATTAATAAAGCACAACTTGCAAATGGTGGGCCGTATACGATTTTTAAGTCAAATAGGCCGCGCATTGTGCAGGCACATTATGCCATACCACCAAGGCCAGGACCAGGGCAATCACGACCTACAGGATGGCAACCGCTTCCTTTAACCAAAGCAGCAGGTATATATTACGGTACTATCACGATTACTTTAACTGAGTGGTAATTTTTTGGTTTTAGGAAGATAAACGCAAAAATTTAAGGAGAATAAGAAAAGTGATTTCTTATAAAAGGATAAATCTGCGCAAATTTATTCTTTTGATATTCTTTATTTTGTTTCCTATCTTTATGTCTTTTCCGTTGGATTTATCTATTCGTTTAGATCAGTCTAATGTAAAGTTAAGCATTCCTGCGGGGAGTTCTTATACCGGCACAGTTAAGGTATATAATCAGGCAAATCATCCGGTAGCAGTAAAGATTTATTTACAAGACTGGGAATACACTGATAAACAGGATGGGAGCAAAGATTTCTTTCCTGCAGGAAGCACGTCTTTTTCCTGCGCTCCTTGGATAAGTTTTAGTCCTTCGGAGTTAATCATTCCTGCTTATGGAGTAAAACAGGTCAATTATACTATAAATATACCTTCGCAAGCAATCGGAGCTTATTATTGTGTAATGTTTTTTGAAACTGATATGGGGAAATCTGCTGAAGCAAAAGAGTTAGCTCCCGAAGAGATGCAGTCATCGATTGCCCTAAAGGTAAGACTGGGGTTGTTGTTTTTTGTGGAGAGCAAAGATACGGCAAAGAGACGCGCGGAAATAACCAATTTTTCCGTAGAAAAATCGCATAAAGATAAATACTTATTAATCCAGGCAGATTTAAAGAATACAGGCAATACCTATATTATTGCTTATGGCACTTACCATATTATGGATAATAAAGGGATAGTTTATGCCCGTGGTGAATTCAATAAGGTTTATACCTTTGCAGGCGATACGGCAAAACTTATTGCTACCTGGAAAGAAGGGCTTCCCAAAGGTAAATACAGCGCAGTTTTGACAGTTGATATAGGCAAAGGACAAGAGGAAGCCGGTTTAGACCGTGGTCCGGTAATTGTTAAAGAAGCACAAATAGAAATTGGCGAAGAAGGAGAAATTTTAAAAGTAGGGGAGTTAAAATAAGTAAATAACTAATGGACCGGTTAACAAAGAAGATTATAAATATAGGATTAATCTTTATCTTTATTTTTGTTTATCTTATAAATCCTTATCTTTTTGCTTCGGAAATACCCGGTTTTCTTTGCGAAATAGGTTTAAAATTCTATCAGCAAGGCAGATATGAAGAGGCATTAACTGAATTTAAAAAGGCTTTACTTGTCCAACCTAATTATGAACCGGCTTTAAAATATATCCAGTTAATTGAACAGACAAAAATTAAAAAAGATACTGCCGCTTCCCAAATTACCCATTCTTTAGATAAAAGTTTTATTCCATATGGGCGCACAGGGTTAATCAAAGAAACTTTAGATTATATAGAGAGGGAAAGAATTTCTGGAGGCGCCGCGCTTATCATAGAGGAGAAGGGGAAAAAAGAAGAATCGCCGTCGCCTGTTGGTTTAACTATTAGATTAGATGAATCCTTAAATCAACTCAAGCAACCTTTCGAAATTAAACAGGGTGAAAGCGTAATTATTATAGGTAAAAATATCCAAAGGTTTCTAGCCACACATCCGGATATTTTAACAATTGATAAAAAAAGCAATGATGAATTGTTGGTAAGCGGAAAAGAAATAGGTTACACTTATTTGCATATCTGGGATGATAACGGCCGCTGGACCACCGAATGGTTGGGAGTATTTCCTTTACCCAAGGGTCCTACTTATGAAGAATTGATACGCAAAGAAGAAGAGAAAAGGAATAATTTTAAATTGCGTTATTCTTTAGATTGGTATACTTACGAGGTCGGAAGAAAGGTCGATGAATTAGAAAGAAACTATTATAGTTGGTCGCATAATTTAAGTTTAAATGGACCGACCCCCTATGGAAATTTGGATTCTTCTCTTTATATCCGCCGGGCTAAACTTACGACTGACCTTACCTATTTTACTTTGGGTTTGACTGATGGGCAATTTGGCGCATTTAAAAATTTTAGTTTGCGCGGATTTGATTTCTCCCCTGCTTTTAACAATTTTTCTTTTCCCGGGGCAACTCTGCGGGGGGTTATGCTGAATGCGGATGCCTTTGGGGATAAGTTAGATTACACAGTCTTTTGGGGCAGGGAAGGAGGAGGGAGGTACGGGAACCTTTCTCCGGGTTTAAACAAAATCAAAAATTCATTTCTGGAAGGGATGAATTTAAATTATTCGCCTTCCCAGAAGCAAAACTATAGATTCAGTTTACTCCATGGGCATGGCCGGGATAGATTAGATTACCTTAACCGTTACGGTTATGATTTTAGTAGTAATTGGAATTTTGAGAGATGGGGGTTAGGTTACGAGATCGCTCAAGATTCAGAGAATTTCGCTTCTCTTTATACCTGGCGTTTTCATAAATCTAATTTAAACCTTAATTTAGAATTGAGAGATATCAGCAAAAAGTTTTTAAGTATTACGGGGAATGGGTGGCGGCAGGGAGAACAGGGAGCTCTTTTTAATCTTAATTATACTCCCACGGATAAATTAAACATGAACGGAAATTTAAATATTTATCGCGACCGTCTTTATCCTGCAGAAGATAATGACAACCGTTTAAATGAAGATTTTGATTGGACCTTTAATTACCAGGCTAGCCCTTCTACTTTTTTAAGTTTACGTTATTCCCTGCAGAATGAATTGGGCAGGGCTTATCAATATCGTTATCAAAATGTGGGCTTAAATTTATCCCATACCTTTAGATTTATCCGCGATATCCATACTTATTTCAATTACTATCATCAGGAGAACAAAAATTTTGTTTCTTCGTCTTCAGATTATATCAATGACCGCCTGTATAGCGGCATAAGATTTAATTTGTTTGGGGGATGGTATTACTATTTAAACAAGGAGATTAATTTTTTAGAATCAAGGTATTATGGGATAAAAGGTACTCCCCATGCCTTGGAAACCGGACTTGACTGGGCGCAACAGATTGGCACAACCCCCTTTTACGGTAACCTACGTTTTAGTTTTCGTGATGAAGAAAAAACTGAGATGCCTATTAGTTTTCTTGGGGGCGAAGATTATATTGAGGGTTATTCAGAATTATCATATCGGCCTAGCGGAAAAGATTTGGAAATTTATGGTTCAACGCGCTTTAGAAATATTTGGGCAGATAATCCAAATGTTTCTAAATATATGGAATTCGCTTTTAATGCCGGTATGCGCTATTTATGGGATACAGGTTTGCGTTGGGAAGCAGTAGGGGATGTGGAGGGTTATGTTTTTAAGGATCTTAACTCAGATGGTTTAAGACAAAGGAATGAGCCTCCCGTAGCAGGGATTAAGATTTGGCTGGGGAAAAACAAGTCCCAAACCACAGATATATTTGGTTATTATAAATTTAAAGGGGTAAAGGGGCACAAAGTATACCTTACTTTAGATACCAATACTTTGCCGTTAGGGTTTGTTTTGACTGTGCCCGTAAACCAGGAGATAGTAATTAGCCATCATCGAAGTGTTAAAGTGGATTTTGGGATCATTTCGCGCACAGAAATTAGTGGTTTCGTGTTTGAAGATGTAGATAGAGATGGAGAATATGGCCCGAATGATAAAGTGGCAAGCAGGGCGGTTATTATTTTAGATGATGGCAAGCGCGCGCTTACCGATGAGACAGGTAAATATGTTTTTACCAATGTTTGCGCAGGAGAACACACTATTACTTTAGATATAAATAGTTTGCCGGTTTATTATCTTCCCACGGTAGCTATTTCCCAAAAAATTACTATTACCGAAGGGACAACTTCTCATTACAATATTCCTTTAAAGAAAATTAAACAATCTAAGGATTAACGCGGATAAATAGTTTTTACTATTCTGAAAGTCTCTCTTTTTTCTTCAGAAAGCATAGGTTTAGTTTCTTCTTTAGAGGTAGTTTCTTTTTCTTTGTTTTCCTGAGAAATTTTGTTTTGTGACAAAGGTTCTTTCTTTTCTTCTTCTAAAGGTGGAGCATTTAATCCGGGGATAGCAGGGATAGTGCAAGATACCGTAAAAGAGAAACTATCCCCTGCCCAACTTAATGTAGACAAAGAAAATAAAACGATTCCCAGTACGGTTATTATCTGTAATTTTTTCATTCTACCTCCTTTCTTCTCCGTGGCAAATAAGGGGTTGACCCGCGATTAATTCTTTTATTCTGTTTTCAAGTTCTTCTTGAGATTTGATATTTTCTCCATTGATATTTAACCCCCGCACAAAATCCACTAGCCAGGCAAGAAGTTTTGCGCGCGAAAGTTTTAAGCCTGCGCTAAATAGGGCATCTTTGCCTAATTTGTCTAAAAAATCTACTGCTTGGCGGTCTAAAAAGGTTACTACGCGTTCTTTTTTTTCTTCCCATTTTTCCACATTTTCCATAATCTTCCTTTTTTTAACAAAAAAGCCCAGGCAAACTATTTATTGCTTGGGCTTTCAGCAAAAAACCCCAAGGCAAACTTGGGGTTAAATTTATTTTTGTTTCTTTTGTCCCTTTGGCAGTCCCACTATCCCGGATTATCGGGATTGGTGACTTTGCCTCGCCAGTTATCCTGACGAGCCCGCTGTTAGCGGGGCCCCAGCGTTACCGCTAGTTTGCCTTTTTCAGTGGACCTTTCCTAATTGTCAATTTAAGTATAGCATAAATTTTCCATTTTTTCAAGAGCAAAATTTATAAATTTATAAATTTTGCTCTTGTCCGTAATTGGAAATACTGGCTCAAGTTATTTATATAAGGTATTCTTGAATATGCCATTAAAATATTGTGATCTCATCAAAGTGTTACCCATGTCTATGAACTCTTCAACATTTAATTTAAAATTATTTGATTTAAGGATAATTTAATGTTAAAATTATAAATCTATAGAAAACAAAAATTAAAACAACATAAATAAAAAGGGGAAAAGATATGAAAGTACTGGTGACCGGAGGATTCGGTTTTATTGGATCTTCTGTTGTAAAGAATTTAGAGGAAAAGGGAGTAAAGGTAGTAATTTTAGATAATTTTTCTTCAAGTAATTTTAAAAACATCCCCTTTTTTAAAGGTGAGCTTATTATAGGGGATATAACGGATAAAGGGTTGTTTAAAAAACTTGGCAGATTTGATGCAGTGGTTCATGAGGCAGCGATCACCGATACTACCATAAAGGACGATAACCTTATGTTAAGGGTAAATTACGAAGGATTTAAAAACATTTTGGGGTTTTGTTTAGATAAAAAAATAAGGTTAGTTTATGCTTCTTCGGCAGGAGTCTATGGTAATGCAGACGGGCCGGCAAAAGAAACGCAGGCAGTTAATCCTTTAAATACTTACGCTTTTTCTAAAGCGCTTTGTGACCGTTTGGTCTTAAGCATCAAAATACCGAAAAATTTTACTTTAGTGGGTTTAAGGTATTTTAATGTTTACGGTCCGGGTGAAGCGCATAAGAAAAAATCCGCCAGTATGATTTATCAGCTTTATTTACAGATGAAAGAAGACCAGCGGCCGCGTATTTTTAAATTTGGCGAGCAAAAAAGAGATTTTATTTATATAAGAGATGTGGCGCGTATTACTTTAAAGGCCTTGGAGTTTAAAGGCAAGGCGATTATTAATGTGGGCACGGGTAGGGCGCGCAGTTTTAATGATATTATCGATATTTTAAACAAGAATCTTAAGACCAATTTATTGGCAGATTATTTTGACAATCCTTATAAGGGGGTTTATCAGGATTTTACGCAGGCAGATACCCGGAATTTAGATAAACTTCTTGGGGTAAGGGCGGAATTTAGCCTAGAAGAAGGCATTAAAGATTATCTGAAACAGTTATGTTAGAAGATATAAAGAAGTTAATCAATAACTTCGCTAAGGCAAAGGTTCTGGTAGTAGGGGACCTTATTTTAGATGAATATATCTGGGGAGAAGCGGAGAGAATCTCTCCGGAAGCGCCGGTACCGATAGTTCTGCAAAAGGGGAATTCTTCTTATTTAGCTGGTGGAGCAGCTAATGTGGCAGCAAATCTAAGAAGTCTGGGTGCAGAAGTATTTCTCTGCGGTATAGTAGGCAAAGATAATGATGCAGATTTGCTTTTGCAACAATTAAAAGAGCTGCAAATAAACACACAGGGGGTTTTTTTTGATAACAAGAAGCCCACGATTAAAAAAACGCGCATTATCGCCGGGCACCAGCAGTTGGTAAGATTGGACCGGGAAGTGGTGGGCGACTCTTTATATTTAAATGATAAGATAGTGGATTTTATAAAAGAGAATTTAAAAAAAGTTGATGCTTTAATTATCGAAGATTACGGGAAAGGGGTAATTAATAGAAATTTTCTTGAGCGGATTTCTTCTTTTTTGAGAAAATCAAAACTTATTATTACCATTGACCCTAAGGAGGATCATTTTGATATGTACCGGCGCTTGCACGCTACCGCTATCACCCCTAACCGCAAAGAGGCAGAGAATGCTATTCGTAATATAAAGATAAAAGATAGCCGTCGATATCTGAGGATAAATTTTGACAAACTTAATACTGACAGCCGGATTAATCAGGCGGGCAAGGAACTCTTGCGGTATTTAAATATGCAGATGGTTTTGGTGACTTTAGGGGAACAGGGGATGCGGTTATTTGAGAAAGGAAAATCACCATATCAAATCGATACTGTGGCGCAAGAGGTATTTGATGTTTCCGGCGCCGGAGATACAGTGATCGCTGTGTTTACTTTAGGACTAATTGGCGGGGCTTTGCCTTGTCAGGCAGCAAGGCTGGCGAATTTTGCCGCCGGAATAGTGGTAAAGAAGATAGGGGTGGCTACGCCCCGGATTGAAGAGATTTTAAAAATAATAAATGATTATGGAAGCAGTAGGAATAATACCCGCGCGTTATAAATCCAGTCGTTTTGAAGGAAAAGTATTGGCTAATATTTTAGGCAAGCCCATGCTTCAGTATGTTTGGGAACATTCCAAAAAAGCAAAACTTTTAGATAAGGTAATTATTGCCTGTGATGATGAACGGGTTAAGGAGGCAGCCTTAGGATTCGGCGCAGAGGTAGTGATGACCGCACGGGAGCATACTTCGGGGACGGACCGGATTACAGAAGTGGTAAGTTTGATGGATGTTAAGGTAGTGGTAAATATTCAGGCAGATGAACCCCTGATTCATCCTTTAATGATTGACAGCGTGGTAGATGCCCTTTTAAGCGATCCGGATTTAGAGATGGTCAGTCTTATGCATCGGATTACTGACCCTTTACAGATAAATAATCCTCATGTGGTGAAGGTAGTGGTGGATAAAAATAACTTTGCTTTATATTTTTCCCGTGCACCCATTCCTTATCAGGCACACGATACGCAGATAAAAGAACCGGTTTATTTTAAGCATATCGGGATTTACGGTTATACTAAAGATTTTCTTTTTACTTATAAAAATATCCCTGCGTCTTTTATAGAAAAAATGGAAAATTTAGAGCAACTGCGTGCTCTATTTGAAGGATTTAAGATAAAACTCTTAGAGACAAAGTACGATACTATCGGAGTGGACACACCCCAGGATTTGGAGAAGGTAGAGGAATATATTAGAAAATACGGTTTACCAAAGTAATTATAAAACAATGAAAAAAACGATTACGATTGGTAATTTTAATATTAAAATCGGGCAGGGCAAGCTGGTATTGATTGCTGGTCCTTGTGTTATAGAATCTGAGAAACTGTGTTTAGATACCGCCAAAAGGATAAAAGATATTACGGAAAAATTAAACATTCCTTTTATTTTTAAATCCAGTTATGATAAAGCAAATCGGCTTTCCTTAACTTCCTTTCGCGGCCCAGGATTAAAAAAAGGTTTGGAGATTTTAAGCAAGGTAAAAGAAAAATTAAAGGTTCCAGTTTTAAGCGATGTGCATTGCAGAGAAGAAATCACTGAAGCAGGGAAAGTGTTGGATATAATGCAGATCCCTGCTTTGCTTTCGCGCCAGACCGATTTGGTGGTGGCAGCTGCCTCTACCGGCAAGATAATTAACCTTAAAAAGGGACAGTTTTTGGCGCCATGGGATATTTTGCCTATTATAAAAAAAATAGAAGCGAGCGGTAATCAGAATATTCTGCTTACTGAAAGGGGATTTTGTTTTGGATATAACAACTTAGTGGTGGATTTTCGCAGTTTAGCAATTATGCGCGGGTTTGGTTATCCGGTAATTTTTGACGGTACCCATAGCGTGCAGATACCAGCAGGCAAGGGCAATGTTTCTTCTGGGCAGAGAGAATTTGTTTCTCCCCTTTCACGGGCGGCAGTGGCTTTTGGTTGCGATGGTTTATTTTTAGAAGTTCATCCTTCTCCTGATAAAGCTTTATGCGATGGTCCTAATATGATTGATTTGAAAGAGTTAGAGCTTCTTTTAAAACAGGTTAAAAAAATTACCAGTGTATTATGAAGATAGATATTTTTAAAAGGGCGAAAGAGGTTTTAAGGATTGAGGCAGAGGCGATTGCAGATTTAAAATCAAGGATAGATAATAATTTTAAGAAGGCGCTGGATTTAATATTAGCGGCTAAAGGAAGAGTAGTGGTAAGCGGAATGGGTAAGACAGGAATTATTGCCCAGAAATTATCCGCCACTCTGGCTTCTACCGGCACGCCCAGTTTATTTTTGCATTTAGCGGAAGCAGTGCATGGAGATTTAGGAAGGGTAACCAAAGATGATGTGGTGATTATTATTTCTTATAGCGGGCAAGGCGAAGAGATACGCCAACTACTTCCTTTGTTAAAAAAGATCGGTTCTCCTTTGATTGCTCTTACCGGCAACAAAAATTCTTTATTGGCGGAATATAGCGAGGCGGTTTTAGATGTTTCGGTGAAAAAGGAAGCCTGCCCTTTGGGTTTGGCTCCCACTGCTTCTACCACTGCTACTTTGGCGATAGCAGATGCTTTAGCGGTTTGTCTTTTGGAATTAAAAGGGTTTCAGATAAAAGATTTTGCTTTCTATCATCCGGGAGGGATGTTGGGAAAAAGACTGCTTTTAAAGGTAGAAGATATTATGCGTAAAGGCAGGGTTTGCCCTCTGGTAAAGGAAAATGAAAAAGTTTCTGAGGTTTTATTAAAGATTACACAGGCAAGGTCCGGCTCGGCTACGGTAGTGGATAGGGGTTTAAAGATTAAGGGGATATTTACTGATGGTGACCTGCGCCGGCATTTAGAAAAAGAGCCCGACCTGCTTAGAAAGCCGATTAAAGAGGTAATGACCAAAAATCCTGTTACGGTAAAGCCGCAGATGTTAGCTGTTGAAGCAGCGCGTATTTTAAGGGAAAAAAAGATCGACGAGGTTCCTGTGGCAGATGATAAAGGCAGGGTAGTGGGACTTTTGGATGTTCAGGATCTTCTGCGTACAGGATTGATTTAATAAACAGTCTTAAAATGGAAGAATCTATTTTAGATAAGGCAAAAAAAATAAAATTATTATTATTGGATGTGGATGGGGTATTAACCGACGGCCGGATTATCTATGATTCGCAGGGAAAAGATTTAAAATTCTTTGATGTCTATGATGGCTTAGGGGTGTATCTATTAAAGAAAGCAAATATCCCTACTGTCCTGGTTACCGCGCGGGGTTCCCGGACGCTAAAGTGGCGGGCTAAAGATATGCAGGCAGAAGCCATTTTTGAAAATGTTTCTCCCAAAACTTCTATTTTAAATAAACTCTTAAAAAGATTTAAAGTGAGCTTGGAAGAGGTATGTTTTGTGGGTGATGATTTAGTGGATTTGGGGCTGATGCAAAAAGTAGGTTTGGCAATCGCGGTATTTAATGCCTGTCCTGAAATTAAACAGGTGGCAGATTATATTACTTTTAGAGAGGGAGGAAGGGGAGCGGTAAGAGAAATTGCCGAGATGATTTTAAAAGCCCAAAATAAGTGGGAAGGGTTGGTTAAGGAATATCAGGTTTGAGAAGAGGCATTATTTTAGTTTTATTATTGGGATGGATGTTGACTTTTAATCTTTGCGCAGAGCAGGAAAAAGAAGCAGAGCAAAATTTGGCGGATTTTAGTCTCTCGGGGTTAAACCAAAACGGTAAAAAATCTTGGGAGATTTTTGGAAAATCTGCGGATATGTTTTCTCAGACAGTAAATATAAAAGATATGGTGGCGCGCCTTTATCGCGATGGCGAAGATATTGAATTAAAAGCCAAAGAGGCAGATTTTGATAAAATTCAAGGGGCGCTCAGTTTAAAGAAAGATGTAATAATTACTACTACCAACGGCGCTACCCTTACCACCGATACTTTAAATTGGGATAGAAACACCGGTGTTGTCTCTACCCGGGACAGGGTGGATATTCAGCGCAATAATATTATTGCCTCTGCATTGGGCGCATTTGCCCAGACCGATTTAAAAAAAGTAAATCTGGAAAAAGATGTTTCCGTACAGATAAATTCTTTAGATAAAGGAGAAAACGCAAAATCCGCTATTACTATTACCTGCGATGGGCCGTTGCAGATCGATTATGAAAAAAATGTTGCAATTTTTAATAATAATGTAAATATAGTTAAGGATGATATTCAGATTTATAGCGACCGTTTAGAGATATATTTTGTCAAGGAGACAAAGGAAACAAAGCATTCCGGCATAGCCGCGCATCAGATAGAAAAAATACATGCTTTAGGGAATGTGCGAATCATACGCAACGACAATGTTTCTTTTAGCGAAGAAGCGATATACGAACCCCAAAGCAGAAAAATTATTCTTACGGGGAAGCCTAAATTGATAATTTATTCTGATTCGGAGGGTTTTAATGCAGCTTTTGGAAACTAAAGAGTTATCCAAATATTACGATACAAGATTAGTGGTAAATAACGTAAGTTTAGAAGTTAAACGCGGCGAAATTGTGGGGCTTTTGGGTCCAAATGGCGCAGGCAAAACCACTACTTTTTATATGATTGTGGGAGTAATCCGGCCAAATAAAGGTAAAATTATTTTTGACAATTATGATATCACTAATCTTGCTATACATCAGCGGGCAAGATTTGGGATCGGCTATTTATCCCAAGAGCCGTCTATTTTTAGGAAATTAACGGTAGAGGAAAACATTTTAGCGATTTTAGAAACTTTGCCTTTAGGCTATAAGGAGAGAAAGAAAAGATTAAATATGCTTTTGGAAGAATTAAAGATTACCCATCTGGCAAAAAATAAGGCTTATACCTTATCAGGAGGTGAGAGAAGAAGATTAGAGATTACACGTGCATTGGTTACCCGTCCATCCTTTATCCTTTTAGATGAACCGTTTTCTGGGATAGACCCTATCGTTGTGGCAGAGACGCAGCAGATTATCCGGGAGTTAAAAGAAAAAGGATTGGGGATTTTGCTTACAGATCATAATGTCAGGGAGACGTTAACTATTACGGACCGCGCTTATCTTATTGCCGAAGGAAGAATTCTTCTTTCAGGAAGCGCGCAGGATTTAGTTGATAATCCCCAGGCAAAAGAAGTTTATCTGGGGGAAAAATTCAGGATGTGAGGCAGATATGAAGATAGAACTAAAGAAAATCGATTCTACACAAAGGGAGATGCAGGTTTATCTTGAAGGCGAAAAGGTAAAGGAAAAATTTGAAGAGGTTTTTAAGCAGATTGGCAAGGAAGCCAAGGTTGCGGGTTTTCGCCCCGGGCATGTGCCCCGGCCCATATTAGAGAAACATTATGCCAAAGAAGCCGATGAACAGGTGTTGCGCGAACTTTTGCCACAGGTGTATAAAGAGGCGGTAGAAAAAGAAAAATTAGAGGTTTTAAATTATCCTTATATCGAAGAGGTAAAATTAAATAGGGATAGTCTTTTCTTTAAAGCAAAGTTAGAGGTTATGCCAGAAGTGCCTTTAAAAAACTATCGCGGCATAAAGGTGCATCACAGAACAATAAGCGTCACGGATGAAGAGGTTGAAAAATATTTAAGTGCTTTAGCTAAAAAAAGAAAAATTGAACAGATGGATGATAAATTCGCGCGTGGTTTAGGGTATTTTAATCTGGAAGAATTAAAGGATTCCTTGCAAAAACAGATATTTCTGGAAAAACAAAATCAAAATCGCCAAGAAAAGGAAAAGGAAATTTTTGATTATCTTTTAAAAGAAGCGGATTTTAAGGTTCCTGTGTCTTTAAAAGAGAGAAAACTCCAGGAAATTTTAAGGCAGGCAAAGTTGGAACTTAGTTTAAAAGGTTTGGCGAAAGAAGCGATAGAAGAAAAGGAAAAAGAGCTTATTCAGCAGCTGCAGCCTGAAGCAGAAATACAGGCGCGCCTGCAGGTTATCCTGATGCAGATTGCCAAAAAAGAAAATATCGCTTTAGACCAAGAAGAAGGTTTTGGCAGAGTGATAGAGTTTCTTTTGCAGGAGGCTGACTGGAGCAAATGATATGACGTAATCAAACTTAAATAGGCATATTCTATTAGGAGGTGAAAATAATGAAGATAAAAAATCAAACCCTTATCCCGATGGTGATTGAGCAAACTCCCCGGGGATATGAACGCGCTTATGATATATATTCCCGTTTGCTTAAAGACCGCATCGTTTTTATTGGGACTGCTATTGATGATATGGTGGCAAATTTAATAATTGCTCAGATACTTTTTTTGCAGATGGAAGACCCTGCCAAGGATATAAATATTTACATTAATTCCCCCGGCGGAGCAGTAACCTCAGGTCTGGCTATCTATGATACGATGCAGTTTGTAAAATGCGATGTGGCTACTTATTGCGTAGGTCAAGCCACCAGTATGGGGGCTTTGCTTTTGGCAGCAGGCACCAAAGGAAAACGTTATGCTTTGCCTAATTCACGCATTATGATCCATCAGCCCTGGGGAGGCATACAGGGCGCAGCGGAAGATATTTCCCGGCATGCCAAAGAGATTTTAAAATTGCGCGACCGTTTAAATGAAATTCTGGCTTTTCATACCCAACAGCCTTTAGAGAAGATTCAGCGGGATACTGACCGTGATTATTTTATGTCTGCCGAAGAAGCAAAAGAGTACGGAATAATTGACGAAGTGATTAAGGGAAAGAATAAAGAAAAAAAATAAAGTAAGGAGGCAAGATGCGCAAACAATACCTTTTAACTCCCGGACCTACGCCCATACCCCCTCAGGTATATGCGGCACTTTCGCGTCCTATTATTCATCATCGCACTCCTCAGTTTCAGGCAATTTTAAAAGAGGCATATGAGGGATTAAAGTATGTATTTCAGACAGAAAACGATGTTTATATTTTTGCCTCCTCTGGCACCGGAGCAATGGAGGCAGCAGTGGCAAATCTCTGCTCTCCTCAGGAGACTGCGATTACCATAGAGACAGGAAAATTTGGGGAACGTTGGACGCAGTTATGCCAAACTTACGGAGTTAATTGTGAGGTAATAAGAGCAGAATGGGGCAAAGCAGTATCTCCTCAAGAGATTAAAAAAAGATTAGCGGCAAATCCTAAGATAAAAGCGGTTTTCACTACGCTTTGCGAAACTTCCACAGGTGTAGTTAATGATATTGAGGCGATTGGTAAAATAGTAAAGGAAACGGAGGCGGTATTAGTGGTAGATGCGGTTAGTGGCTTGGGTGCGATTGATTTAAAAACCGACGCCTGGAGTTGCGATGTAGTGGTTTCCGGTTCGCAGAAAGGGCTGATGCTTCCTCCGGGTTTAGGATTTATTTCCGTAAGTCCTAAAGCCTGGAAACTGATAGAAAAGGCAAAGAGTCCGCGTTATTATTTTGATTTAATCCAGGCAAAAAAAGCCCTGCAGAAAACTGATACTCCTTTTACGCCGGCAATCTCTTTGATTACGGCTTTAAATGAGAGTATCCGTTTAATGAAAGAAGAAGGTTTGGAAAATATTTTTAAGCGTCATCATATAATGGCGCAGGCAACGCGTGAAGCAGTAAAGGCATTAGGATTGGAATTATTTACAGATCCTAATGCTGCTTCTGATGTGGTAACTGCCGTAAAGGTCCCTGTGGGCATAGACGGAGAAAAATTAGTAAAAACCATGCGGGATGTTTGGGGCGTAACGATTGCAGGTGGTCAGAGCGAACTAAAAGGCAAAATTTTCCGCAT
>Ga0272448_1002675_pt1:20000-21963 | contig 21963 bp, 13 predicted proteins | sample YNPCB0191_FD_202220 | JGI IMG/M metagenome (GOLD analysis project Ga0272448, IMG submission 202220) | Hot spring sediment microbial communities from Yellowstone National Park, WY, United States - YNP-CB-019-1 | ecosystem: Environmental > Aquatic > Thermal springs > Hot (42-90C) >... | reverse complement strand
GGAGCGGGTACGGCGGCTGACCAGCTGGTCGTGGATTCAAAAAGCGTGGGCTGGATTACCGCCATAAATATCTCCTAAAAGTTCACTATAAGCATTAATGGCTTTAACAAACACTATTGGTATAAGCCGCTTCTGACCCCTCCTCATCCCCCCGGCCCCCTTCTCCTCCCCGAAACGGGAAGGAGAAGGGGGAGAAAAGGATGGGTAAGCCGGCATAATGCCCCAAAGGCTGGGAAAAACAAGTTGCACATAGCGCGTATAACTTTTTGCTGGGAGGATACACCATGCAGACCAATCTCAGAAACCGTGACCTGATCGGTGACCTGGATTTCTCCAAAGAGGAAGTGGAAACCGTTCTGGACGTGGCCTTTGACCTCAAGCGCAAACGGGCCCTGGGGGAGCCCCACCCCTACCTGCGCGACAAGGTGCTGGCGATGCTCTTCTTCTTCTCCAGCACCCGCACGCGCGGCTCCTTTGAGGCCGGCATGGCCCAGTTGGGCGGGCACGCCGCCTTCATAGAGAGCAAGACCACCCAGATCGCCCACGGCGATACCCCGAAAGAAATCGGCGAAATCTTCGGCCGTTACTTTGACGGCATCGCCATCCGACACGTGGAGTGGGGCGTGGGCAACCGGTACATCAACGAGGTCGCCCGCTACAGCCGGGTGCCCGTCCTCAATATGCAGTGCGACATCTACCACCCCTTCCAGTGCCTGGCGGACCTGATGACCATCATAGAGAAAAAGGGCCGGGACCTGCGCGGGAAGCGGCTGGTGGTCTCCTGGGCCTACGCCGCCTCCTACCTGAAGCCGATCTCCGTGCCCCAATCCCTCATCCTGCAGATGCCCCGCTTCGGCCTGGACATCACCCTGGCCTACCCGCCGGAGTTCGGGCTGATGCCGGACATCGTCGCTCAGGCGCAGGAGGAGGCCCGCCGCTATGGGACCGCCTTTGACATCATCGCCGACCCCAACGGCATGGAGGAGGCCTGCAGGGGCGCCGACATCATCTACGCCAAGTCCTGGGGCCCGCTCCTGACCACCACCGACCCCGAAGAAGGGAAGCGCATCCAGGACCAGTACCGGCACTGGATCATGGACGAGGCAAAACTCCGCGTGGCGAAGCCCGATGCCATCTACATGCATCCCCTCCCCGCCGACCGCAACATAGAGGTCACCGACGGGGTGCTGGACGGCCCCCAGTCGGTCGTCTACGACCAGGCGGAGAACCGCCTCCACGTCCAGAAGGCCGTCATGGCGCTGACAATGGCGTGATCAGACGACAGACCACAGACGACGGACGATAGACCACAGACGACAGACCACGGAATACGGAGTATGACCATGCGAAAACTGGCAGTGGTGGCAATTGGTGGCAATTCGTTGATCAAGGACAACACTCGCGTGACGGTAGAGGACCAGTACGAGGCTGCGAAGGAGACGTGTTACTACATTGCGGACATGATTGAGCAGGGCTGGGACGTGGCCATCGGGCACGGGAACGGCCCTCAGGTCGGCTTCATCCTCCGCCGCTCCGAGATTGCCCATCAGGTCGCCGGGATGCACGAGGTGCCGCTGGACGTTTGCGGGGCGGATACCCAGGGGGCCATCGGTTATGCCCTCCAGCAGAACCTGCAGAACGAATTCCGGCGACGGGGCATCGCCAAGCAGGCTGCCACGGTGGTCACCCAGGTAGTGGTGGACCGGAACGACCCGTCCTTCAAGAACCCCACCAAACCCATCGGCGGCTTCATGACCGAGGAGGAAGCCCGACGGCGGGAACGGGAAGAAGGCTGGACGGTGGTGGAGGATGCCGGCCGGGGCTGGCGCCGGGTGGTGGCTTCCCCCCTCCCGCAGCGCATCGTGGAACTGGATGCGGTACGGCGGTTGCTGGACGCGGGCATCGTCACCATCACGGTGGGCGGAGGGGGCATCCCCGTCATTGAGGACGAGAACGGCAACCT
>Ga0272448_1002675_pt1:0-15000 | contig 21963 bp, 13 predicted proteins | sample YNPCB0191_FD_202220 | JGI IMG/M metagenome (GOLD analysis project Ga0272448, IMG submission 202220) | Hot spring sediment microbial communities from Yellowstone National Park, WY, United States - YNP-CB-019-1 | ecosystem: Environmental > Aquatic > Thermal springs > Hot (42-90C) >... | reverse complement strand
AAGGCTCCCAGAGAGCCCTCCAGGAGATGAGGGAATGGCCCTGAACGTGAAACGCATTCCGCCACACATCGGCTACTATCTGGCAGGGTTCGCCGATGGGGAAGGGAGTTTTAACGTCTCCTTCCGACCTCGTCCAGACTACCAGGTTCCCTGGAAAATCTCTCTCTGCTTCAATGTTTCCCAGAGAGACCGGGTGATTCTGGCTCTGTTCAAACGGTATCTCCAATGTGGGACGTTGCGGCAGCGGGAGGATGGGGTCTGGTACTACGAGGTCAACAATCTGAATGCGATCTGCGAACATGTGATTCCGTTCTTTGAGCGGTTTCGCTTCCTGTCGGCGAAGAAGAAGCGCGATTTCGCGAAGTTCAAGAAAATCGCCCGGCTGATGCAGGAAGGGCGACATCTCACGGAAGACGGAGTGCGAGAAATCCTGAACATCAGGGCCGGGATGAACGATGGAGGGGCCGGGCGGCGCAAATACTCCGATGAGGAGATTCTGAGCCGCCTGCAGGGAGAATCCTCAGAGACCATACGCCAGGCATCCGCTGGATCTGAAGACGCCGCCGATTCAGACGGATGATGAGATGGTCCGATCTCCGTGGCGACACGGAGGGCCCGGGATGTCCCGGGCCGCACTGGCAGGGGCTTCCAGAGAGCCCTGCTGTCGGTGTAACGGAATGAACGGTCCTAAGGTAGCGAAATTCCTTGTCGGGTAAGTGTGAACTTGCCCCGTTGCCCCGTGAGGGGCAACCGAACGCCGGCTCATATCGGGGAAGCCCTCCTGCGGAAGCGGGACCGCAGTGGGTAATCCCGAGGGAAGTCGCCCCCAAAGGGGTTGACCCCGTAACGACTGACCCGAAAGGGGAGGCGCACTGACCTCCGGTGCGCAACACGCCGGCTCTCACCCTTCTGCCCGATGCAGAAGAAAGGGGCAACTATGGAGGCGTCCTTCAGACAGGAGGAAGTGGGGTGTTGCATCCGTGGTACGTAACAGGTCTCGTGGAAGGGGAAGGGAGTTTTGTGGTGAGTTTCAACAAACGCCCGAAACTTCGGGTGGGAATTGAGACCCGGCCCTCTTTCTCCCTCTCCCTCTCTGAGCGGGACCTGGACCTTCTGAAGGCGCTGCAGAACTTCTTCAAATGTGGGGCGATCCGGTACAGTCGCTCTGACCGGACTTACAAGTACGAGGTTCGTTCGGTCGCTGACCTGGCCCGGAGAATCGTTCCCCATTTTGAAAAGTATCCTCTGGCAGGAGCGAAGGGAGCGGATTTCCGCAAATTCGCCGAGATCGTCCGGTGGGTGCATGCGAACCGTCACCTGAACCCGGACGATCTGCGGGAGATCATTGAGTTGGCTTACTCAATGAATCCATCCGGCCAGCGGAGATATGCGAAGGACGATCTCCTACGGTTGCTCGGTGAGATGAAGGGATAGTCTGCGCCCTGAGGAAACTCAGGGGAGGCGCGAAGTTCCGACCCGCACGAATGGCGTAACGAGCGGGGCGCTGTCTCAACGAGGGACCCGGCGAAATTGAAGTCGCGGTGAAGATGCCGTGTACCCGCACCAGGACAAAAAGACCCCGTGGAGCTTTACTGCAACTTGGTACTGGGTTAGGGCTGGGTCTGTGTAGGATAGGTGGGAGGCGGAGAAGCCGGGGCGCCAGCCTCGGTGGAGCCAACCTTGAAATACCACCCTGGCTCAGTCTTGGCCCTAACCCCTGGCCGTAATCCGGCAGGGGGACCGTGCCAGGTGGGCAGTTTGACTGGGGCGGTCGCCTCCTAAAAGGTAACAGAGGCGCCCAAAGGTCCCCTCAGGTGGAATGGAAACCCACCGAAGAGTGCAAAGGCATAAGGGGGCTTGACTGTGAGGCGGACATGCCGAGCAGGGACGAAAGTCGGGCTTAGTGATCCCACGGTACCGGGTGGAAGGGCCGTGGCTTACCGGACAAAAGCTACCCCGGGGATAACAGGCTGGTGAGGCCCAAGAGTTCACATCGACGGCCTCGCTCGGCACCTCGATGTCGGCTCGTCGCATCCTGGGGCTGGACAAGGTCCCAAGGGTTGGGCTGTTCGCCCATTAAAGCGATACGTGAGCTGGGTTCAGACCGTCGTGAGACAGGTCGGTCTCTATCCGGTGCGGGCGCAGGGGACTTGAGGGGAGCTGCCCTCAGTACGAGAGGACCAGGGTGGACAGACCTCTGGTGTGCCAGCTGTCCCGCCAGGGGCATCGCTGGGTAGCCATGTCTGGCAGCGATAACCACTGAAAGCATCTAAGTGGGAAACGCGCCCCAAGATGAGGTCCCCCACCGGGTCAACCGGGTAAGACCGCCGGGAGACTACCGGTTAGATAGGCGGGAGGTGTAAGCGCAGCAATGCGTTGAGCCGACCCGTACTAACGGTCGAGGGCTTGCCGTGATGCGGAGAAATTGGAGCCTCACTGATCTGACTCGGTTGTTGGGTGAAAGACAGGGGGCAGTTGCCTCTGAGGTGACTGCCACCTGATCTGAAGTGGCCTCCTGGTGACTGGAGCGGCGGGGAAACACCCGGTCCCATCCCGAACCCGGCAGTTAAGCCCGCCAGCGCCGATGGTACTGGAGGGGCAGCCCTCTGGGAGAGTAGGTCGTTGCCAGGAGGCCCTTTTCTTTAAGAGAAAAGTGCCAGGCACTTGCAAAGTGCCTGGCACTTTTTTATCTCTTCGGCACCCATTTCACCGCATCAAAGCCGAGTTGCCGGGAGAGGTAGGGCTCAAAAGTGACGTCCGCCAGAGAGACGTAGTCGTCCCGCGTGCCCCGGAAGCGGTAGGTGCCCAGCGAGACCCACTGGTCGCCGTACGCCGACTGGTTCACCACCCGCAGGGTGAAGCCGTCGGCGTGGGAAATCCAGTAACGGGCTTTGGTCGTGGTGGCGTTGCGGCTGGGGATGTAGACGAAGACCTTGTACCACCCGGCCCTCAGGCGAGGATACCAGCGGGCCCAGTTGTAGTTGGTCCGGATGCGGTCGTTGTTGTAGGTCCAGAGCATCCGCCCGTTGTATCCAACGTAGGCAACTCTCCACCCAGTGGCGCTCCCCCCGGTGACAAATCCCGCATCCGTGTCGTCCACGATGACCGTGCCCGGCGCGGGAGCGGGCGGGGTCGGTGGGGTGCTGCCGTCAATCCTCTGCCAGGAAAGTTTGGCGACAGCGTGCCCGGCCCGCTCGTAGTACTCCATTTTGACCGGGATGTTCCCTCCGGGCAGATAGATGTCCCCGACGTACGTCGTTTCGGCCTGCTCCCGCCAGGCATCCAGGAGCAGATGGTCGTTCACCCAGAGGCGGCCGCCGTCGTCCACCGTCATCGTGAAGCGGTACATCCCGGCAGGAAGGCTCAGGTTGCGGGTCCAGCGGACGGAGAATTCGTCGGCGTTGATGCCGGGCGCGGGGGCGCCCAGGCCCCAGTTAAAGTTGATGCTGGCATCATCCCGGACCAGGGCAGGACTCCCGGACAGGGTGGCATTGTTGTAGTATTCGCCGCGCCAGTTGGTGATGGTCGGTGGGGCGACGTCCCAGGAGAATCGGATGAGGGCCCCGCCCGTCCGTTCGTAGAATTCCACGATGACCAGGTGGTGCCCCGCGCTGAGGGCCCGGTCCACGCTGACGGTTTGGGGTGGATGGTCGTACCACTCGTTGATGATGAGCGCGCCGTCCAGCCAGACCCGCACGCCGTCGTCGCTGGTGGCGGTGAAGCGGTAGGTGGTGGGGGATGGCACTTCTATATAGCGGGTCCAGCGGGCAGAGAAATAGTCGGCGTTGATTTCCGGCGCGGGGGAGCCGGTGCCCCAGTCGTAATCCAGGTTGGCTTCCGCGCGCCAGAGGACCGGGCTCCCCGCCAGGTCGGCGTTGTTCCAGTACGCGGCCTGCCAGACGGGGTCAGTGTGCTGGGGACCGGGCCCCTGGGCTGCCGCCCCGCCTGTCAGCAGAAGAACGATCAGAAGACTGATCAGGAAGCACACCTCCTTTTTCATCTCTCCCTCCTTTCTTTCAGAGATGCCCGATGTGAAAGCGTCGGGCTTGTTTTGCAAAGCCCCTTCGGGGCTCTGGGCAGCCCAACGGTTTGTCTGCTTCTGTCTTATAGACGCTGCAAAGGGGGTTCTTGTTTCCATTGTATCCCCAAACGGGCTCTGAATGGGTTTCACAGGGATAACAAATGCGTGACAGTGCGAGAGGTGAATCGCTTGCTCAAACGGGAGAAGATGGTATACTAACGGCGGCAATCTTCCGGCGAGTTTTTCGGGAGGACCTGGAACTTCGTGAACGACACTCGCTCTGCTCCACCTAATCTCCCTCCCGGTACGGTCACCTGGGCGGAAGTGGACCTGGCGGCGGTTGCCGCCAATATTCAGTCGTTCTGCCGGTTCGTTGGCCCGCGCGTTCAGGTCATCGCGGTGGTCAAGGCCAATGCCTACGGCCACGGCGCCGTTCCCGTCGCCCGGGCGGCCCTGGAGGCCGGCGCGACCCGACTGGCCGTCCACCGGCTTCTGGAGGGCGTGGAACTCCGCCAGGCGGGCATCTCCGCCCCCATTCTGGTGATGGGCTACATCCCCCCCGACGGCGCCGACGAGGTCGTCCGCTGGGGACTGACGCCGACGGTCACCACGCTGGAGTTCGCCCAGGCCCTCTCTGCCCGCGCCGTCGCCGCGGGGGTGACCGCCCCCGTCCACATCAAAGTGGATACCGGCATGGGCCGGTTCGGCCTGCTGCCGGAGGAAGTGGTCCCCTTCGCCCGGTCGCTCTCTGCCCTGCCGGGCCTCTCCCTGGAGGGGGTTTTCACCCACTTCTGCACCGCGGACTCCGCCGACCCGTCGTATCTGCGCCTGCAGTTCCGGCGGTTCGTGGACGTGCTGGAGGGGCTGAACGGGGTGGGCATCTCCGTCCCGCTGCGGCATGCCTGCAACAGCGCGGCGACGATGCGGCTGCCGGAGGCCCACCTGGACGCGGTCCGGCCGGGCATCGCCATTTACGGCCTGGACCCCTCGTCGGAGTGGCCGCCGGTCTTCCCGCTCCGCCCGGCGATGACACTGAAGAGTCGGGTGGTGCGGGTGCGGACGGTCCCCGCCGGATGGGGCATCGGCTACGGCCGGACGTTCATCCCGGACCGGCCGATGCGGGTGGCGCTCTTGCCTGTGGGCTACGGCGACGGCTACCACCGCATCCTCTCCAACCGGGGCGCCGTCCTGCTCCACGGGAAGCGCGCGCCGGTCCTGGGACGGGTCAGTATGGACCAGATTGTGGTGGACGTCAGCCATATCCCGGGGGTGCAGGAGGGGGATGTGGCGGTGATTTTCGGTCGCCAGGGAGATACCGAACTGCGGGCCGAAGAGGTGGCGGCCTGGGCGGAGACGATTAACTACGAGGTGACCACGTCTATTCTGCCCCGCGTGGTCCGGGTTTACATTTGAGCATTCGTGGGTAACCGCCTGCCAAGAATCGTTTCGTAAAAACCACGAAGGACACGAAGGCCACACAAAGGACACGAAGAATGACTTTTCTCCCTTTATGTCCTTTGTGAGTACTTTGTGCCTTGTGGTAGGTAATTACGAATTTTCACGAATTTTACAACGTGTAAGGGGAGGAAAGAATGCCTCGCGTTCGCAACTTCGTCTCGGAGCGGATCGCTTCTGTGCCCCCTTCGGGGATTCGCCGCTTCTTTGACATCGCGGCGACGATGGAGGATGTCATCAGTCTGGGCATTGGGGAGCCGGACTTCACCACGCCGGAGCCGATTCTGCGGGCCGGGATTGAGGCCCTGGAGCGGGGGGAGACCCACTACACGTCCAACTCCGGGCTGATGGAACTGCGGCGGGCCATCGCGGAGCACCTGGACCGCCTCTACGGGCAGACGTACAATCCGGCCAGTGAGATTCTCATCACGGTGGGGGTCTCGGAGGCGCTGTATCTGGCCTGCGCGGCGACGCTGGACCCCGGGGATGAAGTCATTATCCCGGAGCCGTGCTTCGTTTCCTACGCGCCGGAGGTCATCTTTGCCGGCGGGGTGCCGGTGATGGTGCCGACATCGGCGGAGAACGAGTGGCAGGTGACAGCCGAGGCGATTGAGGCGGCGGTCACCGAGCGGACGAAGGCGCTGCTCCTGGGCTACCCCAGCAATCCCACCGGCGCGGTGATGAGCCGTGAGCGGCTGAACGAAATCGCCGCCGTCGTCAAACGGCACAATCTGCTGGTCATCTCCGACGAGTTGTACGACCGGCTGGTCTACGATACTCGCCACGTCTGCTTTCCCAGTCTGCCGGGGATGTACAGCCGGACGATTCTGCTGATGGGCTTCTCCAAGGCGTACGCGATGACGGGCTGGCGGATTGGGTGGGCCGCCGGCCCGGCGGAGATTATGGAGATGATGCGCCGGGTCCACCAGTACACGATTATGTGCGCGCCCACCGTCGCCCAGTACGCCGCGCTGGCCGCCCTGAAGGAGGGGGAGCCCTTCGTGGAGGAGATGCGGCGGGAGTACGACCGCCGACGGCGGCTGATTGTGAGCGGCCTGGACGAGATCGGGCTGACCTGTGTGGAGCCCAAAGGGGCCTTCTACGCGTTCCCGTCCATCGCGGTCACGGGGATGGATGAGAACACGTTCGCCGAGAAGTTGCTCCAGGAGGAGCACGTGGCGGTGATCCCCGGCAGCGCTTTCGGCCCCAGCGGGAAAGGGTACGTCCGCTGCTCCTATGCGACGGCGTACGAGAAGATTGAGGAGGCGCTGGAGCGGATGCGGCGGTTTGTGCGGAGGCACGGGTAGGCGCACGTCGCAGGTCGCAGGGAGCAGGGAGCAGGGAGCAGGGGAGCAGGGAGCAGGGGAGCGGAGGGGCGGAGGAGCGGAGGAGCGGGGGAGCGGAGAAGCAGAGGAGCAGAGGAGTGGAAGATGATCGCCGCGGAGAGGCCGGAGTTTCGGGAGCGGTTTCAGCAGTTGCCCTGGCCCCAGCAGTTGGGAAATCTGGCGTCCACGCTGGCGCGTATCTCCGGGCGATGTCTGCGGCCAGAGCATGATGCGCTGGTGCGGGATTTGCTCCGGGAGGCGGCCGTGCTGATAGAGTGGAGCGCTCCCTGTGTCCCGCCGGAGTTTCATCTGGAACTGGCCGGCCTGCAGCGGGAGATGCTGGCCTGGAGGGCGGTCTGGCCGGTGGAGGGGGCCCGGCATCTGCTCTCCCTGCGGGCTCGCCAGGCGTCCGATCTGATGCTCTGGCGGGCGGGATTGATCCCGCCAAAGGAGGAGGAAGCGTGGAGTACGAAGCGGTAATCGGCCTGGAAGTCCATGCGCAGGTTCATACCCGTTCCAAAATGTTCTGCGCGTGTCCGGTGATGGAGGACACGGGGGACCTGCCGCCCAACACGTACGTCTGCCCGGTCTGCACGGCGATGCCGGGGACGCTCCCTGTCATCAACCGCCGCGCGGTGGAACTGACGCTGATGACCGCACTGGCTCTCAACTGTGAGGTTCCCCCCGTCTCCTTCTTCGCCCGCAAGTCCTACTTCTACCCGGACCTGCCCAAGGGCTACCAGATTTCCCAGCACGGGTTGCCCCTGGGGGTCAACGGGTACCTGGACATCCAGACGGAGGCCGGGCCCCGGCGCGTCCGAATCAACAACGTCCACCTGGAGGAGGACACGGGGAAACTCTACCACGTGGGCAACGTCACGCTGGTGGACTTCAACCGGGCCGGGGTGCCGCTGATAGAGATTGTCACCGAGCCGGACATGCGCTCCGCCGAGGAGGTGCGGGAGTACGCGGAGCGGCTGCGGGAGATTCTGGTCTACCTGGGCGTCAACTCCGGGGATATGGAGAAGGGGGTGATGCGGTTTGAGGCCAGCGTCAGTGTCCGCCCGAAGGGGACGGATGTGCTGAACCCGCGCCACGAGATTAAGAACCTGAACTCTTTCCGCGCGCTGTATCGGGCGGTGGCCTACGAGGTCGCGCATCAGATAGAGGTGCTGGAGAACGGCGGGCGGGTGTTCCAGCAGACGATGGGCTGGGACGAGGGGCGGGGGGTGACCTACGTCCAGCGGAGCAAGGAGTACGCGGAGGACTACCGGTACTTCCCGGAGCCGGACCTGCCGCCGCTGGAGATCGGTCGGGAATGGCTGGAGGAACTGCGGCGGCAACTGCCGGAACTCCCCACCGCGCGGCGGGCCCGCTTTGTCCACGAGTACGGCCTGGGCGCGTACGAGGCCGACCTTCTGGTCGCCGACCGGGCGGTTGCCGATTACTACGAGGCGGCGGTCCGGATGGGGACCGTCAGCCCGAAAGTGGTTGCCAACTGGGTCACGGTGGACCTGTTCCGGGTGATGAAGGAGTCCGGTAAGGGGATCGCGGAACTCCCGGTGAGTCCGCAGGCGCTGGTGGAACTGATCGGGCTGGTGGAGGCGGGGACTGTCAACCTGAACACCGGGCGGGAAGTGCTGGACGAAATGGCGGCAACGGGGAAGTCGGCCCGCCAGATTGTGGAGGAGAAGGGGCTGGCCCAGATTTCGGACGAGGCGGCGCTGCGGGCGGTGGTGGAGCGGGTGCTGGATGAGAACCCGACACAGGTGGCCCAGTACCTGGCGGGGAAGGAGCAGGTGGCGGGCTGGCTGATGGGGCAGGTGATGCGCGCCACCGGCGGCAAAGCCAACCCGCAGATGGTGCGCGGCCTGCTGGTGGATGCGCTGGAGAAGCGGCGGTAGCGCGTTCCGAAAGTTGTGATACAATTGATGGCAGATCCGTTTCGTGGGAGGGGCCTTATGCAGGCTGGGCGAGTTCTCACGATCTCACAGGGTGAGGCGATGGTGGAGGAGTTGCTCCGTCTGGTGGAGGAGCGGGCCGAGTGGCGGCTGCGGTTCCGTCGCGCTTTGCTGGGGGAGGTGGCGGTCTCATTCCAGGAGGTGTTAGAGACGCTGCAGCAGGTGGCCCGGATGCAGCAACAGGGGGAGGAACGGACCTCTCGCCTGGAGGCCGCACTTTCTGTGCTGGCAGAGGCCCAGCAGCGTACAGCGGAGGCTGTCTTGGCCCTGGCCGAGGCGCAGCGGCGGTCGGAGGAGCGCACCTCCCGGATGGAGGCCGCCATTGCCGAACTGGCGGAGGCGCAGCGGCGCACGGAGGAGCGGGTGGAGGCCCTGGCGGAGGCCCAGCGGCACATTGAGGAGCGGCTGGCGCGGCTGGAGGCCACGGTCCAAGAACTGGTGGAGGTCCAACGTCGGCATGAGGAGCGGCTGGCGCGGCTGGAGGCTATTGTGGAGGCCCTGGTGGAAGCCCAGCGCCGCACCGAGGAGCGGCTGACCCGCCTGGAGGATGCGGTCCAGGAACTGGTGAAAGTTGTACAGAAGCACGAGGAGCGCCTGGAGACCATTGAGCAGATTCTCGCTAAGGCCCTCATCCGGATGGACCGGTTGGAATCGCAGGTAGGCCAACTCGCCAATCGCCTGGGATTGGACCTGGAGGTGGACGCTGAGGAGGTCCTGCGGAGTCTCCTGGAGGACCGGGGAATCCGGATGCTCCAGGAACCTTTTGCCTTAGAAGTGGATGGGGAGATGGACGTGGTCGTTCCAGTGGAACTGCCCACCGGAGAGCGGCCGTGGATCATCGTGGAGGTGAAGGGACGTCTCCGCCGGAAGGAACTGGGGGAGTTCCTGCAGCGCCTGCAGCGTCCTTCAATCCAGGAGGAACTCCAGAGAGCCGGGGTGCAGAAGCCCTACCTGCCTTATGCCTTCGGGCTGCGGGTATATGCCGATGTGGACCGGATGGCTGAAGAGGCGGGGGTTGGGGTGCTGAGTTTTCGCGGGGAGCGGGTAGCACCCCGGTTGTGGGAGTAAGCGGTAGGATAACCGTCTGAGGAAAAGCAGGCGAAATCTCACTTCTCATCAGGGCAGTTTTCGGGTACAATGGCGCGTTGTGCCGGAAAGATGCTCCAACCGTCAGAGATTCCCAATCTAACTTCGTAAGGAGGTACAGTCCATGGCGAAAGGCAAAGAGCCCATTCTGGAAAGCGTCATGCATCACGCGATCGGTCTGAGCGGGATCGCAAAGGAGTTCAACCCCTTCCTGATCGCCCAGCGGCAGTTGGATGAGGCGGCAGAGATTATGGGGTTGGACCCGGCCGTCCACGAGTTGCTCCGCTGGCCGATGCGGGAACTCCACGTGACGATGCCCGTGCGGATGGACGACGGGACCGTGAAAATCTTCCACGGGTTCCGCGTCCAGTACAACGATGCCCGTGGCCCGACGAAGGGCGGCATCCGGTATCATCCGGAGGAGACGATTGACACCGTGCGGGCGCTGGCGGCGTGGATGACCTGGAAGACGGCGGTGATGGACCTGCCGCTGGGCGGCGGCAAGGGCGGCATCGTCTGCAATCCCAAGGAGATGTCCCGGGGCGAACTGGAGCGGCTGAGCCGCGCCTATATCCGCGCCGTCGGCCGCATCCTGGGGGAGGAGACCGACGTCCCGGCCCCCGACGTCTACACCGACTCGCAGATTATGGCCTGGATGATGGACGAGTACTCGGTGATGCGGGGGTACAATGTCCCCGGGGTGATCACGGGCAAGCCGCTGCCGCTGGGCGGGTCGCAGGGTCGCGGCGACGCCACCGCGCGGGGCGGGATGTACTGCATCCGCGAGGCCGGCAAAGTGCTGGGCATTAACCTGAAGGGCGCCACGACGGCCGTCCAGGGCTACGGGAACGCCGGGCAGTACGCCCACATCCTGGGCCAGGAACTACTGGGGCTGAAGGTCGTCGCCGTCTCCGACTCCAAGGGCGGCATCTACAACCCGGACGGTCTGGACCCCAAGGAGGTCATCGCCCACAAGGAGAAAACCGGGTCGGTGGTGAACTTCCCCGGTGCCCGGAACATCACCAACGCCGAACTGCTGGAACTCCCGGTCACGGTGCTCATCCCGGCGGCGATGGAGAACCAGATCACCGAGGCCAACGCGGCCAACATCAAGGCCCGCATCGTGGCGGAACTGGCCAACGGCCCCACCACCCCGGAGGCGGACCGCATCCTCTTCGCCAACGGCGTCTACGTTATCCCCGACTTCCTCTGCAACGCCGGTGGGGTGACCGTCTCCTACTTTGAGCAGGTCCAGAACGCCTACGACTACTACTGGGACCTGGAGACGGTCCACGAGCGGCTGGACAAGAAGATGACCGCCGCCTTCCATGCGGTGCACCAGACAGCGCAGCAGTACAAGGTGCACAACCGGATGGGGGCGTACATCGTGGCGGTGAGCCGGGTGGCGGAGGCCTGCCGGCTGCGCGGGTGGGTGTAGGTTTTTGACCTCACCCCACCCCCGCCGCAGGCGGCGGGGGAGGGGTGAGGTCATCGTAGCAAGCCCGACGGGAAAACCCGTCGGGCTTGTTGTTTATGGGGGGTCAGCGGCCCAGGGGGATGTAGTCCTGCAGGATGGAGTTGCCGATGAACTCCCGCAGGATGGAGTTGTCGGGCACCATGTCGGGGGGGCAGGGGATGAACCACTCCAGGAAGGCCAGCAGCCGCTTCGCCTCCACCCGGCGGGGGCTGGGCGGCTCCACCTGCCGCAGCAGCGGCTCCACCAGCGGCTTCAGCACCGCCAGTTCGTAGACCAGCGCCGAGTTGAACATCACGTCGGCGTTCTCCTGGTAGGGGAAGATGTGCCGTTTCTCCCCCCGCCGTACGCTCTCCCAACGGTCCAGCGTCTCCTCGGCGGTGTATCCCCGGTACATGGCATCCCGCACGATGCGCCGAATCAGGCGCGTGTCCGTGGTCGGCACCCGGTTGTGCCGGTCCAGGTTCAGTTGGGTGAGCGCCGAGACGTACACCCGGAAAATCCGCTCCGGCGGCACCATGGGCACCAGGTTGGGGTTCAGGCCGTGAATCCCCTCTACGATGATGACGTGGTCGGGTGTCAACTGCACCGTGGGCCCCTGCTGACGGGTCCCGCTCTGGAAGTCAAAGCGGGGCAGGGTGACTTCCCGCCCGTCCATTAACGCCAGCAGTTGCTGGTTGAAGAGAGCCAGATCCAGCGCTTCCAGTGCCTCAAAGTCGTACTGTCCCTGCTCGTCTCGCGGGGTATGCTGGCGGTCCACGAAGTAGTCATCCAGCCCGATGGGGAAGGGCCGGACGCCGTGGGCCAGCAACTGGATGGAGAGCCGTTTGGAGAAGGTGGTCTTGCCGGACGCGGAGGGGCCGGCAATCAGCACCAGCCGGATGCGGTCGTGCTGTTCGGCGATGGTGTGGGCAATCTGGGCGATGCGCTCCTCGTGCAGGGCCTCGGAGACCAGGATGATCTCCCGGATGCGTCCGTTCTCAATGGCGGCGTTCAGGTCCCCCACATCTTCCACGCCCAGCAGCCGCAGCCATTCCCCGTATTCCTGGAAGACGGCGTTCAGCCGGGGGGAATCCGTGTACGGGAGCAGTTGGGTGGGCCAGTGCCGCCGGGGGTACTGGAGGATGAACCCCGGCGGCGAGGGGCGGAGGGCAAAATACTGGAGGTACCCGGTGGAGGGCACCATGTAGCCGTGAAAGTAGTCCTGGTAATCCCGCAGGCAGTAGAGGATGAGGTAATCTTTCCGACGGCGGGAGAAAAGGCGGACTTTGTCCTGCTGGCCCCGTGCCTGGAAGAGGGCGAGGGCTTCTTCAATGGGCACCCGTTTCTTGCAGATGGGCACGTCTTCTTCCACGATGCGCCGCATGTGGGCCTCAATCGTCCCCAATTCCTCAGCGGAGAAGGGTTCCCGGTTGAGCACCCGGCAGTAGAAGCCGCCGGAAGGGACGGAGTAGTCTATGACGACCTGGGCTTCCGGGAAGAGTTCGGAGACGGCAGTGACCAGCAGGAAGGAGAGGGAGCGCCGGTAGATGCGCACCCCGTCCGAATCGGAGAGGAAGATGGGGGTGACCTGGGCGTCCCGCTTCAGCGGGTAGGTCAACTCCCGCAGTTCCCCGTCCACCAGCGCGGCGATGATGGGGACGGGGTGGTCGGGGTAGGCGGCGCGCATGTAGGCCTCTACGGGCGTCCCCACCGGTGCTTCCCATGTCCGCCCGTCAGGAAAGGTCGCCTGAGCGGTCTGGCGAGGAGTGGATAATCGTACCCATTCGGTGCTCATTTTCCTACTCACTCGTTCGTGCGTTGTAGGACAACTGCTCGCAGTTGTCCTACATAATCTCATGGCCGATGTCGTGACTCAGGGCGCGGAAGCGGCCCCAGTCGGCCCAGTCCGGCGGCAGGGCCCGCAACTGGGCCGCCACCGACGGCAACGTCTCCGGCGGCACCCAGCGGAAGTCGCTGATCCGCTCCCCGGCGTCTCCGGGCCGGGGGTCCCCCTCTACGTCGGCCAGCACCAGCCAGGAGTGGAAGAAGCGGCAGTGCCAGCCCCGCCGGAAGGTGACGCTGATCAGGCCCAGCGGACGGAGGGCGCGGGGGGCCAGCCCGGTCTCTTCCTGTATTTCCCGGCGGGCCGCCGCCAGGACCGACTCGCCGGGGAGAATCCCCCCGCTGGGCAGACGGAAGACGCCGGGCGGGTAGAAGGTTTTGGTGTGCAGCAGGAGATGGCCGTCCGCCCGACGCAGGAACAGCACGACTTCCCCCCAGCGGGCCCGGTGGCGGACAGACCGGACGAAGTCGTTGAAGAAGGGCTCCGAGACGGTCAGTCGGCAGTGGCGGTACGGCAGGACCCCCTGTCGCTCCACCTCCGCGCGCTGGCGGCGCATCACCCCCACCAGGCTGGACGGGCGACGGGTGAGAGCCCAGAGGGGGAGCAGACTGAGCAGCAGGACCCCGGTGGAGAGCAGTCCGCCTTCCGGGCCGAAGGTGCCGCCGGTGAGCCAGGAAGGGCCGCCCACGGGCACAGCCAGCAGGCCGTTCCAGGCCATTCCGCTCACCGGCAGACCCAGGACCGGTCCCTGGGTGAGGTTCCAGGCGTAGTGGCAGGCGATGGGCAGCCAGAGGGTGCCGGTCCGCTCCGCCGCCAGCGCGAAGACGGCCCCCGCCAGGGCAATGTTCACCAGCGCCAGGACGGATACGTTCGGGTTCAGGGCATGGAACAGGGCGAAGAGGAGGGAGGGGACCAGTACTCCGACGACCGGGCCGCGCCAGGTGGTGAGGGCGCGCTGGAGGTAGCCCCGGAAGGCCACCTCTTCGGCCGCCGCGGCCGGGAGGAGCGCCACGGCGTCCAGGAGAAATGCCCACCAGACCGCCCGGCCGGGCCAGGGGGACTGCGGGTTCAGGGCCAGCAGGGTGGCCCCGATCAGAATCATCGTCCCCGCCCCCAGCAGCAGCCCGACCGCCGTGTCTTTCCCCAGGTGGGTGGGGTCCAGGCCCAGGGTCTCCACCGGTTCCCGGTCCAGGAAATGGCCCATGAGCAGGGCCAGCCCCAGCGCGATGGCCAGTCGGGAGACGCCGATGGCCAGCAGCAGGGGGCCCGGAATCCCCCCGGCCGCCAGAGCATCCAGGACTTCTGCGGCACTGGCGCCCATAAGAGCCAGAGCGATGCCGTAGAGGATGCCGATGACCAGGTCCAGGATGATCTCGGCGACCAGCAGAGCGATCAGGTAGATGATGACCCGCCAGAGCGGGTGGAGCGCGGAGCCCCGGAGGAAGAAGCGTCGGCATCCGGTTTGTGTTTGCATATCGTCGTTCCTGCAGATGATGTAGGGGCAACCCCTCGGGGCGAGCCCCCTCGGGGCGTGGCCCTTGCGGTTACCCCATACGCATCAAGTGCTTTTCCGCCCGACGCTAAAGCATCGGGCTTATGTTGCAAAGCCCCTGTTGAGTCCTATAAAATCGTACCGGGCTAAAGTCTCAAAAAATCGTGCCCTCACCCCTCCCCCTGCCCCCTCCCCTCTCCCGCTCGCCCTCGGGCCGAAGGCCCTTCGGGCCGAGGCCTTCGGCGGCGGGCGAGGGGAGGGGGTGGAAAGAGGGGTTTTGCGGCGGGCGGCGAAGCCGCCCGCCGCAAAACCCCCTCTTAATCCCCCCTCTCCCCTGGCCGTAAGGCCAAGGGGAGAGGGG
>Ga0272448_1002672_pt1 | contig 21988 bp, 18 predicted proteins | sample YNPCB0191_FD_202220 | JGI IMG/M metagenome (GOLD analysis project Ga0272448, IMG submission 202220) | Hot spring sediment microbial communities from Yellowstone National Park, WY, United States - YNP-CB-019-1 | ecosystem: Environmental > Aquatic > Thermal springs > Hot (42-90C) > Sediment... | reverse complement strand
CTTACTACGCCCGCATGGATGCGGACGACATCTCGCATCCAGATCGGCTGCGAAGACAAGTCAGCTTCCTGGAAGAACACCCTCACACTGACATCTTGGGAACCTGGGTCATGGAGTTTGCGCAGGATCCCTTCCGAGAGCAAGGATTCCTGAAGAGACTTCCGACTGAGCCAGGCCAGATCGAGGCTTTCTTTCACTACCGGAACCCTCTGGCGCATCCTTCTGTTATGTTCAGGCGCAGCGTGTTTGCACGCATCGGGTTGTACGATTGTGAGTTTGCCACAGACCAGGATCTTGCACTCTGGGCTCGGGCGCTCAAAATGCGGGTAGGTATCGCTAACCTTCCCGAAGTTCTTCTCTTTCATAGGGCCGCTGCTCTCGCGAACAAGCGGTCCGGCATCCGTCGAGTGTATCGTCAAGCGAGGGCGCGCTTCTCGTATAACACTTGGTCTCCCACACTCAACCTGCTGAAGGTATCAGCGCTGCTGTTTCGCCTGCTGCCCGAGCCGGTACGCGTGTGGGGCTATCGCCGCCTCCGCTGACCAACTAGCCCGCCAAGGCCTTGGGCAAGGAGTCTGCCAGTGTCACGTGTCGCCAACGGGGCCGCCAAACCGATTGTCCGCGTGCCAGCCACAGGTTACTCTTCGGGCGCTGTTCTCCGCCTGCCACTCGGAGTGGCCGAGCGCCGGGCACTTCTGCTTCTGGGCGATGCACTCATGCTCACCATCTCCGCCGTAGCCTCTTCGGCAACTTGGGCCTGGCTTCAGCAGCACACGCCAGTCACCTTCCGCCTGCTGCAGGAGCAGCGCTATTCGCTCGCAGCATTCGGTGCCGCCTGGCTCGTGCTACTGGCAACCACAGGCTGCTACGACGTTCCATTCGCCACGTACGCTCGCGGCGTCACGCGCCGCCTGCTCGCTGCAGCCCTTGCCTTGGTCACAGTGTACGCACTCATCTTCTTTGCATTCTCCAGGCCACCAGCGCTTCTCCACCGTATTAGCCCGGCGCTCGGCGGCCTGCCTCTGCTTCGTGCCCAACCTATACTCTACATCGTGTTCGCTCTCATCACGGAGATGGCTTGGCGCACTGGGTATTCTGGAATCGTGCGGGGGGCCCGCTTCCAGCGGCGCGCGCTGATCGTGGGCGCTGGCTGGGCTGGCCGCACCATTGTGGATGTACTCGTCGGGTACGGAGACGGGTCCTACCACGTCTTGGGCTTCGTCGATGACGACGTCAACAAGCAGGGTGCCATCATCTCTTGGTGGCGCCAGAAGGATGCATCGCATCCTCTCCCTGTTCTCGGCGACCGCCACAGTCTACGCGAGTTGATCACGCAACTAGGTGTATCTACCCTTATCCTAGCCATCACGCGCGAGCTCAACGGCGAGCTTCTGCCTGTGCTTCTGGACTGCCTGGAACTGGGAGTCGACATCGTCCCGATGCCGGTCCTCTACGAGGAGCTCACCAGCCGAGTGCCCGTGGAACACGTTGGAGGCAACTGGGAAGTCGCGATGCCGATCCAACACCCGGGCACAGGCGCCCTCTGGCCTATGATCAAACGGTTGATAGATCTGGCCTTCGGTGCAGTCGGTGTCATTCTCACGGGGACACTCTTCCCATTCGTTGCTCTCGCGATCTACTTGGAGTCACCGGGCCCAGTCTTGTACCACCAGAAGCGAGTCGGCAGAGGCGGGCGCCTCTTCACGCTCCACAAATTCAGGTCGATGACTCCAGACGCCGAGCAGGATGGGCCTCGATGGGCGACGGCACGTGACCCGCGAGTGACGCGGGTGGGGCGGTTCCTTCGCAGGACCCACCTCGACGAACTCCCTCAGTTCTACAACATCCTCAGAGGCGAGATGAGTCTTGTGGGGCCTAGGCCAGAACGCCCAGAGTTCGTCGCAGGGCTGGCAGACGAGATCCCCTTCTTCCGCATCCGGCACGCCGTCCGCCCCGGGCTGACAGGCTGGGCACAGGTCCAACAGGGCTACGGCGCCTCCCAGGAGGACGCGTTGCTGAAACTCCAGTACGACCTATTCTACATCAAGCATCAATCGCTATGGCTGGATATCGTGATACTGCTCAAGACGGCTGCTGCGGTCCTCAGACTGCAGGGCCGCTGACGGAGCCGTGCGACTGCGGCAGGCCACGCGGGAGCCTACTACCGCCCACAGCGGCCAGGAACCACCACAAATCGCCATCTGCGGTGCCGAACATCGAAGAAACTCACCACAGCCAGTCTCCGGCCTTGCTCGACTCGCTTGCCCCTTCGGCTTGCCTCTCCACCTTATGGCCACATGCCATCCCATGTTCCGAGCTGCACCCCCGATAGCCTCAGCAGGGTATTGCCGCCAGTAGGCGTCGCAAGCAGACACCTCACCAGCTTCTGTCTGCAATGCCTTTCGCGGCGCGAAGTTCCAGCTGCCCACGCTCCACGGTCAGAGTGCCCAGCACTGCCTCGCCGTTCGCCAGCGCAGTCCCGCCACCGTCCCTGACCGCCAACCTTTCCATCGTCCGCGGTTCGTAGAGACACACGTATATACTGTAATCTCCGTCACGCAAGTCCGCTGGCAAATCAAGCGTGTAGGCGTCGTCGATGACCTCAGCGGGTTCCCAGAACGAGGTTGGATAGCTGTTCTGCCGAGGCTGCGCGTCCGCCTGCACCATGATACGGTCGCTCGCGTCGCGCACCTGCACCGACACGGTATAGTCGGCTGGCGGCCGATCTAGGGCCACCCAGTGCACTGCTACCACCACCTCCTGGCGTCCGGCGGCCTGAGACAGATGCATGTCTGCAGCAGCCAAGCCGAGACTTGAGCCGAACCACAGCGCTGGCGCAGGTGGCGGGGCAGCTCCCTGGCTGACTCCCCTCACCTTGATGTCGCCAAGGCGCAGCGCGGCACCCAACGGATGCCCCGCACTGTCACGTACCATGGTAGTACCCTTTGAGATACGATAGTAGTACGAGACCTCGACCCAGGCCATCTGGCTTTCACCTGCGTCGGTACTGACCGGCACCTTTACGATCTCTTCAAACCGCCACCCCGGCTGCCACGTCGTCGTCGCATAGGCGCCTTGCCCCGGGTACCTGTGCACCTCACCCAGCAGCTTCCGCCCCGGCCCGAACACCTGCACTGCCAGCGTGTAGTCGATCCGCGTCCGCGCGAGCACCTTCCAGCGCAACGTGAGGTCAAGCGTTCCTCCCGGATCGACAATCCGATCTGCCACGCCGTACGCCTCCAGTTCGGCAAAGCCACTGAAGGTCGCCCGCACCGGCGCAAGAGCACTCGTACCTTCCTCGTTCATCGCCGCAGGTGATGCATAGACCGGCGCGATGTAGAGATCTGGCGTCACCACCGCCAGGATGGCCAGGGTGGCCGCCACAGTCACCCATGCCAACGCTCGGAGCCGCCCCGGCAGAAGCGCGTTCCAGCCCAGGCTCAGCAGGGTGCCAGAGGCAGGTAGCAGACACAGGAAGTACCGGCCCTGCAGATTGGTGCTGCCGGCCCGAGCGAAGTAGAGAAGCGCGCCGCCCACCATCGCCACAAACACCAAAGCCAGCGCAGCAACCGCGGCAGCGCGCGTGCGTCCTGGCCGTCTGCCAAGCCACGCCACCAGCCCCACCAGCCCCACCGCGCCCCAGGCCGCTGCAGCCTTGAACGTCGGCTCTGGCAGAGAGACGTTATTCCAGCCAAAGGCGGCCCAGAGCGCGCGCAGCGCTGCGCTCACAGCGGGAAGGACCACCTGCGGGCGCATGCGTTCCCACTGCAGCACGCTTTGGAGCCTGGCCGCGTACGTGGCTACCCAGGCCACGGCGGCCAAGCGCGAGGACGAGAGCGCAGCCAGAGAGCGCCCATATAGCAGGGCCGGCGTCACCGCAGCCAGCACGAACGTCGCTCCGCCCGCCACAAGGGCCGCACGCGCCCAGGGCCGCCTGAGCGCCACAACCGCCCAGGAAAACCCCACCAGCACCACCGCCGGCAGCACCGCCAGCCCGTTGAGCTTGGAGGTCACGGCCACACCCGTCGCCACCGCCAGGGCCGGCACGCATAACAGGCGAGCGCGCCGCGCCGTGGCGAGCCGCACCAGCAGCCAGCTGACCGCGGCCATCGCGGCCGTGAGCAGGTTGTCGTTGTTGATGACTGCCGTCATGAAGCGGAACTGGGGCCAGAAGGCGACGGTCAGCGTGGCACCCCAGCGCACCCAAGGCTCCTCCGGGGCCAGGTCCCGCGCCGTCAGGAAGGTGAAGACGAGAGTCAGCCCCCCCAGCAACACCGACACCCAGCGCGCCAGGTGGATGGCGAGCACCGTGCCGTGATAGGGCCAGCTCTCGGCAACGGGGTCATGCACGACGCGGTTGAACCCGCCCTGCTCCGGCCCCCACCACATGTAGGGGTTGTAGTGGGGCATCAGGTTATCGCTGAGCTCGACGAACGAGACCGGGATCGCCGCCAGGATGTAGTAGAGCGGCGGCTGGTGCATCTCGTCGTTGGGCGAGATGGAGCGCTCTCCCGGCCTGGGCAGCCGGTGCTCGGTGGCGATGAGGCGCACGAAGAACCAGTGCCCATCCTCATCGTGCGCCTCCCAGATGGGGATGACCACACTCCAGTAGACGCCGAGCACCACGTGCACCAGCAGAAGCCCGGCCAGTGCCCAGGCCTCTAGGCCACCTTTACGCATGCTCCCTTTTCATCCTCCGCTGGCAGCGCCGCCGGGCGCGGAGCCTCGCCCCGCCACCACTCCACTGCAAAGACGCCAAACACAGCAAGCATCAGCGCAGCCGCCGCTGCTATCGCCACCGTCGTCAACCGGTGTGCGGCCGCCGGCTTGTCGGGCACGGCGGGCTTGCTCACCAACTGGATTTCGCGGCTCGTATCCTGCGCAGCAATCCGGGTCTCATCCACCTTGTGCGCCAGCGACGTATACGTGTCGCGCGCCACGTCGCGCTCGCGTGTCAGCCGGTCGCCCTCGGCGTTGATCTCACGGATCTTGCCCTGCAAAGCCAGAATTTGGGGCTGCAGCGAGGCGATGTGGGCATCAAGCTTGGCACCTTGCTCGTTCAGAGTAGTTATGAGACGCTCCAGCGACGCGCTCAGATCGCCCACGCTCTCCGCCGAGGCGGCCAGCCCCTCGGATAGCTGCAACTGCAACTGGCTGTCGTCGCGTACGCCAAATGCCTGTGCCTCAATCAGCAGCGCGGTCAACGCGTCGGCCACGGGCGCCCGCGCCGTCGCCGTCTGCGACGAGAGCGATTCCTGCAGCGCCCGGGCCCGACGAGTCACCTGCTCAAGCCTTGTCTTCTCAGCGAGGTCTGCACTCAGTGCGTTGGCGGCTGCGGCCCGCTGCTGCTCAAGCACGCCAGCTTCGTTGCGCTTCTGGAACTCGGCGAGGGCCTGCTCCGCCTTATCCAGTAGGCTGCGCGCCTGCTCCATTTGCCCCTCAAAGAAGCGCACTTGCTCCTCGCTCGCCGAACCATACACCTCATTGGCGCGGGCTACAAAGATGGTCGCCCAGGCATCTGCGATACGCGATGCGTCCTGCGCGCTCTCGGTGCGCACAGTCAACTGCACCACACTGGGATCGTCGCCCAGCTTGGCCGAGACCATCTCGCGCAAGTCGGCGAGCGTCTTGACTTTCGGCAGGTCCACCTGTGCTCTCAGCGCTTCAAGCACTGCATCGCTCATAGCAAGCGCGGGATACGCCTTGTAGGGAGGCTGCGCTTCCGCCGAAGTCTCGATGCGGGGGTCAAATTGCATGGTGTACCTGGGCTTGGTAACGACCACCAGGGCGGTGGCTTCGTATGCAGGGGGCAAAAGCAGCCCGACCACCAGCGCCACGGCCGCTGCCACCGCCGTCACCCCCACAATCCACTTCCACCAGCGCAGCAACACGCGCACATACTCACGCAGGTCGATCTCTTCTTCCATGGGCTGAGGCTCTCCTGTCTGCACACGACGAGGACCCTGAAGGGGGCCCGGCGGTTGAGGAGGCGTCAAACGCCAATCGCGGCCGATTCTACCGGCATCGCAGAAATCTGTCAAAGTGCGGGATTCTGTCAACACCCGACCCTCCCTTATCACTGCAGCATCGACAAGCACACTGGCCACGATCTGCGGCCGCCCCATTTGCACACTCTACCCCGACGTAGTACACTGAGCCCAACGCTCTTCCGCCATCCTCACGATCACCCTCACTCGAAAGGAGGCTCGCCGTGTCTGCCACCACCGCCGCCCCGGTTCGGCTCAGCCGGGGCTACAAGGTCGCCTGGGGCCTCGCCGCCCTGGGCAACGCGCTGATCTCCGGCATCTATGCCGCCCTCCTGCCCATCTTCTACCAGAACTACCTGGGCCTCGAGGCGCGCTGGATCGCCACGGCCTCGGCAATCTATGCCATCTGGAACGCCATCAACGACCCGCTCTTCGGCTACATCACCGACAATACCCGCTCGAAAGCCGGCCGCCGCATCCCCTACATGCGCTACACGGCCCCCTTCCTGGCGCTGACCTTCATCCTGGTCTGGTTCGCACCCCCCAAGGCCGGGCAGCAGGCGCTCTTCTGGTGGATGCTCGTGTCGATGCTCCTCTACGACACCGCGTACACCATCATCGGCCTGGTCTACTCGGCGCTTCTGCCTGAAGTGAGCGAATCCGACGCGGAGCGCAACGACCTGCAGATCTCCTCGTCGCTCTTCGGCCTCGTGGGCACCATCTTTGGCTTCCTGATCCCCGACTTTTTCCGCCCCAAGCCCGGCATGTCGCCCTCGTTCCTGCCGCTGCAGATGTCGATGATCGCGGTGGGCCTGATCGGCATGGGGCTGATCCTCCTCACCGCCTCGCGGGTCAAGGAGCGGCCCGAGTTTACCCAGGTCGACAAGCCCCTGCCCCTGCTCCAGGCGATCAAGTACACCTTCACCTCCGGGTCGTTCCTGGTGCTGGTGGCTCAGAACTTTATGTCGATTCTCATGCAGGCGCTCCTCCTGGGCGGCATGTTCTACCTGGCCGATTACGTTCTGAAGATGCCGACCATTCTGGTGCTGGTCTGCATCTTTGTGCCCCTGATCATCGGCGTGCCCCTGACCAGCCTGATCCGCAAGCGCCTGGGGGTGGTCGGCGCGCAGCAGCTCCTGCTGGCCATCGCGGGGGTGGGGCTGATCCTGGTGGCGGTGGTGCCGACGCCGCTGATCCCCTTCTGCATGGCGCTGGCCGGCTTTGGCCTCTCGGGCCCGCAGACGCTGACCAACGTCCTCTTTGCCCAAGTGGCCGACGAAGACGAGCTCCGCTCGGGCACGCGCCGCGAGGGCGCATTCTTTGGCGTCAACGCCCTCCGACCAAGCCGGCCCAATCCGTAGCCCTGGCCCTGATGCCTTTTATCCTCGAGGCCACCCACTTTGTCACCAACGCCCAGAATCAGGGCCAGGTCTACCTGAACCAGCCGCCGGAAGCGATCTTTGGCATCAAGGCCTTCATGGGCCTGATCCCAGGCATCGCCATGCTGCTCGGTGCGCTGATCCTCTTCGCGTACCCGCTGCGCGGCGCGCACCTGGAGAAGGTCCAGCGCCAGGTGCTCGAGCTGCACGCGTGGAAGCATCAACAATTGCAGCACCCCTGAGTTGGCGACAGACGGCTGAACCACACAGAGCACGAAGGACACAAAGGGAAACCAGAAGCCCTTTGTGTCCTTCGTGGTAGAAGGAATCCCACCATGACAGGCAACCGACGTGGAGTGTTGATTGTGCTCGACAGTGTCGGCTGCGGGGCTATGCCTGACGCAGCCGACTATGACGACGAGGGAGCAAATACGCTGGGGAACCTCAAGGCAGCCTACCCCGCACTATCCCTCCCCAACTTGGCCGCGCTCGGCCTGGGGCGCCTGGTACCGTCGCTCGACGTGCCGGGCCCCCTGCGCGGCGCCTGGGGCAAGGCGGCCATCGCCGGCCGCGCCAAGGATACCGTCTCGGGCCACTGGGAGATGGCCGGGTACATCCAGGACCCACCATTCCGCACCTACCCCAATGGCTTTCCTCCGGAGGTGATCCGCGCCTTCTGCGCTCGGGCAGGAGTGCCGGCGGTGCTGGGCAACGTGGCCGCTTCGGGCACCGAGATCATCCAGCGCCTGGGCGCCGAGCACCTGCGCACCGGCCTCCCCATCGTCTACACCTCGGCCGACTCGGTCTTTCAGATCGCAGCCCACGAGGCGGTCATCCCCGTGCCCCGGCTCTACGAGCTCTGCCAGGCTGCGCGCGAGGTGCTACACCCCCCCCACCTGGTGGCCCGTGTCATCGCCCGGCCCTTCGTGGGCGAGCTTGGCTCGTTCACGCGCACAGAGAACCGGCGCGACTTTGTGGTAGCCCCCGCCGGTCAGACGCTCCTCGACCTCGCCGCCGCCCAGGGCCTGCCCGTGGTCGCGGTGGGCAAGATTGAGGACGTATTCTGCCACCGCGGTATCACCCTGGCAGACCACACCGGCAACAACGCCGCCGGCACTCAGGCCACCCTCCGCTACCTTCGTGAAGGCCCCCAGGGCGGCCTCATCTTCACCAACCTGGTCGACTTTGACTCGCAGTACGGCCACCGCCGCAATGTGCAGGGCTATGCCAGGGCACTCATGGCCTTCGACTCCGCCCTGCCTGACCTCCTGGCCAACCTGCGCCCAGAGGATTTGCTCATCATCACTGCCGACCACGGCTGCGACCCCACCCTCGCCCGCCACACCGACCACACCCGCGAGTACGTGCCCATCCTCTGCACCGGCCGCACCATCCAGCCGGGGCGCAGCCTGGGCACCCGCCCCACCCTGGCCGACATCGGCGCCACCCTGGCCGAGTGGCTCGGGGTCGAGCCGTTGCCCGCCGGCAGCTCATTCCTGCCGTGTTAGGGCTACAACCCTACTGGGTCCAACGCACACCCGGCAACTGCCGGCAGACCGGCTCCGCGCCTGCCCGGCCTTGACCCGGGACGGGGTTTGGGCGGGTTGCGCGCAGCCGGGCCGCCCGCAGGCGACCCGGCTGCGCGCAACCCGCCCAAACCCCCAAAAGGTTCCACTCCGGTCGCGCGCGAAGCTCGACGCCCGGATGGGAGCCTCGCCCCGATGAGTCAGTGCGGTTGTAGTAGTAGCGTCACTCCTCGCCGACCTCAGCCGCCAGTACGCGGGCGCGCTCCAGGTCCTCTTGAGTATTCACATTGAAGAAGGAGAGATGCTGGGGGTCCAGAGCGTCCAGCTCGGACTGCTCGAGGTAGCGCACGCGGAGGTGAGGCAGGATATTGATGATCCGCAGGTCGCCTTGGCGCAGTTGCACTTCCATGGGGCCGAGGCAGGCCCGCCCATAGATCGCATGGAGTGGTTCCATGCGGCCATCGTTGAGGCGAGGCATAACCACGTCATAGTCGCGCGAGAGTTCGATCATGGCACGCAGTAGACGGGCATTCAGGAAGGGCATATCGCAGGCAGCCACCAGCCCCCGTTCGTACCGCGCCGCTCGGAGGCCTGAGTAGATGCCCCCCAGCGAGCCCATGCCCGGCCACTCGTCGGCCACGAGACGCCCCCCCAGGCTGCCGTAGGGCTCTGCCTCGTTGGCTACGATTACCAGGTCATCGCTCAGTCGTCGCAGGTGGGCCAACACCCGCTCAATGAGCCTCACTCCCCCCACTTCGACGACTGCTTTGTTCGTGCCCAGGCGCCGGCTCTGCCCGCCGGCCAATACGATGCCCGTTACCGGCGGCGTCGTCACTTCAGGTAGCACAGGCCCACCGTCCCAGGCCCACTGTGCACACCCAGCGCCGGCGACAGATCAGCGACCAGCGTCTCGACCGGGCTCAGGCGCTCTTCGAGCATGCCCCGCAACTTGCGCACCTCTTCCATCGCCGCCGCATGCAGGTAAGCCACCTTCAGCGCACTCTCGCGGCCGGCCGCCTCCACCACCTTCTCGACGATCTGACGGTATGCTCCCAGCCGGCTGCGCGCCTGGCCCACGGCCACAATCACGCCATCGTCCATGCTGATCACCGGCTTGATGTTCAAGAGCGACCCGACCAGGTACTGCGCGCGCCCGATGCGCCCTCCCATATGCAGGTAACGGAGCGTGTCGGCGGTCTGCAACATGCGTGTACGGGGGATCAGCCTGCGCACGAGCCCCATAATCTGCTCGATGCCCGCCCCGGTCTCGGCCGTGCGCGCCGCCTCGAGGGCAATCCACCCCTGGCACATGGCCACATTCCGCGTGTCGACCACCTCGATGTTGAGCCCAGGCATCTCGCGCTGTGCCATCTCGCGCGCTACCAGCGCCGCCTGGTACGCTCCACTCCCCTCGGAGGTCATGTGCACCGACACAATCCCGTCTGCTTCCTCCGCAGCCTGCCGGAAGGCGCGCAGGTAATCGCCGGGGCCGGGCGTTGCCGTCCGAGGCAACTCACTGGCATGCGGCAGATACTCGAAGAACTCCTGGCTGCCGATGTCGACCAGGTCGCGATACTCCTTGCCCTCCATATGCACATAGTAGGGCACAGTCGCGATGTCGTACTTCTCCAGGAGCGGTTGAGGTATGCACGCACAACTGTCGGTGACGATCTTGACCCTCGCCATCGTCTCTGAGCTCCATTGTCGCGTCGCTGCCCGCGTGGATGCCGTGGCCCCGGGTTCCCACAACCTCTACGGTTGGGCTTATACTAGGCGGAAATGAGCGCCAAGTCAAAAACAGAACGCGGAGGGGGCAGCCACTGCGCTGCCTCCCCCGCGTCGCTCTTTCATCAGACCTTCCGCTTCCCTGCGCACACGCGGCAGCGCAGGTTCCTGAGGGCACGCTCTGGGCCCTCGCCGCCCAGCCTACAGCCGGCGGTCGCACCCTGCGGCCCTATCAGCCCCCAGCGCCCCATCTGGGCCAGGCCCCTGCGGGCTACTTGGCCCCGTGGGCCTTGAGATACTCCACGGCCTCGCCGACGGTGGTGATCTTCTGCGCATCCTCGTCAGAGATCTCGCCACCGAACTCCTCCTCAAAGGCCATGATCAGCTCGACCAGATCCAGAGAGTCGGCTTCGAGGTCCTGGCGGAACCTCGCCTCCATCGTCACCTTGGACTCGTCCACGCCCAACTGGTCGACGATGATCCGCTTGACACGCTCAAAGACGTCGTTCACTGTTGCACCTCCATGATGTTGCATCCGCCTGGCCGGCTCCGGCTGGCATTCTTACCGACTCTTGGCACCTTGCGGCGGCCATTATACTCGCCGTCAATAGGGGCGTCAACCTCTGTCACGGCTTTCACGCCCCTCGACCCGCGCCGCCTCAGGCCTTCCTCTCGCTTACAACACCGCACACCGCTCTGCGTTGCGCCGTGCTCCTCCAGAACCCTCACCTCCGCCCCACGCCGCATTTTGCCACGAGGCCGGAACAGCGGTAGAATGTGGGTATCCATTGCCTGACGCTGGTCCTTCATCACCCACTGCCTGCAGCAGGCAAACGCCTACTCATGGCCACTTGGAGGATCGCACCGCATGCGCCGCAACCCGGCCCTGTCGTTGCCCGCCCGCCAGCTCCGCGCGCTGAGCATTGCGCTCGCCCTGGTCGTCGGTTCCACATGCCTTGCGACCGCGCGACCGCACTCCGTGGTCGAGGTGCCGCCGGTGGCTACATCGGCCCGCCACGCCGCGGCCGATGTGGCCTCGCGTGGGGGGCGGCCGGGCTTGCCGGGGTTTGAGATGGCGATGGCAGCCGGGCCTCTCACCCAGTCGTCCATCGCTCCCACGCCCACTCCGCCGCCCACTGCTACGCCGGCACCGCGTACAGAGGTCCTCACCTACAAAGTGCAGCCGGGCGATAACCTCTTCGTCATCGCCCGACGTTTCGAGCTCAGCCAGGACACCATCGTCTGGGCCAACCCCGACCTCGAGAGCGACCCCGACTACCTGCAGATCGGCCAAGAGCTCAAGATCCCGCCCACCGACGGTGTCGTGCATGTCGTCCAGGCCGGCGACACCCTTGCAGCCATCGCAGCCCGCTACAAGGTCGAACCTGCAGCCATCCTGAGCTATGCCCCCAACAAGCTGCACGATGCCTCGGCCCTCACCGTTGGCCAGCAGCTCATGGTGCCCGGAGGCGTGCGGCCCGCACCGCCGCGGCCCACGGCCGCCCCAGCAGCCAGCGGCGCGGCCGCCCCGGCGACGATCAGCGGCGGCACCTTGATGATCCCGGCCGGAGCGCCTGATGTGCCTGTGCCCGCCCCTGCGCAGCCCGGCCGCTTTGTCTGGCCCACCCACGGCATCATCACCCAGTACTACGGGCGCTGGCACGGCGCCATTGACATCGCCAACAGCCAGGGCACGCCCATCGTGGCGGCCGATGCGGGCACGGTGGCCTTCGCTGGCTGGTCTGGCGGCCTGGGTAACGCCATCCAAATCGATCACGGCGACGGCTTTGCCACCACCTACGCCCACCTCTACTCCATTGGCGTGCAGGTGGGGCAAAAGGTCGAAAAGGGCGCCCAGATCGGCCTCATGGGCACCACCGGGCATTCCACCGGGCCACATCTACACCTGATCTTCACCTACCAGGGCGGCATCATCAACCCGCTCGACTACCTGCCCCAGTAGGCGCAGCATCGTGCCGCGTAAGCCCGCGGCAACATGCCGCACTTACGGCCCGGCGGGTGCATCCCAGGAGCCTCGGTGAATCTGCCGGCCACGGTCGCCGTGAGAGTCATTCTGAGCGGCAGTGACGGCCAGACAGCACAGGGGCGCCAATTCCAGGGAAGAATCCTTGGTTGGCCGTGGCGCCAAGCCACTCCGAGCGTGCTGCCATGGCCAGCTAGGACTCTTCGCTCGCTTGGCGCCGGGCTGAGAGCTGGCCGCAGGAGCCGCTCAGAGTGACAACCCGGTGTGGCGCCGCGCCGAACGGCTGCGCCCCCTGTGACGGCCAGAGTTTACGCCGACGATTCTCGGATATACCCAGTCCGGCTGCGCTTTTTGGCCTTTTCCTCGATTTATGGTAAAATCCCAGCTTGACCATAAGGCAGGGCCCGCCGCGATTGGCGCACCCCGCCCGATGGGAGAAACGCAAGCCTGCGGGCAGGTCCCATCCACCTCTCAGCATCTCTCGCCCGCCCGCAAGGTCAGTTCCAGCACGTAGGAGGTTGCCTTGTGAAGCTCCGGATCATCTCCGTGCTCGCCATCGCCGCGGCGCTGACGCTGGCCGTACCGGCCGGCCCCATCGTGCGCGCCGAGACCACGAACATGGTAGATCCGTCCAAGGTGTCCCAAAAGCTCCTCGCCCAGGGCACCGAAAAACACAAGATCCAGGACCGGCTGGCAAAGGTCTGGACCATGGGCGGGGCCCTTCCCGGCATGCCCATCGACCGCAACCAGCCCGCCATCTCGGGCCCCTTGCAGCGCGGCATCATCCGTCTGGCCCCCAGCACCACTGCCGCCTTCGCCTACATCCAGCCCTATCAGGAGCCGAACGACTGGGCCCACATCAACTACTGCGGCCCCGGGGCAGCCATCGAGCTCCTCTCGCACTGGGATCGCAACTACCCCGCCCGGGCCGACATTGACCAGCTTGGCGCCGACATGGACCTCGATCCCTACGGAGGCGTGTGGGTGCGCCAGATGGTTTCACCCATCAACCAGCGACTGAATCAGATCACCGGCCAACAGGTCAACTGGTACCGCTACGGCGAAGCTCAGACGCTCGACGATTTCCGCTACATGCTCAAGACCGACCTCGTGGAGCACGGCATTCCCCTCATCACCAGCTTGCAGACGGGTGGCTTGCCCGGCTGGGGTGGCGTGGATGTCGGCCACATCGTCGCCATCTATGGATACACGCGCACCGCCGACGGCACCGAGTACGTCAGCTATGCCGACACCGCAGCCCCGATGGCCGGCCACTCCGGCTCCATCCTCCACACCTGGGAACTCAACAGCTTCTGGCAGGCCGTGAGCCAGAACAGCGCCCAGGTCTGGTAGCACGCTTCGGGGCCCGCCGCACCCCTCTGGCCTAGCTCGGAGGGCGCGGACGGGCCCCAAGCCCCCGGCCAATCGCAGGCTGCTTACTCGCCCAAGCGCTCGCGTCGCCGCCTCTCCAACTCCAGCCAGCCGGGGTCGCTTCGCCGGTCGCGCCCCTGCGCCACCCGCAGCGCATTGGCTCGACGCTCCTCCTCACCAAGCACAGGCGCACGCCGTTCCAGCGCCTGCACCGCCACGATGCCCCCCACCAGCAAAGCGAGAAGTGCAACCATCAGCGCCATCATCATCAGCCTCCACCACAAACCCTCTTTACGCACATTCCCAACCCGCAAGACTCATGCCAGCGTTGCCACCCCGGCCCAGAGATTGCTGGTGCCCCCTGCAGGACCCATCCCTCGCGCGCACGCTTGACGCGCAATGCGCGGCCCTCGCGCCCTGGGGCCGCACCAATCTCACGCCAGCAAGGAGCCGCCGTGCCAGCGTTAGGTCCCGACCGGGTCGGCGACACACTGCATGGGCTGACCGCAGAGCAAGTAGCCACGCAGCGCGCCAGGTACGGGCGGAATACGCTGCCCGAAGCTCGGGGGCCCAGTGCGTGGTCCATTCTTCTCGCCCAGTTCAAGAGCCCCCTGGTGTATGTCATCCTGGTCGCCGCCGCCATCTCTCTCCTTGCCGGCCAGCGAACCGATTTCATCATCATCATGGCCGTGGTCATCATCGACGTGGCCGTGGGCTTTGCCCAAGAGTACCAGGCCCAACGCACCTACATCGGCCTCAAGCGGCTGCTCAAACCCATGACCACCGTCATCCGCAATGGCAGTCGGCAGGAAGTTGAGGTTGCCGATCTCGTGCCCGGCGACCTGGTTGTCCTGACGGCCGGTGAGCGCGTGCCAGCCGATGGCGTCGTAATCGAGAGCGCCAAGCTCACGATGGAAGAGGCAATCCTCACCGGCGAGACCGAGGCCGTTGCCAAGAGCACGGCGCCCGGCAGTAACCAGGTCTTCATGGGCACCACCGTGACCGCCGGGCGCGGCGTGATGCGCGTCGAGCGTATCGGCACCAACACCGAGCTGGGTCGCATCGCCGTCAGCGTCAGCGGGCCTCCCGAAGAGGAGACCCCGCTGCGCATCCGCCTGCGCAGGTTCAGCCGCTGGCTTACGATATTGGTTGCGGCGGTTACAGCCGTCGTGCTGGCGACCGGCCTCCTCGAAGGCCGGCCACTCCTCGAGACGGTGCGCGTCTCCATCGTCCTGGCCATTGCTGCCATCCCCGAGAGCCTATTGATCGCCGTCACGATCATCCTGGTCGTGGGCATGCGCGCTATCCTCAACCGCAACGGCCTGGTGCGCAAGCTCTCCGCAGTTGAGGCCCTGGGCTCGGTCACCGTCATCTGCACCGACAAGACCGGCACGCTGACCGAAGGGCGGCTGCGTGTGACCCGCAGCCACTTGACCCGCCGCGAGCAGGCGCTCCAGGCAATGGTCCTGGCCAACAACCGTGAAGGCTCCCTCGAGGTGGCCCTCTGGGAGTACGCCCGCACCCAACTCAGCGAGCCCCCAGAGGCCATCGCCACGCGGGCGGACCGCCTGGCCGAAGAGCCCTTCTCGAGCGAGACCAAGTTCATGGCTGTACAAGCCCGCCTCGGCGCACAGAGCCTGGACTACCTGAAAGGCGCACCGGAGGTGGTGTTGGGCATGTGCGCCCTGCGCGACGACGAGCGCGCCACCGTCATGGCTGAGGCCGACGCCTGGGCAAGCGAGGGCTTGAAGCCCCTCGGCCTCGCCTACAGGGCGAGTGCTCCCCTTGAGGAGCGTTCGGGCTACACCTGGGCCGGCCTGGTAGGGATGGAGGACCCCATTCGCGAGGGCGTGCCGGAGGCCATTGCCCTCACCCGCAACGCGGCGATCAAAGTCAAGGTCATCACCGGCGACTATCGGCGCACCGCCGAGCGTGTGGCCGCCCTCATCGGGCTTCAGGTCAACGGCGAACGCATCATGGAAGGAAGCGACGTCGGAGCCCTCGACGACGCCGCACTGCAGGCCCGCGCGCAGGACGTCGTCATCTTCGCCCGTATCAAGCCAGAAGACAAGTTGCGCATCGTGCGCGCCCTGCAGGCCCATGGCGAAGTGGTCGCCATGATCGGCGACGGTGTGAATGACGCCCCGGCGCTCCAACGTGCCAACATCGGCGTCGTCGTCGGCACCGGCACTGACGTGGCCAAAGAAACCGCCGACCTGATCCTCCTCGACAACAACTTTCGCACCATCGTGCTCGCTATCGAGCAGGGGCGCATCATCTTTGAGAACATCCGCAAAGTCGTCTCCTACACCATGTCCAACTCGTTCGCCGAGGTGCTCGCGATCCTGGTGGCCCAGTTGCTGGGCTTCCCTCCGCTCCTGACGGTGGTCCAGATCCTGTGGATCCACCTCATCGCCGACGGCCCACCCGACATTGTGCTGGGTTTCGAGCGCCACGAGCCAGGCATCATGGAAGAAGCGCCGAAACCGGTCTCGGCCCCCGTGTTGCCGCCCCTCGGCCTGTGGCTGGCGGTCGTCATCAGCGGCTCGAGCGCAGCCTTCGCCCTTGTTCTCTTTGCACGAGAGTACCTGGGTCAAGGCAGCGTCGCGGTGGCCCAGAGCCTGGCCTTTGCCATCTTTGCGGTCGACGCCATGATCTACATCTTTGGCTACCGCAGCCTCCGGCGCTCCCTCGTGGCGATTGGCAGCATCGGGCAGAACAAGCCTCTGGTCGGCGCCGTACTCCTGGGCCTGGGTTTGGGCATCGCCGCCATCGTCGTGCCTGCGCTGCGGAGCCTGCTCGGCCTGGCGCCCCTCACAGCCCTCCAATGGGCCATCATCCTGGCCTTCTCTTTTGCTCTGCTGGCCGTCGTCGAAGCCGCCAAAGCCATCCACGCACGCCTCCACCACCCGAACAGCCCGTAGACCCCGGCTTTTCTGAGATTGTCCCGCAAGCCGTCCTTCGCACGTGCTTGCCTCTCCTCTTCAACCGTGGTAGAATGCCCTACACAGATCGAGCGTCAGCCGCAATTCACCGGCGAGGTGCAGAGACGATGGTAGAGAAGTGGCTGCTCGACATCCTGGCTTGCCCCGCCTGCCATGCCAGGGTCGAACTAACCCACGAGCACTGGCTCGTCTGCCAGAACGAAGAATGCCGCCGCAAGTACCCGATTCGCGACGACATTCCACAGATGCTGATCGAGGAAGGCGACCGCTATCGCGATACCAAGGTCGAGGATCTGCCACGCCTGTCTTGACCCCACAGGGAGCAGGGCCATGCGCAAGGGGCTGTCTCTGATCGGCCTGAGCCTGGTCTTTGTGATCGCCTTTGGCGCGATTGGGTCCAGGGCCGAAGGACCGATCCGTGTGCTGGAGAACCACGCCAGCTTTCGCTTCTCGGAACAGCTCTCCTTCGCGCTGGTCGCCGAGAGCGACCAGGAGATCAGAGAGGTCACTCTCTACTACCGGCGTCAGTCGGAGCGCGTCACCACCCGTGTCGCTCCCCAGTTTGCGCCCGGGCGACACGTGGAAGCGACCTTCGACAAGGCCCTCGAGCCCGGAGAGATTCCACCGGGCACGACCCTGGAGTACTATTGGCGCGTGCACCTGGCCGATGGTACCCAGAGCGACACACCCACCCAGACCCTCCTGTACGATGATGACCGCTTTGCCTGGCAGGCTCTCCGCTCGGGCAACCTGACTCTCCTCTACTATGGGGGCGACCGCGAGGCCGCGCTGGCGCAACAGCTCGCAACGTCGGCCCAAGCCGCCTTAGCACGGATGCAGAGCCAGGTCGGCGTCACCCTGGCATCCCCTGTGCGCATCTACATCTACCAGAGCAGCAACGACATGCGCGCTGCTCTCTCGGCGCGCAGCCAGGGTTTCGACGAGCGCGTGGTTACCCTCGGAGTCGCCGTGGCCGACGACACCCTTCTCCTCCTCGGAAGCTACGCGGGCGTTCAACAGACCATCGCCCACGAGCTGAGCCACATCGTCGTTGGCCTCGCTACCAAGAACCCGTACAGCCCCGTGCCACGCTGGCTCGACGAAGGGCTGGCCATGTACGCCGAGGGAAATCTGCCGGCCGACAACCTGCGGGCTCTGAACGATGCTGTGGCCCACGATGCGCTCATCTCGGTGCGCTCGCTCTCCAGCTACACGGGCGACGCCAGCCAGGTGGACCTGTACTACGGCGAGGTCTACAGCCTGGTCGACTATATGCTGCGCACGTACGGCCGCGACAAGATGGCCGACCTCCTCAAGGTGTTCAAACAGGGCACCTACCAAGATGATGCGCTGCGCCAGGTCTATGGCCTCGGCCTTGACGATCTCGATCAAGCCTGGCGTGCCAGCCTGGGGCTCAAGGCCCGAGCCACGGCGCCCCCAACGCCGACGGTGTCCAAGGCCGCGACTGCTGCGCCTCACCGTAGTGATACCCCTGGGCCGTGCCCGGCAACGAGCCTGGTCGGAGCCCTGGGCCTGCTGCTGGCCTTCGCCCGGGTGCGGACGCTGAGGCCAGGATGAGGGAACCCGAGGCCGGGCCCGCAGGAACAGCAGAAATGGGCGCCCGTGCCTCAGTTGTGCGTTCTTTCAGTTGCCTTGATCGGAGTGGATTTGCCTGAGCTTCCTGAAGTCGAAACGGTCGTACGGGGCCTGCGCGAGCGCCTCGTCGACCGCACGATCACCGGTGTTGAGGTGTTCTGGGAGCGTTGCATTAGCACGCCGGGCCTCGACGAGTTCAAGGCCCGAGTGAACGGGCAGCGCATCCGGGCGGTCAACCGCCGGGGCAAGTTCGTCGTCATTGGCCTGGAAGGCAGCGACCTCCTGGTCCACCTGCGCATGACAGGCCAACTGTTGATCAAGTCCGTGGATGAGGCCCATACGCTGCGGCACGTGCGTGCCATCCTCACCCTGGGCGATATGCGCCTGCTCTTCAACGATGCCCGCAAGTTTGGCCGCCTGGCGCTCGTGCCCGATGCTGCAGAGTGGCTGGCCCGCTTGGGGCCGGAACCGCTCGACCCACGTCTAGACGTGGCGGTCCTTGCCGAACGCCTCCGGCATCGGCGGCTGCCCATCAAGGCCCTCCTCCTCGATCAGGAGTTCCTGGCCGGGGTGGGCAACATCTATGCCGACGAAACGCTTCATGCTGCGTGCATCGCGCCCCAGCGCCCCGCGTGCACCTTGAGCCAGGGCGAGGTGGAGGCACTGTATGCCGCACTCCGCTCGGAGCTGCAGCAGGCCATCGAAGACCGGGGCACTACCCTTAGCGACTACCGCGACCCCGACGGGCAGAGCGGCGCACACCAGCGGGCGCTGCACGTCTACGGCCGCGAGGGCGAGCCGTGTCCTCGTTGTGGTTGCTCTATCATGCGCACCCGGCTGCGCGGCAGGAGCAGCTACTACTGCCCAGGCTGCCAGAAGTGACGCTCGGGCGCAAGCAGGATGCCGGCGATGATGCCGGTCTGGGTCGGTGACGCCCCATAACCCCATGGAGGAGAGACATGGCGCGGATCCTGGCAATCAACCCTGGTTCCACCTCAACCAAGGTCGCCGTGTACGATGATCGGGACCCTGTGTTCGTCGATACCATCGCCCACTCGGCTGCCGACCTGGCCATCTACGCCCACATTGCCGATCAGTACCCGCTGCGCCGCGATGCCGTATTGGCCTCCCTCTCCAACCACAACGTGAGCGTCTCGAGCCTGGCTGCCGTGGTGGGCCGCGGCGGCATGCTCCGGCCGGTCCCCAGCGGCACCTTCCGCGTCAACCAGACCATGCTTGACGAGCTCATCGCGCCGGGTCCGCGCGAGCACGCCTCCAACCTGGGCGCAATCGTGGCCCACGAGATCGCCAGCCGTGCCGGCATCCCCGCCTTCATCGTGGATCCGGTATGCGTCGACGAGTTCGAGCCCCTCGCCCGCATCTCCGGCCTGCCCGAGATCGAGCGGCGCAGCCTATCGCACGCCCTCAACCTCAAGGCGACAGCGCGACGCGCCGCGGCCGACCTGGGCCGGCCCTACGAAAGCCTGGACCTGATCGTAGTCCACATGGGTGGCGGCATCTCGGTCAGCCCGCACCACCATGGCCGCATGATCGACGTGAACCAGGCCCTCGACGGCACCGGCCCGTTTTCGCCCGAGCGCGCAGGGGGCCTGCCCGTGGGCGACGTCATCCGCCTCTGCTTCTCCGGCCGCTACACCTACGCCGACCTCTTTCGTCGCATCGCCGGCCAGGGCGGCCTGGTCGCCCACCTGGGCACCAATCATGCTCCAGAGGTAGAGAAACGCATCGCTGCCGGCGATGAGCGCGCCCGTCTCATCTACGAGGCGATGGCCTACCAGATCGCCAAAGAGATTGGCGCCATGGCGACGGTGCTCTTCGGCCATGTCGATGCCATCGTCCTCACCGGCGGCTTGGCTCACTCGGAGATGCTCTGCGGTTGGTTGCGCCAGCGGGTCGGCTGGATTGCGCCCATCATGATCTATCCCGGCCAGGATGAGATGCGTGCCATGGTCGAGGGGGTCCTGCGGGTGCTAGAGGGAGAAGAACAGGCTCTGGAATACTGAAAGGGATCAGCATCCGAAAGGAGTCTGACGCGACGTGCGCCACAAGATCCTCGTCATCGATGATGACCAGTCGTTCCTGGAAGCCATCAAACAGGCTTTTCTGTCAGAGAAGTACGAGGTGATGACGGCCCGTAGCGGCCGCGATGGCCTGCAGCAGGCTCTCGCTTTCCATCCCGACATCGTCATCCTGGATATCATGATGCCCGAAATGGATGGTTGGGAGGTGTGCCGGCGCCTGCGCGAGATGACCAACATCCCCCTGATGTTCCTCACTGCCAAAGAGGGCGAAGAGAACATCGTCAAGGGCCTGCTCATGGGAGGCGATGACTATCTCGAAAAGCCTGTGCGTGTCGCCGAACTCCGCGCTCGGGTGGAGGCATTGTTGCGCCGCGCCGAGGCAGGCCGCCCAGCCTACCACGCCCCCGCGTACGATGATGGCGAGCTGTATATCGACCTCACCCAGCCACGCGTGCTCCTCCGCGGCCACCTGGTTGACCTCACCCCGCAGGAGTATCGCGTCCTGGCCATCCTGGCGCAGAATGCCGGCCGAGTAGTGAGCTACCGCGAGCTGCTGCAGCGTGCCTGGGGGCCGGATTTTGCCAGCATGGAGGCCTACGTTCACCTCTATATCTGCTACTTACGCGCCAAACTTGAAGACAACCCCAATGAACCGCGCCGTATCATCACCAAGCGCTCCTTCGGCTACATGCTGTGTGCCCCGCAGATGGCCCCGGATGCACGCGATCAGGAGCCTGCACCCCGCCCCCCCAGCAACGACGCAGACCATGTTTGACGGATCTCCGGGATGTAGTAGAATGGGCCGCGTTACTATTTCGGCGAGTGCCCACATTAGCCTCGGCCTTGACAGGGAGAATCCTCACGCGTATGCATGCCCGGCGCCCCAAACAGCCCCCTACCCCGCCCAACTGGCGGCGTCGCCTGTTGGCCGTGGCCATTCTCGGCTCGTCAGCCCTCTATTGCCTCGGCATTGGCGCTTTTGCCCTCAAACGCGAGCTGTTGCGCGACACATCTGCCCCAGTGCAGACTGGCGTAGCCACTCCGCCCTCGGCTTCGCCCACGTCGGTCGACCTCTTCCCACACCTATCCCGCACCCTTGAGCCCACGCCCACCGATGCCCCGATCATCTATGCAACCCGGGCGCCCTCCGCTACGCCATCGCCCTTGCCGGCCCAGCCCCCTGTGGTGCCGCCGACCATGAGCGCAACGCCGAGCCACACCCAGACGGCTACCCCCACGCCCACACACACCGCCACCCCAACGCCCACGCTGGCGCTGCCGACGCCTACGCCAAGCCCGTCGCCGCACGCCACAGCCACAACCACCGCCACGCCGCCCCGGCCGACCGACACCGCTGCACCCGGGCCTCAACCCTCTCCCACGCTCCCCACCGAGCCTGGTGCCTGGCGCTGACCTGGGTCGCAAAGGCCCCG
>Ga0272448_1002670_pt1 | contig 21997 bp, 20 predicted proteins | sample YNPCB0191_FD_202220 | JGI IMG/M metagenome (GOLD analysis project Ga0272448, IMG submission 202220) | Hot spring sediment microbial communities from Yellowstone National Park, WY, United States - YNP-CB-019-1 | ecosystem: Environmental > Aquatic > Thermal springs > Hot (42-90C) > Sediment... | reverse complement strand
TGCAGATTGCGGCTGGACTCGGGACAAGCCTCACAGGTGTTTTGAAACTGATGATTGCAGCAGCCCTATCCTATGGTATACCCTACCTTGTGGAGGAGGATGGTGCTGTTGTAATGATAAAGGGTACGATAGTGTTTTTCAGTTCCCTTCTTCTCCTGGTTATCCTGATACTGATCTAATCCTTCATAAAATAAGCAATACATGCGAATAGAAAATGCTTAAGCCCTCAACATAGACCTGAACAAATGTCCCTCATCAAAAAAAATAAATTTTTTGGGTTATCTTCTTGAGATAACCATTCCTGTTCCAAGGATACCTATTCCAAGGACGAGTAACCCTGCCCCTGCGCCTGTATCCTGCATTGGAACCTTACCTGCTTCAGCTTCCGGGGCCCCCTGAGATTCCTTTATGGTTATTGTTGCTGTGTCATTGTTGTTTGTAACGTTGAGGTCTGGCTGGTCACCTGTGATGGTCGCCGTGAACTGTGCGGTTCCCGGTGCCGTGGCCCTCTGATGCACGACAAGTCTGTAAACTGCTCCCACAGGGAGATTCCCTATGGTCCACGTGCTGGTTAAAGGGTCGTAGGATGGATCGTTATAGAGCCATGTTGCCCCATTGTCCCATGAAACCTCATGCTCAAGGTACTCGAAGGGATACTGACTGCTCCTTGTTATATCGACCTTCACCCCAGTTGCGTTTGTGGGGCCAAGATTGGTAACTGCAACTCCCTCGAAGACCTCATCACCAACGCTGGCAGTGTTTATAACGTTTTCATCGAGATCAAGGTATTCTGCATCCACTGCAAGATCCGAATTTACCTGTAGGTTGTCATCAGTTTCCTGGGCAGTTGCTGCTCCCATTGAAAGGAAAATCATGGCAGCCAAAAGAAGTCTGTACATTTCTTCACCCCCCCCAATAACATGAAAAATAAATTCCCATGTTTATTTACTTTATATCTTCCATTTATAATAAAAATTGTGTGGCGGATATTCAAAAGCCGGGTCTATGGCAGTACCTTAATGAGCAATCCCACGCAGACCCCTTTTTATGAACCATGAAAAGAAATGATGGTTACTGAAGTTCAGTAGATTAAGTGCCTCTTAAAAATGAGAAATCCAGTGGGCCGGACGAGATTCGAACTCGTGACCACCTCGGTGTGAGCGAGGTATCATACCCCTAGACCACCGGCCCCTGCTGATCTCCAGAAAATCAATGGGCCGGACGAGATTCGAACTCGTGACCACCTCGTTGTAAGCGAGGTATCATACCCCTAGACCACCGGCCCTCAGTGTGACTTTAAATTTTCACAGTATATAAAGTTTTCCGGTTATGGAGAGCATTATATAAACCTTAGAGTATAACCTATCCTAGTAAATCATCCGAGGTTATTCTCATGTCATGCGAAGCCAGTGGAAAGATATGGTTCAACGGTGAAATGGTTGAATGGGAAAAAGCCACCGTCCACATACTCTCACATGTTGTGCACTATGGTTCATCAGTCTTTGAGGGAATAAGGTGCTACCGGAACAGTAAGGGGTCAGCCATATTCCGTTTGCGGGAGCATGTTAAACGCCTTTTTGATTCTGCCAGGATATACAGGATGGATATACCCTACAGCCAGGAGCAGATATGTGATGCCATAGTTGAGACCGTGAAGGAGAACGGACTTGAGGAGTGCTATATAAGGCCCGTGGTATTCAGGGGGTACGGTGAGATGGGTGTTCACCCGGTGAACTGCCCCGTGGAGGTTGCTGTGGCTGCCTGGGAATGGGGGGCCTATCTGGGTGCAGAGGCCCTTGAGGTTGGAGTTGATGCTGGTGTTTCAACCTGGAGGAGGATGGCCCCAAATACCATGCCCAACATGGCAAAGGCCGGTGGTAACTATCTTAACTCACAGCTTGCCAAGATGGAGGCCGTCAGGCATGGATATGACGAGGCCATAATGCTGGACTATCATGGATACATAAGTGAGGGTAGCGGTGAGAACATATTCATCGTCAGTGATGGTGAAGTTTACACCCCTCCTGTCTCATCATCACTTCTGAGGGGGATAACAAGGGACTCTGTAATAAAGATAGCCAGGGCCGAGGGTGTTACTGTGCATGAGGAACCCATAACCAGAGAGATGCTCTACATTGCAGACGAGGCCTTCTTCACCGGCACGGCCGCAGAGATAACACCCATCAGGTCAGTTGATGGTATAGAGATAGGTGCCGGGCGAAGGGGTCCTGTGACAGAGCTGCTGCAGGATGAGTTCTTCAAAATAATCAGGGCTGAAACAGAGGACAGCTTCGGATGGCTAACCTACATCTGAATACCTCGGATTATAAGTGATAACTTATAAGTTAAAAGTTAAAAGTTAAAAGTGATGTTCATGGACGTCTTTCAGGCCATAATCATTGGAACAGTGCAGGGTTTGACTGAATTCCTGCCAGTAAGTAGCTCAGCCCACCTGGTGCTGGTGCCGGAGCTGATGGGTGTTAGCTCCAGCCTCGCATTCGACACAGTGCTTCATGTGGGAACACTTGTGGCTGTCGCTGGATACTTCTGGAATGACATAGTTCACATGGTGGGGGCATTCCTCTCAAGTCTGGGGGACATCCCTTCAGGCAGATTCAGGAGTGGAATCAGAGAGGACCCCTTCAAGAGGCTTGCCTGGATGGTGATCATTGGTACCGTGCCGGCGGGCCTTGCTGGTGTACTGTTCAAGGACTTCTTTGAATCCCTATTCAGCAGTTTAACCGCTGTAGGGTTCTTCCTTCTGGTCACAGGCTTTCTGCTCTGGGGATCAGAGAAGATCAGCAGACGTGTGAAGGAAAGGCTGCCAGTTGAGAAACTGGGTGTCAGGGAGTCACTGCTTATAGGGTGTGCACAGGCCCTTGCAATAGCCCCCGGCATATCACGTTCAGGTGCAACCATATCCGCGGGCCTGTTTCTTGGATTTGATAGGGAGCTTGCAGCAAGGTACAGCTTCCTCCTGTCCATACCTGCGATACTGGGGGCCGCCCTCATCCAGGTTAAGGACATTGGAGCCGGCATGGACCTCCTGGGTGCAAGTATGGTTGCAGGATTTGCTGCGGCGGCTGTATCAGGTTACATTGCCATAAAGTTCCTCCTTAAGCTCATAAAGGAGAGGGACCTCTACATATTCGCCTACTACTGCTGGGCACTCGGTGTCCTTATCCTTGCAACCACCCTCATCTAAAGAGGAGGATACCTGCAGTCGTCAACATGGCGAACTGCATCTATTTTATTTAAAAATTCAAGCTGGTCATTTGTTAAATCATTGTATCAAACTAATTCACATTAATGCGTTTAAAAACTTGATACCTACATTTATGAGTAAAAATCATAGCTCCACAGCTGCTACATGGGTGTAGAAGTAGGCCCACGAGACAGGCCCATGGGTGAGGTTGTAAACCCACCAGGTGCTCCAGAAGACCTCCAGAATCGCTGCAATGGCGAATAAAAGTATTATCAGTGGTATGAGGAATGCAAGGTTCTCCCTGAGGGCTGTGACGATGGGTCCAGGGGATCTTTGCTGGATGGCCCCCAGGACTGATCTCACAAATACAAGGGCTGCCTGTAGTGAAAGGAGGCACCCTGTGACCTCAAGGTGCAGGTGCAGTGTTCCTGCATAGATCATGAGGCCCCTGCCCCCCCAGCCCTCCAGAAGATTATGTAGAAGGGCCCCGGCAAGGATGAAGATCTTGAGAACAGGATAAACTGTTGCCAGGGTGAAGATGAACACTGTAACCTGGGTTATGTTTGATATGAATACCCAGAGGGCAGTTGCAGAGAGGTAATCTATGAACTGCTCCCTGAAACCAGGGAATGTGGAAAAGTGGACCACCATATCCCCTGTGAGGAACCCGTAGGCCAGTGATCTTCCCGAGGCATCCAGTACAAAGCCAAGAAAATACAGTATCATTGCAAAGGCAAGGATTCCAGGGTGTGGGATGATCCCATCCCATCGGGACCCTGAAGTCATCTGGAACCTCCATTAAAGTATTTCAGGCCAGTATTGTATTGCAGAGTTCCTCAATACGCTCCCTGACCATTTCAACGGGTATGCCATGGAGCAGAGCCAGGAGCATGGCGCCTCCGGCACCAACACCCTCCTTCACAGAGCCACTGAGGTACTCATGGAGGCCCCTGTGGGACGCAGCCCCGAAATCAGGGTCAACCGCATAGATGTCAATATCACCTATCTGATCTGCTATCCTGTTTATATCAGAGGTGCTGTCCTCTGCAACAAATATGGTCGTTGCAATTGCAGTATCTGAAAAGTCGAATTCCGGGTCAATGGCCTTCATAAGGGCGCAGACCGCTGTCATCTGGGTACCACCTGCGAGGGTCACCGGTACAGTGCTCCCCATGCATATCCCTGCAACAGCAGGTATCATGGGGTCCCCCACTGCCTCCACTGCCCTGAAGGGTTCCCTGCGACAGTCTCCCTTCTCGATTCCGGCATTACTGAGGCCTGCCATCACAACCTCCCTCTTGAGGTCGTGTGGGTTGTGGGGCATGCTGGCGCTGACCCTGAAATCAGCATCATAGCCCAGGGCCGTTAAAACACCCAGAGCGGTTGTTGTACCTGCCGGTGTGCTCTCACCAACCACGAGGTGCTCTGTGAGGCATGAAAGGGTTCTTCCAACCATCAAGCCCCTCTCATATATCTTTGCAGGACCAGATACCGCCCTCCCCGTCCTTATATCGCCCCCGGGTTCAGAGTTGATGTTTATGTATGGGACGTCTGGTTTAACCGAGGCCCCGGCATCTGCCACCAGGAAGGGGACCTCCGCAAGTTCCAGGGCCGCCTTGGTTATCACTGCTGGTGTGGGGGCTGCCTCCCCCTCCACTATGGTCTGGGGTATCTCAGGAAGACACCTTGGAGCATCATGAACTATTAGTTCAACATCGGCTGCCGGAGTGTACTCTGTGAGTTCGGGGCTTGCCCCTGCCCCTGTTATTCCGGGGATTTTTGATGTCTCAGTTGTTGCAACGGCGCAGATGAAGAGGGCATCCCTGTCAGTAACACCTTCAAGGTAATCGCCTGAACCATAGATCTTCAGTCCATCAAACATTTCCATTCACCTTTCCAACGATACAATAGTTATAACCGGAGATACATAAATTAGTTACACTCCAAAGGAGCAGGCCCACAGGTGGTTAATTAAATGTTGTGTCTTGGTATAGAGGGAACTGCAGAGAAGACAGGTGTTGGTATCGTAGATGAGGATGGAACTGTCCTATCCCTGCGCGGAAAGCCACTTATACCTGAAACCGGAGGTATACACCCAAGGGAGGCTGCCGAACACCACGCAAAATGGATACCCCGCCTCGTGGACGAGGCATGCAGTGATGCAGGTGTTGAACTGGGGGAAATAGGACTGATATCCTTTTCAAGGGGGCCGGGGCTTGGGCCAGCCCTCAGGACAGTTGCAACAGCTGCAAGGACCCTTGCACTTTCACTTGATGTCCCCATAGTCGGTGTTAACCACTGCATAGGTCACATAGAGATAGGCCGGCTCACCACAGGGGCCAGTGACCCTGTTTCACTCTATGTGAGCGGCGGGAACACCCAGGTCATAGCCTTCAACCAGGGAAGGTACCGTGTCTTCGGTGAAACCCTCGACATAGCCGTCGGGAACATGCTTGACCAGTTTGCAAGGGAGGCCGGCCTGGGGCACCCGGGGGGGCCGGTCATTGAGAGGCTTGCATTGAAGTCTTCAGAGTACATTGAACTCCCCTACAGTGTTAAGGGGATGGATATATCCTTCTCAGGACTTCTAACTGCTGCTTTAAGAAAACTGGAGGTTGGCGCAGGGCTTGAGGACCTGGCATACAGCATCCAAGAAACAGCATTTTCAATGCTGGTGGAGGTTACAGAGCGTGCCCTGGCATACACGGAAAAGAATCAGGTCCTCCTATGCGGTGGAGTGGCTGTTAACAGTCGCCTGAGGGATATGCTGAGGGACATGTGCCTAGAGCACAACGTGGAATTCCACATGCCTCCCCCTGAGTACTGTGGGGATAACGGTGCAATGATAGCCTGGCTCGGCCACCTCGTCTACAGGTACAAGGGCCCCGATGCCATTGAGGAAACAGGGGTTGTGCAGCGCTACAGGACCGATGATGTGGATGTTCCCTGGATGAGGGAATCAGAGGATGGAATAGAGCTCCCGCCTGACATCCTGGCCAAGGGTGCTGAGGCGAATATATACAGGGGCCAGTGGATCGGTAGGCCATGCATAATAAAGGAGAGGATATCCAAGGCTTACCGGATACCTGAAATTGATCAGAAACTCCGATCATCCAGGACCAGAAGGGAGGCCAGGCTCATCAACCAGGCAAAGGGCGCCGGGGTACATACGCCCATCCTCTTCGATGTTGACCCCCATGGAGGGGTTATGGTCATGGAGGATGTTAGCGGGACCCAGTTCAGGGACGCTGTTGAGGATACAGGCCTCTGTTTAAGGATCGGTGAGGCCATAGGGAGGCTCCACCGGGCTGGTATAATACACGGGGATCTCACAGGGTCCAACATAATCCTCAGGGGGGATGAGGTGGTCTTCATAGACTTTGGACTTGGCAGGTTCTCAGATGAAGTAGAGGATATGGGTGTTGATCTCCTCGTCCTCAAGAAGTCCCTTGAGAGCACCCACTACGCCCTTGCAGAGGAGTGCTTCAGCAGGGTCCTTGAGGGTTACGGTAAAATAATAGATGCTGATATCAGGTCAAAGATAAGGGAGATAGAGTCCAGGGGAAGATACACTGACTGAGGTTCAGAATTAGAGGCAACACCCAAACCAATGAACAAGCCAACCTGGAGGTTCATCATGAAGATAACATTTATAACTGGTAATAAACACAAGTTATCTGAGGCAGAGAAGATATTCCATGGTACTGGAATAGAACTGATGCATGCTGATCTGGGCTACCCTGAACTTCAGGGAACACTTGAGGAGGTGGCCCGCTACGGTGCAGAGTATGCTGCCAGGATCATGGATGGTCCTGTGATCGTTGAGGACGCAGGACTCTTTATAAGGGCTCTTAAATGGTTTCCAGGACCCTATTCTGCCTATGTACAGGATACCATCGGAAACCCCGGCATATTAAAGCTCATGGAAAATGTTGAAGATCGCTACGCCGAGTTCAGGTCGGCTGTTGGGTTCTGCACCCCCAACTCCGAACCCGAGGTTTTTTTAGGCGTGGTGAAGGGACGTATAGGCACTGAGGAACGCGGAACCCGGGGTTTCGCCTTCGACCCGTTATTCTATCCCGAAGGGATGGATAAAAGCTTCGGAGAAATCAGTGCCGATGAGAAGAACAGGTTTTCGCATCGAAGCAGAGCCCTTAAAAAATTTGCAGAATGGTACATTGAAAATTATGAGGTGATTTGATGTCTCTAAAACCTGAGTGGGTTGAATACTCAAATGAAGAAATAGAGGATCTTATAGTCAAGCTATACAGGGAGGGCAACTCCGCCAGCAAAATAGGTATAATACTGAGGGACCAGCACGGTATACCCAGCGTAAAGGCCGTTACAGGACTTAAAATAACACAGATACTTGATAAGCATGAAATGAAACCTGAATACCCTGAGGACCTGATGAATCTCATAAGGAAGGCTGTTAACATAAGGGACCACCTTAAGGAACACCCAAAGGACCTCCACACGAGGAGGGGCCTTCAGATTGTTGAATCAAAGATAAGACGCCTTGTCAGGTACTATGTGAGAGAAGGTGTCCTTCCTGAAGGATGGAGATATGACCCACAGAAAGCAGCCCTCCTCGTCAAGTAAACTCCCCGACTCAATTCTCAAGAAGGGTGCAGAGGCCTCAAAGGTCCTTGAAGAGCACCTTGAAAGGGGAAACATAATAAGGATCATATCCCACAACGACGCGGATGGTCTATCAGCTGCGGGAGTTGTTGCAAGGGCCATTTCATCCCGGAATGGCCAGTTCCACATCTCCATCCTCTCCAGGCTGAAGAAGGATTTCATTAAGAAATTATCGGGAGAGAAATACTCCCTCTTCTTTTTCTGTGATATGGGAAGCGCCTACATTGAGGATATATCCCGCCTGAAGGGTGATGTCATAGTAGCTGATCATCATCAGCCCTCTGAATCAGAGGCTGAATCCAATGTTGTTCACATAAACCCCCATCTGCATGGGCTTGATGGTAGCAGGGACCTTAGCGCGTCCGGGACAGCCTATCTAGCCACAAGAGTCATTAACAGGGACACCGCGCCCCTCGCCCTCGTCGGTGCCCTGGGGGACATGCAGTACACTGACGGATTCACAGGTGCAAACAGGTTCATCATGGAGGATGCTGTTGAATCGGGTGTCCTTCAGGTCCACAGTGACCTCAGGCTGGCATCAAGGTACACCGAACCCCTCTACCGGTCCATTGCATACACCTTCAACCCGGCCCTGCCTGGACTCACCGGGGATATGGAGGCTTCTATGGGATTCCTTGAGAGGACGGGTGTATCCTATGGCGTTAAGTACCCTGATCTGTCCCCTGAGGAGAGGGATGTTCTGAGGGATGAACTTACAAGGATAAACCCCGACATATTCGGGGAGGTGTTCACGTCCAGGGAATTCAGGGATATCGGTGACCTCTCTGACATTGCAGGGGTGCTTGATGCCTGTGGAAAGAACCGGAAATACGGCATAGGAATCGGACTGTGCCTCGGTGAAAGGGGAGGTGCCCTTGATGTGGCCCTCGAACTCCAGAAGAACTACCGCGAGGAGCTTGTGAAGGGCCTTGCATGGATAAGGAGGGAGGGCTCCACGACCATGGAGAACCTTCAGTACATCTACAGTGAGGATAAGGCCTTCAAGGGTATAATGGGGACCATAGCAAGCATATCCCTCTCCCTCAAAATTCTTGACCCTGACATCCCACTCCTCGGACTTTCCAGGATGGATCAGCACGTCAAGGTATCTGCAAGGACAACCAGGCCAGTGGTTGAAAGGGGCGTTAACCTGGGGGTTGCCCTGAGGGATGCTGCCGCAAGTTTCGGTGGCACCGGGGGAGGACATGATATAGCTGCCGGGGCCATGATCCCCTACAGGGATATGGAGAGTTTCCTGCAGCTAGTTGATGAGATACTGGGGACCCAGAGTGGTTCCTGAATGGTATATAAAGAGTTTAGAGTTTCCAGAACTCGATACGGGACCAATCCTGGTTCCGCATCAGACGCCATGTGTGGGGTTGTGAAACGTGTACCTTGATAGGACAGAAGAGATGATGTATGATGGTGAATTTGGTGAGACGATCCAGCAGAGTATGGAGATACTCGTTGCCCTTGGTGATATCTACGGTGCTGATAGGATGGTTGACATATCCTCTGCCCAGGTCTCAGGGGTATCCTACAAGACAATAGGTGACGCAGGCCTTGAATACCTGGAGGACCTCCGTAAAAGGGGTGCCCGGGTGAAGGTTGCAAGTACCCTTAACCCGGCAGGAATGGACCTGCAGAGATGGAGGGAGATGGGTTTCTCAGAGGAATTCGCCAGTAGGCAGATAAGGATAGTTGAGGCCTACTCTGCCATGGATGTCATGAACACCTGCACCTGCACGCCCTACCTCATAGGTAACATCCCCCTCAGGGGCTCACATGTTGCCTGGTCAGAGTCCTCAGCAGTTTCCTATGCCAACTCTGTTCTGGGAGCCAGGACAAACCGTGAGGGTGGTCCAGGGGCCCTTGCAGCAGCCATATGTGGTAAGACTCCAGAGTATGGTTACCATCTCCAAGAGAACCGCAGGGCCACCCTGAGGGTTGATGTTGAATGTGAACTCTCGGGCTCGGATTACGGGGCCCTTGGTTACATTACAGGAAAGATTGCAGGTGAAGGTGTGCCCTATTTCACATTCACTGGAAATTCCTCTCCTGATGACCTCAAGGCCCTTGGGGCTGCCATGGCATCGTCCGGTGCGGTTGCACTCTACCATGTGGACGGGGTGACACCCGAGTACATGGAGGCCTCTCCTCATGAAGCAGAGGACAGCATTACGGTTGAGGCCGCTGATATCCTTGAGGCAAGGGAGGAGCTGTCCACCACGGACGATGATCCTGACCTCATATGCCTGGGATGTCCGCACTGTTCCCTGGATGAGATCAGGAGGATAGCCTCATTTTTAAGGAAAAATAGGTCTCCCTGTGACCTGTGGGTTTGTACCTCTGCTGCCGTAAGGAGTGCTGCAAGGAGGATGGGCTACACAGAAGTCATAGAGGCCGCGGGTGGAATGGTTGTATCTGACACCTGCATGGTGGTTGCACCCGTGGAGGAGCTGGGCTATGAGGTTCTTGGTGTTGACTCTGCCAAGGCCGCCAACTATGTCCCCGGCATGTGTGGCCTTGATGCTGTCTATGATGACTGGATGAAGCTCATCAGGCCTTAAAAGTTATAACTTATAAGTTATAACTTTTCCTCTGGAGAGCGCTTCCAAGCTGGAGCCCTATTGATGAAATGTTCTCAAGGCTTATCCTGTTGTAGGGTTTAACACTGTAACTTGCCAGGTTTAAAATTCCAGTTATCTCGCCTGAAAACTTAATAGGGATCATTAGAATTGTTTTTATATTGTTTCTTCTTATGGATTCATGTAGCATGCGGTATTCAGGGGACTCCGAGGTTATGTATATAACTCCCTCCTTCTCAATGGACCTCTCAAAGAGTTCTGTGAAGGCTCCGGCCATGCACATTCTGCTGAGGGTTTCTGGAAGATTCCTCTGAACCCTGAGCTGGAGTTCCCTCTCCTCCTCCATGAGATAGATGCAGCCCATTTCAAATTCCAGGGTTTCTATCACGGCCTCGATTGATTTCTCAAGCATTTTATCCTCTTCCTCATCACTGTTTATAATTTCGGAAACCCTGTTCATTGCAAGGAGTGTTCTTATGAACTCATCCTTCTCCTGTCTCAGTTTCTCCATTTCAAGGTACTCTGAGACCTCGTCGGCCACCATCTCTATGATTTCAAGAATCTGTGATGATATGGAGTCATCGGGGCTTCTGATGATTAGGGCTCCCTTCGCCCTCTCCTCTGTGATTAGGGGTACTGCAAGCATGAGCCCCTGGTCATGCATCCAGGGCACCGTCTCGAGGGTTTCAATGCTCCGGTAAATGAAGTATTCAAATTCAGTTAGATCCCCTGACTCGGGGTATTCGTAGACCCTCCTGATTCCAGATGCGTCGCTGAGGACCACTGAAAGCTGTCTAAGGTCCATTATGGTGGATAACTCGTCCCTTATTGAATTCATAAGTTCCTCAATGCTGCCAGAGGATGACCTCAGCCTTGTGATGGTGAGCAGGACCTCAAGTTCATTCTTCGAAAACGATGAAGTTGCCATGTCCCTCCCTATTATGACCCAGAAATTGTTTACAGGTGTGACTGAGAGGCTGTAGTTCCTCCTTATCCCATCCCTTCCCCTCAGATCAACCTGTATCGTGCCCTGGGACTTCATCCTGTTCTCAATGAGGACAATGCTCTCCCGGTCCATGATATCCCCAAGGCACTGTGCACCCGGGAACATCCTTCTGAAAAGGCTGTTGGATACCACTATGTCCATGAGGGTGTTTATGGTGAACACAAGTTTATCAGGGTCATCTATTTTTCTTTCAAGTTCCAGGAGTTCCAGGAGGTTGCTGTGAATTTTTGAGGCATTTTTTATAAGTTCAGAGTCTCTGGAGGTGTCTCCAGTGTATTCAACAGCGCCCTCAAGGTCTCCCACAGGCATCCACAGCTTGCTCCTTCCAACCGTCCTGTATGTTACAAGACCCCTGGCCTCCAGTATGTGGAGGTACTTGAGCACCGTAGCCCTGCTCCTGTTTATTCCACGGGTTATCTTGTCCAGCATGCACTCCTCTGGAGGATTTGATTCCAGGTAGGACATTATCATCTTCTCGGTTTCAGAGAGTTTCTCCACTGACATCACCCCAATGATAACTATAGTATAACCATTAATTATAACTGTATAGAAAAATTTAAATACCTGTTTTTTATACTTTTTTGTATAGTTATACTATAATGTAGAGGTGGTTAAATGGATTACCGGAAGATTGCAGAAGATCTCAAGGAACTCCTGGAAATGGAGGGCAGCCCGGTGGCTGTCAAATTAGTTAAAAATGAAGAAATAAATGGTGAAAAACTTGAAAAGAAGAGGCACTGCGAGTTCATACAGGATTCACGCCTTAAAGGTGTCAGGGGATATGCAACCGCAGAAGAACACCTCTGCAAGGGTGGCGCAGCAGTCCTTGGACTATGCAGGGTACCGCCCCAGGTTGCAGATGGAAGCCTCTACCACAAACTTGGAAACTACAGCACGCTTGAAGCTGCCGCCGAAACCGTGGAGGCCGTGCCTGCAGTCGATGGAGAGTACCATGCCTCAGTCTATGCTCCACTCGAAGATGCTGACTTTGAACCAGACGCCGTTGTTTTAATACTTAAACCGGCACAGGCACTTAGACTCAGCCAGGCATACCTCCATGATAGAGGTGGTAGGATAACCGGTGACTACTCAGGGATACAGTCACTCTGTGCAGATGCAGTTGCAGCTGTCATGGAGCGGGGAATCCCAAACATGACAATGGGCTGTAACGGTTCAAGGAAATATGCAGGTATCAGACCAGAGGAGCTTGCAGTCGGATTGCCAGCATCCGACCTTGAAGAAATTGTGGCTGCCCTCAAAAAATTCAGGGAAAAATGGGGATAAAATGAAGGTAAATCTTAGAGGAGTGAACAGATACGCTGCAGCCATAATAACAGACAATATCCTCAAAAATGGTGTTCAGAACCTCCAGCTGATCCTGAAGGAGGACTGCGAAGAGGTCAGAAGAATTGCAGAGAAGCACCATATGGACTATTCCCCCAGAGAGACAGAGAAGGGTCTGGTGGTTAACATTTCACCTCAGGGCATTGAAGAGATAGATGTTACCGGAGAAACATGTCCAGGGCCGGTTATAATCGCAGGGGATAAAATCTCCTCAATGGAGGCCGGGATGAGGATAAAGATAAAATCAGGTAGCAGCGACGTAATTGATGACCTTGCACTCTCAGCTCCTGAAATGAACGCAAAGGTCATTGAAAAATCAGATAACCACCTTATCCTGGAGAAAACAGATGCTCCCCGGAAATTGGAATTTGCAGGAAGGGATAAGGTACTCGTTGTCCAGAGCAACGGGACAGGGAATGCAGAGAGGGCCTACGCCACCTTCATATTCTCAAAGGCGGCCCTCAGCATGGGAAAGGATGTCACCATATTCCTCCTCATGGATGGTGTGAGTATTGCAAGGAAGGGTGGTGCAGCCACAGTAAAACATCCCGCCTTCCCGCGACTGGATGAACTCATGGCCGAGGTCCTTGATATGGGCGTTAAGATCTATGTCTGTGAGATGAGCGCCCAGTTCAGGGGGCTCAGAGAGGATAACATTGTTGAGGGCTGCAAGATAGCGGGTGCAGCCACATTCATAACACTGCTGAGTGACCCCAGCTACGCTGTGGTAAACTTCTAGAGGTGATAATATGTATCAGGTCATTATATTCGCACTGCTCCTTGCAGGAATCCCATCAGGTTTCATAACCTTCCGTATAATGGGGATGAGGATGGCCCCACACTTTGGAGTTCTCATCCTGGCGCTCATTGCAACTGCAGCAAATATCATGGCAGGCAATGTGACCCTGAACTATGTTGCAGTGGCTCTGCAGATCCTCACAGGGATTTCAGCCTACACACAGTTCCTCCCTGTTCTGAGGGACAACTTTCAGGCCGCGCCGCTCTATGCATGTCATCTGAGCACAGTCACCGTTGCTGCGGTGCTCGCAGCTGCCTCAGTCCCACTTTAACTTCCCTTAAATCTTTTAGACCAGTTGAACACGCATCATCCCCAATAAAACCCCATTTACTCCTTCTTTTAATCTCTGAAACCTCAAATTAGGAAGGCCAAAGCCTCAGGTAACCTGATTTTCAGCACTGAAAGTAACCTGAACCTTAAATAAATTGATGACCAGATAAAAGACCATGGCAAGGTACATAGAGCACCCCCTCATAAAGCCAGAGAAAATAGAGGCAAGGACCTACCAGCAGTTGCTGGCGGCAGACGTCCTCAGAAAGGGCAACTCAATGATAGTCGCCCCCACTGCCCTCGGAAAGACGGTTGTGGCTGTCCTTGTGGCTGCAGAGAGGCTCAGGAAATACAGGGAATCAAAGGTACTTATTCTATCACCAAGCAAACCCCTGGCCATACAGCATGAGGAGAGCTTCAGGGAGTTCATGCTTGCAACCTGCACATCCCTCACAGGCAGCATAAAACCTGAAGAGAGAAAAGAACGGTGGATTGAATCCCAGGTGATATCCGCCACCCCACAGACAATCGAATCCGACATCCTTGCTGGAAGATACGACCTCAGGGACGTTTCACTCATTGTATTCGATGAATGCCACCGGGCAGTTGGATCATACTCATACGTATTCCTTGCATCAAATTATGTACAGAACGCCAGGAACCCCCTCATACTGGGACTCACAGCATCTCCCGGTGCGGATGATGACAAAATAAAAACTGTCTGCGAGAACCTCTTCATGAAGAAGATTGTGGTTAAAACTGAGGGGGACCCTGATGTTAGGCCCTACCTCAAGCCCATAAAAATAGAATGGGTTAAGGTCAGGATGACCCCAGAACTTGAGGAGATAAGGGAACTCCTGAGAAAGGTCCTTAAAAATCGGCTCAAGATGCTCAAAAACCTCGGGGTTATAGACACGGTCAGTGTGGGTAAGAAGGACCTCCTGAAGGCAAGGGGCCGCGTCCAGAACAGGATAGCGCGGTCAACCACGCCACCAAAGGCATGCTACAGGGCCATATCACTCATAGCATCCTGTATAAACGTTGAACACGCCCTTGAACTCCTTGAAACCCAGGGCATAAGGCCACTCCACAAGTACCTTCTAAGATTAAAGGGGAAAAAAACAAAGGCCGCAAAGGGCCTCCTTGCAGATCCTGACTTCACGAGAGCAATGCACCTCACAAGAAGAGCCATGATGTCAGGGATGGAACACCCTAAACTTGACAGGCTAATGGAGATACTTAAAGGGGAACTTAAGGGGGATGACGCTAGGATAATAGTTTTCACGCAGTTCCGCGACACCCTGGAGGAGATATACCAGAGGTGCAAACGTGAAGGTATCAGCGCGGTTAAATTTTATGGACAGAACAGCAGGAGCGGAGAGAAGGGTCTCACCCAGAAACAGCAGAGGGACATAATAAAATCCTTCCGCATGGGAAACCATGATGTGCTCCTATCAACCAGCGTGGCCGAGGAAGGGATAGATATCCCCTCTGTAGACCTTGTGGTAATGTATGAACCTGTCCCCTCTGAGATAAGGATGATACAGAGACGTGGAAGGACTGGGAGAAAGAGGAGGGGCCGCATGATTGTCCTCATAACAGAGAAGACACGGGATGAGGCATACTACTACTCAAGTATCAGGAAGGAGAGATCCATGAAGGAGAACCTCAGGGGAGGATCAATCAACGTGGAGGTTAACCCCGTGGAGACACCCAAATCCTTGGGGCCCTTCATCTATGCTGATTCCCGTGAGGTAAACTCAAGGGTACTCCGGGAACTCAAAAAGATAGGGGTGGATTTTGAATTGAAACCCCTTGCGGTGGGTGACTATCAGATCAGCGAGGAGACCATAATTGAGAGAAAGACAACACAGGACTTTATTGGTTCAATTATAGATAAAAGACTGTACAAACAGGCAAAGGAGATGGTCAAAAACTTTAAAAGGCCTGTTATGATCATAGAGGGTGATGACCTTTATTCAGGCTTCATAAATCCAGACGCCATCAGGGGTGCCCTTGCAGCCGTGGCAGTTGACTTCGGGATACCGATAATACCCACAAGGTCAGCCGCAGATACTGCTGCAATGATAAGGAGGATAGCCCTGAGAGAACAGAGCGAAGGCAAACCTGATATCCGTGTTCGCACAGATAGGAAGCCCCTTACCCTGAGGGAGAAGCAACTCTTCATCGTGGAATCACTGCCAAATATCGGTTCAAAGTATGCTGAAAGGCTACTGGAGACCTTCGGTTCAGTTGAGGGTGTTATGAACGCCTCAGAGAAGGAACTGCGTAGCGTTGAGGGTATAGGTGCAAAGAGGGCCTCGGAAATCAGGCGTGTCATTGAGGCAGAATTCAGGAGACCCCATGAAGCTACAAATTCAAGGGATAGGTGATTGAACTTGCGCATACTTATGGATGAGAGAGGTAAAAAATATCTTTTAGAGGAAGGAGAGGACTTCCAGAGTGACATGGGAATCATCGAGGCAGAAAAGGTTGAGGATTCCAAACCAGGGGATGTCCTCAGGACCCACCTCGGAAAGGAGATCTATGTCATAAAGCCCAGCCTCTCAGATTACCTTGAACTCATGGAGCGGAGGTGTTCAATACTCCTCCCCAAGGATATAGGGATGATATGTGCATATACCGGGATAGTTGAAGGTTCAAGGGTTGTTGATGCGGGTACCGGTGCGGGTACAGTTGCAATGTACCTCGCCAATATGGTGGGAGAATCAGGGCACGTGACAACCTATGAAATACGTGAGGACTTTGCTGAGATAGCAGAGAAAAACATTTCAGCCTTTGGATTCAAAAATGTGGAGGTTAAGAACAGGGATATAAAGGAGGGTATAGAGGAGGATGACCTCGACCTGGTTTTTCTTGATCTGCCAAGGCCATGGGAGCTTATGGAGGATGTTCATGATTCCCTCCTGAAGGGTGGCTGGGCAGTCTTCTACAACCCCTACATTGAACAGGTGAAGCTGATACACAGAATAGGTTCAAAGGTTGGATTCACAGATATAAGGACATTTGAAACCATTGAACGTGAAATAGAGGTCAGAAAGCAGGGAACAAGGCCCCGTACAAGGATGGTCGGTCATACAGGGTACCTGACATTCATGAGAAAGTAGATTATGAATAAATCTGGAAGGGTTGCTGATGTTTGAAAACGTTATCTCAATAAAGGATTTTAGAAGGGAGGATATTGAGTTCATCCTCAGGGAAGCCGAGAAGATGGAGCCTGTTGCATCAGGAGAGAAATCTTCCAGCGCCCTCAGGGGGAAGATACTCGGGATGATGTTTTATGAGCCATCAACAAGGACGCGTTTATCCTTTGAAACTGCCATGAAACGCCTGGGGGGGAGCGTTGTTGGATTTGCAGATACAGGGGCAACATCCGCAGTCAAGGGTGAGAGCCTTACTGACACCGCAATGATGCTTTCGGCCTACTCCGACGCCATAGTTATAAGGCACAACCTTGAAGGTGCGGCCCGTTACATATCGGACGTTGTGGATGTTCCTGTGATAAACGCAGGGGATGGTGCCGGGCAGCACCCTACCCAGACCCTACTGGACCTCTACACCATGAAGAGGTACTTTGGGAGGATAGGTTCCCTCAGCGTAGCACTGGTTGGTGACCTGAAATACGGGAGGACAGTTCACTCACTTGCCTATGCCCTTGCTGTTTTCGGTGCCAGCATGAGCTTTGTATCACCGCCAGTCCTCAGGATGCCAGATAACATTATACATGACCTGAGGGGGGCAGGAGTTGAGGTTAAGGAGACAGAAAGACTTGATGATGTCATAGACGATGTGGATGTCCTTTATGTTACAAGGATACAGAAGGAACGCTTCCCTGACCCTGAGGAGTATTCAAGGATAAGGGGAGCCTACCACATAGATAGATCCGCCGTTGCTGACAGGGACCTGATAGTGATGCATCCACTCCCCAGGATAGATGAGATATCCCCTGAGGTGGATTCGCTTCCACAGGCCATGTACTTCAGGCAGGCATTTTATGGTGTTCCGGTCAGGATGGCCCTCTTGAGGATGTTAATAATGGGGAGGGGAGGAGCAGAGAATCAGAAGATAGTTTGACAGGAAATGTCCATGGACAGCATCAGACACCCCAGAGTGAATCCTCCAGGATCGATGTCTCGCACTGGAGGTCTATTATATTTGTACGTCCCTTACCCCTTCCCCTTGAGACCGTGTTTGTGGATATCAGGCCAAGCATTTCAAGCTCATTTATGAAGTCAAATATTCTCCTGTAGGAAACAGAGTCTCCCTTAGCTATTTCCTTGTAGACCTCATAGAGCCTTCCGGAGGTTATCTCCTCCTTCCTCTTTGTAAGGTAGAGTATGGCCTCAAGCACCCTCTGCTGCTGGCTTGGCAGTGTCAGTATTATGTCTGTGATCTTGTTGTGTTCTATGTAGTCCTTGGCCTCCCTCACAAAGTCGCCCAAGACCATGTCAGATTCCCTTTCATCAGCAATTTCGCCGGCTGTCCTCAGGAGGTCCAGGGCGTACCTTGCGTCACCCTCCTCCTTTGCCGCCAGGGCTGCGCAGAGGGGTATGACATCATCCTCAAGGGCACCCTCCTTGAAGGACAGCTTCGACCTCTCCTCAAGGATGTCAACAAGTTGCTGGGCTCCATAGGGTGGGAAAACTATTTCCCTGTCCCTGAGGCTGCTCCTGACCCTGGGTTTTATGAATTTCTTAAACTCGACATAGTTGCTTATGGAGAGGATGGAGACATTATCCGTCCTTGTTAGGGTGTAAAGGAGGCCATCACCATCGTTTCTGAGGAGTATGTCTATCTCATCAAGGACAACCATGAGTATCATATCCTGGCCAAAGGCGTTTTTCTTGAACATGTTCCTGAAGGTGTTCACGATTTCAGCCTTTGTCCAGCCACGGTAGGGGACATCACGACCAAGCTGCTGGCATAATCTTGCTATCACCTGGTACTCTGTCGTGTAATCTGTGCAACGGATGTACTCTGTCCTTATATTCACGTCACAGTCCTTCGATGCTTCCTTCAGCTGCTTCATTGCAAATTTTGCAACTGCAGTTTTCCCTGTACCTGTTTTACCATAGATTGTGATATCAGGGGGTGTGACTCCATTTAGGGCCTCAACCCAGTACTTGGCTATGGATCGTATCTGTTCCTCCCTGTGGGGTAACCTGTCAGGAAGGAACCTGTGATCAAGATATTTTTTATCCTTAAAAACAGATTCTTTGTCCCCTATCTCATCAAAAATGTTCATAGTACCACTTCAACTAATTTTTAGAGAAAACTGCTGCGTAAAATCTCAATAAAGGCCCTAAAACTTGTGTGCACTTAAATTTAGGATTATTTTGACCTTTTTAGCTGGCAGCGCCCCTTCAATACCATGCCCTAGATTCTGGGTGTGGTAGATTTCAAGTGTAAATTCTCTTATTCTAACTATTAGATAAAAGTTTTTATTAAAATCAGAGTTTTAGATAATAATGCCTGTGAGACATCCATTTCAACTGTAACTATATGCGTCACTGACAGAAATCAGATGAGAGAGGTGGATTTCAAGTGTATCAATTATTATTAATTCATGCTCCAGTTGGTAGGTGTGAGACATCCATTTCAACTGTAACATGATGTTACTACTGATATCCTCTGAGAGAGACATTGATTTCAAGTGTAAGTTGTTATTAATCAACCATGATTTTTTGAGACATCCACTTCAACTGTATTTAAGGTTCTCTCCTGCTCCTTGAACCTGTAACTGGGAGCTAATGTTACACTTGAAACCAATGTCATCGTTTAGATGAAACTCTTAATAAAAATTTACAGTTGAAATTGACCTCTCTCTGTCAGACACTCACATACATCCGCAGGTTACAGTTGAAATTGACCTCTCTGACCTGAGATAACAAGTGATAAGATAGATGTTACACTTGAAATCATTGACCCACACTCCAGGAAGAGTTATTCAGATAATCTTACAGTTGAAAAGGATCCCCCACAGAGCAGAATAAAATTTCAAGGAAGCATTACAGTTGAAACTGACCCCCCTAAACATACATGCTATCATGTTCAGTTCGCTCTTCACCGAAACGTTCCTGTATCATCCACATGACCTGCAGTTTGGCCCTGAACACATTTTTTATACTTGAAATTAATCTATCCTTTGAAAGTCCATCAAAGAATATCTCATCGGTGACAAGGTAACTGTTGAGGACGTTCTCCGGGTGATCCAGCTGAAAATCAACCCCGAAGCGATTCAGTGTAAAACGGACCTTCCATATGAATTCAGTCCGCTTCTCCATGCTAAGTGCCCGGATCTCTGCCTGATGCTCTGGACTAACACTGGTTGCGCAGGCTATCAGGACCATGTCCTCCTTACCTGCTGGCTGGATTATATCAATAACGTGATCATCCGGGTAGTTCACAACATAGTGGAATCTGGCGTTTTCGTCAGGGACTTCCATACGCAGGAAACCCTCTTCCTCAAGCCATTTCTTGATCATTTCACTGGACATGTTATCACGGCTATAACTATATCAATTCATGAATATATATATGAAAATTATTACAGGTCTCAAATTATATAATGGAGCACAGTTAAAAGAGGAGTACATGAATGAAGTTTCAGTCCTCCTCTTAGCCCTCATCTTCGACGTTCTCCTTGGGGAACCACCCAGAAGGGTTCACCCTGTTGTCTGGATGGGTTCGGCAATAGAGGTGATGAAGAGACTCCTTGGAAAAGGTCGCACGTCGGGTATAGTCCTTACAGTCGCAGTCGCAGTGCCATTCACACTTCCCCTACTACTGATCAACCATATTCAAGGCCCCCTGAATGTCATGATATCCTCCCTCCTACTTTCAGCGGTGATATCAGTGAGGCTGCTCGTAACCTCTGCCCTGGAGGTCGGAGGATCCCTCAATGATGACATTGAAGAGGCCAGGAAGAAACTTTCAATGCTTGTTAGCAGGGATACCAGTTCCCTATCAGGCAAACAGATAACCTCAGCGGCCATTGAGACTCTCACAGAAAACATTACGGATTCAGTGACAGCCCCCCTCTTCTATTTCATTCTCCTCGGCCTTCCAGGCGCCTTCCTGTACAGGGTGGTTAATACACTTGATGCCATGGTAGGCTACCTTGACAACGAGAACAGAGATATAGGGTGGTTCCCTGCAAAGCTGGATGATGTACTCAACTACATCCCAGCGAGAATAACAGGTTTCCTGATGGTCCCTGCAGCCCTTCTCCTCGGCATGAACTGGAGGGGATCCCTCCGGATCCTTTTGAGGGATGCCAGGATGACCCCAAGCCCAAACTCAGGTTTCACCATGGCTGCAGCGGCAGGGGCCCTTTCAGTTCAGCTGGAAAAGCCAGGGGTTTATGTCCTCGGTGACCCCTCTGATGAACTGAACAGCGGAAAACTTCTTGAGGCCGTGAAACTGAGCTCAATGACCTTGATAATCTTCACAGCCTCTGCAGCGGGACTGATGCTTGTGATACCATAAAGGGCTTGACCTCATACTAAAATGTGCTGATGCTTGTGATAGCATGATGGTAACCATAGTCACACTGACAGAGAGGGCAAGAAGACTCGCGGAGGAAATAAGGGAGAAACTCATCAATGATCCAACCATCCTCTCAGTTGAGGTTATACACCGGAACATGGACCTGCGGGATGTTTTCGCTAAAAGTGATGTTATAGTGGGTATAATGGCTGCAGGTATAATGGTGAGAAAGATGGCACCGCTGATCAGTAACAAATTATCAGACCCGGGGGTCCTGGTTGTTGATGAAATGGGATCTAATGTTATAAGTCTGCTCTCTGGTCATGCAGGGGGTGCCAATGACTTTGCAATTAAACTTGCAGGTCTTATAGGCGCGAATCCTGTTATAACAACATCAACAGACGTCAATGGCCTCGTGGGTATCGATACATTTGCAGCCAGGTACTTCTACAGGATACTTGACCCCCACCTCATCAGGTACTTCAACTCCTCAATTATCAGGGGGCAGAGGGTCGAACTTCACTCATCCAGAAACCTGGAGGCCCTAATTGATGATGATATGAGCCGAACCTACAGCTATGTACCTGAGGGAGACGAGATTGTGAGGGCACACTGCAACTCCAGGGTCATGAGGC
>Ga0272448_1002669_pt1 | contig 22002 bp, 25 predicted proteins | sample YNPCB0191_FD_202220 | JGI IMG/M metagenome (GOLD analysis project Ga0272448, IMG submission 202220) | Hot spring sediment microbial communities from Yellowstone National Park, WY, United States - YNP-CB-019-1 | ecosystem: Environmental > Aquatic > Thermal springs > Hot (42-90C) > Sediment... | reverse complement strand
TCAATGATCTTTCGGCAAAAGATCCGACGTATATCGCGCCGCTGGTCATGGGGCTTTCGATGTTCATCCAGCAAAAAATGACACCGACCACTGCTGATCCGGCGCAGGCAAAAATGATGCTCTTCATGCCCATTGTCTTCACGGTTATGTTTTTGAGTTTCCCGTCGGGGCTGGTGATTTACTGGCTTGTCAACAATCTCATTTCCATTACGCAGCAGGTCTACATCAATCGAAAACTGACTGAATCAGGAGGTACGACTGTATGCACACCATTGAAGTCGAAGCAAAATCCGTCAAAGAAGCGATCGCGTTAGCGTGCGAGCAACTACAAACAACCGAAGATAACCTTTCCGTTGAGGTGTTGCAGGATGGCTCGGGACTTTTTTCGCTGTTCTCGGGGAAGAAGGCAAAAATTCGGGCACGGAAGGTCACCGCTCCTGCTCCCGATACCACTGAGGCAGTCGCCGAGCTCCGCAGAATTCTGGAGCGCATTGTGCGCTGCATTGATCCTGAAGCATCGGTTGAAACGTTGACCCACCATGAGGAAACCGTTTTGCACATTGTCAGTGCCGACAGCGCTCTGTTCATCGGCAAAAAAGGGCAAACCCTGGAAGCGTTCCAGTATCTCATCAACAAAATAAAAATGCACCACTGCAAAGACGCGCCTCATCTCATCGTTGACGCCGGATCATATCGGCAGCGGCATATTGAGTCATTGGCTGCGCTGGCAAAACGGCTCAGCGAAAAGGCTAAACAGCGCAACTGCGCCGTGAGTACCGCACCGCTCGCACCCAGCGACCGGCGGATCATTCACCTGACGCTCAAAGACGATAGCACCCTGACCACGCGCAGCAAAGGTGATGGTTTTTTTCGGAAAGTCATTATTGCACCCCGTTATGCCGGGGCATCCCGCCAGCATCGCGAACCATCGGCAATAGAAAAAAGAACTGAGATGCAATAAAACCACAAGAAGGAGACAGAACGATGTTTAAAATTCAGACACTCAACAAAATATCTCCCCGAGGACTTGCACTGCTGCCGCCTGAACAGTATGAATATGCTTCTGAGATCATGCATCCTGATGCGATCCTGGTGCGCAGTTACAATATGCTCGACATGGAGATTCCTTCCTCACTGCTTGCGATCGCACGCGCTGGCGCCGGCGTCAACAACATACCGGTTCAAAAGTGCTCTGAGCAGGGCATTGTAGTCTTCAACACACCCGGAGCCAATGCCAATGCCGTAAAAGAGCTTGTGCTGCTGGGGCTCTTGCTTGCATCACGGAAAGTGTACCAGGGGATCACCTGGGCAAAAAGCCTTGCAGGCAAAGGCAGTGAGGTACCCAAACTGGTAGAAAAGGGGAAGTCAAACTTTGAGGGTCCTGAAATCATGGGGAAAAAGCTTGGCGTGATCGGGCTGGGTGCAACAGGGGTCATGGTTGCCAATGCTGCCGATGCGCTCGGGATGGAGGTCATGGGATTCGACCCGTTTGTATCAGTAGATGCTGCGTGGAGGCTCTCCCGTACGGTTCGGAAAGCGCTGAGCATTGATCACTTATTGTCTGAATCAGACTACATAACGCTGCATGTTCCGCTCAACGATTCCACGCGCGGACGGATTAATCGGGAAAAATTTGAAATCATGAAAAAGGGGGTTCGGATTTTAAATTTTGCCCGAGCAGAAATTGTCAACATACCTGATTTGATTGAAGCCATTAAAAACGGTACCGTCGCTGCCTACGTCACGGATTTCCCCACGGATGAACTGCTCGGGATTGATGCGGTTATCCCTATTCCACATCTTGGCGCATCAACACCGGAATCTGAAGAAAACTGCGCCATCATGGCGGTCAATCAGCTCCGCGACTACCTTGAGTTTGGCAACATCAAAAACTCGGTCAATTTCCCTGAGTGTGTTTTGCCCTACACCGGTACCCAGCGTATCACCGTTGCGAACAAAAACGTTCCGAACATGATCGGTCAAATCACGCCAATCCTTGCCGCTGAAAACATCAATATTGCTGATATGTTGAATAAAAGCCTTGGCGACTATGCTTATAATATCATTGATATTGATGGCATCGCAAATTCAAACGTTATCCAAAAACTGAAGGCAGTCAACGGTGTGATCATGGTACGCATCATCACACCACCGGAAAACGGGCGTTCGTAAAAGACCGTGTGCGGATCTTGTCCTCAGAAGGGATGTGGTTCGTAATTCGTGGCGCGTGGTTCGTAAAACGCAAAATACAAAACACGCATCACGCTACCCGAATCACGAACCACGAGACCTTTTTTAATGCTCCCCGCACCACGCATTAGGGAGAAGTGCTCAAATTAACATTAACTTAATGGAGGAACATAAGCATGCAACGTTATGTGCGATGGTATGCACTCTTGCTACTCCTGTGCGCGACAGGGTGTGTGCGGTTCACGGCAGGCATAGACCCCTCTTCCTATAAACCCCAATTCAGGGGATGGGTTAATGGCTATGCAAACCACAACGAGATGCGAAACTATGACGGGGTCATTCTGAAAATCACTACGTTCAATGACACTGAACGCCCCGGAGAAATACTGTTTGCTGATCTCTGGCCGATTGCTGGTATCGGCATCGGTCCGGTGGGTTGCCGCATACGGCTGCTCCCCTTTGGTTTGGGGTTTGGTACACTTGCCTACGACCCACGTCCAACCACTGCACAAGCGGCAAAAGCGCTAAAGCAAAAGAAAATAAAGAAGTCGGCAAAATAATTCAGTGCACACTTCCCCGGTGCTCGATCCTTTCAGCTATTTTGTCGTCTTCTTGTACCACAGGTGATAGCTGCCGTTGGGAATCGGAATCGGACCTGCTTGAATCGGCGGCATTGTGGTCTCGTTATCAAACCCCTCAGGAATTCCCTCGGGGAGCACAGGCGTAAGCTGGATATCAAAAGCAATTCCGGTTGTCGCGGGCATGTCCCATGAAAAGGTTATGGTAATATCAGCCGTAGCTTCACCCTCGGCAGTTTGTACGGTTATCTGTTTTGCAATTTGGTTCTGTGCTGGTGTTGCGGTTCCCGACCATGGTTCAAGGGAAAACGCCGGAAGATCTGCAGCAAGATAGTAGGTTGCCCGGTTTTTCAGCAACAGTAGTGTTACCTCAACGTTGCCATTTCCCGGTCGCATCGGCAGGATGCCAAAGAAATTCATCTCAGCTCCCAACTCCCCGAAGGGAATGGTTACCTCGCCCTCGGCTGCTGGAATGTTTTGACCTTCAACAAGATAGTGCACCACTACCCCTTCCATTTCCTCAGAAAGACCAACCATTGAAAGGGTTACGGTTGCAAGGGGATTGTTCAAAAGTTTTAGTTCAATCGTTGCAGGCTGGTCAGACGTCACGGTAACGGTTTTTGCCCCTAACAGGGGGAGTAAATACGATATAGTGACACTGGTTTGATCTGCTTTGGCAGAGAAAAAGCCCGGCACACCTGCAGGTGCTGATGCTGCAGCCAGCAATCCCCACAGGCAGATAATCGTCATAATTATTGTTTGCCGTTTTTTTGTCATCGCTGTGTTCTCCTCTAAATTATTTTTTTGTTAGAGTAGGCTGCATATAACTTTATGCCGCGCTACTCAATGACGCTCTGAAAAAATCTGTGCGGTAAAAGCAAAAAGCTGCCCTCCGTGCTCCCATGCCCGGTCCGGCAGGTCAGCTTTTCGGCACAGAGCCCTCAAAAACTCGTCCCGTGACCAGTGCTGTTCCAGCGGAACCTGCGGAAGCAAAACACCGGTTTTTAACCCATTCGTGAGCACTAAACCATGAACCCCGACCCGTATCTGCTCGATGGTGCTGACCGGCTGCAAGGGTGAAAGCACAGAAATTTCTATGACCACCTCTTTTTCTTCGCCTGCTCGAAGCGGTCTGAAACGAATATCCCGTGTTGCCGCATACACTGTGCAGTCAATCACCGCTTCGGCAAGTGTTTTATATCCTTCAGTATAGCCAATACATCCCCGCAGCTCAGCGGTGTGACGATCCTTCAGCGTCACAAAAACACCCCGTTTTTGGCTAAGCCGCTCAGTCACTTCATACGATGACAACTTCGGCGTTGTCTGGCGGTTGAGATACTCTGAAAGCGTATCACGAGCTATGCGCAAAAGTATCGTGCCCTCATGGACTGAAAGTTCCTGTCCCAGCGCAGGTGGAGCAAGAACCATGACACCGCTTACCATAAGGGTCAAAATGATTCCGGCAGACTGCGGAAAATACCGCAAAGGGGTCAGCAGATGGGCATACCTTTTGGTATGAGCCATAGCTCTTGTTCCGTGCAATGTCTGAGAGCTTTTGTGTTTGTTTGGATCACCAAAATGAAAACTATGAACTTGTCATTGCACCGTCAGGAAGCACGGCACAGGGTTCTGAGGCACGACGGTCCCGGGTGACCAGCGCATAGGCACTGTGGTTATGAATGCTCTCCTGATTTTCTGATTCAATCGAGTACCACGTTATGTTCGGGTCTTGGTCAAGCTGTTCAGCAACAGCACGCACCACATCTTCTGCAAACATAGGATTTTCATACGCCCGCTCAGTTACAAACTTTTCATCAGGACGCTTGAGCAGGGGGTAAATCTCATTGACCGCTGCATGCTCCACTAGGCTGATGAGATCCTCAATCCAGAAAAATTTTTTAAACCGTACGTTTACCCTGACTATGCTGCGCTGGTTGTGTGCACCGTAGTTGCTGATTTCACGCGAACAGGGGCAAAGGGTTGTCACCGGCACAGCAATCCCGACCATCAGATCAAGTTTTTCTTTGTGTGACCCAACAATCATACAGGCGTATTCCATCAGGCTTTTTGCCTTGGTGACCGGTGCCTGCTTTTCAATAAAAAAGGGAAAACTAATTTCGATATGGGCAGACTCAGATTTGAGCCGCTGTTTCATCTGCACCAGTATTTCAGAGATATTTTTCGTGCTGATGCCATGGCGATAGCGGTTCAAAATCTCAATAAACCTGCTCATGTGGGTGCCCTTGAACTGATGCGGCAGGCTCACGTACATATTAATCGTCGCCACGGTATGCTGCACCGTGTTCTTTCTATCAAGCACTACGATCGGATACCTGATACTTTTCACGCCAACCTTGTCAATCTCGATGTTCCGGTGGTCATGTTGGCTGTGAATATCCTGTAAGGTCATAGGGCTCACAAATTCATTCATAGTATGCAGCACAGGACGTCTCTGATTCCCATACCGTTACCTTTTTGAGCTGTACCGCAGCAGACTGCAGCAGTGCGCGCAGCCGGGTAAATAAAACCCGTGCGATATTTTCAGAAGAAGGATTTTCTTCCGTAAACGGTGGAATATCATTGAGACACGCATGATCAAGCGGCTCAAGGACGTGGTGAAGCACTGACTTCAGCTCATGAAAGTCAAGGGCAATACCGATGCTGTTCAACTCCTGTGCCTCAACACAGACCGCAACCCGCCACGTGTGCCCGTGCAGTGCTTCACATTTCCCCTGATAATCGCGCAGCCGATGCGCAGCCGCAAATGATGACTCAACGGTAAGTTCATACATAGGAAAACCTTTGCCAAACCCTGTGTCAGTGCCCACTTAGACACAGCAGTCAGCAGTGCCGCAGATTAAAGTTTCACCACAACCCGGGCTTGTTTCTGCAAAAACACCGGACCGGGGTTCATATATTCTACCCGTTCGGGCTTGATTTTCAGCAGGCAATAGTCTGGATCGGTAGGTCCACCCAGGAAAAAGAATCCGAATCCATCCCGCCAAAATTTTTTGCGCAGCCGGTCGTCGGTAATAATTTCAGCAGTGCCCGTAATTGAAGCGTTCGTATGATCATGAGGGTCGTCAATAAAAACACTCACCGTGGGATTTTTCCTGATATCCTGTATCTTGCTGGTACTGAGTCCCGTAGCAAACCATATCGTCATGTCAGAACCAACAGGGAGGTTTGTCATAATACGGGCACGTGGTGCACCATCCTGCCCAAAGGTGATAAGTTTTGCGTACCGATTTCGTGTGATTAAATCAATAATATTTTGTCGTATCCCTTTTGCTGCCATCGTGCACCTCCTGTCTAAAAAGTTATATTCCTGTTATCCTATAATCCGCTGTCAGGATACTGTCAACAGGAAAGCGCAGGAAATGAAAAGCGTTTTCAAAGGTCATCCATTGAGAGCGTAAGTAAAGGTTGACATTTGTGGAATATCTGTCATAGTAAAAATATACCCCGCGCTGCAGACCCAGCCTGACCGCAGTCTGCCGTCATCTCGCCGGTGTTCGGACATCCCGATGAGCAGCACTCCTTGGGAAATGCCGTATGCTTTTGCGCTGATGAGCATGCCAAGGCAACGAGTGCCAGACAGGGAGTTTCCGTGGGGGGACAACAAACATTTTCGGAGAAGGAGAATACCATGGCAGCAAAAGTGCGCAAAGGAGATACCATCAGTGTTCACTATACCGGGCGATTTGATGACGGCAGCATTTTTGATTCATCACTCAACCGTGCACCGTTAAAATTCACCGTAGGCGCAGGTCAAATTATCAAAGGTTTTGACGATGCGGTCATCGGCATGGTGGAAGGTGAGAAAAAAACCGTTGTAATAAGCCCTGATGATGCGTATGGACAACGCTCTGAAGACCTTGTCTTTGATTTCCCTCGTACCAATGTTCCTGATGACATGGAACTCGAAGTCGGCATGATGCTGCAACTTCGGGACGACCAGGGCAACCCTGTCCCCGCAGTTGTCGCTGCGCTCAGCGATGATTTTGTAACGATGGACTGTAACCACCCGCTCGCCGGCAAAACCCTTGAATTTGACATTCAGATTGTTGAAACCGGTTTGACGCCAGACACATTCTGTGCAACAGGCTCTTGCGGCAGTTGCGGAGGGTGTGAAAACTGATTGGGTTAACACCGAAATACTGCTATTGCTCAGGTGAGTGGCACGCGTGCACCGGAACATGGTGCACGCGTTGTTATGCTGCTCATACGGGAACTGCAACCATCTGGACTTCAGCAATCTTCCCAAAAAGATGGTGCATTGTCTCGTCAGCACCAAAATAAACCGGAGGATTAATCCTTCGAATCCGCTCGTCTCGATGTAAACCGTACACTCCGGCATCAAGCGAGACATCAAGTACGTCAGCAATAAAGTTCACCTGCATCTCTGATGGTCTGAGGACCTGAGCAAGGCGACACTCGATGTGTTGATAGCATTCCGCGATTCGCGGCGGTGCTACTTTATTTGAGGGTAGCGTGCTGTATGCCGTATATTCAAGTTCGTTCAATCCGGGTGGATAGTGGCGTGAGGTGGCAACAACATCTTGCACCTGCTCTGCCCGCGGATAGTTGATGACAAATTCCCTCGTCGCCTCAATGTTGCGTGCGGTATGCCATTGTGTATGCGCAATAAGGAGCATCTGTGGATTGTCCGCAGATGAGCAAAACGGCAGCACAAGAGAAAACGGGGCTGCATTGACTCTGCCCAGAGTATCCAGCGTGGTGACAATGGTTACCGGATACAGGTGGATTATGGCGTCAATATGCCACAACAGATTTAACGGGATGCTTTCTTTGTTCACGGTATGTCCGCCTTTCTTTACTGAGGTATGCGTGTGGCTGGTGGCTGGTAAAGCCCGTGCGACCATGCGACAAGGTCTTCAATGGACTGCGCTGCGAGCAGCTCCCGTCGGGCATCCTGCACCTTAATTCCCAGATCCTCGGGATACTGAACAAGTTTTTTTTCACGCAGCTCGCCAATCCTGTTCCCGTCAATAAGCCTGCCGAGTGGTGATGCGCCTGCAACAGCACAAATGCAATCACGTCGCTCCTGCAGATCCTTGCATCGGTAGAGATAGGCAATGCCGATGTCCGTAACAAGGTGTGTCACATCGTTCCCGTAAATCATAACCGGCGGGAGCGGAAGCTTGGCTTTTTCAGCAATCTCCCATGCGCTCAGCCGCTCGACAAATGTCGGTCGTTCAGGATTGCGGCAGGACTGCACAATCTGCACGATCAGCCGCTTCCCCATCGGCAGGGGACCGTTGATAAGGCTATGCAGGGCGCATGCTCTCCCAACCTCCAGCCATGGACCGGTAGCATGCCGTCTGCCCGGTGCGTTAGCGCCCATGTTGGGAGCTCCGCCAAAACCAACAATTCTGTCAGTCGTTGCAGTGGAGCTGTTACCGTACTGGTCAATTTCAAGCGTTGAACCAATAAAAAGGTCAACACCATAGTGCCCTGCAAGCTGACAGTACGCCCGGTGAGAGCGAAGCGATCCGTCTGGTCCTACAAAAAAAATATCCGGTCGTGCCTTCACATATGCTTCCATACCCGGTTCTGAACCGAATGAATGAATTGATTGCACAAACCCGGTTTCAATTGCGGGAATGATCGTCGGCACAGGGTTCAGTACCCAGTGGGTACAGATTTTCCCTTTCAATCCAAGCTCTGCAGCGTACGTGGGGAGCAGAAGTTCGATCGCCGCAGTGTCATAACCGATACCATGATTGAGCGACGTAACGCCATAGCGTGCATAAATTCCCTTGATGGTCATCATAGCCATGAGGATGCTTTTGGTTGAAATCCGCGCAGGATCACGGGTAAACAGTGCATCCTGATAAAATGGCTCTGACGTCGGGATGACATAGTCAACCTGATCACCGGGAATATCAACACGGGGAAGTGATTCCATCACTTCATTCACCTGAGCAATAACAATTCCCTGCTTAAATTTCGTAGCCTCAACAATCGTCGGGGTGTCTTCGGTATTGGGACCGGTAAAAAGGTTGCCCTGTTTATCTGCAGCATATGCAGCAATCAGTGCAACCCGCGGGGTTAAATCAAGAAAATAGCGTGCGTACAGCTCAAGAAAAGTATGGAGCGAGCCCAGCTCAAGCTCGCCGCTCATAACCATCTGAGCAAGCCGCTTTCCCAGCGCTCCTGCATAGGTAGTATCAAGCTTGCGGGCAATGCCACGGGAAAATATATCAAGGCTCTCTGGCAGACTCACAATGGACTGTAGCATATGTAAATCATGAATCTTTTCCGGATTAACCCTGAGCAGTGCACGAATCAACACCTGCGCATGTTTCTGATTGTCGCCCTCGATGCACACCCGGTCGCCCGGTTCAAGTACCGCCTCCAGGAGCCGTACAACGTCGTCTTCAGCAACAACCTTGCCGTCAACCCTGAGAGCTTCCTTCACCCGGCGATGCCGCTCTGAGGTGTTGTCGGCAAGGCTTGTCCATGTTCGTGGAATGGAACGATTTAGCATTTCTTTTTCTCTCTTACCTAAACTGAGCTATTTATCAAAGGGTAGACGCGATAAACGCATGCAGGCAATGGCGTTGAGCGGATTCATGCGGTGCGACACCTTCACCCGGAAGGTGAAATGCACTGCATGCCGCGCAGGCAGGGACGCCTGCCGAGCATGAGCGAAAACGCCATTGCCGGTAGGTGATAACACCATAAATAGCTCAGTTTGGGTCTTACTAAACTTCTTTCTGTTGGTTTTTCAAAGTATCAGTGAGAAGGCATGCCTTACTTTCAAACAGTCATTTTCGAGTGGCTATGGTAATCTTTGGCGTTTGTATATGCAAGAGGTTTTATTTAGTTTGCTAAAACACCATTTCCAACATTCCCCTCCTGACAGCATAAATCTTTTCCGCACAGCGGTGTTGTGTTTTTTCTTCTCACGCTTCACGTCTCACGTTTCATAACCCGCGACCTTGCGTCCTACAAGCCATTTCCCTTGCGCCGTGAGCCCTGCGCCGTTTTCACATTTTGACTTCATCTGACAATCCCTCATGCTATGGTTTCATACAGGAAGCGCAGGTTGGGCAAAATCCCGCCCCCAGCTGGGCGTGCCCGACAGCTCGACTTCCGTCTTTTACGAGACACGAAGCACGATACACGAATTTATGCCATGAGTTTAATCCTTGATTAAGCTTATGTGTAAGGTCTCCGGACAGTGCTGTGCCCGAAAACAACAACAAGAGTTTATAGCATTTCTTGAACATCTTGACCGGCAAATATCCCCATCCATAAAACTATTCACTTGATAGGGGACAACCTCAGCGTGCATACCGGTAAAAAAAGTTACAGCACTGGTTGCAGGCGCATCCGCGGTTTCAATTTCATTTTACACCCCTACCCTGCTTATGGATGAATCAGATAGAGCAGTGGTTCAGTATTTTGGAGCGTAAACGCTTACGTATAGCCGATTTTGCATCCACAGATGATTTGTGTGATAAAATCATGCAGTTTATTGATCAATGGGATAAGCATGCACATCCGTTTAATTGGACATCAAAATCCGTGGCAAAAGTTTTGTCAGATGCCCCAGTAGATAGGGCTGTCTGATCTGTTTCTGTTCCCTTTTCAATGGGGAATTGTACTTAGTGAACAATAAAAAAGGCAGTGCCTATTTTTGACACTGCCTTTGTTTTTTCGGGGTATAAAAACTTACTCTGCTATGAAGTCAATGAGCCGTGGCTTTGCGCTTATAATTTTGTCAATATGTGCTGTTTGGGCACCGGTGGTATCAACATCTTCCAGTATATAAAAATACTTTTTCCAAAGTTGCACGTCAGTATCTATAAACGTATAGTCAGCACCAACCAATGCAGCGCCTTGTGCTGGAATGAGGGCTTCGTTAATCTTGCTGTATTCACCGTCCCGTGATTCAGCACGGTAAATATTAAACCCCGCATTGTCAATCTCAGATGCAGTAGACCAGTAAAGCGTTATGCTGGTGCCGTGTGACCGTGCATTAAAAGAAACAAGCTCAATGAGCGTTGGAGGAGTTTTCATAGCAAATAAAGCACTGCTGATATTTGATCGGCAGCTCTCTGCATAAAAATCAGCAATATGGCAGGCAAAGATATACTGATCTTCATTTGGTGTATAAAAATCGTATACATCAACGCCAGGAACATTGGTAGCGATATGCAAAAGCAGAGGCTTTTTCCGGTTATTGCCAGTTGTACTATCATCATAGACAAAAACACCAAATGGTCCAAAACTTCTGCCATAAGGCTCTTCAGTTGTTGGGTCATACTGTATTTTCAGCTTCCATTTAGTGTCAACAGTGTTGTCCCCAACCCCTTTGAGAACACTAACGGTCACGTCAGAAGGATTTCCGGTATAATTGAGTCCAAACCTCTGGATACCATAATTAGAACCCGGCTGAAGAATTGAAGTATTTGGGTCAACAATTACTAAAAACTGATACTGTTGATCACGGCTGGAGATAGGATAATGTTCTACAATATAAACCGAAGCAAAACAGGAGCCATTGCCAAGACAAGTTTCATTTGACTCAGTTATACAAAAAGGTCCATAATCATAATTATAATTATAAATCGTGCCTTTGCCTGCATATGCGAAACCAGATACTAAAAGCACGGAAAATATCGAATAAATAAATCTTTTTATCATAAGTTATTTCTTTCAAAAGAAGTTTAGCTGCTTGAGTCATCTTATTTGTAACATAAACATATAAAAAGTCAATTCTTATCAGCAATAATAATAACTTGTTTTTCTGCTAAATAAAAAATACCGAGTATAAAACTCGTATTATTAATTGCTTTTAATTTTATTCAATTATTTAATTATCTATAAAATTGTGAAAAATATTAGCCTTCTCATCACCATATACGATTCTCATCGTTTTAAGTTTTCCCTTTTATTTTCTGTTTGTATTCATGCAGCGATATTGTTTGCTATGTCGGGCATACAAACAAACACCCCCACAAAACGACATGAATTTTTTGATGTTGAGTTCATTGAGCCTTTGAGTAAAAAAGTGCCTTCGGAAAAAGCTGAAAAACCTTCCATGCCGCTACCCACCAAATCATTGACAAAAGAAAAAACAAAACATTCCACGATTAAAGCACCTGCCCAGGTCCAAGACCTTTTTTCAGAACACGAAGCCACGGTCTTGCTGGATACAACCGATAAAAAGTTCCTCAAATATGCTCCGTATTTACAGCACCTTCGCGCGCGTATCAACGCGGTCTGGGAATATCCGGATGAAGCAAAAAAATATGGGGTATCGGGAATCGTCACCGTGCGATTCACGATAGCTGCAAGCGGCAAACTCACGCGGGCAGACCTTGTGCATACTTCAGGACATGATATCCTTGACCGTGAAGCAATCAGAACCATTCACCACGCAGCACCGTTTGATCCCCTACCCTCCAACCTCAACCTGCAATGCTTGAACGTTCTTGCATCGTTTGACTATGAGATATCACCCCAATAGCATCCTGCTGCGCATGTTTTTGTTGACATCAAAATCACACCATACTACCCGTCACGCTACCGCAACCATACAAAAAAGGCTTTTTGTTTGACACCGCACCTATCGCACCTTATAATCTGCCACGGTTGAACTATCATTGTTAGGAAAGGCTGTCCATGAATTACATTGTTCAAAAATTCGGCGGAACAAGTCTGGGTACTGCTGAGCGGATGCGAAGCGTTGCTGCTATTGTGCAGAAGAGCATCAAAGACAACCGGGTGATTCTCGTGTTGTCTGCGATGAGCAGCTACGTAAAATCAGAAGGCACGACCAGCAGACTCATTGCCGCTGCTGATGCAGCACAAGAACGAAAAAACTATGCTCCAATATTACAATCCATTCAACAGCATCACCTCGAAACCGTTTCGGCATTGATCACCGGACCCACGCGCGATGAGATCTCAAACCGCATCCAGGCATACATAGATGAATTAAAGTCGTTTCTCCATGCTATCAGTGTGATCGGTGAGCTTTCCACCCGCTCGCAGGATGTCATTATCGGAACCGGAGAACGGCTTTCAGCGTGCATCTTTGCAGGGTTGCTAAACAGCATGGGCATTGCAGCAACATATTGCGACCTTTCAACCATTATCGAAGAAGAGTTTCGGGAAGCAGATCAGCAGTTTTATGCATACGTGCAAAGCAGGCTCAGAGACATCATCACGTCATGCGGCTCACGGGTGCCGGTTCTGACCGGCTATTTTGGTTTCGTCCCCAATGGGATCATTGCAAGTATTGGACGGGGCTATACGGATTTTACCGCAGCACTTGCTGCTGCCGCAATGCAAGCGCGTGAACTGCAAATTTGGAAAGAGGTTGACGGTGTGTTTACTGCAGATCCGCGCAAAGTTAATAACGCACAAGTGCTTCCCAGTATCACGCCTGAAGAAGCGGCTGAACTGACCTATTATGGCTCAGAGGTTATTCATCCGTTCACAATGGAACAGGTGATGAAAGCCAACATACCCATACGCATCAAGAACACGTTTAAGCCAGAGCTCCCAGGAACTATCATCAATCCACGTGCTACTGATATGGCAACGGTAAAACCGGTTACTGCAGTAACCGCAAAGAGAAATATCACCGTACTGAATATCAACTCGAACCGTATGCTCATGGCGTACGGATTTTTGGCTCGGGTATTTACCATTCTTGCGCGGCACAGCATTATTATTGACCTGATCGCAACCTCTGAGGTCAATGTTTCAATGACGCTTGATAACACCGACCGACTGGGGAGGGCAATCCCCGAACTTGAGGAACTCGGCAATGTTACGATAACAAAGGATATGGCGATCATCAGTCTTGTGGGCAGAGGGCAGAAACATTGTGTCGGTCTTGCAGGCAAAATGTTTTCAGTGCTTGCCGAAGCAGGGATCAATATTGAAATGATTTCGCAGGGTGCCTCAGAAATCAACATTTCTTGCGTCATAAAAGACGAAGAAGCTGACAAAGCCATGCGCGCAATTCACAAAGCATTCCTTGAGTAAAAATCAGGGCACCGGGACGGGTATGTCGTCATCAAAAGCAGTGGTCCTGTGTAGCGGTGGCATTGATTCAACAACCGTGATGGCTATTGCGTACCATCAGGGCTATGACCTTTATAGCCTGAGCTTTCGGTACGGTCAGCGGCATGCCATAGAACTCGAGGCTGCAGCACAAGTTTCAGCCCGCTATCATGCCCGGCAGCACCTTGTCCTTGACCTGCCACTTGCGCACATCGGCGGATCAGCACTCACTACATCCCTCAGCATACCGAAAGGTCGGGCATACAGTGCCATCGGTACTGATATTCCTCCCACCTATGTACCCGCGCGCAATACCATTTTTCTCTCGTTTGCCCTTGCCTGGGCTGAAGTCATCGGCGCACAGGATATCTTCATCGGCGCAAATGCTGTGGATTACTCAGGGTATCCTGATTGTAGAGAAGAGTACCTTGCGGCTTTTGAGCACATGGCAAATCATGCGCTGAAGGCAACCGTAGAAGGTTCGCTCCGCATTCACATACGAGCACCTCTGCTGAACCTGTCAAAAGCACAAATCATAGCAACCGGTATCAGCTATGGAGTTGACTATGCGCTGACCCATAGCTGCTATGATCCCCTTCCCGACGGGGTTCCCTGCGGCAGGTGCGACAGTTGCATACTCAGGGCAAAAGGTTTTCAGGAAGCAGGCATCCCTGATCCAGCGTTGGTCAAGCGTTCAGGCGTTTGAGGGTCGCAACAACCTCATGAATGGTATGTTCAGGCGTTGAGGCTCCTGCCGTTATACCCACACGTGCAGCCCCCGTAAACCATGCAGGTTCAATATCATGATATGATTGAATCCAGTAACTTCGGGGATTTAAAGAGCGTGCTATTTCATAGAGCCGTTTTGTGTTGGCACTGGTCCGCGATCCAATAATCAGCATCACGTCATGAGCCAGCGGCATCGTCTTTATTTCTTCCTGTCGTTTTTTTGTCGCCCTGCAGATCGTATTGTGAACCTGCAAATCTGTAATACGGCTTCTGAGTATTTGGATAATGTGAAAAACACTGTCGCTGTTTTGTGTTGACTGCACCACAACTGCTGCACGCATGAATGCTTTTGGTATTTTCTTGGGAATGGATGCAACGCTGTCAATCACCAGTGCGCGGTGTGCAAGCTGTCCTTGAATCCCCTGAACCTCTTCATGGTCACGGTCACCAATGATAATACACCGGTATCCTTGCGATTCCCGTTCCTTGACAATACGGTGAATCTCCTTAACCATAGGACAGGTCGCATCTACAATCCGGTACCCAAGCATCTGTGCCTTAGCAATGGTCCTCTGTGCCGCTCCATGGGCTCGGATGAGCAATACTTTTCCCGTGCCTGCCGAGAGCCGTTGCACCTTCCGGATTCCAGCCTCCTGGATTTGGTGCACCACATCTTCGTTGTGAACAATATCGCCGAGCATCTCAACCTTTTTTGCCTGAGCAACCGTAGCAAGCGCCATCCTGATTGCTCGCTTGACCCCAAAGCAAAACCCCGCCGATGCTGCAACAGATATTTTCAAACGTGCCATAGGTGGTGCCAATATAACAATATAAGATTTGCTCCCGAGAATCTTCTTAGATTATAATACGCACACGCTTTAGAAATAACAAGACTTTTCATTCGGACATCAGTGTAGTAAAGAAAATTGCTATGAAGGGATACGTGCACGTTTATACGGGAAATGGAAAAGGCAAGACAACTGCAGCCTTAGGGCTTGCACTCAGGGCAGCAGGTGCCGGATTGCGGGTGTTCATTGCACAGTTTCTCAAAAACTCTCCATATAGTGAAATAAAAGCACTGGAACGATATTCCGACTGCATTACACTCCATCAATATGGGACGGGGTGCTTTATTATCGGTACCCCCGGTGATGCCGACCGCGAAGCTGCACGCCAAGGGTTTGAGCACTGCAGACAGCACATCCTCTCAGGTCGCTACGATGTGGCGATTCTTGATGAAATAACAATAGCGATCCACTACGGTATGATTACGGTAGATGAACTCCTCACCCTCATAGCCCAAAAACCTGAGCACGTAGAACTGATTATTACCGGACGCGCTGCTGATAAAAAACTGATTGACTGTGCAGACTTGGTTACTGAAATGAAGGATATAAAACACTACTACTCGCGCGGCGTTACAGCCCGTGAGGGGATTGAGAAATAAAAAATGGGCAAACCCGCTGCACTTCCTGTTTTGAAATTCATCACCCGTCGTGAACACCTGCCCTGCTGGCTTCTCTGGCTCAGCGCATGTATCTTCTTTTCCGCTCTATATCTGCTGACAGCCCAGCGCGGCGTCTCCTGGCAGGATAGCGGAATGTTTCAGTGGAGAATTTTGACTGACGATTACATTGGCAATCATGGTCTCGCGCTCGCTTATCCTTTATATATTGCCATCGGAAAGATCTTCCTTCTCCTTCCCCTTGGACAAGTTCCTGCCAAGCTAAACAGCACCAGCGGTATTGGAATGGCAATTGCTCTTGCCAACCTCATGATTCTTGCAGCAGGCATTACCGGTCGTCAATGGATCGGCTTTGTTACCGCTGCAATGGTTTCAATGATGCACACCGTGTGGTGGCTTGCAACTATTGCTGAAGTATACACGTGGCATGCAGCGCTGTTCACCACTGAATTGATAGCTCTTGTCCAGTTAATAAAAAAACCGCGGTGGGAGACGGCAACCATCTTATTTTTTTTTAACGGCATCAACCTAAGTATACACAATCTTGCTCTTTTGACATTGCCCATCCATGCTGCAACTGTCATAATACTCCTTTTAAAAAAAACAATTCCCTTCAAAAGCATTGTAGCCGCCTGTCTGGCCTACGGGAGTGGTGCATCTTTTTTTCTTATTTTGATGTTTTACCAAATTGTGCACAGTGGAGACATCATGCGCGCAGTGAAATCAGCGTTGTTTGGGAGTGCATATTTCAGCGCAGTGGTAGCCATAAATCCTTTTGGAAAATATTTTAAGATCAATGCCGCACTCATTACACTCAATTTTATTTCTGCAATTTTACCACTTGCCATGGTGGGATGGTTCCATATGTACCGCAGAATCGGCGGTTTTCTCACTGCAATATTAGCCGCAATTACTAGTATAGAATTAGTGTTTGCCATACGTTATCCGGTTCCTGACCAGTTTGCGTTTTTTCTCCCTTCTCTTATTATGATTGCAGTTGCTTCTTCTGTCGGCATCTCTTCTCTTGCAAGCAAATCCTCACGCTGGCACCACATGGTCATGGGAGCATGCCTCTGTTCTCTGCTCATTCCCCCGATTTTCTATGCAGGTGCGCCTTACCTTGCCCTAAAAATGGGAATTAACGTGCATCGTGCCCGCGAACTACCTTTTCGGGATGAGATGCGGTACTGGATTGTGCCGTGGAAACACAATGAGCGATCTGCAGAGCTTTTTGCACGTGCTGCGCTTGGGGAGGCTGGGGAGCGTGGTATTATTGTCTGCGACGGAACCTCACTGTACCCGCTCAAAATAACTCAACTGCTGGAGCAGCGTGCTCCAGAAGTTACCCTCTATACGGTCTTTGAAATAAAAAGACTATTGCAAAAACATGATGACAGGGTATTAGAGGCGATAAAGGCAGGTCATGTCTTTGTCATCTCACCAGCACTTGATTTTGCGCCTGATAATCTTGCCCACCACCTTACGACTATCCGTGAACAAGGTAGGATATTATATCGTGTCGTATGGGATCAGGAGAGTTTATAGTGGAACTGGAGCAGTAAGGAATCAAGTTATTTCTGCGCCCGTGCGAGTTCGCCTTCAAGCCGTTCTCGCATCCGTTTTTGGGCTTCAATCATTTTATCAGTTCTTTGTATTTTTTCTTCTGCTTCCCTGATTTTATCTTCAAAGTCTTTGATCTTACTCTGTTCAAATTCGATACTTTCTTTACTGTCCTTTGCGGTGACAAATCGGTCACTGGTAAGTGCACGAACACGCTCTTCAGATTTTTGTTTTTGTTGCTGATATTGCTCAAGCTGTGCTGTATATAAAGTTCTATTTTTTGTCAGTGTTTCAAGATTAGACTCAATCACCACAATTTGGTCCTTAATATCGTTGAGCCGCTCTTCGTTTTTATTTACTTCAGCAGCGGCTGGCAGCTCGGACTGCTCAGACTGTTGCTCATCCTTAATCGCCTCAAGCACTTGTTCCTGAGTTTGTAGGTCAATGGTGCCGGTACTGGTCACAATCTTACCAATAAGCTTCTTGGGAATCCCGACCACTCCCTCTTTTGTATAGAATCGAACCATGTCGCCGTCTTCCCAATACTTGTCAGATTTTATTTCATTGCCATTGGTAAGTTGGATCGTATAGTACACTGCATACACCACCTGAGAGGCAGCACCGATAAAGATAGCCGCCAGCAGTAGACTAATGATGATAATAGGCCGTGCTTTCATGGCAAATCTCCTTATGTTCATTGAGTGCTGCCAAGTGGGTTCTCCGTCGTTACTGAACCACTGCCTTATAAAACTCAGTAGCTCTTGTCTCAATACGAACCCACGGGGCAATATTTTTATTAAGCTGTTCAGGGGTAATCCCCTGCGAAGTATTGACCTTGTTTCGTTCTCTGCGAATCATATCACGTGCGTGCTTGCGAAGCTGCAAAATGCCGGAATAGTTTTTGGCTCGGATTTGCCGCTCAAGACAAGTTGCCACTTTTTTAGGTGACGTGCTCTGCACAGCTTGCGGCACACAGTTCTCGTCAGATGCTCCAAACCACCATGCTCTGCTTTCAGAAATTCCGACACCACAGATCACGGTTACGGCACTGACCATGAAAAAAAATCGAGCAGCAACTGCCCTACGGCTGATGTGACGCCAACAATGCATGCGTGTCCCCCAAACAATAGCCAACCCGTGCTACTCCACTGCTTACATCGTTCATCTCTGCTTTTTTCTTTAAACGTATTTATTCGCCGTAGCGGTCGTCAAGAACCTGTATTTTGATTATTTTGTGCCGTGCCTCTTCACGGGCAATCGTCTGCTCCTCAGGGGTCAGTACATGTTCAAAGCAATAAGAACATACACCTGCACGATTCACACAGGTCCTAACATTCTTGCACACCAGACAGGTTCTGCTTTCAATAGCGTGCGCTACTGCGGTGTGATCTTTGAGAAGCCGTATCAAGGGAGACTGTTTTCTGGCGCGTATTTCGTCAAGGTGTACAACCGTACGATCATGCATCGCACACCCCCAATCACGACTCAAAAACCATAGCTGAAGACTCTATTGCTTGGCTTTAAAAAATGCAACGGTCGCTTGCAAACCTTCCCGAAGCGATACCATCGGCCGCCATCCAAGCCGCTGCGCTGCCAACTCCCACGACAGTACGCTCCGAAGCTGCTCACCGGGCAACGCAGGTCCATGAACCTCTTCCACAGATGCAGCGGTAATCGTCTTTAGCATTTGGAAAAGCTGGTTGATGGTTGTCTCAGTACCAGTACTGATGTTGAATTCACCAATACAATCAGACTCCAGTGCACGCACATTGGCAGCAGCCACATCACCAACAAACACAAAATCACGGGTCTGCTCACCGCTCCCGTTGATGACCGGTTGATCACCGCTGAGCATTTTTTGGGTAAAGATCGCAATCACGCCTGCCTCACCGAAGGGATCCTGCCGGGGTCCATAGACATTGCTGTACCGCAACACGGTATAGTGCAGACCATGTGTCGTATAAAAAAAATAGAGATATTTTTCAGCAGCGAGCTTACTGACCCCGTACGGACTGAGCGGTCGCAACGGATGACGCTCATCGGCAGGAAAGTATTCATGTTCGCCGTAAATAGCACCGCCGGTGGAGGCAAAAATGACCTTGCGTACCTTGTGCTGAACCGCTGCCTGCAAAAGCTGCACCGTGCCACGGATATTAATCTCAAGATCATACAATGGATTTTTGACTGAGGCACTGACTGATATTTGTGCTGCATGGTGAATGAGCACCTCGGGCTTTTCTTTTAGAAAAACATCCTCGATACCGGGATCGGTGATACTGATCGGGTACAGCACGGCACCGGCAGGGACATTCTCTTTTTTGCCCGATGAAAGGTTGTCAATAATTGCAACCTCATGCCCTTTCTGAAGCAGAAGGTCCGCAACATGAGAACCAATAAATCCGGCTCCTCCCGTAAGCAATATTTTCATGAATGTGTCCTTTCAACCATAGTGAGTAATCAAAACATATTAGGATCCACCTCGCTGGTAGTAACATGTAAAGGAAAGTTTAAAAAAAAGCAAGCTCTTTACATGAGCTACTGTTCTGTTTTATGATACAAAAAAGAAGAGCAATGACAGACATGCAGCGCTCAGCAATCACGTATCATGCACCATGCTCTGTTTCCAGCCCTTGCAACGTAGCACCGATGCATAGACTTCAGTAAACCCTGCACATGAAACGGATAAGTATTACCGTCAACGAGCAGCACCATGATATGCGGCTTGATGTGGTGATCGCTGAACAAGCGACCGGTATCAGCCGCTCCCAAGCACAATATGCAATTCGTCAAGGGCTGGTCAGTGTAAATGGCGCTCCTGCCAAGCCATCCCACAAGGTCAGTACCGGTGACGTGCTGATTGTTGAGGTTCCCGATCCGATACCCTCGACCGCGCTCCCGGAAAACATACCACTTGACATTCTGTATGAAGACGATGCGATTGTCGTAGTGAATAAGCCTGCAGGAATGGTTGTCCACCCTGCCTGTGGCAATTATACCGGAACACTGGTGAACGCCTTGCTCCATCACTGCACAGCGCTGTCGGGAATCGGCGGCGTCCTCAGACCGGGCATTGTCCATCGGCTCGACAAGGGTACGACCGGTGTTCTTGTTGTTGCAAAAACTGACGCAGCACACCACCATCTCAGCGAGCAGTTCAAGCGCCATACGGTCACACGAAAATATCAGGCGCTCGTGTATGGAGTACCCGCACAGGGCGAAGGAACCATTACCAGCCCCATTGGCAGGCACAAAAGGCACCGAAAAAAAATGGCGATTCGAACCAACAGGGGCAAAATTGCAATAACCCACTGGCGTCTGCTTGCATCTTTCCGGAGCGTGTCGTATCTTGAGGCGCGACTTGAAACCGGACGCACCCATCAGGTGCGGGTGCACTGTGCCAGTATCGGGCATCCAATTGTTGGCGATGATACCTATGGTGGTGGGGGAGGGCTCAACACCATACCAGACCAACAGCTCCGCGACCATTTCAAAAAGGTCACGCGACCGCTTTTGCATGCAGGGTATCTGCAATTCATACATCCGCTCACCGCTGCCACCATGACGTTTGAGGCACCGCTGCCCAATGATTTTGCTCACGTGCTGCAGCTGCTCAAGGGAGGCACCCATGCTTAGCATTGGACTGACCGGCGGCATCGCGAGCGGCAAAAGCAGTGCGCTTAACTATTTCAAAAAACTTGGTGCCTACACAATTGATGCAGACGCTATTGCACACCAGTGCCTTGACATAGGTCATGAAGGGTATCGCCGGGTAGTCACTGCATTCGGTCAGGATGTGCTTCACCCTGACACATCAATTGACCGGCAAAAACTTGGCTCTCTGATTTTTTCCGACCCTGCACAGCGACGTCGTTTGAACGAGTTGCTCCATCCGCTGATCATAGCCAAGCTACGCACCGAACTGAACGCCTATCATGGCAAAAAGACCAACGTGCCCCTCATCGCCGATGTGCCACTTTTATTTGAGTGCGGCTTAGAAGAAGATTTTGATGCAATTATCGTTGTCGTTGCTCCGCCAGAGGTTCAAAAACGCCGTTTGATGGAAAGAAACAACCTCAGTCCCCAAGCAGCTGAGCAGCACCTTGCAGCGCAAATGCCTCTTTCTGAAAAAGCACACCGAGCTGACTATGTAATTGACAACAGTGGCACCACAGAGCAGCTTGCGCAGGAAGTGCAGCGTGTGTATGAGCTCCTGCTGCAGCAAGGCGCGGGCATGACCGGCTAGCTTCCCTGCGCGCAGCGGTCTTTTGCATAAAAATATAACTTGACAATCGTGTGCCAGTACAATATAAACAAAACAGAAATAAACAGATACAGATGTAACGATCAACGTTTCAAAATCAGATATCTCTCCAAACGTATACATTACCGCTTGTATTCTCTTCTGAAGCATGTGTCCTACAAGGTTAT
>Ga0272448_1002667_pt1 | contig 22009 bp, 22 predicted proteins | sample YNPCB0191_FD_202220 | JGI IMG/M metagenome (GOLD analysis project Ga0272448, IMG submission 202220) | Hot spring sediment microbial communities from Yellowstone National Park, WY, United States - YNP-CB-019-1 | ecosystem: Environmental > Aquatic > Thermal springs > Hot (42-90C) > Sediment... | reverse complement strand
GTTAGGCCAGCTCACTCCGGCTGAATACTCCGCAAGGCTGAAAATACACGGATTACCTACTAAAAATGTTATCGTTTTACAAACCTAAGGGTGTATCATATGTATCTGAACCTGGACAGCTTCTAGGGTAGTTTTGTGTAAAACAAAAGCAGTGAAATTTTCCACTGCAATTTTAGATTTCGTCAAGCACTAATAACATTTTTTTCCCGGTTTTTGGATTTATGTCAACCAGATTGATAAGCTCTGCTTTTTTTGCCAACGAATTGAGTGTTGGCGGAGCCAGAGCCCTTAATATACCACGTCTTCCGAGCTCCTCAAATAATGGGACATAATCGTTGTCTCCGGAGACCAGGAGAATGGTTTTGAGGTCAGGATGTCCAATCATCATTTTTGCAAAATCGATGATGGTTTGGTCCACCGTATCCTCTTCTGTCTCTATGCGCCCTTTCTCTATGTTCATCCTAGGCTCTTGCAAGTGTCTTTTAGGGCACGTGATCAGAATTAATCCATGCTTGATACACATTTGTTGGTGGATTAGGGTTAGGTGTTCTGGGGCGAACACGAAGCCGTGCCCCCCGAGGATTATACCAATTTCACCACTAACCCATTTCAACAGTTTATCTAATCGTTCTTCTATGTGCATGCCCTCTACGCCACCGAATCTGTTAAACAACCCATAAAAAAGGTTGTCCCAATCGATTAGCAGTAATACCTGTGGTGAATGAAGTGATGGTTGTATTTCCATGTTCCATGGTCCTCCGTTTGATGTTGGATTGTGTTGTCAAATTACTTCTAATATATTTTTCAATCCTATTACCAAATAAAATTTTGTCAAGCAATTGCATAGGATACTAACATTTTGGAAAATTCAAGGTTGTTTATTAGGTATTGTAAGGGACTTTGATTATTCAGGAAAGAATGAACTCTTTTAGTATTATACCATAAAAGCCAATCAACCAATTTCTGATTGAAAGTGTTGATATCAGTAGCTAAAAGATCTAAATTCCAGTCAATAAAATCTTCTTGAATTACTTGAATTATTCGATTGAAGCTTTCTATCTGGGCATTCATTGGGGTCTTCGGGGATAGTTGAAAAACTGAATAATTCCTTGTTTCTCGAGATTATCTCTAAATCTTTTATGAAACCCTGCTCCATTGTCTGTTTGAATTCTTTTAATTGAAAAAGGAGCTACCCTCTTTAATTTTTCAAAGAAATCAGAAGTTGATTGAGAAGATAAATTGGTATAGCTGTGGGCAAAAGCAAATTCTAATTTTAAATCCTGGTATCTTAAATAATCATTATAGAGGGTGACGAAGCCTCTAATACCAGTATACTTACAATGGATATGATTAAAAAACTCCATAGGTTTTAAACCTTGGAGTTTTCCAATATGTTTTTGATCTTAACGGGCTTTTTGAGTTTCAAGCCATTGACACGTTTTTTATTATATGATAATATAAAGATAGCACAAAAAAACAGAATCCATGAGGGGTTCTGTAAAAAAGAAAGGAGGTGAGGCGTTATGTACGCCTGTACAGCTAGGACCGAACGGGGGGCTAGGTGCCGGACTCTGTTGAAAAGCGGAGTGAGGTGCAACCGGCACGGGCACCAAGGGGCCGAGCGAGCCCCAAAACCCCACGTCGTTCTTTTAAAATTTAACATTAATCAAAAGTGGAAAAGTAAATTCGTCCGGCTCGGCGTCAAAGTGACGGACGAACAAAAAGATAGATCCCGGCATGAAGCACACGCCCGAACCTTTGGGCGTAATCCTTACCGCTACCGTCAAGTAGCGGACAGCGGGGTGCCGGTGTTTGGTCCGCCCGGGTTGAAGAGTGTCTCCCTGGATCAACTTATCCAGGAATTAGTCAATACCTACAAATACGAAACAGTAGACATTCATATCAAGCCCCGCAAAGACGGTATGTCGGTGCTGGTTCTGTCGTTTTCTAACGACCAGCCAGCCGTTGAACCAGCGTCCCCAGCAGCCTTGGAAGAGTTGCTTCGATTTTTATCTTCGGCATGCTGGGGGTACGTCCACGTTTGGGCGAACCCTCCGCAGGCTGATGGTCGTGTGATCCATACGGTTAATAGCGCTCATCGCGAAGAAAGCAAGGGGGCTAGCCTCTTGCACTTCGCGGATGGGCTTTGGTCAGTGGAACATGTTCCAAAGGCCTGACGCGCTTCTATGCAAGCCCCAACAACCTTCGGTTGTTGGGGCTTTTACTTTTCAAAAATAATTTTATTCTTGTTTTTCGAATTTTTCGAAAATGTTTTCTGATTTAGAAAATACCACCCCTTTAAATTTTTCTATCAAATCTTTCATAGACCCTTCGCCCAAAACCTCTTTGGTGTCTATAATTTTATCTGAAATTTCTTTTGGGGGAAGGCCTGTCATTAATTGGAAAAGTTGCGACAGAAAAGAAGTAGCGTAACACCCCTTACTTAAGAAAAAACTTATAGCAACCCCTTCTGGTAGAATTTTTACATTATAAATTTTTACATCTTCTCTTGTTTTTATAAATCTCTTTTTCCATATTACGTTGGGAAGGGGCAGCAAAGTTTTTTGGGGCATAGAGCGAATGCCGTCTTCAGTCAAAAAATCGAAATAAGGCAACCAGTCATTTTTATCTTTGCTTAATATTAAGGGCAACCTTTCTGGGAGTTCTTTATTTTCTCTTATATATTCAGAAACTTTTCTGTTAAAAAGTAAAGACCCATAAGCAAAAATCCAAAGTTGTATTTGCTCTGGAATTTGTTTTAAGGCGCCTACAAAATCTTGCGGGTTTTTTTTCAGGTATTTTACAACTTTTATTTCATTTTGTAGTGCAAACGGAAAGGGCTCAATTATTTTTTCTATTTCGTCCCAGTTTTCCAGATTGTCTTTAATTTTTTGTCGCAATTTTTTAAAATATGGTATTTCTCTTTGTCCCTCGGAGGTTAAAAAACTAAAAACAGCATTTTTATATTCACCTCTTAGAATTAACATTCCCCAGAACCAGTTTATAAACCGTGGTCCGCCAAATCTTTGGGAATAGAAAAAATTTATAAACCCGTTTTCTTTTATTGACGTTAAATTTTTTTCAAATTGTTTTTTATTAAAAGAGTTGTCTGTTCTTATGAAAATTGTGAAACGGTTTCCAAGTAACGAGCCGACCTCAACAGTCCCTTTGCCAGAGTAGGTGTTTTTTAAAAAAATTTTGTCAGAGTTAAAACTTTTTAGTTTTTCTATGTCTGTATCGCGGAAACTTTTTAATTGAGAGGTTATAGCATCCTTATCTTTTATGCCAGCAAACCGAATTTTGTTTTTATCAACATTTAAATATGATGACAGCCTTTGCACTGCTTCAAAAGTGGTGAGTTCGCATTTTACTACAGTAGAATAAATTGTGGGGTCTTTTGAGGAATAGGGTTTATTTTTGCTAAAAAAATTTTCTACATCAACTGTTTGAATTTCATTATCTTTGGATACCTCTTCTACTATAAAATCATAAGGGAGAAATTTTATATATCCTTTTGGTAGAGAGTCATCTTGAAGATAAGATATTCCTATTGTTTCCAAAAATTCAGGAGAATCAACAAAAGTCTCCCGACGAAATAATTCCGGTTTTTTTTTATATTCTTCTGATAAGAATTTTAATTCGTCTTCTTCTCTGGTCATTTTCCCCATGAAAGGGTGTTAGCTTTTAGCAACCAACCTTAGGCTTATTCGGTGTTCTTTTGGTTCTATCGACAAAACCTGAAAATCGTAAGATTGGCCAATTTTTAGCTGTTCTTCCATTTTTTCTTTTGATTCAAACTCAGAAATATGGCAAAGTCCGCGGATTTTAGGCGCTACTTCCACAAAAGCACCGAAATTAGAAAAACTGATTACTCTTCCTTTTATTATATCACCCTTTTTATATTGTTTTTCAATTTCATCCCATGGATTTGGTTTTAGGGTTTTTAAAGAAAGAAAAACTTGATTGTTATTTATATTTATAATTTGGGCCTTTACTTTATCTCCCACTTTTACAACTTCTGAGGGATTTTCAATTAATTGCCAGTCTAATTCTGAAATGTGTATCAACCCCTCAATTCCTGCTTCATTTTTAGGTGATTCGCCAAACCTTATAAAGGCGCCAAAATCAGCTATTCCCGTTATTTTTCCATCAACAATATCACCTTTTTTATAATTTTTTAATATTTCTTTTAATTTTTCTTCTGATTTTGCCCTTTCAGACAAAATTAATTTATTCTCTTGGGCTAGTAAATCCAAAACCTTAACCTCTAGTGTTTTGCCGATAAATTTTTGAAGTTCTTTTAGAATTTTTTGTTTGTCTGCGTCAGCTACTCTGGGATAATGCTCTGGAGCCAGTTGAGAAACCGGCAAAAAGGCCTGTATGTTGTCTATATTCGTCAGAAGTCCCCCTTTATTTACTCCGCTTATTTTTACTGTTAATACCTGACCAGATTCTTTTAAATTTTTTAGTCTTTGCCAAGTAATTTCTTTTGTGGCGTCTTTCAAAGATAATTCCCTATATCCTTTTTCATTTTCTAATTCAATAATCTTAGCCACAATTTTATCTCCTATTTTTAGATTTTTTATAATGTCTTTTGCATTATAAAACTCTCGGCCATAAATAATACCAGTTCCGTAAATGCCTAAATCAACAAAAAGAGAGGATCTGTCTCTAGCCACAATGGTACCCTCTATAGTTGAGCCTACCGAAAGAGGGTTTGGTGTGTCTTTAACAACGTCCATCATAAAGAAAGATTAATAATTTAATAAAAAACGCCTGTTTATTTTTCTTCCCCGGTAATTTTATACCCCTAGGGTTCTGCTGCAGGTCAGCAGTGTTAATAATATTAATGATGCTTTTAATAATAACCTATTTTATAATTTATGCAAGCCTTGTTGGGTTTATCTTTAACAGCTAAAATGCCTAATAAATCTTGAATGCCCATTTTTTTTATGATAAAATTATAAAATAAAAAATAAATTATATGGCGAAAATTTATTGGGCAGGACATTCCTGCTTCCAAATTTCATTTTCTAATTCAAAGGAAAATTCGGGGGATATAGTAATTGACCCTTTTGACGAATCAATTGGTTTAAAGCTTCCCACCCTTCGTGCGGATATTTTATTAATTACCCATAATCACTATGATCATAATAATATAAAAGGCGTGAAGGGCGAACCGTTTGTAGTCCAGGGGCCGGGAGAATATGAAATAAAAGGGGTTTTCATCCGGGGAATTCCGTCGGCGCACGATGATGAGGGGGGAAAGAAGAGGGGGGAGAATACTATTTATTTAATTGAGGCAGAAGATATTAAATTTTGTCATCTGGGAGATTTGGGGCAGAAGAATCTTACAGATGAACAGTTAGAAACAATAGGGCCCGTTGATGTTTTAATGATTCCTGTTGGCGGAGAATATACGATTGATTTTTCTGATGCCCAAAAAATAATTTCACAAATTGAACCGAAGATTGTAATTCCTATGCACTATGCTTTACCGAAATTGAAGATAAAACTTAATGATGTTTCAAAGTTCTTAAAAGCAATGGGAAAAACCGTCAATCCGCAAGAAAAGCTTATTGTGAAGTCGTCTACCTTGTCGAAAGAAGGAATGGAAATAATAGTATTGCAACCATAAAACGCAACAATTAAGAATTACGATTAACTCGTTTAAGATTTAAGTAAAAAGGATATTTATGAAAATATACGAAGCCATAGATAAACTGCAAAAATTGCCGGAAAGTAAGAAAAAAAATATTCTTTGGACAATTGTGTTAATTTTGGCGATAATTATGGGTTTTTTTTGGATTAAAGGCGTAATTCGCAATTTTTCAAAAATTGGCCAAGAAATACAAAAAATTGAATTACCTCAAATTGAAACGCCGAAACTCCAGATGCCCGAACCTCCAACCTTTAATTTAGAGGGAGATATTAAACCATAATTAAAGAATTAAATAACAAGAGAATAATAGAGAATAATTTAAAAACACATGGCGGAAGAAGGGTTAACAAAAAATAAATTAGGGAAAATAAATCAAAGAGAAATTGTAACCGAGTTAAAAGAATCATATATTGATTATGCAATGTCGGTTATTGTAGCGCGCGCGCTTCCTGATGTTAGAGATGGCCTAAAACCAGTCCATCGCAGGATTTTATATGCAATGGCAGAATCTGGCTTGAGGTCTAACACAAAACACAGAAAATCTATGGCGGTTGTCGGAGAGGTCCTAAAGAGTTATCACCCCCATGGAGACGCGGCAGTTTATGAATCATTGGTTAGAATGGCGCAAGATTTTAATATGCGGTATCCCCTGATAGACGGACAGGGAAACTTTGGCAGTATTGATGGTGATGGAGCGGCGGCAGCACGTTATACCGAATGTCGATTATCAAAAATTGGAGAAGAGATGTTAAAAGACATTGAAAAAAATACAGTTAATTTTATTGATAATTACGATGGCACGACAAAAGAACCTACTGTTTTACCATCCCCCTTGCCACAGTTACTTTTAAACGGTTCTTTGGGAATTGCCGTTGGAATGGCCACCAACATTCCACCCCATAATTTAGGAGAAGTCGTTGACGCTCTTATATATATGTTGGATTACCCCAAAGCAGAGACAGAAGATTTATTCCAATTTGTTCAAGGACCCGATTTTCCCACAGGGGGGATAATTTATGACCAAAAGGAGATAATAGCCGCCTATTCTCAAGGAAAAGGTTCAATTTTGATGCGCGGAAAAGCGGAAATTGTGGAGAAAAAAGATGGAATTGAACAAATTGTAATTACGGAAATTCCTTATCAGGTGTTAAAATCTGATTTGGTGGAGGAAATAGCTAATTTGGTTTCTGAAAAAAAGATTGAGGGAATAAAAGATATCAGAGATTTATCTGATAGAGAGGGTATGAGAATTGTTATTGATATAAAAAAGGGCTTTCAACCCCAGAGGGTTTTAAATAGATTATATAAATTTACCAACCTACAAAAAACCTTTCATTTGAACTTGTTAGCGTTGGTTGATGGAATACAGCCAGAAATATTGTCTCTGTCAGATGTTTTGAGGCATTTCATCGAACACAGAAAAGAGGTTGTTATCCGCCGCACTAAATTTGATTTAGAGAAAGCCAAAGAAAAAGCCCACATATTAGAAGGATTAAAATTAGCTCTGAAAAACATTGATGCTGTAATTGCAACGATAAAAAAGTCAGCGGACAAAGAAGAGGCCAAAAACAATTTAATAAAGAAATTTAAACTTACGGAGGTGCAGGCAACGGCTATTCTAGAAATGAAATTGCAAACATTGGCGGGGTTGGAAAGAAAAAAGATTGAAGATGAGTTAAAAGAAATTCTGGAAAAAATTAAAGAATTTACAGCAATTCTTAAAAGCCCAGAAAAACTAAAAAACATTATTAAAAAGGAATTTCAGGAATTAAAAGAAAGGTTTGGCGACAAAAGGAGAACAAAAGTTGTTAAAGGCAAGGTGGGAGAAATTACAGAGGTTGATTTGGTCCCCCTGGAAGATACGATTATTACCCTAACTACCGGAGGATATATAAAAAGAATAAATCCAGCCACTTATAGAATCCAAAAGCGTGGTGGTAAGGGTTTAATGGGAATGAAAACAATGCAAGATGATATTGTAGAACACTTCTTATGCGCTTCAACCCACGATAATCTTATGTTTTTTACCGACTCAGGAAAAGTCTTTCAAACCCCAGTTTATGAAATTCCGGAGGGCACTAGAGTGGCAAGGGGTAGGGGGTTATTGAACTTTTTAGAGCTCTCGTCAGAAGAAAAGGTTTTATCCTTGGTTCCAATGCCAGCATTACGTCAAGGTGGACCAGCTAAGCCAAATAATGGGAAAAAGAGTGTAGACTTGACGGAAAAATATTTAGTAATGGTCACAAAAAATGGTAGAATTAAGAAAACCGCCCTAGAAGAATTTGAAAACGTAAGAAGGTCAGGTATTATTGCTATAAAATTGGAGAAGGGCGATTTATTAAAGAAAGTTGTTAAAACAACAGGAGAAGATGATATAATTTTGGTGACCAAGAATGGCATGGCGATAAGGTTTAAGGAGAAAGATATTAGGCCAATGGGCAGGGCAACGGCTGGAGTTAAGGGTATTCGATTAAAAAAGGGGGATGAGGTCATTGGTATGGACGTGATAAGAAAAAATTCACCTATTAAACAAAACCTTTTGGTAGTAATGGAAAATGGCTATGGTAAAAGAACTGATGTTTCGCAATACAAAACTCAGGGTAGGGGCGGAGCTGGGGTGAAAACAGCTAAAATAACGCCCAAAACAGGAGCTATAGTAGTTTCCTCTGTTATAAAAGATCCGGCGGTTGATCCCCAAAAAGAAGAAGATTTAATGGTTATTTCAAGGAGGGGTCAGGTTATAAGAACCAACCTAAGATCAATTTCTTTATTAAGCAGGGCAACACAGGGCGTGAGAATAATGAGATTAGAAGAGGGCGACAAGGTTGCCTCAGGAGTTTGCTTAGAAGAGTAAATTATTCACACCCCCCCCTTGTAAACAATTTATTTGGATTATAAAATTAATTTAATGAGCAAAGAGCTAATACACAAAAAGACAATTTATTATTCAGTTATTATCCTTGAATTATTCTTTTCAGCCGGTTTAACTTTCGCGCAAATTACAAACCCCATTGGTTATGATGATTTCGGAAGGCTTTTTGAGGATATGGCAATTAAAATAGGGGGTCTTATCGCTGGTTTGGGAACAGTAATGCTTATAGTGGCGGGAGCTCTTTATGCTACTTCGGCCGGGAGTCAACAAAGAATGGCTCAAGCCAAGACGGCTCTAATATATGCCATTGCTGGTATAGCTATAGGATTAGGGGCGGCTGTGATAGTTGCGACCGTAAAAAGCATAATGAATGCGACATAATTTTTTAAAAGGTCGGTTTAAAATTTTAATTTAATAATTAATTTAATAATTAAAAATATTGTTATTAATTAAAAAAATGAGCAAAATCAAAACATCTTTAATCCTTTTTAGTTTTTTACTTATTCCAGTTCTTGTTTTTGCCCAACCCGGTGTTTATATTACTAGTTTGACTCAGGTAGTGAATTTTATTCAACGAGCCTTATGGGTGATTTTTGGAGGGTTATCTGTTGTTGCTTTCGTGATAGCCGGCATGCTATTCTTATTTGCCCAAGGTGATCCTGAAAAAGTTAAAGTAGCCAGAACAGCCTTTATTTGGGGCGTTGTTGGCGTGGTAGTCGGTATTCTTGCCTACTCAATACTTGCTATTGTAACAACAGTGATGAGTGGTGGAATATAATGTTTGTTTGAAGAAATCTTTAATATGGATAAAAAATTAATACCATTAATTCTTGCAGCGGGGGCGGGGGTTTTAACCTATCCATTGTTTGGTACGGCTCAATTGCATAGTTATGGTCCCGGTGCTACTATACAACAGTTGTTTTTTGGTCTAGAAAACATGATGTGGATTATATTTGCAGGAGTTGTAGTTGTTTGCTTCGTGGTAGCCGGCATGCTATTCTTATTTGCCCAAGGTGATCCTGAAAAAGTTAAAGTAGCCAGAACAGCCTTTATTTGGGGCGTTGTTGGCGTGGTAGTCGGTATTCTTGCCTACTCAATACTTGCTATTGTAACAACAGTGATGAGTGGTGGAATATAATGTTTGTTTGGTGTAAATAAATATATAAAAAAATAAATATATAAAATATAAAATAAAAGCTATGTTGTTAAAAAAAACATCTATCCCACTTTTTTCAACAACCCTAATAATATTGCCAATATTAACACTAGCGGCAGAAACCCCTACACTTCAAGGTATGGCTGATGCCGCTGTTCAAACAGCTCTTTATGTTGCTTCAGCCATCGTGGTTATCTTGTGGATTGTAACAGGAGTTCTGTTTTTGGTTGCCCAAGGTGATCCAGAGAAAATAAATGTTGCCAAAAGATCTTTAATTGCCGCTATTGTCGGTACGGTTATAATTATTGTAGCTGCTGGAGCAATAAACTTGGTTGGTAGCGCTTTTGGAATTTAAAAAATAAAAATTAAAAATAAAAATTAAAAAATAGACCCTATGAATAAAAAAATATTATTTTTAATTTTATTACTAATAGTTTTAGCGCCTACAATAGGTGTTGCTGAGGCGTTGGGGTTGGACCAGGTTGTTAAAAATGCGGCAAATTCGCTTAAGGGAATAGGGGGTGGCTTGGCAACCATTGGTTTTATTGTTGCCGGTATTATGTATATATCCGCTACTGGCAATCCTTCAAAAATGGAAACAGCCAAACTTGCTTTAGTGGCTGCTGTCATAGGTATAGTTATTATTCTGTTGGCGGATACAGCTGCAGAATTTGTTGCTAAGATTTTTGGTTTACCATCTTCGCCAACTCCACCAAAATAAATAATTTAGGGGCGAGAATTTTCTTTATTATAAAAAACGCCTGCGGTCTAAACGCCGACAAGCGAAAAGTTTTTGTATTTTATTTTTTCACCAAGCGACTTGCCTATTTAATTTTGCATTAAGGAAGAAACGGTAACGGTATTGTTTTTAGAAAAGACCAGAGAAAATTATAGGTCGCCCAGACAAAACCGGTTGCTCCTGCCAGTATGCCAACAAGGCAAACAAAAACAATAAATTCTTTTTCAAACCCTTTCATTGTATCTTTTTTCCAAGGGTTTTCGAACAATCAGTTGCTCCTTCGCCACCTGCGAAGGATTTAAACAAGCAGATTGTCAACGAACCCGATTTTGTTTATTATTTGACAAAAGATTAATTTTGTCAATGTTTTTTAATTTAAATTTTTGTGTTAATATAATTAATATGCCGAGGTGGCGAAATTGGCAACCGCGCATGGCTTAGGACCATGTTCCGTAAGGAATTGTGGGTTCGAATCCCACCCTCGGCACGCAAAAAATCTACCCAAAAAACGCCTGATAGGCGTTTTTTGAGTAGAGTAAAAAAGATTAAGAAACTTTTATTTCCTCCTTATTTTTATTGAGTAATTTTGGTATTTTTATCGTTAAAATTCCTCTGTCAATTTGAGCGTCGGCTTTATCTATATCAAGATTTTCCGGTAGGACAATTTTTCTGGAAAAGGGTCCCCAATAGCATTCTTGGTAAAAATATTTTTTGTCAGGATGGTTATGAGGATTATTTCTAGTGCCCCTTATAATCATCATATCTTTTTCCAGAGATATGTCCAAATCCTTTATTTGTACCCCTGCGATAGCGGCCAAAACTACAAAATCAGAGGTGGTTTCGTAGACGTCAACAACCAATTCTCCGACATTATCAAATATTTCGTTGTTTGTAAAAGAATTCTTTTCTTTCGCCTCTGTGGCTTTGATTTTTTTTGACATATGAATTTTAATTAATTTTACAAATAGATTTTAATTTTTTAATTTTTTTGAAACCAGAAAAAACGAAAAAACTGGAAACAAGAATAATTAGTAGTGGTATCAAAAGTTTTATGTCTTTATCTTCTAGGGTTATTATAGAAAAATTATAAAGACCATGCAAGAGAGTTGCCGCTAATATACCCAAAATCACGTACACCCGCCCCTTCTTTGCCCGAAAAAAAGAAACAACAAGAAAGTATCCAACAATTGCCGAACAGAGGGTGTGTAAAAAAACCGCGCTAATAAACCTTATAACGGTTATAAGTAGAGCTTTATTTATCATTGTTTGATTAAGAATGCTTTTTTCTGGAACAATAATATAAAGAATATTTTCTACCGCGGCAAAACCCAAAGCAGCGACTATCATATAGAGTACTATATCCACAGGTTCGTCTAGGTGCGGACTATTAAAAACCCTTATTTTAACCACCAAATATTTAAAGAATTCTTCAGAGAAGGATATTACCAAAAACCAATGTATCAAATTAAACAATAGTAGATTTTTTAAATGAAAGATACTCAGTAACTTTGTTAGACACACCTGAACAAAAATTACGGGTAAGGTTATCAAGGCGCCCCATAAAAATATATCTATTACCATTTTTTGGGGTTCGGGATGGGGGTCTTTTCTTAAATAATAAAAAAGCCAAATCAAGCTAGGCAGTAAGCCAAATAAAAAATATATTTCTATTTCACTAATTTTTTCAATTGTTTCTATGACGGCCATTCTTCTATCATTATGAAAATTTTTTTGTTTTTAAAAGGTAATTGTTGGAAAAGCTCTTCTGTTATAAAGGGCATAAACGGATGCAAAAGAATAAGGGATTTTGCTAAAACGTACAATAAAATATTTTTAGTTTTTTTGCTTTGTGGTGTTTTTAAGGATTTTTTTGAATCTTCAATATAAATATCGCAAAACTTATGCCAGAAAAAATCATAAAGTTTGTGGGCAGCTTTGCCGAATTCAAAATCGTCCAAATTTTTATTTACAGATTTTATTGTTTCTTTTAAAGATTTCAATATCTTTTTTTCTTGGGCGGTTTCCCCCTTTATTTTTGACAAGGATTTTAAAGAAACTGGTTTAAGGTCGCCTGTTTGAGCCAAAACAAACCTTGCCGCATTCCATATTTTATTGGCAAATTTTTTACCCATCATTATGGTGTCTGTGCTGAATTTAATATCTTGCCCGCCCATAATTTGATAAACAATCCCAAATCTCGTGGCATCGGCGCCAAATTCGTCAATTAGTTTTATTGGATCTATACCCGTTCCTAAAGATTTGGACATTCTTTGTCCGTCTTTGGTTAAAACTGTGGCGTGTACATAAACATCTTTAAAGGGAATTTTTTTTAAAAACTCTAATCCAGAGAAAATCATTCTAGCCACCCAGAGATTTATAATATCTCTGGCGGTTGATAAAACATCGGTGGGATAAAAGGTTTTTAAATCTTTGGTCCTGTCCGGCCAACCAAGAGTAGCAAATGGCCAAAGGGCAGAGGAAAACCAGGTGTCTAAGACCCCCTCTTCTCCTTCAAGAGGAATTTTATGCCCCCACCAGATTTGGCGGGAAATACACCAATCTTTTATATTCTTTAACCAGTCAAAGTAAGGTTTTTCAAACTTTTTTGGGTGGAATTTTATTTGCCCTGTTTTAACTGCCCTCTCAGCCAGTTTAGCTAATTTTTTCATTTTGACAAACCATTGTGAAGAAGGAATTAGTTCAACCTGTGTGTCGCACCTGTAACATCTGGGAACCTGGTGAATATATTCTTCAATTTTTTCCAAAAAGCCCAAGGATTTTAAATCTTCAACAATAATTTTTCTTGCCTCCTCTGTTTTTAGGCCGTTATATTTTTGGGGGCTGTTTATTATTTTTCCTTCCTCGTTTATTACTTGGACCACCTCTAATTTGTGGCGATTTCCGATTATTTCATCTGTTGTATCATGGGCTGGTGTAATTTTTACTGCACCAGTTCCGAATTCAGAATCAACCAGAACATCCGAAATAATTGGTATTTCTTTTTCAACTAGGGGCAAGAGGGCTTTTTGGCCAATTAGATGTTTATATCGTTGGTCTTTGGGATTAACCGCTACAGCTGTGTCGCCAAGCATTGTTTCCGGTCTTGTTGTGGCTACTGTTATAAAACTATCCTTTGGCTGTTCAGAGTTTTTTATCGGATACTTGATAAAATATAAATTACCCCTTTCTTCTTTATATTCAAGCTCCAAATCAGATAGGGAAGTAGCACATCTTTTACACCAATTTATAATTTTTTTTCCTTTATAAATCCACCCCTTTTTGTAATAATTTAAAAAAGCTTCCTGAACGGCTTTACTGTAATTTTCGTCCATAGTAAACCTTGTCCTAGACCAATCGCAGGAGGCGCCAATTTTTTTAAATTGGCCCAATATTTTTTGTTCATAATCGTTTTTCCACCGCCAAACTTCTTTAATAAAATTCTCTTTACCTAAATCAAACCTAGTTTTCCCTTCTTTTTTCAATTTTTTTTCCACTACATTTTGTGTGGCAATTCCGGCATGGTCAGTGCCGGGCAACCATAAGGTTTTAAATCCCTGCATTCTTTTTCGACGGATTAAAATATCCTGCACTACGGCATTTAGGGCATGCCCCATATGAAGTTCGCCGGTGACATTTGGCGGAGGAAGCACAATTGTAAATGGCTTTTTACAGCGAGGAGAAAGTTTGTCTGGATTAAAAAAACCGCTTTTTTCCCAAAGCCGGTAAATTTTGTCCTCAACCTCTTTTGGATTATAAGTTTTTGATAGTTCCATTTTTTAATTTATTTTTTAATCTTAAATTAATTAATTTATTTTAATCCTAAATTAGCATTTGCTTCAAGTTTCTGCCATTTTATAAATTTGTTGTGTTTTGCCTTAAAATAACCAGCCGCCGCCACCATCAGGGCGTTGTCAGTTGCCAGTTGGGGTTCGGGAAAAAATATTTTACCAACATCAAATTTTTCTAAAAATTGTCGGCGAAGTTCGTTGTTTGCCGTAACCCCCCCACCTAAAATCAAGGATCTCGCTCTAAAATCTTTTGCAGCCCTTATTGTTTTTTTTAATAAAACATCTATAATTGCTTGTTCTATTTCTGCCGCCATTTCTTTTTGGTATTTTTTATTTTTTCTCTTTATTTTTTTGTCGGCATATAAAACAGCTGTTTTTAAACCCGAAAAACTAAAATCATAATCTTTCGTATTTATCATAGGGCGAGGTAGGTGGTTAAATTTTTGTGTTTGAGATTTTTTAGCCAATTTAGAGATTATTGGTCCGCCCGGATATCCCAATCCCAAAATTTTAGCACATTTATCAAAACATTCTCCCGCTGCGTCATCTCTTGTTTCTCCCAAAATCTTATACTTTCCGATTTTTTTCACCAAAACAATTTGGGTATGTCCGCCCGAGGCAAGAAGAGCGATTGCTGGAACTTTAATATCGGGATTTTTGAGTAAATTTATCAAAATATGGGCTTCGAGGTGGTTAACAGCAACGATTGGAATATTCCAAAAAAAAGAAAGCGCCCTTGCAAAATTAACACCAACCCACAAACATGGCTCTAATCCCGGACCATTTGTGACAGCAATCACATCTATATCTGGCTTTTTGTAATTTTGGAAGAAACGAAAAATTTTTTTAAAAAGCTCCTCTTCCCGATTTAAAATATTTTTTAAGGTTTTAAATTTCGAACCTTCTTTTTGATTTTGGTTTTTTGTTTTTCGAATTAATTTTCCCGCTTTTAGCAAAGCTAATTTAAGCACAGGAACGAGGTTCTTTTGGTGCTCTCTTTTTGCCATCATTGGATAAACTCCTCCATATTTTTGATGAACCTTAACCTGCGAGGAAACAATATTAGACAAAATTTTCCACGAAGTTGGTTCTCCTCGCGTGGCTAAAATTGCGATTCCCGTATCGTCACAGGATGTTTCTATGCCCAAAATTTTCATGAATAAATTATACCTGCAAACTTGAGAAAATTCAACTTTAGTGCTAAAATATATTTAATTATGCCCCCATCGTCTAGCCTGGTCCAGGACGTGAGCTTTTCAAGCTCAAAACACCAGTTCAAATCTGGTTGGGGGCATTGTTTAACTTGTTCAAAATGAAACTTTAGTTTGGTTATGGAAAAAAAAGATTACTTAAATATTTCCAAAGCCCCTGATATACAAAATAAAAAAGATAGGGCTTTATATAGATTGTTTGAAACCATACCGGGAATTATAAGCTTGGGGACGATTTTTTTTATGTTTATTTTTTCTTGGTTTTTACCGTTCTGGGCGGCAATTTTTATTATTTGTTTTTGTTTTTATTATTTTTTCAGAATATTTTATTTTTCTCTACACCAGATAGTTAGCTATTTTAAAATTAAAAAAAATATGCGAAAAAACTGGTTGAGAGAATTAAACGTTATTTCTAAAAGTTTGGGTAGAAACTGGAAAGATATTTATCATTTAATTATTTTTCCTGCCTATAAGGAAAGCAGAGAAATTATTGAAGAAAGCATTAATTCTTTGGTAAAAGCAAATTACCCAAAAGAGAGAATGATTGTTGTTTTAAGCGTAGAACAAAGGGCGGGCAAAGTTTTTGAAGATCAAGCTTTTTGTATAGCCAAAAAATATTCAGATATTTTTAATAGATTTTTAGTTGTTGTGCATCCTGATGGGATTAAGGGAGAAATTAACGGTAAGGGTTCAAATACAGCCTATGCAGGAAAAGAGGTTAAAGAGAAAGTTATTGATAAGATGAAAATACCATATGAAAATATTTTAGTTTCTACTTTTGATATTGACACCAAAGTATTCCCCCAATATTTCGCCTGTTTAACCTGGTATTATTTAACAGAAAAAGACCCAACTAGAGCAAGTTATCAGCCAGTGCCGGTTTATAATAATAATATTTGGTTGGCCCCCTTTTTTTCAAGAATTGTTTCAACATCAAACACTTTTTGGCAGATGATTCAGCAAGAAAGGGCGGAAAAACTTACCACATATTCTTCCCATTCCATTCCCGCTACAGTTTTTTTTGAGGTTGGTTATCCCCATAACGTTGTGTCAGATGATTCAAGAATTTTTTGGAAGGCTTATTTATATTATGACGGGAATTATAGGGTTGTTCCTATTTACTACTTGATTTCGATGGACGCGGTGATGGCTAAAAATTTTTGGCGCACAGTCCTTAATCAATATAAACAACAAAAACGTTGGGCGTGGGGGTGCAACGAAATAGCTTATTTAATGTTTGGTTTTTTAAAAAACAAAAAGATACCATTACGTTGCAAAATTTCACATCTTTATACAATAATTGATGGATTTTGGTCTTGGGCAACAGCCGCGCTTTTGTTATTTATATTGGGTTGGTTGCCCTTGTGGGTTGGGGGAGAGAAATTTAATTTTTCTGTGCTATCTTTTAATTTACCGATTTTAACTTCGCGAATTATGACAATTTCAATGTTGGGCATGGTTGTTTCGGCAATTTTAAGCACAACACTTCTACCCCCCCCTCCTTTAAACAGCAAGCGGTATTTTAGATGGTTTAAAAAATTTACCCTTTTTTTACAGTGGATATTTTTGCCAGCCACCCTAATTTTATTTGGTTCTTTGCCCTCTCTTGATGCTCAAATTCGTTTAATGCTAGGAAAATATATGGGTTTTTGGGTTACGGAAAAAGTTAGAAAATAAGGAGGGGAGTACTAATTAATTAATATAAATCTGCCTGAGGTTTGCGTGCGAATAATACCAATAAAAAGTAAAAAAGAGAGGGTTTTTTATTGTGGTTGAGGTTTTTTAACTTAAATCTTTCCCTCATTTTTATGTGGAACCTGCACTTTAAAGACTATGAAATTTGCGAGATAACTGAAAATTAAAATTACTCAAAATGAAGTCGTTGCTCAAAATTTTTGAGGCGATTTTTTAGTTCCGGATAGTTTTTTAATTCAGGATCTTTTTCTAAAAGTTCTTTGGCGGCTTGTCTTGTTTTTTCAACCAAATATATGTTTGAGAGGTTTTGCATCGCCATGTCGGGAATTCCCCACTGTTGAGTGCCATACAAAGAACCGGGACCTCTGATTTCTAAATCTTTTTCAGCCAACTTAAAACCATTATCGCAATCAACCAATGCTCTTAATCTTTTTCTGTTTAACATACTGGGTTCTGTGGTAAACAAAAAACAATATGATTGCGCGTCTGATCTTCCTACCCGTCCGCGAAACTGGTGAAGTTGGGCAAGACCAAAACGCTCGGCGCTTTCAACCATCATTATTGTTGCCCTTGGCACATCAACACCCACTTCTACCACTGAGGTTGAAACCAAGATATCAATTTTGCCGTTTTTAAAATCTAACATTATCTTTTCTTTTTCGGCCGGTTTCATCTTTCCATGCAACATAGCGACTTTCAAATCAGGAAAGATTTCTTTGGAGAGCTTTTCATACTCATCTTTAACAGCCTTTACCTCTAAGGCGGTTAAACTTTTCAGGCTGTAGTTTTGAGAGACAAAAGCACTGGCTGGGGTTACGCCCCTATTTTTTGGTTTAGTTTCATCGTTTTGATTTTGGATTTTTGAGTTTCGGCTTTCTATTTTTGGGCAGATTACAAAAACCCCTTTACCCTCGTTTACCTCCTTTTTAATAAATTCATAGGCCTGTTTCCTTTCTTGCGGGGTTACAATTATTGTTTTTACTTTTTTTCTATTTTTTGGCATTTCATCTATTAAACATAAATCCAAATCACCATAAATAGTTAAAGCAAGGGTGCGCGGAATGGGGGTGGCTGTCATAGAAAGCAGGTGGGGGATTAGGCCCTGTTTTTTGGTAAGTTGCGCCCTTTGTTCCACACCAAAGCGATGTTGCTCGTCAACAATCACTAAAACCAGATTTTGGAATTCAACACCCCTTTGGAGTAAAGCATGGGTGCCAATAATAATATCTAATTGTCCGTTTTCTAAATCGCCAAGAATACTTTTTTTAGATACATCTAATACCGTCTTTCCATCAAAAATTCTGCTATTTTTGCTCGTTAAAAGCCCGATTTTAACATTAAAATTTTTTAACAAATCTGTTATTGTTTTAAAGTGTTGTTTGGCTAATATTTCTGTAGGGACCATAAAAGCAACCTGTCTAATTTCTGGGGGTTGTTGGGTTTGGCGAGAACGACCTTTTACTACATTGAGCATTATCATGGTTGCCACGACCGTTTTCCCCGAGCCGACGTCACCCTCTAGGAGCCGCGACATTGGGGTTGTTTTTTCTAAATCTTTTAAAATTGCAAAGGCGCATTTTTTTTGGGAATCGGTAAGTTTAAAAGGTAGAGAGTTTGCGAATTTTTTCATCAACCCTGTATCCATTGGGCAGGCAAGCGATTTTTTTTGCATTACTTTTATTTTTTCTTTCAGAACACTGAGCTGTATTAAAAAAAGTTCTTCAAAAGAAAGGCGCGCTTTGGCAGCATCAGCATGCTCAAAAGAATCCGGAAAGTGTAACTGCCAAACAGTTTCTTGGATTGGCAAGAATTTGTATTTTTTTATAATTTCTTTTGGCAAAGATTCTGGTATTTGTTCGCAAAACCTATACAGCAAAGGTTTTATTATATATCTTAACCATCGAGAGGTAACGCCTCGTGTTTCCGAATAAACTGGTACGATTCTGCCCGTATGAGTTAATTCTTCATTTTGTCCAATTTCGTTTATTTTTTCATGGACAGGACTATTTAAATAGACCCCCTCTTGCCCCAAACTTATTTTGCCGGCTAAACAAACAAAATCATTTTCTTTTAACGTTTTTTCCAGGTACGGCTGGTTAAACCACAAAACATCTATTTGCGCAGTTTTATCTTGGACAAGCGCCCGAGTTATTGGCATGGCTCTTTGCCAACTTTTTGTTGTTTTAATTTCTATTATTTCGCCTTGGATACAGACAACCGAGCCCAATTGTTGTTTTGCCTGTTTAATCGGAATTATTTTTGAGAAATCATCGTATCTGGTGGGGAAATAAAAAAGCAAATCCCGGACGGTTTGAATACCGAGTTTTTTTAATCTTTTGGCATAAGTTGGTCCAATTTTCGGAACCTCTTCGACCCTTGTTTCAAGCGTTATCATATAACATATAGTTTATGCTGAGTGAAGCGAAGTGTGCCCCCAAGAAGAGTCGAACTTCTATCCCAAGCTCCGCAAGCTTGTATTCTATCCATTGAACTATGGGGGCGATTGGCGGTACCTTTTGGACAAAATCCGAACTTTTTTTGACGAAAATCCGGACTGCGAATTTTGATTACCGCATTTCGCACGGCAGAGCAGAAAACTTTTCCGGTCGGGCGGAGAGGGTGGGACTCGAACCCACAAGGCCCCTTAACAGAGCCAGAGTTTAGCAAACTCTTGCACTAACCATTATGCGACCTCTCCCCGTTTCTTTAACTATATCAACAAAAACATTTAAAGTCAATTTGTCAAAAGATATTTTTTGTGATAAAAACAAATTAAATGGAGGAGTCGCATAGTGGCTATTGCACCGGTCTTGAAAACCGGAACCCCTTCGGGGGTTCGTGGGTTCGAGTCCCACCTCCTCCGCCAGTTGGAAAAAGAGTTTGCTGGCTCGCCCTCTGCGAGGGCTCGCCAGCCAATTTTAAGCGCAAAATTGAATTTTTTGTCTTTATTTAGTGAGGTCAAGAAGCCAAAAAGTTGGCTTTTCTTTATTTTAATTTTTGGTAGAATAAAATTAAAGATAAAAATATTGAAAAATTTTCACATTCGGTTATGGCAAAAATCGCCAAAGCATTGGGTGTTAATATTGAGGATTTAATAAAATAAATATGCAGAATATAAAAATAATGCCACAAGTAAAAATTCCTGCTGTGTTTGAAACTTCGCTAAATGGTGTAGATTTGTCTTTTGCTAACGTTCGCGAATATGAAAGAACAAAACATGTCCATCGTCTCCATCCCTATTTAGGAAAATTTATTCCTCAACTTGTAGAAGTGTTTTTAAAACATTATTTCAAGAAAGGAGATTTCATTCTTGATCCTTTTATGGGGTCGGGGACCACCTTAATTGAAGCAAATCTTCTTGGAATGCCATCTGCTGGTATAGAAATTTCTGAATTTAATTGTCGTATAGCAGAAGTTAAAGCTAGCAAATATGATATCCCATTAGTAGAAAAAGAAATTAAAGATATTCTTTTTAAAACGAAGGGATTTAGCAAATGGATATCGCAAGGACAAAAACAGGCGACTTTTTTAGATAATAATTTCAAGAAGTACAAGATTGATAGTGAATATCTTAATACTTGGCTATCTGATAGAGCATTGCAGGAAATTTTGTTTTATCGAGAGCAAATAAAAAATTATAAAAATCAGGATATACTTAAAATAATTTTGAGTCGAGCTACCAGAAGCGCCCGTTTAATCCCACATTATGATTTAGCAAGGCCTAAAAAGCCGGTAAGAGAAAAATATTATTGTATAAAACATCATCGTATCTGTGAACCTGTTAATGAGGCGATGAAATTTATTAATCGTTACAGTTGGGACACTATAAAACGCATTAAAGAATTTGATAAATTGCGAACTGATGCAAAAATGAAAATTATTCAAGGAGATTCTAGAGAAGTTGATTTTAATAAAGTTGAGGGATATAAGGGAGGTAAATTTGATGGTATTTTTACATCCCCGCCCTATGTGGGCTTAATAGATTATCACGATCAACATCGCTATGCTTACGAATTATTCGGTTTTGATGACAATGGTTTTAAAGAAATTGGTCCCGCTTCAAAAGGAAGGAGTAGAGAAGCAAAAGAGGAATATAAAAAAGATATTATTGCTGTGTTTCAAAATATGAATAGATTTTTAAAACCAAAAGCAAAAATTTTTGTGGTAGTGAATGATAGAGATAATTTATATCCAGAGATTGCCGATGCTTGTGGTTATAGTATCGAAAAAATATACCATCGCCCCGTTCTTATGAGGACGGAAAGAGATAATACCCGTTTTTCAGAAAGCATTTATTATTTTATAAAAAAATAATATGGCTTTATCAAAAGAACAAAAGAATAGGATTACATTATTACTTGAAAGAAAAATCGAAGACAAGTTAAGAAGGTATGCTCGTGAAACTTCTTCGATGCCTTTTTTAACGCGTTTAATTCAAGACAGTGAAAAAGTAGCAGCTTATTCTTTTATTCATTCAATAGCAACCACACTGGGAATGTCTATTTATGAAGATGTTTCTAAAATTATTGCGGAGGAAAGTTCACAAGAATGTTTTACAAAATATGATGTTGGCGGCGTGATCTCTCGTGAACAAAAATATATTATAGACGATATTATAAGAAAATTGAGAAATGGAGAGAAAAAAGTTAATCACGATGAAGAAATAAAACAAATTTTAAGCGCTTCAGCTAAAGACGGCAAAGCTCAAAAAGAAGGAAGGATCGCTGATTTTTATATGTTAAGAAATGGTATAGAGCATTATTTTGAGATAAAGACTGTGAAACCGAATATAGACGTATTTACCAAATCAAAAGTAAAACTTCTTGAATGGGTAGCTCGGCGCAGAAAACCCGTAAAGGTATTTCTAGCATTTCCTTATAATCCTT
>Ga0272448_1002666_pt1 | contig 22010 bp, 18 predicted proteins | sample YNPCB0191_FD_202220 | JGI IMG/M metagenome (GOLD analysis project Ga0272448, IMG submission 202220) | Hot spring sediment microbial communities from Yellowstone National Park, WY, United States - YNP-CB-019-1 | ecosystem: Environmental > Aquatic > Thermal springs > Hot (42-90C) > Sediment... | reverse complement strand
TCGCCTCGGTTAAAAAATATTTATTTTCGGAGACCTTGCCCAAATCTATTGTTTCCACCTTGCGCGCTCTTAAGATTTCCAAGGCTTCTTTGAATGAATCGGTTCCTATTAAATTGCAGATTAGATCAGTGGCCCCAACCGGAATAATTCCTAAAGTGGCATTAGTATTTACCAAAGCAGCGGCCGCCTGATTGATGATTTCACTTCCTCCAATCGCCACAACTGTGCTATATCCTTCCTCTGCTGCCCGTTTGGCTAATTCATAGGCAGACGAAAGAGGTGAGATTTTGCCAAAATCCCCAGAGATACCATAGGATGCCATAATAACTTCCATTTTCTCTTTGAGTTTAACAATTTCTTTGTTTCCCAAATCAAGGATGTAATAATACACGTTCCCTCCTCGCCCTCGCCTCGCTCGGGCTCGTCGGTCAAACTCAAAACGAAAAACGAAAAATGAAAAAGTATATTATTGAATTCTTGATTAAGTTTTGACTTTCGGATTGTGGTTTTGAGTTTTGCACTTTTAGTTTTTAGTTTGTTTTACTCTATCTCAAGTTCTGGTTTAGGCTCTTTTTGCTCCTCTTTTGCCAGCCGTTTTTCTTTCACTTCCGGTTCTTTGGTTTCCTCTCCCATAATGCACCTACCCACAAAAATGGCACCCGGTTGAATAGAAAGAGTTTTGGTTTTAATGTCGCCGAAAACCTTTGCTTGGGAATCTAACTCCAGCATGTTTTTTGCTGTGACGTTACCGTTTACCAGTCCCTCAACTTTAATCTCGGCCGCTGTAACCGGTCCTTCGATTGTGGCGGTTTTACCAACAATGACGCTGCCCTCTGAACTGATTTCACCCTTAACCTTGCCATTAATTTGAATGTTTGACGAAGTTTGAAGTTTGCCCGTTACCCGGACATTTTCCCCGACCACGGTGTCCTGCTCGTTTGATTTAGGAAATTCTTTAATCATAGAAACCTCCATCTTTTGCTTTCGCTAATCTACCTTTATCCTACTAATCCTTTGTTTTTTTGTAAAGATTATGTTAAAATTACTAAGCCCTGCTAACTAATTACGGATCGTGCTAAGTGTGACGAATAATAAGAATTAGTAGGTGAGGAGCGACTATGGATAAGATTAAAATTATCGGCGCCCGGGAGCATAACCTCAAAAACATAAGCGTAGAGATTCCCAGGAATAAACTGGTTGTCATAACTGGACTTTCTGGCTCTGGTAAATCTTCTTTGGCCTTTGACACGATTTATGCCGAGGGTCAGCGAAGGTATGTAGAGAGCCTTTCTTCCTATGCAAGACAGTTTTTGGGAGTAATGGAAAAGCCAGATGTTGACTATATTGAAGGTCTTTCCCCGGCTATTGCTATTGACCAAAAGTCGGCCGGTGGAGGACCGCGGTCCACTGTGGGCACGATTACAGAGATTTATGATTATATGAGATTGCTTTGGGCCAGGATAGGCGAACCACATTGCCCGCGCTGCGGCGCTCTTGTTATGAGACAAACCATCCCTTCTATTGTTGACCAGATACTCGGCATATCTGAAAGGGGTAGGGATTTAACTGGTTTGCGTCGGCCGCAGAGGATAATGGTTTTGGCGCCGCTGGTTTCTGGTCAGAAAGGGGAACATACGCATCTTTTCGCCCGCTTAAAAAAAGACGGTTTTGTTAGGGTGAGGGTTGATGGTGTAGTGAGTGCTCTTTCGGAAGTCCCCAAGTTAGACAAAAACAAAATACATAATATTGAAGTGGTGGTTGATAGATTGATTCTACCTAGGCTCAACGGAGTCGCAGAGCAAGATGAGGAATTTACGGAGATTAAAAATAGGTTGTTTCAATCTGTGGAGACTGCGGTCAAATTGGGCGAGGGCAAGTTGTATGTTGTTTATGTAGATGATAAAAAAGAGGTTGTTTATTCAGAACTTTTCGCCTGCCCAAAATGTGGCCTCTCTTTGCCAGAGATTGCGCCTCGCTCCTTTTCTTTTAATAGTCCTTATGGGGCCTGCCCGGCTTGCACTGGATTGGGGGTAAAGTTGATTATTGACCCAGAATTAGTTCTGCCCAACCCTCGTTTGACTATTGCAGAAGGAGCAATTAGGCCGTGGTCAAAGGGTTTGGGGCATACGTCTTGGTATGTCAAGGTTTTGGAGGCGGTCGCAGAGAAACACCACTTTTCCTTAAATGTTCCTGTTAAAGAATTAGACAAAGAGGCGATTGACAAAATTTTATATGGAACAAATGGTGATACCTATTGGGTAAACGGTTATTTGACTACTTACGAAGGTGTAATTCCGAATTTAGAGAGACGGTATAAAGAAACTGAAAGTGATTATGTTAAAAATGAGATTGAAAAATATATGACCAGCCGTGAATGTCAAGTTTGCAAAGGGCAAAGATTAAAGCCCGAGTTTCTATCTGTTTTGATTTCCGGAAAGTCAATTTCTCAAGTGGCGGCACTGCCGATTTTAGAAGCCAGGGAATTTTTTGAAAATCTGAAAGAACGGCTTTTTGGAGCGAAGAAGCATATTGCCGAACAGATTTTAAAGGAGATCGGAGAACGACTTTCATTTTTAATTAATGTCGGATTGGATTATCTGACTTTAGATAGGGTAGGTAATACCTTGGCGGGAGGGGAGGCGCAAAGGATCCGCCTGGCTACTCAGATTGGCTCGGGTCTTCAGGGTGTTTTATATATTTTAGATGAGCCAACCATTGGGCTTCACCCCAGAGATAATGCCCGGCTTTTGATGATGCTCAAGCGGTTAAGAGATCTCGGCAATACAGTTATTGTTGTTGAACATGATGAAGATACCATTTTATCGGCTGATTATATCTTAGATATGGGACCAGAAGCAGGCGAGCACGGCGGAAAAATAGTAGCCAGTGGGAGCGTAGATGAGATTAAGAAAAATAAAGAATCAAAAACAGGAGCTTACCTCTCGGGCCGGCTTCAAATTCCAGTTCCTCAAAAAAGGAGAAAGGGTAATGGTAAGTATTTAGAGGTGATTGGCGCTTCTGCATTCAATCTTAAAAACATTAATGTCAAATTTCCTTTAGGCAGGTTTATCTGCGTAACAGGCGTCTCGGGTTCTGGGAAATCTACTTTAGTCAATGAAGTCTTAGCCAAAGGGTTGGCCTCTACTTTGCACAGAGCAAAAGAAAGACCGGGTAAACACAAAGAGATTAGAGGAGTCAGCCATTTAGACAAGGTGGTGGTCATTGACCAGTCACCGATTGGCCGAACCCCGAGGTCAAATCCGGCTACCTACACCGGGGTTTTTACGCCAATTAGGGATTTGTTTTCAAAGTTACCTGAATCGCGAGCAAGGGGGTATAGGCCGGGTCGTTTTTCTTTTAATGTTTTTGGTGGTCGGTGTGAATTTTGTCGAGGCGAAGGGGCAATTAAGATTGAGATGCAGTTTTTGCCCGATGTTTATGTGACTTGCGAGGAGTGTAAAGGAAGAAGATATAATCAACAGGCTTTGGAGATAACCTACAAGGGTAGGAATATTGCTGATATTTTGGATATGTCTGCAGAAGAAGCATTAGATTTTTTTGCAAATATTCCCCAGATTAGGCAAAAGTTAGAAATCATTACTCGGGTTGGACTTTCTTATATTAGATTGGGCCAACCGGCAACTACACTTTCAGGTGGAGAGGCGCAAAGGATAAAGTTGGCCACCGAATTGTCAAAAAGAGCGACAGGCAAGACATTATATATTTTAGACGAACCCACTACTGGCCTGCATTTTGATGATGTCCGGAAACTGCTCAATGTTCTGCAGGAACTGGTTAATAAAGGCAACACAGTTGTTGTCATAGAACACAATCCTCATGTTGTAAAAACTGCTGATTATATTATTGATTTGGGGCCAGAGGGAGGAGAGCAGGGCGGGTATGTTGTCGCGAGTGGGAGTCCAGAGGAGATTGCCTCTGTTCCAAAATCCTACACTGGGCAGTTTCTTAAAAAAATGTTAAAATTGGATAAGAATGCCTAAAGCCTACATTGGAACTTCGGGTTACATTTACGACCATTGGTACGGAATTTTTTATCCTGAGGATTTGGTTAAGGCGCAGTGGCTAGAGTATTACTGCCGATTTTTTGACACAGTAGAATTGAATGTGACTTTTTATCGTTTGCCTTTTGAGACAGCATTTAAGAACTGGTATAAAAGAACGCCGGACAATTTTTCGTTTACGGTCAAAGGCTCGAGATTTATTACCCATGTGAAGAAACTGACCGATTGCGAGGAACCGCTTAAACTTCTATTCGCTCGAGCAAAATATTTGAAGGAGAAATTGGGGGTGGTTTTATGGCAGACCCCGCCAACACTCGCCTACGGCGAGATAAAATCAAAAATACAAAGCAAAATTCAAAAATTTACCAAATTTTGCGAACTGCTTAAGCAATTTACTCCCAAAAATATCCGTCACTCCTTTGAATTTAGACACGAATCTTGGTTTTGTCCCGAAGTCTATCAGATTTTGAAAAAATATAATTTTGCTCTAGTTATTTGTGATTATCCATTTGAGATAGTAAGTAGCGAACAGGAGCCAGCAGTCAGAGGGAGAAAACAAATTGTTATACCCGAGACAGCAGACTTTATCTATCTTCGGCGGCATGGCGCTACTGCCTTGTATTCCTCAAATTACTCGGACGCACAATTGCAACAAGACGCAGAATTAATTAAAAAATGGCTTAAAAATGGTAAAGATGTTTATGTTTATTTTAATAATGATGCCCGCGGCTACGCAGTCAAAAATGCCTTAAAATTGAAAGAGTTGCTAAAGAAATGAAAGATCTGCCGAGGTAGATTATTTCATTAGGAGAAAAACAGGAGGAAAACATGCCAGAATTACCGGAGGTTCAAACAATTGTTAATGAGTTAAAAGAAGAAGTTATAGGTAAAAAGATTGCCAAAATTGAGATTTTTGAACCTAAAATGGTCCGAGGGGATGGCCACAAGATAGATGGTTTAGCGATAGAGGGCATCAGAAGAAGGGCAAAATTAATCATTATTGATTTAGAAAAAGATTGGCATCTCTTGCTTCATCTTAAATTAACAGGGCAACTAATATACCAAAATCAAAAATCAAAAATAAAAGAGCAAAAAGATTTAGGCCCAACGAGGGTAATTTTCTATTTTACTGACGGTAGCCAACTATTTTTCAACGACTTAAGAAAATTTGGTTATGTAAAGATTTTAGATGACAAAGGCCTGGAAGAGAATCTAAAGAAAGAAAACTATGGGCCCGAGCCGCTTGAAAAAGAATTTACTCAAGAGAAATTTCAAGAACTTCTTTCAAAAAAACCAAATGCCCAAATCAAGCCTCTTTTAATGGACCAAACCTTTATTGCTGGAATAGGGAATTTATATTCGGATGAGATTTTATTTTATGCAGGCGTTCATCCGAAAAGAAAAGTGAGAGAGTTAAAGAGTGAAGAAGTAAAGAAAATATATGAAGGAATTGGGAAAATTCTAAATGAGGCGTTAAAATATAAAGGTTCATCAATAGACACCTACCGCAGAACTTCTGGCGAAAAAGGTACTTATGAATTGCATAGAAAAGTTTATCGCAGAGAAGGGCAGAAGTGTTTTAAATGCGGGAGTATCATCAAAAGTTTAAAAATAGGCGGTCGGACTGCTCATTTTTGCCCAAAATGTCAGAGATAAGGTGGATGAGCCTCGTATCCGCCATAAGATTGAAGGTTCAGAACGTAATGGCAACATATAAAACGAAAGGTATAGTTTTAAGAAGAACCGATATCAGCGAGGCAGACAGACTGGTGACGGTTTTTACAGATACAGAAGGCAAGATAAAGATAAAGGCCAAAGGTGTTAGATGGCTTTTTTCCAAAAATAGGGGACACCTTGAGTTATTTTCATATTCAGATCTGGTGATAGCCGAAGGGAAAGAAGTGGATGTTTTAGTTTCTGCGTATACGATTGAGAGTTTTAAAAAAATCAGAGATGATTTGAAAAAGACAGCAGAGGCTTATTATTTGGCTGAAATCTGCGATAAAATGACTGTTGAAAAAGAAAAAAACGAACGTATCTTTAATCTCCTGCTTGATACCTTACGTTTTTTGGATACTCTTGCTCCTTCACTTCTTCCTTCTTTTGCTCCTTCACTTACTTCTTTTTTTGAACTTAATTTGCTCTCAGCGCTGGGCTTTCGACCCGAACTTTCTCTTTGCGTGCATTGTCGGAAAAAACTTCAACCCATTTCTAACTTCTTTTCTTATAAATTGGGCGGCGTTGTTTGTCCTTCTTGTAGTTCGAGGCACGACCCTAAAAGTTTGAAAATTGACCAGAGTATCTTGAAGGCTTTGAGGGTTTTTCTCTCGTACAATTTAGAAACAGCCCTTAAATTAAAGATTGATGAGCAAAAAGTGCAAGCAATCAAGACAATTTCAGAGGGATTTTTAAGATATATTGCCGAAAGAGAATTTAAATCATCTAAGTTTATTAAAAGCGTTAATGAATAAAAAGATATTGATTTAAGGAAAGAGGGGATGATAGAATGACCAAGAGGAGTTATGAATACTCTTGAAAAAATTGTTTCTTGGGCAAAAAGGCGTGGGTTTATCTTTTCCTCCTCGGAGATTTACGGTGGCTTGGGTGGTGTTTATGACTTTGGGCCATACGGCGTGGAACTGAAAAATAATCTGAAAAAATTTTGGTGGAAGAGGTTTGTCGAAGAAAGGGATGACATTGTGGGTTTGGATTCCGCAGTTTTAATGAATCAGATGGTTTGGAAGGCATCGGGGCATGAAGCAGATTTTAAAGACCCCTTGGTGGAATGCAAAAAGTGCCACCGCCGCTTTAAAGCGGAGGATGTAGGATTTGGGATAAAGGGTAAAGATCAAAAACCTAAAATAAAATGTCCAGAGTGCGGGGGCGAATTAACTGAACCCCGGCAATTTAATCTTATGCTCAAAACCTACATTGGTCCGGTAGAAGATTCTGCCGCGATGACATATTTAAGACCTGAAACTGCCCAAGGAATGTTTGTTGACTTTAAACAGATTTTAGAGACCTCTCGCAAAAAAATACCCTTTGGCATTGCCCAGGTTGGTAAGTCATTTAGAAACGAAATTACGCCCGGTAATTTTATTTACAGGATGCGCGAATTTGAAATTGCAGAGATTGAGTATTTTGTTAGGCCTGGCGAAGATGATAAGTGGTTTGACCGCTGGCTTTTAGAATGGCAGAATTTTTTTATTGAATTAGGGATTAATAAGACGGACATCAAACTGCACGAACACCCCAAGAAAAATCTGGCCCACTATTCTAAAAAGACGGTTGATTTGCTTTATAATTTTCCCTTTGGATGGCAAGAGTTAGCAGGAGTGGCTGACAGAACAGATTATGATTTAAGACAACATCAGCGATTTTCGGGGAAAGACTTGCAATACTTTGACCAAGAAAGAAATAAAAAATACACGCCTTATGTAATTGAGCCAACCTTGGGTATAGAACGAGCGATTTTGGCTATTTTAATTAGCGCCTTTGAAGAAGTAAAGGGCGGTCGGACAAAAACAACAGAAAGCACCAAAGAAGAGGAGATTGTTCTTCACCTTCATCCTGCGTTGGCGCCGGTCAAGGTAGCAGTTTTGCCTTTGGTTAAGAAATTGTCCGACATTGCAAAAGATATTTATCAAATGATTAAAAAAGAATGGGTGGCTGAGTACGACGAGGATGGAACAATTGGAAGACGGTATCGCCGTCAGGATGAAATTGGTACACCATTTTGTATAACTATTGACTTTGACACTTTGAAAGATAAAAAAGTAACAATCCGAGACAGAGACACAATGAAACAGGAGAGGGTAGAGATAAATCAACTTATTGAGGCAATTTCAAAAAAACTTGCACTTTAAAATGCCAAAAGGGGGTGAACAGAGTTGAAAAAAGTAGTCAGTGTTAGTTTAGGTTCATCTGACAGAGATAAAGTTGTTGAAATTACAATTTTTGGCGAACCATTTTGGATTGGAAGAATAGGCACTGATGGAAGTTTAAAAAAGGCGGTAAAACTAATTAAATCACTCGATGGAAAAGTTGATGCTATTGGTTTAGGTGGAATTGATCGCTATTTAGTGGCGGGAGGCAAGCGGTACGAAATAAAACAAGCCAAAAAAATGGCTTTGGCAGCCAAAAAGACTCCTGTGGTTGATGGTAGTGGGCTTAAACACTCCTTGGAGCCGTATGTTCTCAATTATTTAGAGGAACAAAGGATTCTTGAGTTTAAAGGTAAGAAAGTTCTTCTTGTTAGCGCAGTAGATCGTTTTGGTATGGCAGAGACTTTTCCACGACTTGGTTGCGAAGTGATTTATGGCGACTTGATTTTTGCGCTTGGTATTCCTGTTGGCATTTTCTCTTTGCGCTCCTTAAAAATTTTGGCAAAAATTTTTTTGCCTATTTTATGCTGGTTGCCAATTTCCTTGCTTTATCCCACAGGCACTAAGCAGAAGCGCCAAAAGCCCAAAGGAAAAAAATTCTTTGAATGGGCTGATATTATTGCTGGCGATTTTCATTTTATTCGGCGTTATATACCTGAGAGATTGGACGGAAAAGTTATTATTACCAATACAATTACTCAAGAAGATGTTGAGTTTTTAAAAAATAAGGGAGTGAAATTATTAGTAACTACAACGCCAGATCTAGAAGGAAGGTCGTTTGGGACAAACGTGGTAGAAGGAGTATTGGTTGCGTTAGTAGGAGCCGAACGACCTTTAACCTCAGCGGAATACCTACGGGAAATTCAGCGTATTGGATGGAAACCAAAGATAGAAAAATTAAATTAAGCAGGCAGGCAAGTGCTGTCTGCTTTTTTTGTGGATAACTCGGGATGTCAAGATACTTGACATCCATTTTTAAAAAAGGGATAATGGGGTTAACTGTGGATAAAAGTGGGGATAAAGTAACATTTTTGGGGATAAAGTAATGTTCATTGGCGAATACCTCCATACAATTGATGAAAAAGGCCGTTTGGCCATTCCTTACCGCTTTCGCAAATACTTAAAAGAAGGGGCAGTTGTGGCCAAAGGGTTGGTTGATAAGTGTTTATGTCTTTATCCAAAGGAAGAGTGGGAGAGACTATCAGCAAAATTGACCTCTCTTCCTATTTCTGATTCCAAGGCGCGAGCTTTTGCGAGATTGATGTTCTCCGGGGCCGTGGAGGTGAGTTTCGATAGGCAAGGAAGAATTTTGCTGCCTAACTATTTAAGGCAATATGTAGGTTTAAAAACGCAGGCGGTTATTGCAGGTGTGTACAGCCGGGTAGAGATTTGGGACCAAAAGGCATGGGAGCAGTACAAAGAAAATAGCGAAAAAGGTAGTGAAGAAATTTCAAAGCATATGAATGAATTGGGAGTGTAAAAAGATTAAAGTTTAAAGAGCAAAGATTAAAGATTAAAAATAATAAGTAAAACGGCACCTGCCTGCAAAGCCTGAACGGCTAGCGATGGCAGGCTGGAAACTACAATGAAAAAGTCAAAAATTAATAATAAATTCAATAATAGTTTTTACTTTTTCGTTTTTAGTTTTGAGTTTTCAATGACGGTTGGCAGTTGATAAAATTTTACAAAGTTTGCCAAAGGCTTTGTAAAGGTGTCGCTGCTTAATATATAAACATAAAAATTGTACCTTTGAAAATGGAGGAGCCTTCTCCGACAGACTGTCGGAGAAGAAAAGCCCACATTAGGGCAGTCGACTGCCAACCGGATTATAAAAAAAGCGAGGATAAGGTGAAAGGAATTGACAGTATCAAAGATAATGAATCACAAAAGTGTGCTTACATCAGAATTGATACGATTTTTAAAGCCGAAAACGAATCAGAATTTTATAGACGCAACGGTCGGAATGGGCGGACACGCTTTGGCAATTCTTTCAAAAACGGCTCCTCAAGGCAGGATTTTGGGTATTGACTGGGACCCCACTTCGCTCCGCCGGCTGGCGGAGCTACGCGGGGCAGGTGAGCGATTAGTTTTATACCTTGGTAACTTTAAAAATCTTAAAGAAATAGCAGAAAAGACCGGCTTTTCTAAGGTTTCTGGCATTTACTTTGACCTGGGTCTGGGCAGTTGGCAGATTGAAGATGCTGCATATGGGTTGTCGTATCAGAAAGATGTACCGCTTGATATGAGAATATCAGGGCATCGCTTTTTCAAGGTATCTGCAAGAGAAATCATCAATCAATATTCAGAGAAAGAATTGGCAGAAATTTTTAGAGATTATGGTGAGGTTAGCAAGCCGCATCAGATAGCGAGAAAAATTGTCCAGGGCAGAGAAAAAAAGCCGATCGTAAGTACATTGCAATTAGTAAAAATAACGGGTGTTAAAAATCCTGCGGTTTTGGCCAAAATTTTCCAGGCGCTTAGAATTGTTGTTAATGACGAGTTAGAAAATTTAAACAAGGTGTTGCCAGATGCAGTAAATGTTTTAGAAAAAGGTGGCAAATTGGCGGTCATTTCTTATCACTCAGGTGAGGATAGGATTGTTAAGAATTTTCTGAGAGAACAACAAAAAGAAGGGATTTTAAAAATCTTGACCAAAAAGCCAGTTGTGCCGAGCGAGCGAGAAGTGAAAGAAAATCCAAGGGCCCGGAGTGCCAAGATGAGAGTGGCAGAAAAAAATTAAAAACTTAAAAGTAAAAAGGTACCTGCCCGCATCGCCTTGCGAAGCATGGCAGGCGGGAAACCACAATGCAAAAGGCAAAACTCAATCAAGAATTCAATAATATAGTTTTTACTTTTTCGTTTTACCTTTTACCTTTGACCGAGCGAAGCGAGGGAACATGGCGCGTTATCTTACTTTAACTAATTCAAAAATTACAACCTTGGGTCGCAAAAAAAGAACCCTTTCTCCTCGTATTTCTGTTGGTCCTGTTTCTTTTAAATTCATCTTGATTACCATTCTCTGTGTTTTGGGATTAATGTTCATCAGTCAGTCTAATGAGTCGTCTTTAAAGGGTTATAGGATAAGAGATTTGGAAGAAACAAAAAATAGGTTAATTTTAGAGAATGAGAGATTGGGTGTGGAGGCGGCTCGGTTGAAGTCGCTGGGCGCAATAGAAAGTAAGGACTTAAATCTACTGCCGCCCCAAAAAATTGATTATCTACCCGCTCAGAGTCCTGTTGCTGTTGGGCGGTAAAAGTAGGAGAAAAAGATGGCGATGGGACGGCTTAAGGTCCTAAGTGCACTGATGATTCTTTTTTTTGTAGCCTCCTTTTTTAGATTATTCCAAAAGCAGGTTTTGGAAAACCAAAAATATATAGGATTAGCCAAAGGTCAGCAGGTGGTTAAAAAAGAGGTGACTCCTCGGCGGGGGAAAATTTACGTCAAAGAAGGAGCAGAACTTTACCCATTGGCCACAAATCTAACCTTTTATTCTCTTTCTGTAGTTCCAAAGCATATTACAGACAAAGAAGACGCGGCCAAAAAACTTTCATCCATTTTGGGCATAAGCGAGAAAGAAATTTATGATAAAATAGCAAACGATAAACTTTACTTACCTCCTTTGGCTCGGAAATTAGACGAAGATAAGGCTAAGGCCATTCGGGACTTAAAACTGCAAGGGGTTTATTTGCAAGAAGAAAGTAGCCGTTTTTATCCAGAAGGAGAAGTTAGCGCGCACATTTTGGGTTTTGTGGATGCGGATGGAGAGGGGCATTATGGATTAGAAGGCTTTTATAATGCCGAACTAAAAGGAGAAAAGGGAGTTGTTTTAGGAGAGAAGGATTCAAAGGGACGGATTATTTCTTATTTAAATAAAGGAGAGCCTCAGGATGGAACGGATTTAGTCCTCACAATTGACCGAACAATTCAATTTGAGGCATTCAAAAAAATTAAGGAGGCTGTAGAGAAATACCAAGGCATCTCCGGCTCTATTGTCATTATGGATCCACAGACCGGAGCAATTTTAGCAATGGCCAATTATCCTACTTTTGATCCCAATAAATATAATGAGGTAAAGGATTATAACCTATTTTTGAACCCAGTTATTGCTAAGGTTTGGGAGCCTGGTTCTGTTTTTAAGGTTATTGATATGGCAGCAGGGATTGATTCAGGCGCAGTGACCAAAGACACCACAGAGACCTTTCCGGCGATGGTTAAAATTGGTGGTTATGAAATTTGGACTTTTGATAAGAAGTCACATGGACGGCAAAATATGACCCAAGTTTTGGAGACGTCTAATAATGTGGGCGCTGTTTATGTGGCCCAAAAAGTTGGTAAGGAGAAATTTTACAAATACATTAAAGATTTTGGTTTTGGAAGCAAGACTGGGATTGATTTAGAGAAAGAGGCAAACAAGGAGATAAAGCCGTGGAAGTTCTGGAGAGATGTTGAACTTGCCACGATGGGGTTTGGCCAGGGAATAGCAGTTACTCCTATTCAACTTGTAACCGCGGTTTCTGCCATTGCCAATGGCGGAAAATTGGTCCAGCCTCATATTGTTGATGAAATAATTTCCTCTTCCGGTAAAAGAGAGAAAATTCAAACAAAGGAAGTAAGACAGGTGATTTCACCAGCAACTGCTGAGACAGTTTCTGAGATGATGGTTTCTGTGGTTGAGCGGGGGCACGGGAAAAAAGCAAAGGTGGCTGGTTTTAAAGTAGCGGGAAAGACAGGAACCGCTCAGGTCCCTAAAAAAGACGGGAGAGGTTACGAAGAGGGCAAAACTGTTGGTTCTTTTGTGGGCTTTGCCCCAGCCGATAATCCGCGTTTTGTGATGCTTGTTAAGATTGATGAGCCTAAGACTGTAGAGTGGGCAGAGTCTTCGGCGGCACCAGTTTTTGGCGAGATGGCTGCTTTTCTTCTAAACTACTTTCAGGTGCCTCCAAGCGAGTGATAAAATAGCAATTGAACTAATGTGATTATGAAGAAATTTTTCTTGAAAGCACTGCAATCTGTCTTGAAATTTCTTGCCTCTTGGGTTTTAAAATCAAAGAAACCCCGCATTATTGCAATAACAGGCAGCGTGGCAAAATCTTCTACCAAAGAAGCAATCTGGTGCGTTTTGAAAGAAAAACTTGATGTCCAAAAAAATGAAGGCAATTTGAATACAGAGATTGGGGTGCCACTGGCTATTTTGGGTTTTAAAAAATCTCCAAGATGGTTTGTTTCCTGGCCTTTTTTTATTTTGTGGGCGATTTGCAAGGCCATCTATTATACATTACCCTTTACTCATTATCCAAAATGGTTAATTTTAGAGATGGCAGCGGACAAACCAGACGACATTGCCTATTTGGTCTCCTTTGCTAGGCCTAATATTGGTGTGATTACTGCCGTTGGCCCATCCCACCTTCAAGCCTTTAAGACAATAGAAAATGTTGCAGAGGAGAAAATGAAATTAGCAAAAGCCTTACCCAAAGACGGGTTTGCGATTTTAAATGGTCAAGATCCTTTGATTGCAAAAAGAGCAAAACAGATTAAAGCAAAGGTTTTATTTTTTACTTCAGAAGCTCTCCCTTCTGCTGCGGCGACCATCGTAGGTAAAATTTTTAAGTTAAGCAATGAAGAGATAGAGCGTAGACTCAAAAACTACAGTCCTTTAAAAGGTAGAATGAACGTGCTATACGGAATCAGGGGGGCGGTTATCTTGGATGATTCATATAATGCCAATCCTTTGTCAATGGAATATGCTTTAAAAAGGTTAAAATCTCAAAGTTTAAATGTCAAAACTGCCCGCCGGATTGCGGTTTTAGGTGATATGTTGGAATTAGGAGATTATACAGAAGAAGGACACAGGAGGGTAGGAAAAATTGCAAAGGAAAATTGTGATTTACTCTTGACTACGGGCAATAATGCAAGGTATATTGCAGAGGAAGGTGGAGGGCGGCACTTTGAGACAAAAAAAGAATTGATTGATTTTTTGAAAAGCGAAATAAAAAATGGTGATATAATTTTAATAAAGGCATCAAGAGGAATGAAATTTGAAGAGATAGTTAGAGCAATTAGGGGATAAGTTGGAGCAGATATCTTTCACAGCCGCCTCATTAATTCGTGTTTTTAGCCTGGCTTTTGTTGCCTTTATTATTGCCATTGCCTTAACGCCATTTTTTACTAATTTTCTTTATAAACACAAATTAGGCAAGAAAATAAGAAAAGAGAAAGCGCCTGTTTATAGCCGCCTTCACAAGGGCAAAGAGAATGTTCCCACAATGGGCGGTCTTTTAATTTGGTTAACGGTTTTACTTGTGACCTTGCTCTTTAATCTTTCGCGTGAAGCAACCTGGTTGCCTTTGTTTACCCTGGTTATTGCTGGTCTTTTAGGCGCATTTGATGATCTGCTTAATATTTGGGGAAGAGGGGGTATTAGAGCAAGACATAAACTTTTTTGGCAACTTTTGATTGCTAGTGCTGGCGCTTTTTGGTTTTACAAGAAGTTAGAGTGGGACACAAAAGGGATTCATATTCCGGCTGTTGGAGATTTTGCAATTGGGGTTTGGTATATTCCTTTGTTTATTTTGGTCATTGTCGCTACAATGAACGCTGTCAATATTACTGATGGTTTAGATGGCCTGGCAGGTGGACTTTTGGGACTTGCCTTTTTTGCCTATGGGGTAATTGCCTTGGCTCAGGGACAGATTGGCATTGCTGCCTTTTGCGGGACTATTGGCGGAGCCTTACTTGCTTTTCTCTGGTTTAATATCTATCCTGCTCGATTTTTTATGGGGGATACGGGCAGCATGGCATTGGGGGCGACCTTGGGCGTATTGGCTATGTTAACCAATTCTGTAGTGGTTTTGCCTATTATTGGTTTTGTTTTTGTAGCCGAAACACTTTCTGTAATTATCCAAGTTGTTTACCGTAAATTGACAGGCGGCAAAAAACTATTTCTTTCTGCTCCTTTGCACCACCATCTACAGGCCAAAGGATGGCCAGAGCCAAAGGTTGTGATGCGGCTTTGGGTTTTGGGGGCAGTTTTTGCCGTAATTGGTCTTGTTGTAGGATTAATTGGAAGAGGATGAAAAATAGATAAAAGATTAAAGATTAAAGAGCAAAGATAAAAGATAAAAGATTAAAGAGCAAAGAGCAAAGATAAAAGATTGAGAAATCTTCCCCAGAGGAGGATTTTTTGTTATGATAGTGGTGTTATGGAGAATTTTAAAGGCAAAAAGGTGGCCATTTTGGGTTTAGGAGTTGAAAATTTGCCTTTGGCGCATTTTTTAATTAAAAAAGGGGCAGAGGTTACGGTTTGTGACCAAAATAAGGATTTAGGATTTAGGATAAAGGACTTAGGGATTAAAGAGCGACGATTGGGGGCTGACTATCTCAAAAATCTGACTGACTTTGAGATTGTTTTTAGAACGCCCGGATTACCTTTAAATACTCCTGAACTTGTCGAAGCCAAGCAAAAAGGGGTAGAGATTTCTTCGGCAACAAAACTATTTTTTGATTTATGTCCAGCAAAAATTATTGGGATAACTGGCACAAAGGGTAAGGGAACTTGCGCCTCGCTAATCTATGAGATTCTTAAATCTAAATTCTTAAATCATAAATCAAATGTATATCTTGCTGGCAATATTGGAAATCCAGCGATTTCTTTACTCCCCAAACTTAAACCATCAGACTGGGTTGTTTTGGAACTTTCTTCATTCCAACTTCAAGATTTAAATAAGAGTCCTCACATTGCTGTTGTTTTAAATATTACTATTGACCACCTCGATCATCATAGAACCAAAAAAGAGTATGTGGAGGCAAAACAGAACATAGTAAGACACCAAAGCAAAAACGACTTTGCCATTATTAATATGGACTATTTTACTTCTTTTGAATTTGCTGCTTTGACAAAAGGTCGGGTTTTTTGGTTTTCAAGGAGAAAATTTGTAGAAGAGGGGTGCTTTGTTAGGTGGCAGGATATAAGAGCAAAGAATAAAGGGCAAAGAGCAAAGAGATTTGGGCGATTTGGGGAGGTAATTTTAAGAGTAGACGGCAACACTCATCTTATTTGTCCGACGTACGAAATTGATTTGATTGGCTCGCACAATTTAGAGAATATTTGCGCAGCAGTGGTTGCTTCATATTTGGCTGGAGCAAGAATAAAAGATATCCAAAAAGTGGTGACAACCTTTAAAGGATTGGAGCACAGACTGGAAAGACTCGGCCAAATAAATGGCGTGCTGTATGTTAATGATTCCTTTTCCACGACACCCGAGACAACAATTGCCGCTTTAGAAAGCTTTACAAGCCCGATAATTTTAATTTGTGGCGGCCGAAGCAAGGGAGGAAATTATAGGCGACTTGCGGAAGCGATTGTAAATAGTTCGGTAAAAAGCATTATTCTGATAGGAGAGATGGCTGATGAGTTGGAAGAAATCCTAAATTCTAAATCCCTGCCCGCATCGCCTTGCGAAGCATGGCAGGCGGGCCTGCCCGCAGATGCTTCGCATCAAGCGTTGCAGGCGGGCCTGCCCGCAGATGCTTCGCATCTTTCAAAATTACAAATTCAAAACTTGGGCAAGGTGTCAATGGAAAAAATAGTTCAAACTGCTCAAAAAGAGGCAAGACCTGGTGATGTTGTTTTATTCTCCCCTGGTTGCGCTTCTTTTGATATGTTTAAAAATGCGACCGAACGCGGAGAGATGTTCAAAAAAACAGTGCTAAAAATTTAAAAATTGAGTAAGGTAATAAAAATAAAATAATCGTAAGGAGTCCCGCCAAAAACGCAGCACGAGCCGTCCCCGCGATGGCGGGGTGAAAAGGCGAGTGCTAAGTTTGGCGGGACGAGCGAAATAGTCGGCGAGCGGAGCGAGTTATGAAATATATTAAGACCAAAAAACCAGATTACACGCTGGCGCTACTTGTTTTCACCTTGCTCGTCTTTGGCCTGGTGATGGTTTCTTCGGCGTCTTCTGTTTTGTCTTATCAGCGCTTTGGCAGAGACGATGTCTATTTAATCCGACAACTTATTTCTTTTGTCATAGCCTTAGGCGTTTGGGCTGTTTTTCAAAGCATTGACTATCATTTTTTTCGCAAAATTGCTTCTCTGCTACTTTTTATTACCTTGGGCCTTTTAGTTTTAGTTTTTGTTCCTAAAATAGGACATTCTTGGAGAGGTGTTTCTCGCTGGATAGGAATAGGTAATTTTATTTTTCAGCCAGCCGAAATTTCTAAATTAACGCTCATTTTATACCTTGCTGCGTGGTTTGAACAAATGGGGAAGAATATTGTTAGTTTCAAGAAGGGTTTTTTCCCTTTTGCTCTGCTGCTTATGGTTTTGGGAATTTTATTGATTAAGCAACCCGACCTTGGTACGTTGACCATCTTGTGTGGCATCGCGGTGGCAATGTATTTTTTGGCCGGGGCGGCCCTTTCTCATCTGTTTGTTGGGGCATTTTCTGCTTCTTTAATTTTCTGGAGTTTGGTTAAATATGCTCCTTATAGAATGGCCAGAATTATTGCTTATATAAATCCCGAGAAAGACCCACTTGGGATTGCCTATCATGTTCGTAATGCGCTGATTGCCATTGGTTCTGGTGGACTCTTGGGTTTGGGATTTGGCCAGTCGCGCCAGAAGCATCTATTTTTACCAGAAGCGCATACTGATTCTATCTTCGCCGTCATTTCTGAAGAACTCGGTTTTTTAAGGGCATCTTTAGTAATTATTGCCTTTGCTTATTTAGCATATAGAGGATATAAAATTGCCAAAGGAGCCCCAGATACGTTCGGACGACTGGTGGCTGCGGGCATAACTACATGGTTTGTCTTTCAGGCATTTATAAATATTGCTGGAATCACAGGTCTTTTGCCCTTTACAGGTGTGCCGTTGCCATTTATTTCATATGGTGGCACCTCATTGGTAATTTCTTTGGCCGGCGTAGGTATTTTGTTAAATATAAGTAAATATGCGAAAAGTTAAAAACCCATAGACCTGACCGAAGGGAGGTTTAAATGCGGCTTTTATTAACAGGTGGTGGAACGGCCGGGCATGTTTATCCGCTTCTCTCGGTACAAGAAGAACTACGCAAAAAATTAAAAGGCGATAGATTAGAAATTTTGTACCTCGGTTCCAAAGGCGGTATTGAAGAACAAATTTTAAAAAACAAGAATATACCATCATTTTTTATCTATTCTGGCAAGTGGCGGCGTTACTGGAAAAAATGGCTGCCTGCACTATTTTTAAATCTAAAAGACCTAATTTTGGTTTTTGTTGGTTTTTTCCAAAGTTTTTTAGTTATTACTAAATTTAGGCCTGACATTGTTGTTGCCAAAGGAGGGTATGTGACATTACCCGTCGTTTTAGCCGCACGGCTTTGCAATATTCCTATTATTGTTCATGAATCTGATGTGGTGGTCGGTTTGTCTAATAAACTCTGCGCTAAACTAGCCCAAAAGATTTGCGTTTCGTTCCCCGCCGGATTTTATAAAGGACTACCAAAAAAAAGGATAGTTTATACAGGAAATCCTGTCCGAAGAGAATTCTATCTAACAAGCAAGGCTAAACAACGAACCCGCTTGCCGACAATTCTAATTACTGGTGGCTCGCAGGGTTCAAAGAAGATTAACCAGGTGGTTTACAAAATTTTGCCAAAATTGTTAACCCTTGCCAAGGTTATTCACCTTGTCGGGGTTTTGGACTTTCCGGCGGCCGAGCGGGTTAAGCAGGGATTAAAAAAGGATTTAAAAAAACGGTATTCTGTCTATGATTTTTTAGAAGAAGAAATGCCTCAAGTAATGCACAGCGCCGATCTTGTTGTTTCTCGGGCTGGGGCTAATACACTTTTTGAAATTGCTGCTTCGGCCAAGCCTTCCATTTTAATCCCGCTTAAAACCGCCGCCTCTGACCATCAAACAAAAAATGCTCAAATTTTTGAAAAAAATAAAGCAGCCATCCTGGTTGAGGAAGATGATTTAAATGCTGGATTTCTTTTGAAGATAATCAGAAAACTCCTTTCGGACAAAGAGAAATTAAAAAAGATGGGGGAAAGAGCGAGAAGATTGTCTATGCCTAAAGCGGCTTCAAAGATTGCTGAGGAGATAATAAAATTAAGTATATAGAGGCATTGGGGGGGTGTTCAAAGCGATTAGAGCGCGACCGTAGGGAGCATATATGAAATACCATCTTATTGGGATAAATGGTACTTCTATGTCAGGTCTAGCTAAAATTTTAGAGGCGCAAGGTAATCAAATTTCAGGCTGCGACATAGAAAGAGTAAAGAGCAAAGAGAAAAGATTAAAGATTTTTCAGGGGCATAGTAGGGGCCACATCACAAAAGACCTTGATGGCTTGATTATTTCAGCTGCTATTACGCCAAGTTCTGAAGGTTGGAAGGAGGTTGAGAGGGCACAAGAGTTAAGCATTCCGATAATTTCTCGTTCAAAAATGATTGGCCGTCTCTTGCAAGACAAAGTTGGCATCGCAGTGGCTGGAATGCACGGCAAGACAACTGTTTCAGCAATGGTTAGTTTGATTTTGGAAAAAGCCGGCCTCGACCCCACTTTTTTGATTGGCGGTGAGTTACCAAAATTTGGCAATGCCAGGTCAGGTAAAGGAGAATATTTTGTTGTGGAGGCCTGCGAGTATGCTCGGCAATTTTTAGATATGAGGCCAAAGATAGCCGTAATAACTAATATTGAAGAGGAGCATCTAGATACTTATCCTGGTGGTTTGAAGGAGATTAAAAAGGCATTTAAAAAATTCGTTAAACTGATTCCTCAAAATGGCCTTTTGGTTTTATGGGAGGAAGATCCACAGACCCCCTGGCTTGCAAAATGTGCCCGATGCAAGGTAAAGACTTTTTCTTTGAAAAAGCCCTGGCCCGGACTTAAATTAAAAATTCCTGGCAGGCATAATATTTTAAACGCAACTGCTGCTGCTCGAGTGTGCCACGAATTGGGCGTTCCGCACAAAACAATCAAAATGGTTTTAAATGATTTTACTGGCGTTAAAAGAAGATTTGAGATAAAAGGTGAGGTAAATGGGATATTGGTAATTGATGATTATGGGCATCATCCTTCAGAAATTCAGGCAACATTGGCTGGCGCAAGGGAATTTTACCCAAAAAGGAGGCTTATTTGCGTTTTTCAACCCCATCAATATGCGCGAACAAAGGCTCTATTTGATGATTTTGCGATTTCCTTTTCAAATTGTGATAAACTGGTAATTACGGAAATATTTGCTGTGCCTGGCAGGGAGGAAAAAAGGGATGTGACTGCACAACAGTTGGCCGAAGAGATTAAAAAGCGCCAAAAAAATGTGGTTTATTTAAAGACCTACCAAGAAATTGTTGATTATTTAAAAAAAGAGTCTAAATCAGGGGATTTAATAATCACAATGGGAGCAACAAAGATATATGAAGTGGGGGAGAAACTCTTACAGGAGTTAGGATTTAGGATTTAGGAATTAGGAGTTAGGGATTAGGGATGAAAGATATTTTAAAACAATTGAAGAAATCCTTAGGTGAGGAGTTGATGGAAAATGAACCGCTTGCCCGTCATACCACTTTTGGAATCGGCGGGCCGGCACGTTATTTTTACAAAGCAAAAACTATATCAGATTTAATGGTGGCCGTTAATCTTGCTTTGAACTTAAAAATCCCATATCTGGTTTTAGGCGGAGGGAGTAATGTGCTCGTGAGCGACAGAGGTTTTTTGGGTCTTTGCATTAAAAACGAGGCGAGAAATTTGTCCTTTATAAAAGAAAAGGCACAAGTGATTGCAGATTCTGGAGTCGCCTTATCTCGTTTGATTATTGAGTCTGCCTCTTATGATTTGGGTGGACTAGAGTTTTTATATGGAATTCCTGGTACGGTTGGAGGAGCAGTGGTTTCAAATGCTGGGACTTTTGGGGGTGCAATCGGAGATTTTATTATCTCGGCCACTTTACTGTTTCCTAATGGCAATGCGAAGCGGGTGACTAAAAAATGGTTGAATTTCGGCTACCGGGATTGCAAACTGCGTCATCTTGTCCCAAAACCAATTATTCTTTCTATTAAATTTCAATTTGCAACAAACCGCCGGGAAGAAATTTTGAGAAAAATGCAACACTTCCAAAAAATTAGAGTAATGAAGCAGCCCGTTGATAGGTCGGCTGGCAGTTTCTTCAAAAATCCAAAGGTAGATAGAATATGGGCACAAAAATACTTGGAACTTAAAGGAGAAAGAGATCTTAGCCTTAGGAGCATCATTGAAAAAACAGGCCATATTCCAGCCGGATGGCTCCTTGAGCAAGTCGGGGCAAAAAAGATGCGGGTAAAGGCGGCTCGGGTTTCTAAAAAGCACGCCAATTTTCTTATCAATTATAAAGGAAGGGCAACAGCGTCCCAAATTAGGGAGTTAGCAGAGAAGTTGAAAAAGGCAGTTAATGAGAGATTTGGGATTGTTCTGGAGGAGGAAGTTGAATATTTAGGAGAGTGGTGAGCGAGGGAATGTGTTTCGAAAAGTTCCGAAGATTTATCTACCGACACCTAAACCCAAAAAGCAGTTTAAATTTCCATGGCGTTTGGTCAAATTTATCTTTTTTGTTGGTATAATGCTAATTTTGGGCTATCTTCTTTTTTACTCCCCCTATTTTATTATTAAAAATGTAGAAGTGAAGGGCAGCCAAAATCCAAAAGTAATAGAGTTATTGCAAGTTGCGAAAGGGAAGAATCTTTGGCTTTGGAATAAGAATATTCTCAAAAAAGAACTATCTGGTTTTGCCGAAATCCAATCTATTTCAATTAAAAAACGACCACCCTCTACCTTAAAAGTTGAGATTGTTGAAAAGCCGGAAGGAATTATATGGCGGACGCAAGAGAAAAGATATCTGCTTGATAATACCGGGACGGTTATTAAAGAGATAACTGAAGGTAATTTGCCTGAGATTATAGACCCAAAAAACGCTCCTGTAGATACTGGCAAACAGATTGTTACTCCTGTTTTTGTTAATTTTGTTAAGAATTTGGTTTTTAAATTTACCCCGAAGACAAACTTGACCATAAAGGAGATCAGTGTTTTAGATGAGATGGCCGTTGATATTACCGTTCAGACTGAAAGTATTAAGGCGATATTTGATAC
>Ga0272448_1002664_pt1 | contig 22017 bp, 13 predicted proteins | sample YNPCB0191_FD_202220 | JGI IMG/M metagenome (GOLD analysis project Ga0272448, IMG submission 202220) | Hot spring sediment microbial communities from Yellowstone National Park, WY, United States - YNP-CB-019-1 | ecosystem: Environmental > Aquatic > Thermal springs > Hot (42-90C) > Sediment... | reverse complement strand
AAGGTGGACTGGGTGCTGCTGCCGCCGACCACGCGGTTGGCCGTGCCGGTGCCGGCCGTCTCCAGCCCGGCTAACTCCTGATTGTAGCCGCCCAGGATCAGTTTGCCGTTGCCCTCGGCTATGCCGATATACACGCCGCCGCCTGCGTCGTGCCTGCCGCCCAGGATGACCTTGGTGGTGGTAGGCAGCGCGTTGTTCGTACCAAGCTGAACATTGCCCGTAAACGGATTGCTAGGGTCGTGATAATTGCTGGTAATATAGGTATTGCCGCCGTAGCTGTTCTGGGCGCCCAGGACGATCACGTTTTTACGGGCATTAGAATATCGGCCAGAGCTATCCTGATAATCGCCCAAAAAATAGACATTTTTGCCCGTGCCGTTATCGTTAATGATACTATTGATGGTAAAGATGCGTGTGTTGCCCGGTTCAGCGGAGGCCCAATCCCGCACGGAGAACGAGCCGTTCGCCTGGAGGGTCACCGGCCCGTTCATAGTCACGCTGCCGGCATAGCATTGGATAGAACCTCGAGAATGGACGCCCTGGATCTCGAAGGGTTCTGGGATAGTAACGGAAGTCCCCATGTCCCGGAACCAGAACCACCCACCTTGTTTGATAATCGTTTTGCCGGTCGTATTGCCTAAAACATACTGGTAGGTTTGCCGGGCCTGCAACAGGGCACCGGTACCAACGATCAGATCGCCGGAAAAGTCGGGGGAATTTTGTCGCATTTCGATCGTGCCGCTGTTGAGAGTAAGGTTCCCGCTGCCCGTAACGCCGCCAAAGAAACCGAGACTTCCCGCGCCGATATATTGAACGTTTACGCTGAGATTCACTCTGGGATAGATCCAAAGCGCCGGATCTCCCCCCGCCCAGTGAGAAGAACTCAGCGTGGCGTCCGTCCCGGCCAGCGTTAACGTAAACGTATTCGGATAATCCGTGATGTAAAGCCGGTAACTACCACTGGAGAAGGAAGCCAGCAGTTGGTTAACGGTAAGGTCCTGAGAGACGGTAATCGTCCGATGGGCCGAAAGCGAAAGATTATTAAACTGGGCGATATCCGACGCGCTGTTTGGAAAACCACTCGAAGGGTTCCAATTGTTCGGATTCGTCCAGGAGGGATCCGGCGAAGGCCAAGGTTCACCAACATTCCAAGTATAGGTTTCGGCAAAGGCGGGGGAGGCGACTAATGCGGCAAACAGGGCGGCTAGCAGGAGGGCCAGCAGGCACGGACCGGCCAGAAGGCCTGAGGCTTTCCTTCGGGCCGGGTACTGGGGGCTTTTGGGGCGGCCAGAAGGCGGAGCGATTGGGGTGCCCGGCACGCCGGGGCCCGACAGGCCAATCGGTTCGGCTTCCGACAGGCCCTCCGACCCGCTGCCAGCGGCCAAGCGGCCAAGAGCCCGCAGATACACCCTTCCAAAGGACCGACACCCTCCCAAAGACCAGATCGTTTGGTACATCGTTCTATCTCCCCCCAAGGAGAAAGGAGCAACAAAACCTAGACCTATTTCCAAACCGAAAAGGCTTGCTTCCTGGGACAAAATCAGCAAACGCCCCCATTGGTGGACGGGTTTATCCGCCCGAAACGAAAACGTTTTTCTATTCCGACAAAAGTCTATTGTAATTAGGGGTTGATGGAACGCAAGCAAAATGCGGGAAAACTTTGAGCAGAGAGTACCTCCCCGATCGGGGAGGTACTCAAAGGCCTTTGGCTGGGCCAAGGCCGGGGATTTTACCCCCTAGGAGCGCTTGGTCGCACCGTTCAGACGTATGGGCCGACTTGTACAGACCCCTAGTAGGCTAGTTTTTACCACCGCCTCCAGGAGGGGGTCTGCCATCGAGTTCTCCATGCCCAAAGAGACTCCAGACCTGGGGCCGGCTATTGTCGGCGGCTTCAAGAGCGATTAGGCTAAAGAGTTTGGCCCCTGCAGGATGCCTATCACCGAGTGTTAGGACCACTTCCTGCGGACACGGGGAGCAGCACAGGGAAGCCTGGACTGCTGCTTGCGCAGGCAGTGACACAGCGCCCCCTCACCCGGCCTGGCCTTCGGCGGTGCCGCAGGCACCGCCGGCCTCTCCCGCAGCGGGGGAGAGGGGCCTTATGTGTCATTCCCACGAAAGTGGGAATCCAGTTATATTTTTTCCTGGAGTCCTGCTTACGCAGGAATGACACGCGGGCGCAGGAAGGACACATGGGGCCCCTCACCCGGCCAGCGTGCCGCTCCCTAGCGGTCGCGGCTCTGGCCGGCCTCTCCCGCAGCGGGGAGAGGCAAAGAGGGCAGAGAGGAGGGAAGCACAGGCTGGCAAAAGATGAATATCCCCTTAAGCATGATCTGAACATCCCCCTAAGTATGGCCTGAATATTCCCATGAGCATGGCCGATTCCGAACCGCAATGGTGGAACCCATCCTTGGAGTCCGGCCAATGTGCCAGGGCCGGCTGCCAGGCGGCGGGCGCCGACCAACTGATCCGTATCCGTGGGGCCCGGGTCCACAATCTCCAGAATATCGACCTGGATTTGCCTCGGGAGCGATGGATTGTCATTACCGGTCCGAGCGGCTCGGGCAAAAGCTCCCTGGCCTTCGACACCTTGTATGCCGAGGGCCAGCGGCAGTACATCGAGAGTCTTTCGGTGTATGCCCGGCAATTTTTGAACCAGTTGGAGCGGCCCGATGTAGATCTGATCGAGGGTCTCCCGCCGACCATCTCGATCGACCAACGCCTGGGCATCCAAAATCCTCGCAGCACGGTGGCCACGGTAACGGAGATTTACGACTATCTTCGGCTGTTGTACGCCCGGCTTGGGGAGGCGACGTGTTATCGATGCGGATCGGCCATTCGGCAGCAGACGCCGGAGCAGATTTTGGAGGCTCTGATGGGCTTGGCCGAGGGGACCCGACTGATGCTTTTGGCCCCGATGGTTCGGGGGCGCAAAGGGCGCCATCAGGAGGTTTTTGCCCAGATTCGCAAAGCGGGTTTTGTCCGTGCGCGGGTGGACGGCCAGGTGGTGGAGGTGGAGCCGCCGCCGGAGCTAGCGCGGCAGAAGTTACATACCATTGAGGCGGTGGTGGATCGGGTGGTGATTCGACCTGGAGTGGCGGATCGGCTTAGGGAGTCCATTCGTCAGGCCATCGAACTGGGCGACGGTCTGCTGATTGCCAGTTATGAACAAAAAAGGTCTGTGGGCGGGGATGCCCAGGCCGGCGGGGCAACCGGATGGAATGATCTTTTGTTTAGTACACGATATGCCTGCCCCCATTGCAAAACCAGCTTCGAAGAACTGGAACCTCGTACCTTCAGCTTCAACAGTCCCTACGGTGCCTGCCCGGAGTGCGAAGGCCTGGGCGTAAAAATCGCCTTCGATCAGGAACTGATCGCTCCGGATCGTAAGCTCTCGGCAGCCGACGGCGGCATTGTGGTGTGGCGCGAGTTGCCGCCGCTGAGCCGACGCCGGCATCAGGCGGCTGTGGAAGCGTTTTTACATTCCGTGCGTGCTCGGGCCACGACGCCGCTGAGGCGGCTTTCGCCCAAAGTCTGGCAGCAACTCTTCTGGGGCAACGACAAGGGATTTTTGGGCATCCTTCGGATGCTAGAACAGGACTACGTGACCACCACCAGCGAGGCGGTGCGAGAACGGCTCGAACGGTACCGAAGCCGGGTGGTCTGCCCGTCATGCGGCGGCGCTCGGCTGCGAGCGGAAGCCCGTTCGGTCCGCGTCGCCGGGCTGACCATCCACCAACTGACCGCCATGACCGTCCGGCAAGCCCGGCAGTATTTCGAGCATCTGGCGTTTCCGGCCCATCAGAAGCCGATCGCCGACCCGATCCTGGCAGAATTACGCAGCCGACTGGCCTTCCTGGACGATGTGGGCCTGGATTACCTCACCTTGGACCGGGCTGCCGATACCCTGTCAGGCGGCGAATTGCAACGGGTGCGGCTGGCCATGGGACTCGGCTCCGGATTGGTCGGCGTCTGCTATGTGCTGGATGAACCTTCCATCGGCTTGCATCCGCGGGATAACCATCGGCTGATCGAGGCGCTGCGGGGCATCCAACAGCGGGGGAACACCGTGCTGGTCGTCGAACACGATGAGGCCATCATGCGCCATGCGGATTGGCTGGTGGATCTGGGGCCCGGTGCAGGCAAAGACGGCGGCCGCATCGTGGTCCAAGGCCCCCTGGAAACCATTGTCCAGAATCCGGCCGGCCGAACCACCCAATATCTGGCAGGCCTACTCCGCATTCCGGTCCCCCAGCAGCGTCGGCAACCCAATCCGAAACGTATGATCACCTTGGAAGGTATTTGCACCAACAATTTGAAAAATATTACCGTTCGGTTTCCTCTGGGTCTGTTTATTTGTGTAACTGGGGTGAGCGGATCGGGGAAAAGTTCGCTTTTGGAGCAGACGTTGGCCCCGGCGCTACTGCGGCATTTGGGCGCCGCGGCAAGTAAACCCGGACCATTTGACCGGCTGCGAGGCGTCCAACATATTGAAAAAGTGATCCCTATTGATCAATCGCCCATTGGTCGAAGTCCCCGGAGCAACCCGGCCACCTATACGGGCGTGTTCGACGAGATTCGCAAGGTGTTTGCCCAGACCCGGCTTGCCCGGCAGCGGGGCTACACGCCAAGCCGATTCAGCTTCAACCTGCCCGGCGGCCGGTGCGAACAGTGCCAAGGCCAGGGGCAACAACGGATCGAGATGAACTTTTTGCCGGACCTGTACGTAACCTGCCCGGCCTGCCAAGGCCGCCGCTTCAACCCGGCCACCCTGGAAGTCCTCTACAAAGACAGATCCATCGCCGAGGTGCTGGATATGCGGGTCGAAGAAGCCAAACAGTTTTTCGAAAACTTCCCCGCCATTGTACGAATTTTAAGTTGCTTGGAAGAGGTGGGCCTGGGCTATTTGACCCTGGGACAATCCTCGCTCCAGCTTTCCGGCGGGGAAGCACAGCGGGTGAAACTGGCCGCCGAACTGAGCCGGGTGGAAAGCGGCAGAAATTTGTACATCCTCGATGAACCGACCACCGGCTTGCACTTCGACGATGTCCGCCGGTTGCTGGACGTGCTGAACCGGCTGGTGGATCGGGGCAATACGGTCATCGTCATTGAACACCACCTGGACGTGATCAAATCGGCCGACTGGATCATCGACCTGGGACCCGAAGGCGGCGAAGGCGGAGGGTATCTTTTGGCCGAGGGTCCGCCGGAACAGATCGCCTCTTTAGAACATAACGCCACCGGGCAGTTCCTCCGCAGTGTGTTACATAGGCAGTAGAGGGCCGATGACAGAAAGCGGAAAATAGAGTCTCGCCTGCTAAGGCAAAGGGCGGGAGAAGAGGAGAACTTCTTACGTCGGCTTGCCACGGACGAGTTTTCATCCTCCTCTTGGCCTCCCCCGGGGACCTCATACCCCCCAAAGGTCGAAAAATGGTATAATAAAAAATCAGTAATACTTTAGCCGAATGAAGAGGCGAGGTGTCATTCCTGCGTAACTAGGAATCCAGGGTGCTGTGTGCTTGCTACGGTGTTCCTATTGAGCAAGGGGGAACTCGGGAAATACTTTCTGGATTCCCGCTTTCGCGGGAATGACACTGGATGGAGGTTCTAGCAAAAATCCCTACCGCTTCATTCGGCTAAAATGTTACAAAAATCATTCCAAGAAAGGCGTGGGGATGAAAATTGTAGCCGCTTCGAAAATCCTCAAAGCCAACGACGCCCTGGCTGCGGAAAACCGTCAAAGGCTTACCCAGGCCGGCGTCCTGGCAGTCAATTGGATGGGATCTCCCGGCGCCGGGAAAACGACTCTGTTGGAAGCGCTGGCCCGGTATTGGCAGGGAGGGCGAAAACTGGCGGTCATCGAGGGCGATGTGGCCGGTTCCATCGACGCCCAACGGATGGAGGCCCTGGGGTTGCCGGTCATCCAAATCAATACCGACGGCGCCTGCCATCTGGACGCCAACATGATCGCCCTGGCCCTTCAGGCTCTGCCCTTGGAGACCGGAGAGATTCTGATGATCGAAAATGTGGGCAATTTGGTATGCACGGCCAATTTCGACCTCGGGGAACACTTGAGGATCGTTATTTTGAGCACTCCGGAAGGCGACGATAAACTGGTCAAATACCCGACCATTTTCCGCACCGTGCACGCCCTGGTGATTTCCAAGACCGATCTGCTGCCGAGGGCGCCGTTTCATGCGGAGCGGGTACGGGAGGACCTTCGTCGGCTCAATCCAAGAGCCGCTTTCTTCCTCGTCTCGGCCGCCCAAGGCGAAGGGATCGCCGAATTGGCCCAGTGGCTTCAGTCCCACCAGGTAGGATGAACAGTCAACTGCTGGGATTACAAGGACACGGCCAGGGATTGGGCGAATTGCACCACTTCGGAGGCGGTGGGCAAAGAAGGTTGTGCGCCCAGGCGGGTTACCGATAAGGCTGCCACCATATGGGCATACCGAACGGCATCCAGCAGAGGTCTTCCCTGGGCAATCGCAACCGCCAACCCGGCGTTAAAAGCGTCGCCGGCGGCGGTACAGTCCTTGGCCTCCACAGAAAAACCGGGGACATGGAGCATTTGTTCCGCCCAGGCCACCAAGGCGCCCTGGGCGCCCAAGGTGATAATGACATGGCGGACGCCGGCGCCCAGGAGTTTTTCGGCGGCTTGGCGGGCCGTGGTTTCATCCCGCACGGGAATCCCGCTGAGCCGTTCCGCCTCCGATTCGTTGGGCGTTAGATACGTTACTTCCCGAAGCAGGTCTGAGTCCAAGGGGTTTTCTGGGGCGGGCGCCGGGTCCAAAATCACGGGCACTTCAGCCTGGGCCGCCAAATGGACCGCATGGCGAACCACCTCCAGCGGGATTTCCAATTGCAATAAGACAGCGTCGGCTTCGCGAATGCGGTCGGCTGCCCGATCTACATCCGCTGGGGTCATGGCATGATTGGCGCCGGAGGCGACGGCGATCAGGTTTTCGCCCTCCTGATCCACCAGGATCAAGGCCACTCCGGTCGGATGCTCCGGATCGCGGAGGATCAGCTCGGTATCGATGCCTTCCTCGTCGTAGTTTTCGATGGCCTGGGTGCCGAACAGATCGCTGCCCACACGGGCCAGAAAACTCACATGGGCGCCCAGGCGAGCGGCAGCGACCGCCTGATTGGCCCCCTTGCCGCCCGCTGCCATGTAAAATTGGCCGCCCGCTACGGTCTCGCCCGGCCTGGGAAGCCGGGCCGTCTTGACCACCATGTCCGTATTCGAACTGCCAATCACCACCAAATGCGCCGTCTTCATGCCTTCTCCTACCTAGAGACCTGTACAGTCGTTTCTTTTCCGTTGCAAAAATGGGGTACGACTCAGAGAGAAAAAATCCGAGATAGAGAAAATTTTCGGAGATTCCTGGCTCGAATCCAAGTCCGTGCCCGGCCTCCAGTCCCACCCCCCTTCTCCGCAATCCTCGAAGCAAACCTTGCTCTTCCCAAAAGCCCATGTGCTCATGCGACGACTCGGGCGGCAATAATCAAGGCCAATCCGGCAATATAGCCGATGAACATCAGGGCCAAAAGTCGGCCCGTGCCGGCCGGGGCTTCCCGAAACTCCCGCCATATAAACACGCCCCAAAATGCCGCCACCATAGTGGCCCCTTGGCCTAGGCCGTAAGAAATGGCAAAGGTGGCCTTGTCGCCGGCCAAAATGCTCAGCGTCATCCCCACCTGCCAGATCATCCCGCCCACAATCCCCCACAAGTGGTCCAGGGCCGAACCGCGGAAATACTCGCCCAACGGCACCGGCTCGCCTACAAACGGCTTGAGCATGATCGCCGTATTGATCAGAAAATTAGAAAGCAATATCCCCAGAGAGAAAAACACCACCGCCGTATAGGGAGTGAGTTTGCCCGCCTCAAGCAGCAAGGCGCCGGCCTGGTCAGCCTGCTGCCATGGCGCGATGGCGTCGGCCACAAACCGATAGAAAAATCCCATCAGCACCCCGCACAGGACCGAAAGGATAATCCCCTTCATGCCGGCCTGTTTCTGTTGGGGCAACCGGCGGTAGGCGATGGCATCCAAAATAATGGCCGCCAACACCAGCGCCACCCCCAAAAATAACAGCAAGGCGTTGGCCTGTTCCGCCCCCGGCTTCAAATAATTGACCAACACCCCCAACACCAGCGCTAGTCCGATACCGACCGGAAAAGCCACCGACATGCCGGCAATGGCAATGGCGGCCACCAGCAGGATATTAGCCAGGTTAAAGATCGCTCCGCCCAGCAGGGCCGAGCCGATCCATCGCCCCTCGGCCTGCCGGAGGTCTTCCACAAAGGCCCGGCCCTCCGTGCCCATGCTGCCCAGCGTCAGCGCAAAGACCAACGCCATCAGCATCACCCCCAGCACATAGTCCCAATAGAAAAGCTCAAACCGCCACCGCGCCCCGGCCAACTTCTGGGTATTGGCCCACGACCCCCAACACAGCATCGTAATAAAACACAACACCACCGCCGCCGGATAATTGGGCACGACATACATACCTCGGCTCCCTTGCCTCCGAGAGTTAGGATGAGCAAAGTTCCGTCCGTTCGGGGGGCCAAACCTCCATACAAACTCTTCCTAGGAAAGCCCTCTTTCCTTTGCACCCACTGCCTCAGATCGACCCTAAAAAGATTTCAAAAAGTTATAATACCTCTTTCCCCAAAAACAAGCCACGGGAGCCAACATCACTGGCCCATATATTTGGCGTATAAGGTCTTGGCCGTCGGAATGTCAGAAGTGCCATGCACTAAACATCGGCCATCGGGAAACACGGTCAATTGATACCCTTCCACTTCCAGGCGGACGAAATAAGGGGTATGGTGCACCTGGCCGACCGCTTCCCATCGCTCGGCCAACTGCTCCAACGAGACCTCTGCGCCCGGATGGATCAGTTGCACCGTGTTTCGACCGCAAAGCACGGCGGAATGGGTTCCCTCGCGCGCGCTTAGCCAAGGGAATTCCCCCCGACGACAAGTGGGGCAATTCACCTGGTCGCGGAGTCGGCTGACATCGATCTGCCGAATCCGGCCGTCCCAAAGTTCGACGACGGTTAAAGATCGGCTGATGGCTTCGGGATGGCCGCTGAGGATTTTGATCGCCTCCATCGCTTGCAAGGAAGCAATCACCCCTACCACGGGGCCAAAGATGCCGGCTGTCTCACAGGTCGGAGTGGTCCCAGGCGGCGGACAAGCAGGTAAAAGACACCGCAAACATCCGGTCCGGCCCGGCAGGATGGTCATGGTTTGGCCCTCGGCCCCCAAACAGCCCCCATACACCCAGGCAATCCCTAACCGCACCGCAGCCTCGTTGATCAAAAACCGGGTCTCGAAATTGTCCGTCCCGTCCAGGATGCAATCCACCCCTTCACACAAAGAAAGAATCGTGGTGGGATTCACGTCGCCGACGACCGGTTCTATGTGAACTTGGGAATTGATTCGGCGGAGTTTCTCGGCAGCGGCCACGGCCTTGGGAAGTCCTTGGTCGGCATCCTGCTCATCAAAAAGCAGTTGCCGATGCAGATTGCTCCGATCGACAAAATCCCGATCCACCAAGCGCACACTGCCCACCCCGGCCCGAACCAATAGCTGCCCTAACATATTGCCCAAAGCGCCGCATCCGCAGATCAGCACCCGACTTTCGGCCAAACGGCGCTGCCCCTCAGGCCCAAAAGGCGCATACCGCATCTGCCGGGCATATCGCTGCCAATCATACTGGGGCGGAATTTCCGTCGGCATGGACACAGCCTCCCAGGGAAGACCGCTCTTTCCGAACCTACACCCGACCATTGTCATCCTGCCCCCGGATAGGAGCAGATTTTTTCCTGGGTGGGCACCCTCTCCTGCCCCGCTGAAGATTTTTCCCACGCCCTATTTTATGATGGCTTTTGGCCTGGGGCGGGCTGCCAACCCATCACCGCCGCTTAAGATTTTTTCCACGCCCTCTTCGATGATCTCTTTTTCGGTGAAGAAGGACGGGTTACTTTCCGGACTCGCAGGTTTTCGTTTTTGGCTGGGCTGGTCCGATTTTGCCGGTAGCCTCCAGATAGGCAATCACTTGATCGGCCAATTGTTCCGGAGAGTATTTAGCCCCCTCTAACACCAATTCTGGTGAAAGCGGCGGTTCATACGGATCGTCGATGCCGGTAAACCCTTTCAGTTCCCCGGCCCGCGCCTTTTTATAAAGGCCTTTGGGGTCCCGCTGTTCGCAAATTTCCAGCGGGGTGTTGACATAGACTTCGATGAAATCGCCTGGGGCCAAGCTGGCCCGCACCCGATCCCGATCGGCCCGGTAGGGACTGATAAAAGCAGTAATGGCAATCAGGCCGGCTTCGCAAAACAACTTGGCCACCGCCCCGATCCGTCGGATATTTTCTTCCCGGTCTTCCGGCGAAAACCCCAGGCCGAATCGCTGAGCAAACGCCTCGCTGTGGTTCTGGCGTAAAATGGCTGGGCTGGCATTGAGCCCGTGCCGCACATTATCCCCATCCAATACGAAACTACGCACCCCTCGAGCATGGAACTTGTGGTCGATCAGGTTGGCAATGGTGCTTTTGCCGCAGGCACTCAGCCCCGTCAGCCAAACCACGCACCCTTTGTGACCGTTGAGTTTCTCCCGTTCTTGACGGCTTACGGCATGTTCATGCCAATGCAGTTCTACAGTATCCATCGGCGACCTATCTGTTGTTTGGGGGAACTGTGGGGGAAATGTTCGGGAAATCGTAACATTTTAGCCGAATGAACAAGCCCTTGGAGGGACCTGCTTCGGAAGTCCGATGCCTTGGGAGGGATCTGCCTTGAATCCCCCCTCGTCGGGCACGACCAGCGTGCCCCTCCATTCGGGTGAAATGTTCGGGAAATCTTCAGGAGTTGGGAAAAATAGGCCTTTCCGGAAGTCGGACGCCTCAAAGCGCCCATTTGCCGAACTCTCTGTGGATTGGAGAAAATCCTCCGGGAAGAATAAAATAATATGGAGTTCTTTCTTGTAACTCGCAAGAGGTACGCCCAAGGAGGAATGTCTGATGATGACGGAACCCACGTCGGGAGAAAGCAAAAAAATCGTTGTTGACGAAGACTGGAAAAGCCGGGTCGAAGCGGAAAAAGAGGCGTTCCGGCGAATGCAGGAAGAAGAGAAAGGAGAGGCAAAATCGGAAAGCACACTCCGTTCTCTTCCTCCGGCCTCTTTTTCATTTCTCGTTACTACGTTGGCCAATCAGGCGATGGTCTCGCTGGGTCTAGTTCCGAACCCACTGACCCATCAACTGGAACCCCGCCTGGACGAAGCGCAACATTTTATCGATACGCTTCAAATTCTTTACGAAAAAACCGAAGGCAACCGGACTCCAGAAGAAACCGCTCTTCTGGAGGAGTTTCTTCACCAGTTGCGATTAGGCTATATTACAGTTCAACAGAGGCTGTCCGGCGGGGGCCGCCCCTCCGAGACGAACAACGCCTTCCCCAGGCAGAGGCCTTCCTAGCCTTCCAAGGAATCCCATGGTTGGGTTTTATGCAGCGCCCCCGAAAGGAAAAAAGCATGCCCGGCCCAGCAGATTCACCTTTGGCCCTCCGTAAGCCTTAGACAAAGCGCCTCCAATTTGCTGCCCCCTGGGTGAGAGTGTAGCCGGGGGATTTGAGCAGGGTACCTACTGGACCGGGCATGAGAAAGAGGTTTGTTTTTTTGTTTGAGGTAAGCGGTTGGTGTCTCCTCCTAGGGGGATATACCGAACAAAAAAGGTATTCCGAATTTATTCGGAAAGTCGATCAAATAGACTGCGGAACTTGGGCATGCGGCGGGCCAGGTAATCGAGCCAGGCCGCGGGTTTCCATATCTCCACACATAAGCCGGCGCCTATCAAGAGGACTTCGCCGCCCGGTTCCACGTCCAAAAACTCTCGGAACCCTTCGGGGATCACCAGTCGGCCCCGGTCGCCCAGTTGCACTTGGCGATGTCGGGTGGAGAGCAATCGGGCGAGTCGTTGGACCTGGGAAATCCGTCCCTGCAATTTGCCGGCTTTGATCTTGTGTTGGATCACACTCAGACCAGATTGGAGGGAGTTGGCCCATTGATGGGCATTCCATAGGCTTAGGCATCCGAGGCGTTCTTTGGCCAAAATATAGGCTTCTGATTGTCCCAGCGGGCCGAGTAACTCGGCGGGTAAGGCCAAGCGATACCGCTGGTCGATGGTTCGACGGAATTCGCCTAGGATCAACTCGCCCTGATCGTTCATGGTTAGGAGTTGGGTTGGCCATGGCTACCGAGCCGATCCCTTCCGTTGGCCGACGTGGTAGGCAGTTTTAATTAGGGCTTATTTCCCACAAAAGATTTCTCTAGTTTTTCCTTATGGGCACAAAACCCACGTCTCTAGAGTTTACCCATTCTTTTTCTTTCTGCAACACCCCTAAGGAAAAATTTTGGAAATTTTTTCTTCTCCGAGTTTCTTTGGAGGAGCATCCTGTCTTCTGCCTCTTCGATAATCATTCAGGTGGCATGGAAGTTACCCCTCAAAAGAGTGAATGCCTGACTTCTGGGCTTCGCAAATTGGTCTAGATTCTCCAGCCTGGATTGGGTATGGTGGGGCCAGGTGGAAGGACTCCCCTTGTCTATCGCCTACTCATGCACGACGATCCGGTAGTCATTACAGGCATTGGACTTATCGCCTCGGTAGGAAGCGATCGGGAGACGGTCTGGAAGGCCGTCCGGGAGGGACGAAGCGGCGCTCGTTGGCTGGAGGGGATCGAGGGTATCCCAGACAGGTGGTTGATCGGCGCCTCTGTGGACCTAGAGCCGGAACGCCCTGGGGAATTGAAGGTAATCCGGTTGGCCCGTCATGCTGCCCACGAGGCCCTGGCCGATGCTGCTTTGGATTGGTCCCAGATTGATCGGACCCGGTTCGGTTGTGCCATCAGCGCTCACATGGGGGATACCTCTTTTATTGCCCATCTGTTTTCTTCGGCGCTGCGTGAAGATACCCCCTCGATTCAGATTCCCTATGTCCAGGTATCGGAAGAAAACCTCCCTTTTCAGAATGAGCATCCCCTTCGGCGTCAAGAGGCAGGGTGGTGGAATCAGTGGTTGCCGAATACGGCCTGTTGGACTCTAGGGCAGGAGTTTGGGTTGTATGGTCCTCGGCTTTGCCATTCTACGGCCTGTGCCAGCGGGCTGGTGGAAGTATTGGCCGCCTATTGGGCCATTCGAGATGGTCAGTGCGATTTAGCCCTGGTGGGCAGTGCGGATGCGATCCATCCGCTTTTTGCAGCCGGTTTTCATAAGATGCGGGTTTTAGCTTATCATGAGGACCCGGGGCAGGCGTGTCGGCCGTTCGATGCAGCCAGGAACGGGTTTATTATGGGCGAGGGGTCGGGGATGTTTGTGCTGGAACGGCTCAGCCATGCCCGCCGCCGGGGAGCTCGAATTTACGCCCAAATTTTGGGCGGTAAAATCATCGCCGACGCCTTCCATGTAACGGGCCTGGACGCCGATAGTGAAAGTCTTGCCTATCTGATTCAAGCCACCTTACGCTCTACCGGACTTCAGCCTTCGGACATCAGTTACATCAACGCCCACGGCACCGGCACCCAACAAAACGATGCGATGGAAACCCGAGGTATCCGACGGGCGTTGGGGTCGGCAGCCAGCCGGGTCTGTGTCAGTTCTACCAAGGCGGTCCTGGGGCATTTAGTGAATGCAGCGGGCAGCGTGGAATTGGCCATTACGGTTTTGGCCCTCCGGGATGGTTTTGTCCCCCCCACCATCAACCTGACCCACCCAGACCCCCAATGCGATCTGGATTGTACCCCCTTGGTGGGCCGACGGTTCGGGGGAGAATACGCTTTGAAATTCTCCGTAGGCTTCGGCGGTCATCAGGCAGCCGTGGCGCTGCGTCGCTGGCCAGAAGTCCAAAGCCAACTGGACGGCCTTGCCCGCGCCGCCTAAAGCCGATTCTGGGATATAGCCCCTGGGCATTTCTTTTCCTCAAAGAGGAAGTGTTTCGGAAATTTTGGATTCAGGGGGTTGACATGCCCCAAAGAGCGGTCTAGACTGATAGCCGTAGAGTTTGCGTTGGTGGTCGGCCGCTTGGGCTGCAAGGGCCGACGAACAGGGAACCCGGTGCAAATCCGGGACGGTCCCCGCCGCTGTAACCGAGCGTAATCCCGCGTCTTGTTCTTATTGCCATTGTCGCCTGGTGCGATGAGAAGGCTGAGACGTAGGCGGCTCGGAAGTCAGAAGACCTACCAGCGCAGGACGGTTTCCACTCTGCGGGGGACAGAGGTTTACCAGATGCACGAAAAGGAGTGATTCTATTTAGGCGGGCGTTCGAGAAGCCCGTCTATCTTGCTTTCGCGGGGCGTTTTTTGGTTGTTTCTCTGGTCTGCGCGTGTCGCATGGGATCGGAGGGCCTGGGGAGGTTGGCGTTCTCTCGCGATGGGTGAACATTTATTCATTCTAACCCGAATCCCCACCCATCGGATAAAACAAGGAGGAAAATACATATGGATTCCGGTTTCCAGCAAATTGTCAAAAGAAACGGAGAAAAGGTTTCTTTCAATCCCCGAAAAATTACCGACGCCATCGCCAAGGCCGGCCGTGCCACCGGAGAGTTCCAGGAAGATACTGCTCGAGTCCTGACCATCAAAGTATTGCATCTGGCGCACCAATTGTTGGATGATCCTCCCGCGGTGGAGCAAATTCAGGACATTGTTGAAGAAGTTCTCCTTGCTTCTCCGTATAAAAGAACCGCGAAAGCCTATATCCTTTATCGCGAGCAGCACAAGGGAATCCGTCGGATCGCCGCCAAGTTCCAGGTGGACCTGGTGGACCGGTATCTTGGGAAATCCGACTGGCAGGTGCGAGAAAACAGCAATATGGCGTTTTCTCTTCAAGGGTTGAATAACTACATCTCTGCCGAGGTCTGCAAGCTTTATTGGCTGCACAAAATATATCCAGAACAGATCCGACAGGCTCATGAAGAAGGCGATTTCCATATTCACGATTTGGGTATTCTCGGAGCGTACTGTGTTGGCTGGGACTTATACGATCTGTTATTAGAGGGGTTTCACGGGGCTCCTGGCAAAGTGGAGTCCAAGCCGGCAAAACATCTGCGGACCGCATTAGGCCAAGTCGCTAACTTCTTTTACACCCTCCAGGGCGAGGCGGCCGGAGCCCAGGCCTTTTCTAATTTCGACACACTGCTTGCGCCTTTTATCCGTTTCGACGGTCTGGATTATAACGAGGTGAAACAGGCCCTTCAGGAGTTCATCTTTAATGTGAATGTTCCCACCCGCGTCGGTTTTCAGACGCCGTTTACCAACATCACCTTGGACCTTACACCTCCGGTTTACTATGCGGACCAGCCGGTAGTGATAGGCGGCCAACCCCAAAACGCAGTCTATCGAGACTTCCAGCCGGAAATGGATATGTTCAATCGGGCTTTTCTGGAAGTCATGGAGGAAGGAGACGCCAAGGGCAGAGTATTTACTTTTCCCATTCCCACCTGCAACATCACCAAGAATTTTGACTGGGACAATCCGAATCGAATCCTGCTCTGGCAAGTAACGGCGAAATATGGTCTGCCTTACTTCGCCAATTTTGTCAATTCCGAGATGAATCCCCAAGACGCTCGAAGCATGTGTTGTCGGCTGCGAATTGACAATCGGCAGTTGCTTTGTCGAGGAGGGGGCCTGTTCGGCGCCTCGCCGCTGACTGGTTCCATCGGCGTTGTAACCCTGAATATGCCGAGGTTAGGGTTGTTGTCGAAAGATGAACAGGAATTCTTCCACAGGCTCGACGATCTGATGGAGTTGGCCAAGCAAAGTTTGGAAATCAAAAGAAAGGTGTTGGAATCGTTTATCGAAGCGGATCTCTATCCTTACATGAAATTTTATTTACGTAAAGTAAAAGCCCGGTTCGGAAAATATTGGCAGAACCACTTTTCTACGATAGGCGTGCTGGGGATGAATGAGGCGTGTTTGAATCTGTTGGGCGAAGACATCGGGAGCCAACAGGGACGCCGTTTTACCTTGAAAGTGATGGATGTGATGCGCCAGAAGCTCTTGGAGTTTCAGGAAACGACAGGGCATCTCTATAACTTGGAAGCGACTCCCGCGGAAGGCAGCTCCTATCGGCTGGCCATGATCGACAAGGCGAAATATCCCGAGATGATTACTAGTTACGGCAAGCTCCGGGAGAGAGAATTCCCGTTTTATACCAATTCGACGCATTTGCCGGTCAATTATACAGACGATCCCTTCGAGGCGCTCGACCTGCAGGACGAAATCCAGACGAAATACACCGGAGGCACAGTTATCCATTTCTATCTCGGCGAGGAAGTCGATGCGCAGGGCGTCCAACGCCTCGTTCGGACGATCTGCCATCGTTACCGATTGCCCTACTTTTCCATTACGCCCACGTTCAGCGTCTGTCCGGATTGCGGCTATTTATCCGGACAAGTAGAGCAATGCCCTCGGTGCGGAAACGAATGTGAAATTTACTCGAGGATTGTCGGTTACTTGAGACCGATCCGTCAATGGAACGACGGCAAAAAAACAGAATTTCTATGGAGAAAGCCTTACAAAGTTTATCCCCATTGAGCGTATCTATCCCAAGTCGCGATAGAGATTCATGTTCCACTTTTTCTAGGAGAACAGTCTATGCAAACGTACGCATATGGTTTCCCAAGGTTAGGAAGAGCCAAGGAGTACAAAAAAGGAATCGAAGATTTCTGGAAAGAAGGCACGGATGAGAACGCCGTCGTTCATGTCCTTTCTCAACTCCACGCCGCCATTCAGAAGACCTATCAGGAGCACGTCGATATTTTCCCTGATGGCGAAATGACTTTTTACGATTCTATGTTAGATACGGCAATTTTGGGCGGCCTTTATTCTCCTAGCAATCTTAAAGAGTATTATGACCTCTGCCGAGGCGACAACGCCCTGGAAATGACCAAATGGTTTAATACAAATTATCATTATTTAGTTCCCGATTTTAGCACCATAAGCGAGCCTTGTTTCCACCTCCATAGAGAGAATATTGCTCTGCGATTCCAGAGAGGCCGTTTCCCAAAGTTGATCGGCCCTTTCACGTTCTTAAAACTTTCCAAAGGGATCCGGCGGGAAGATTTCGGCCGATTTTTCTTGGCTTTGATAGCGGTTTACCAAGACCTCCTTCTTCATTACGAGAAGGTGCAGATTGAGGAGCCGGCATTTGTTTTGGATTTGGAAAGGGAAGAGATTGAACTGATAAAAACAGGTTATCAGTTGCTGAAGGATTGCGGAGATAAAATTATCCTGATGACTTATTATGATGCGGTCGATTTCATGGAGGAGTTGTTGAGCCTCCCGGTATCGGCGATTGGGTTGGATTTTGTCCGAGGCGTATCGAGCTATGAATACATCGTCAAGCACGGTTTCCCGAAAGAGAAAACGCTGATTGCCGGCATGGTCGATGGACGCAACATTTGGAAGACGGACATTGCAGCGGCGGTGGCCAAGCTTCGGACGCTCTCTCAAAAAATCCCCAACCTGATGGTCTCGAACGCCGCTCCGTTATATCACCTTCCTCTTACCGTTTCTGGGGAAGAAAAACTGGATGAACCCCTCAAAAAGTGTATCGCATTCGCCGAAGAAAAGTTGGCGGAACTCAGGATAATCGCCGAATGTTTCGAAGGCGTCCGAGCGATTCCGGAAAAAGCCGTTTTAGGCCAGTACGGCCGAGACCCCAAAGTGCAGAATAAAATCCAATCGCTCCGGCCGGAAGATTTCGTAAAGACCGTTCCTCCGGAGGAACGACGAAAAAGGCACCAGGCACTATGGAAGCCGCCCATGTTTCCTACCACGACGATCGGAAGTTTTCCTCAGTCGGCGGAGGTCCGGAAGAAAAGGGCTAACTATAGAAACGGCCGGTTGTCCCCCGCCGACTATCAGGCGTATCTCCGAAGAGAGATCGACAAACTCATTCAGTTTCAAGAGGAGTTAGGTCTGGATGTGCTGGTGCATGGGGAGTTTGAAAGAACCGATATGGTAGAGTTTTTCGCAGAGAAACTTTCCGGATTTGCCGTAACTCAAAACGGGTGGGTGATTTCCTATGGAACAAGAGTATATCGACCGCCGATCATCTTCGGGGATGTGAGTCGGCAGACGCCCATGACGTTGGAGGAAATCGCCTATGCCCAAACGAAAACCGCAAAACCTGTCAAAGGGATGTTGACCGGCCCCGTCACCATGATCGCCTGGAGTTATTGTCGGGAAGACATTCCTCTGGCCGAAGTCGCCTACCAAATTGCTTTGGCGCTCCAAGAGGAAATTCGGGACTACGAAAAAGCAGGAATCCCCATCGTTCAAGTGGATGAACCGGCGTTTCGCGAAAAGGCGCCGCTCAAAAGACGCGATTGGGATGCGTATTTCGATTGGGCGGTCCGTGCCTTCAATCTGGCCACCAATACCCGTCCAGAAACGCAAATCCATACGCACATGTGTTATTCCGAATTCGGCGAAATCGTGGAATACATCGAACGGATGGATTTCGATGTCATCTCGATCGAAACTTCCCGAAGCAAAGGAGACATTATCGATGCCTTTGAGGGACGGCGTTTTGATCGTCAAATCGGCCTGGGCGTTTGGGATATCCATTCTCCGGCGGTTCCTCCGGTAGAGAAAATGGTGGACATTGTTCATCGGGCCTTGCGCAACTTCCCGGCAAACAATTTTTGGATCAATCCCGACTGCGGCCTGAAAACCCGGGATTGGTCCGAGACAAAAGCCTCGCTACGGAATCTCATCGAAACTGCCAAAATCCTCCGAAAGCAATACGCTAGGCAATCGCGATGAAAAAAACGTCGCTTCAGCCGAACGGAGGATGGATGGTTTCCGTCCCATCCGGCCTTCTGCTGCCTGGCGTCTTGGCTGACGGAGGTCTTCCCCCCAAGAGAGGACTTGTTTCCGGAGTTTTCCCGAAGATGAGAATCGGCGGATTGGTTCCGTGTTCTCTTGTGGATTTTCCGGGTAAAATAGCGGCGGTGATTTTTACGCAAGGATGCAATTTTCGATGTTTATATTGTCATAATCCTCATCTGGTTTATCCAGAACTTTTTACCAGGTCAGTCCCTTGGGAATATATAAAGGAGTTCCTGGAAAAAAGGCGAGGACTATTGGAAGGAGTGGTCTTCTGCGGCGGCGAGCCAACCATCCAGGACGATTTGCTCGATCGTGTCAGGGAAGTCCGTTCCTTAGGATATGCCGTCAAACTGGATACCAACGGCAGCCGATCGCAGACGGTGTCCGACGTCTTGCCCTACCTCGATTACTTAGCGATGGATATTAAGGCGCCTTGGGGGCCGCGCTATTCCTATGTCTGCGGCGTCCGTGTCGATGAAAGGGAAATCCAACGCAGTATCGACTTGATTCGCAGATCGGGCATTCCCTATGAATTTCGCACCACCGTCCATCCCGAATACCTGCCGAGGGAGGAAATAGAGAAAATACGCACCCTATTGATGCCCGAGGAAAAATATATCATTCAAAACGTTCGCCCTTTTAAATTGACTGTATCTACCCGGCCAAGCCCCCACAACTTGTAGGGGGTAAGAATCGCCTCCAACCCAACAGATTGTGGTAATTACTTCCAGTAGATACAGTCAAGTTAAATTGCCAAACCGCTCCTCACCCAAACATGCCCCCTCTGGAAACCAAATGGCCGAACAGGCCGAAGGAACTTATGTCGAAAAATGTAACATTTTAGCCGAATGAAGCAAATCGCCTCTCCCCTGGCCGTCGAGAGGCCGGCCTGGCCTTCGGCCAGGTCGGGTGAGGGGGAGAAAAAAGGCGTCTGTCCACTTTCGTGTCCCCCTCCGTGTCCCCCTCACCCTACACTCTCCCGCTGGGGGAGAGGGATTCATTAGGCACGACCAGCGTGCCCCTCCATTCGGCTAAAATGTTACCGAAAAATAGGGATTCCGTCCTGCGGCAAGTGCCTTTTGCGATCCACGGGGCCAGCAACGATGCAGAAGGCGAAAGTCTATGGCGGCGGGAGATCCTTTTCTTTTGCGAGCGGGAATGCCCGCCGCAGTGGAACATCTTCGATCGCGGGAAATGCATTCCCCAAAGGCAACGAATCTCCACAGAGCCGATCTGAAAAGGCATTCCGTCCGGGCAACAAGCTGAATGAAGATGTCCCCTTGGAGGGACTTGCTTGTCAGGTCCACGGGCGTGATCAACGTGCCCCTCCATTTTGGGAGCTATCTCCCTTGGATCGCCGCTTTGGCGGGCCTGCCAAGCGAGCCCCTCCGTTCGGCTAAAATATTATCCGTCCGATGATAAGGTTTTACCGTGCACTTTCCGGCTTAGGAGTGGGCGGACGGAAAGGGCATGAGCCCGGATTGGCTAAGGCTCCGTTGACAATGGGTGGGGTGGGCATTTAGACTAGAAAAGTTAGTTCTGAGTCTATCTAATTTACCTATTTTTTCGAGTTGTGCTGTGAGTTGGAAACCTTGGGGCGGTGTATTTACCGAAGCCACAGACCCCCGGGTGGAGGGGTTCACCGAAAGTGTGCGCTTCGACCGCCGACTTTTTGCGCAGGACATCCGCGGTTCGATCGCCCATGCGCAGATGTTGGCGAAGGTCGGCCTACTGACGCCGGAGGAATGCCAACAAATGGAGCAGGCTCTGCTCGAAATCGAGGCAGAAATCCGCTCCGGCCGGTTTGTCTTCCGAACCGAGCTGGAGGACATCCATATGCATATTGAGCGGGCGCTGATTGATCGGCTGGGCGACGTGGGCCGAAAGCTCCATACCGCCCGAAGCCGAAACGATCAGGTCGTCACGACCATGCGGCTTTGGGTTCGGGAGGCGATTGACCGGATCGACAGTCTGCTTCGGCAGGTGCAGGAGGCCTTTGTGGGCCGATGTGAGCGGGATGGGGAGGTGATTCTTCCCGGTTATACCCATCTGCGTCGTGCCCAGCCGGTCTTGGCCGCCCATTATTGGCTCTGTTACTGCGAGAAATTTCAGCGGGATCGCGATCGGCTGGCCGACTGCCGTCGTCGGGTGAATGTGTTGCCGTTGGGCGCGGCGGCTTTGGCCGGTACCAGTCTGCCGATCGACCGGCACGAAGCGGCCCGCCGCTTGGGGTTTGTCGATCCGACAACCGGCCAGGAGCAGCTCTCGGCCAATAGCCTCGATGCCGTCAGCGATCGGGATTTTCTGCTGGAGTTTGTCTTCGACCTGGCCGTGATTGCCGAACATCTCAGCACCTGGGCGGAAGAATGGATTCTTTGGTCCAGCGAGGAGTTTAGTTTTTTGAAATTGCCGCAGGCTTTCTGTACCGGCTCGTCCATCATGCCGCAAAAGGTCAACCCCGATGTCTTGGAACTGATCCGGGGGAAAACAGCCCGGGTGATCGGCCAGTTGCAGACCCTTTTGGTTTTGGTCAAAGGGTTGCCGTTGGCGTATAATCGGGACTTGCAGGAGGACAAGCCGCCGGTCTTTGACGCCTTGGATACCGTCGAGGCGTGTTTGGAGATGGCTATTCCTCTGATTACCCAGACGGAATTGAACGCCCAGATCATTGCAGAACGGTTGGACCGGGGATACTTGGACGCCGCGAGTCTGATGGAATATCTGATCCGGCGGGGTTTGCCGCAACGCACCGCCCATGAGCGGGTAGGGCGATTGGTGCGTCGGGCCATGGAATTGGGCTTGCCGTTGGCTAGTCTCCGGTTGGAGCAGATGCAAGAAGTTTGTCCGGAAGTCGATCAGGGGGTCTTCCAGGTGCTAGGGGCGGCCAAAGCGATAGAGGCGATGCGAAGTTACGGCTCGACCGCGCCGGCCGAGGTCCGCCGGCAGATCGAGAGTTGGAAAGATCGGCTCAAGGCAGAAAAGGAATCGCCTTGCCGGAAATAGATAAAAATAGAGAAATTAGCCGAATGGAGGGATCGGCTGTGTCACTGCCTGCGTAAGCCGCAGTCCAGGCTTGTTCCCACGTGAGCGGAAATCCAGGCAATAGGAACTTCTTCTACTG
>Ga0272448_1002663_pt1 | contig 22021 bp, 20 predicted proteins | sample YNPCB0191_FD_202220 | JGI IMG/M metagenome (GOLD analysis project Ga0272448, IMG submission 202220) | Hot spring sediment microbial communities from Yellowstone National Park, WY, United States - YNP-CB-019-1 | ecosystem: Environmental > Aquatic > Thermal springs > Hot (42-90C) > Sediment... | reverse complement strand
TGCGCGCGCCGTGGAGTCGCGTATCGGCTCGAACTGGATCCGGCCGGTGGACGTCGGCGCGCGCATCGAGATCGTCTACAGTTTCAGCGTCGCCGCCGACGGCAGCATCTACAACATAAGGAAGGTGAAGTCGTGCGGCAACGAGGCGCTGGACCTGACGGCGGAGCGCGCCATCCGGGCCTCGAACCCGCTGGCCCAGCCGCCGCCGGAAATGAGGGTGCGGCCGCTGGAGTTCGTGGCCCAGTTCGTATACCCGCCCGGCCCGTAGGAGCCTACGCCATTGCCCGATCGGAAAACACGAAGCATGAAACTGTCGCCGCTTTACGCCGGAGATCGGAGCTGTCGGCTTTCAGCCGTCGGCTGCCAGACTTCGACCCCCGGCTGTCAGCCTGTGGGCGGCGGCGAGTTTGGCAGCCTTGTGCTCGAAACCTGCACTTCGCGAGGAGCCCGATGATCGCCAGGACTGTGCTCGCCGTGCCGCTTGCTTTTTTCTGCCTGGCCGCGTGGAAGCCCGCCCAGGACAGGCCCCAGATCGCGATCCGACCCCCGGCGCGCGAGGAGATCATCCTCGCGGTCGCCGACGCCCAGCCGCGAATTGCAGGGCAGGCCGCCGAGCTGGCCGATGCGCTGCGCACCTTCAACCAGGCGCTGTGGGACGATCTGAAGTTCTCGGGATATTTCACGATGGCGGGCAAGAGCTTCTATCCGCCGCAGCCGATCGTACGCCCGGAGGATGTCGCGTACGATGCCTGGGACGCCCTGCCCTTCCGCGTATCGTTCCTGGTCGCGGGCACGCTCGAGCTCGGCGGCGGGATGCTGCGCGCCGAGCTGCGGGTTTTCGACATGAAGCAGCGCACCATGGGATTCGGCCAGCGGATTTCGGGCGAGCCGGATCAGGCGCGCTCCATGGCGCACCGCTGGGCCGACGAGATCGTCTACCGCCTCACGGCCGGGGCCTCGCGCGGCATCGCCTCCACCAAGATCGCCTACACTTCGCGCCGCGGCGCCACCAAGGAAATCTATGTCATGGACTATGACGGGTACGATGCCCGGCCGTTCACGCGCAGCGGCGCCATCAACCTCTTCCCGACCTGGGCTCCGGACAATTCCAAGCTGGCGTTCATGAGCGACCGCACGGCCAAGGGCAAGTGGGAGATCAACATTTACTCCTACATCGACGGCTCGCGACTTCCCTTCCCTTTGTTCAACACCTTCGCCACCACGCCCGCGATCGCGCCCGACGGCGAGCACATCGTCTTCGCCCTGCGCACGCCGCGCGGCGACACGGATCTGTTCGTATCCCGGCTCGACGGCTCCGACCGCCGCAACATCACCAACCATCCGGCCATCGACCAGTCGCCCACGTGGTCGCCTTCGGGCAAGCAGCTGGCCTTCGCTTCGGACCGCGAGGGCGCGAAAAACCAGATCTACATCTGCGACGCCGACGGAGCCAATGTCCGCAGGATTCTCACCGAGGGAGGCGACGCCGATGCGCCTTCCTGGTCGCCGGACGGGCGCTATATCGCCTTTCACTGGCGCCCGCATTACGGCGACAACTACGACATCTACCTGGCCGAGGCGAGCACCGGCCGGCTTTTCCAGGTGACCGCCAACGCCGGCAGCAACGAAAGCCCCACCTGGGCACCCGACAGCCGCCATATCGCTTTCCAGTCGGATCGCACGGGAAGCTTTCAGATCTATATCTCGCTGTACGACGGTTCCGAAGTGCGCATGGTGACCGCCGAAGGCGTGAACACCGGCCCGGCCTGGAGCGGGTATTTCCGACGCGAATGACCCCCGCCGGTGTGTGAATCGCAGGGAATGATCCGCTTGCAGTTCAGGAGGCGGCGGGCATGTGCTATATTGGGCTGGAGCGATCCGGCGCCGGAACCGTGACGGCAGCGACAGCGCTGGCAACATCTCGGACCGTACATTCGATGCTGAAGGAGGCCCCTTCATGAAGGAATATCGCAGCAAGTCCGCCCTGTTCACCGCATTGCTCGCGCTCACCATCGGCCTGGCGGCCGGGTGCGCCAAGAAGGCCGCGGCGCCGCCGCCGGCGGCACCGCAGGCGCCCGAAACGGCTGCGCCCGCCCCGCCGCCCGCGCCGGCCCCGACGGTCACGCTGTCGGCCTCGCCGAGCGCCATCGAGCAGGGCCAATCGTCGACCCTCACCTGGAAATCGACCAACGCCACCGAGGTGACGATCGACGGCGGCGTCGGCACGGTGCCGCCGTCGGGCAGCCGGAGCGTGCAACCGGCTTCGTCGACCACGTACAAGGCCCGGGCCGTCGGCCCCGGCGGCACGGCCGAGGCCGAGGTCCGCGTCACGGTCCTGCCCGCCGCCGCGGCCACGCCGCCGCCCGCACGCCCGTTGAGCGATGCCGTGTTCTTCATCGAACGGATCAAGGATATCTTCTTCGATTACGATCGCTACGATATCCGGCCCGATGCGCGCGAGACGCTGCTGGCCAATGCGCGCGCCTTCGCCGAGCGCCCGCAGCTGCGTTTCACCATCGAGGGGCACTGCGACGAGCGCGGCTCGGAACGCTATAACCTCGCACTCGGCGACCGCCGCGCCAATGCCGCCAAGGCTTTCCTCGTGGAACAGGGAATCGCGGCCGATCGCATCGAAACCGTGACCTTCGGCAAGAGCCAACCCTTCTGCACCGAAAGCAACGAGGCGTGCTGGCAACAGAACCGCCGCGCGCACTTCGTCCTGCGCTGACGGCAGGCTGCGGGCCGATCGGCCCGGCAAAGCGGTGCGCGGCCGGCAACGATCGAGGAGGAAGAAACTCATGAAAAGGAATATCGGTTTTCTTCCGCTGGCGCTGTTCCTGGCGGCAGCGCCCGCCTCCCGGGCCGGGGTCAAAGAGGAACTGGTCCGGCTCCAGAACGACGTTCTCGCCCTGCAGAAGCAGATCCGCCTGATGGAGCAGAGCTTCAACGAGCAGACCCAGGGCCTCAAGAGCCTGGTCGTCCAACTCAACGACCAGGTGGCCAAATCCTTCCTGATGGTGGAACGGCTGTCGGCGGAACTGCAGGCACGTACTTCGGGCGAGAAGAGCGGCACGGACACGGTGCTCGAAGAGATCCGCGCCCTGTCGCGCAAGATGGACGAGAACGCCACGCGCATCTCGGCTCTGGCGCAGCAGATCGCCGACATGAAAGTGCAGTCGGCACCGATCGCGCCCCGCATCTACCAGAGCGCCGCCGCCAGCCCGGAGACGCTGGCGATGTCGGCCGATGCCATATTCCACCAGGCATTCGCCGATCTCATTCAGGGAAACTTCGACCTGGCGCTCGAAGGGTTCCGCGCTTTCCTCAAGAACTTCCCGTCGAGCGAAAAGGCGGACGACGCGCAGTACAACATCGGGGAAGCCTACTACAGCATGCGCAATTACCCGGAAGCGATCGCCGCCTTTACCGCCGTCATCCAGAACTACCCAGCGGGCGACAAGCTCGCCAGCGCGTACTTCAAGCGGGCCAAGGCCGAGCTTCTGACCGGCGAGAGGGAAAGCGCAATCGCGGACTTCCGCACCGTCGTCCAGAAGTTCCCTTCGGCGCCGGAAGCCGGTCTGGCCGGCGCCGAACTGACCCAGCTCGGCGTCGATCCCAAGCAGGCCAAGCCTCCGGCAGCACGCCGCAAGCCGCCCGCATAACCGAACCGCGCGAAAGGAAACCGCCATGAGCTCGTTGAACAAAGTCATGCTGATCGGGCGCCTGGGAAAAGATCCCGAAGTGCGCCACACCCAGGAAGGCATGCCGGTGGCCACGTTCAGCCTCGCGACCAGCGAATTCTGGACCGACAAGAGCGGCAACCGGCAGGAACGCACCGAGTGGCACAATATCGTGGCCTGGAACAAGCTCGCCGATCTCTGCCGCCGCTATCTCACCAAGGGCCGGCAGGTCTATGTCGAGGGCAGGATCCGGACCAGGGAGTGGGACGACCGGGAGGGCAACAAGAGGCGGACTACGGAAATCATCGCCAGCCAGATACTGTTCATCGGCGCGCGCCCGGAGCAGGTCGAGGCGGTCGCGCCGGCTGCGCCGCCCGAAGAGCCCGTCGCCGGCCCCGTGATCACCGACGAGGACATTCCCTTTTAGGGGACGCTCACCTATTTTGCCGGGGGCGCTGCCGGGCTGTGGGATGCGATCCCGGCGGAAAACGGTGAGCGTCCCCATTTTCGGCGATAGAGGAAGTGGCGCAGGGCGCTTTCGTATTCCCCGGCGGTGCTGAATTCGGCCCAATCGACGCCGAGGGAGTCGAGCAGGCGGGCGACCTGTTCCCGGCGGCGCCGGCCGCTTTCCGCGTATTCCCTGCGCAGCGCTGCGCGATCGGTGTCGACGAAGCGGCTGCGCCCGGTCTCCGGATCCACGAGGCGCAGGCGCCCCACCGCCGGCAGCTCCCATTCGCGCGGATCGGACACCAGCAGCGCGATGACCTCGTGCTTGCGGCACGCGGCGGAAAAGCCGCCGCCTGGCTGCAAGGGCGCCTGGAAGTCGGTCAGCAGCACGACCAGGCTGCGCGGCACGCCGGGCGAGTTCAGGAAGCTCCAGGCCGGGTCCATGCTCGCCATCGACCCGCGCGGGCTCAGCGAGGCCATTTCGCGGATGAGGCGCGCGGTGTGATTCCAGCCCTTGGCCGCCGGAATGTACGGCTCCACCCGCTCGCCGAGAACGGCCAGGCTGACACGATCCTTGGCCAGAAAGCCGGAGACCGCAAGCAGGGACGCGAGCTCGAGCAGCAGGTCGAACTTGGTGCGCCGCGTGCTGCCGAATGCCATGGAGCCGGAGCAGTCCGGCATCAGCAGCACGCTGCGCTCGCGCTCCTCGACCATCCGCTTGACGTAGAATTGCTGGCTGCGCGCCGAGACGTTCCAGTCGATGAGCCGGATGTCGTCGCCGTCGCTGTATTCGCGCACCTCGGCGAACTCCATTCCCTGGCCGCGAAACGCACTGCGGTACAGGCCCGCATAGTGCGAGCGCGCCAGATAGCGGGTCTTGACTTCCAGGCGCCGGGCGCGCGCCAGCAGGCTCTCCAGTTCCATGGCGCGGCTCATCAGGGTGCGGGGATGGTCTGCAGGATGCGCCCCACGATGTCTTCGGCGCGGATCCCCTCGGCCTCGGCTTCATAGGTGAGCAGCACCCGATGGCGCAACACATCGGGCGCCACCTTCTTGACGTCGTCCGGGATGACGAAGCCCCGGCCGCGCAAAAAGGCGTGGGCGCGCGCCGCGCACAGGATGCCGATGCTCGCCCGCGGCGAGGCCCCGTAGCGGATCAGCTTCGCCAGGTCCAGGCGATACTCGGCGGGATTGCGCGTGGCGAAGACGATGTCCAGGATGTATGTCTTGATGCGCTCGTCGACGTAAACCTGGGAGGCGATCTGGCGCATGCGCAGGGCCCGTTCCGGAACCAGCACTTTGTTGAGGCGGACGGCTTCCCCGCCGGGCATGAGCCGGCCCTCGCCGTCGGAAAGGGCGCTGCGGTTCATGATCTCGCGCTCCTCCTTGCGATTGGGATAGGAAAGGACCACCTTCATGAGGAAGCGGTCCATCTGGGCTTCGGGCAGCGGATAGGTGCCCTCCTGCTCGATCGGGTTCTGGGTGGCCAGCACCATGAAGGGCTCGCTCAGGCGGAAGGTCTGGTTGCCCAGCGTCACCTGCTTTTCCTGCATGCATTCCAACAGGGCGCTCTGCACCTTGGCCGGCGCCCGGTTGACTTCGTCGGCGAGCAGCAGGTTGCAGAAAATCGGGCCCTGGCGCGCCACGAACTCGCCCTTCTTCTGGTCGTAGACCATGGTGCCGATCAGGTCGGCCGGCAGCAGATCGGGCGTGAACTGGATGCGCCGGAAGCCCACGTCGATGACCTCGGCAAGGCTCTTGACCGCCAGGGTCTTCGCCAGCCCGGGCACTCCCTCGAGCAGCAGGTGGCCGCCCGACAGCAGGCCGATGAGCAGGGATTCCAGCAGGTGCGTCTGCCCGACGATCCTCTTCTGGATCTCCTGCTGCACCCGTTCCAAATAGAAAGTTTCTTCCTTCACCAGCTGCGTCAGGCGGTCCGAGGGCTTGTCCATGGTCAGAAGCGGTAGTTGGCCTGTTTGATAACCTGCCGGAAATCCTTGCCGCGGATCTCGACGACCTTGCACATTTCCCAGAGGCGCGAGCGCAGGCGCGCGCCGATGCGGTCGGTCAGCGTTTCCTCCCCGGGCCTCTCGGCCGTGTCGGGGTAATTGGACGTGAAGATGGTCAGGCGTTTATCGTTGTAGCGGCAGTTGATGATGTGGGCGATGGTATCGCGCACCCACTCGGTCGGCTTGTTCGCCCCGAGCTCGTCGAGCACGAGCAGGTTGGCGGTCAGCACCGGGCGCAGCACGTCGTATTCCGTCGACTGGGAAACGGCGTTCCAGCTCGACTGGATATCGCGCAGCAGGTCGCGAAAGTCGTAGAAGATGCCGCTGTCGCCCTTTTCGACGATGATCTGCTTGAGCACGGATACGGCCAGATGGGTCTTGCCCACGCCGCACGGGCCGAGGAAGAGCAGCCCGACGTCGATCAAGGGATATTTCTCGACGAAGCGCGCGGCATCCAGTTTCGCCTTCTTCTGCGTGGGATCGTTGGGCACGTAGGACTCCAGGTCGCAGTGCTCGTATCGCTTGGGCACCCGCGCCTCGGCCAGCAGGCGCGCCACACGCGCCTGCTCGACGCAGCGGCAGCGGCGCACAACGGCCTCGGAGCCGACGCGCTCCCAGCCCGAGCCCGCGCAGAAGGGACACGCCTCATCCGCCGGTGCCGGTTTGCTGTCGTTCATGGTTTCTTCTGCTCCTGCGGCGGCTTCTTCTTCCTTGCTTCCGGCACCGGCTGCGCCGGCGCAGCCAGCTGCAAGGCCATCAGCTCAGCGTACATCTTTTGCACGTTGGCGGGAAAGAAATTCCGGAAGCCGTACGAGCCGTATTTCTCCGGCAACTGCGCCTCGCGCACGACCTGCGGCAGCGACTCGCCCCGAAGGACCGCGGGCTCGACCAGCGCGCGCAGGTCGCGCAGATAGTCGCGAAACTCCTCCACCTGCGCCCGCCCGCACGGCCGGCCGTGGCCGGGAACGAAAATGTCGGCGTCGAGGTTCGCCAGCACCCCCAGGGTCTCCGTCCATTCCAGAATACGGGCATCTTCCGTGTTCGGCAGCGCCCGGTCGAAAAAGAGGTCGCCGGCGAAGACGATCTTTTCCCGCGGAAGATACAATATCAGGTCGCCGTCCGTATGCCCCGCCCCGGGCAGCAGGAATTCGAGCGTACGCTCGCGGTCGTATATCGTCAAGCGGTCGTCGATCGCCATGACCGGTGCCCGCACCTGCAGGCGCGCCAGGCGCTCCACCAGCTCCCGCCTGCCGGCGATCTGGGCCCGCAGCGAGCTCTTGAGCGCCTCGTCCCGCGCCCGCTCCAGTTCCCTGCTCCACTGCTCGAGTTGCGCCCGTCCCAGATCGAGCGCGCGCCGCACCGCCGGCAGGTCCTTCTCCAGGATATCGCGGCGCGCGCTGGTGCTCGCCAGAACCAGCGCCGCGCCCGGGAAGGCGTCGACGCCGTGGGTATGGTCGGGGTGGAAGTGGCTCAGCGCCACGAAGCGCACGGGCAGATGGGTGATCCCCCGGATCTGCCGCAGCAGCTCCTCGCCGCCCTCGCGGGTGAAATGCGTGTCGAAGACCACGACGCCGTCGCTGAGCAATACGACGCCGGCATTGGCGACGAAGACGCCCTCGGGCTCCACCACATGGGCGTAAACGCCCTCGGCCAGCTTGCGCAGTTCACCCTGGTGCTGTGCGCCCCCCAGGGCGGCGGGCAACAGAAGGCAGAGCAGCACGCGGGCGGGCGCCCGCCATTTCTTGCCCCAAGGCCTTACGATCATCGGGTCGAAGATGGTCGCGTCCGGTCCCTTGCCGGCATGCGTTTCAGAAACGGTACTCGCGGGGGCGTTCGGTCAGCGTCACGGGCCGCTGGCTGCGCGCCCGGCCGCGATACATGGTCACCGTCACCGTCTGGCCGGGGCGCTTGTCCTCCAGGACGCGGCGGACGTCGTCCATGGAGGCGACCGGCTTTCCGTCGATCTCCGTGATGACGTCTCCGCCGGCGAGGATCCTCTCGTTGTAAAACACCACAATCTCGCTGGCCCCGCGGATGCCGGCGCGGTCGGCGGAGCTCCCGCGATACACCCTGGTCACCAGAATGCCCCGGTTCACCGGAAGGTCCAGGGCGGAGGCCAGGTCATCGTTGATCGTATAGCCCTCGATTCCCAGCCACGGGCGCAGCACCCTCCCCTCGCGGATCAGGTCGTCGACCACGCGCCGGATCGTGGTGCTGGGGATGGCGAAGCCGATCCCGACATTGCCGCCGCTCGGGCTGAAGATCGCCGTGTTGATCCCGATCATTTCCCCCACGGTGTTCAACAGAGGCCCGCCGGAATTGCCGGGGTTGATGGCGGCGTCGGTCTGGATCACGTTTTCCACCAGATTGCCCTCGTCCGTCCGGATGGTGCGCCCGAGCGAGCTGATGATGCCGACCGTCAGCGTGTTCTGCAACCGGTAGGGATTTCCTATGGCCAGCACCTTCTGGCCCACCTTCAACTTCGTGGAATCACCCAGCGGGATCGGGTGCAGGCGCTCCGGAGGCGCGCCCACGATGCGAATGACGGCCAGATCGTTGGGCGGATCCGCACCGACGACTTTGGCGCGGTACTTGGTGTGATCGGGGAGGGAGACTTCCAGCGCCTGGGCATTGGCGATCACGTGATAGTTCGTCAGGACATGCCCCTCCTTGTCGAGCACACAACCGCTGCCCGTGCCCTCCTGCGCATAGGGCGAAAAGAAGAAATCGTACTCCACGACCACCGAGGTGATGTTGACCACCCCGGGGCCGGCCTTCTCGTACACCCGGATATTGACCTGCTCGTCCGGGCTGAGCGCAGCCTCGGCCGGTTCGTCAAAAGCCCTGGCCGCTTCGGGCGCGCTCGGCGGCGCTGCCGCCGGGCCGGGCTCGGGCGCGCCCCGGTTCAGGAGAAAAAACGCGGCCGCGCCCGAAAGCAACGCGGCCGCAACAACCAGGCGCCCAGTATGTCTCGTCATGTCCGAAGCCGTTCCGCGCGCCCTATTTCTCCGTGATCTCGATCCCGCGCCCCCGGATGTTCAGGTCGAAAGCGACGCTGTTGACCGGCTTCTCGGGGATCTTGATCTCCACGCTCATCTTGAAGATGGAGATGTTCAACCGATAGCTTCCCGGCGCGATGGGCTCCTTGAACCGGCAGCTTCCGCGATTGCCCTCGGTCAGGATCGGCTCGGAAATGTAGCGCGCGTTCGCACCCACGAATTCGGCCTGGAAGCCGTCCAGTCGATCCATGTTCAGATTCACTTCCGGGGCCTTGATGATGTTGATCGTCACCATCTTGGGTGCCTTCTTGAGCGCTTCCTCCTTCTCGAGCTTTTCGCGGTCCGCGGCCACCTGTTCCATCAAGTTGCCGAACCACTTGTCGCGCAGCTTGTCGAGCTCGCCCGATCGGCGCAGCCGCTCGATCGTGCGGTTGACGGCCTCCAGCAACTTCTTCTCCTCCTTGCGCACCGCCACGCCCATCCGCTTTTCCTTCAGGCGCACGCCCGTGGTGATGAGGTTGCCGAAGCTCTTGGAGATGCTGTACGTCATTACATATTCGTCACCCACGACCGCGTCGACCTCGCCGCGGTTCAGGGCCCCGAGCGCATCGTCCACCGTGGGCATCTTGACCAGCGTCACCGGGGCGACCTTCTGGGATTCCATGAACTGCGCGGCGATCGTCTGCGCCTGCACGGCCACCTTCTTGCCGGCCAGGCTGGCGAGGTCTTTGATTTCGGGGTGATCCCTGCGGCGCGCGATCGTGGTGTCGCTGGTGAAATAGGGCTGCGAGAATGCGACCTCCTTTTCGCGCTCGGGCGTGATGCCGAGCGCCGAGATCACGAATTCCACGCCGCCGTTCTTGAGAACCTCGAGCAGCTGGCCGTACTCGATCTTGATCCACTTCGACGGGTACCCGAGCTCCTTGCAAATTTCTTCGCCGATGTCGACGTCGAGCCCCTTCACTCCCGTACCTTCACCCAGTTCAAAAGGCGGGCTGACCGCGGAGGTTGCAATGCGCACGACCTTGTTCCGTCGCATCGACTCGTCGGCACTCCGTACTTCCTTCTTGCCGCCGCAACCCGGCAGCGCCGCCGCGAGAAGCAGGACCAAGCCTGAGATTGTCGCAGTCCGCAATTTGGGCCTCCTTATCTGCAGAAAAAGAGCGTCACCGGAATTTTGCCTGCCGCTATATTCTAAACGAAGCGCTATCTCACCATAAGTGTTTTCGTTTTGCAATCGGCGGGCGCTTTCTTCGGCCCCGGCGCTTCACTCGGCACGCCCCGGAGCGGCCCGCGCGGCAGAGCATACCCGGCAGCGCGCGCTTTTTCCACCGAAAGTGGTGCCGCCGGCCGGTGCGGCGGGATCCCGGGACGGCACGCGGGCCGGCGTCGGGGCTCGGCTTTCCGCCGGCGCCAACCGGCCTTGCGCGGCCGCTCGGCCGCCCGAATTGCCCGGGGCGGAGAGTATTTTGTTCATCAGGGGCGCGGCGTTCGTATAAGATGGCGCGGAAGGCCGGCCCGGCGCCGCGGGCTTGACTATCGGGAGGCTATTATGGAAGTGCGAAGATGGAAGGATCTGCCCTGGGAGGAGGTCACCCCCGACATCTCCCGCAAGATAATCACCGGCTCCAACGAGATGATCGCCCAGGTTTTCCTGCGCAAGGGCGCCGTTGTCCCGGAGCACGCCCACGCGAGCGAACAGATCACCTACATTCTCGAAGGCGCGCTCCAATTCCGCCTGGGGGGGCAGGAGCTGGTGGTGCGATCAGGCGAGGTGCTGGTAATCCCGCCCGACGTTCCTCACGAGGCAACCGCCCTCGAAGACACCCTGGATGTCGACGTCTTCAGCCCCATCCGCCGGGACTGGCTCGACAGGACCGATTCCTACTTCCGGGCAAAGCCGGCACAGGGTTAAGGGAGCGCCCGGCGGCTTCGGTCGTCGATTCTTTCAAATATCGCGTTCCATGACCAGCGCGTCTTCCTGGGGATCGGTGTAATAATTGCGCCGCACGCCCGCGATCGTGAAGCGGTGGAAGAAATAGAAACGTATCGCCCCGCTGTTGGATTTGCGGACTTCGAGGAAGCACCGCCGGCACCCGCGGCGGATTCCCTCGCTGTATGCCGCCTTCATCAGGAGCGTTCCGATACCCTGCCGGCGATATTCCGGGGACACGCCGAGCTTCAGGATCTCCAGATTCTCGAAAATGGTCCGTGCCAGGACGAAGCCCGCAAAACACCCGTGGTTGCCTTCGCTGTAGACGACGGCCTTGTTGCCGAAATACTCGGGGAACTCCCTCAGGAAGCGCAGGTAGTTTTCCCTCCCCCAGAAGGTCAGGCCGGTGGTCTTTTCGATCTTCTCGAGGGCCGGCAGGTCCTCGGCGGTCAGTTCGGAAAGCCTCGTCGTGATCATCGCCTCAGCTCTTCCGCCCTGCGCCGCGCAGCGCATCCGGGGGGCGGATGTACGTGGGCTTGGCCTGCAGGAAGGGGCCCGTATGCCAGGAGCGCTTCCTCATCGCCGCCAGCCGGCCGACGCTGGCTGCGAGGAACAGGTCGGGATGCAGCAGGCGCGGCCAGCCGCCGCGGCGGATGGCCAGTTCCCTGCGGTAGAGGAGCGCCCCGTCGCCCGCCATGTAAAGCCCGGCGGGGCGCAGCGAGCGCGCCAGCTCCTGCGGCGTGAGCATGGAGGGCTTGCGCAGCCGCCGCAGGCGCCGCCCCTGCACTTGGTACTCGGCGTAGTACACTTGAGCGCGCCGGGCATCCATGGCCACACCCAGGCGCCCGGCGGGAAGCGCGGCCGCGAGCGCCAGCGCGTCCAGGCACGAAATCCCGGCGAAGGGCACCGACAGCGCCTGCGCCAGTCCCAGAGCCGTGGCCATGCCGACGCGGATGCCGGTGAACGAGCCCGGGCCGGTTCCCGCGGCGATCAACCCCAGATCCTGCAGCGTCCAGCCGACATCGCGCAGCAGGTAGGCGATCGACGGCAGAAGCCGCGCCGAGCGGTTCTCGAACGAGGTCATGCGCAGCTCGGCCTTGATCTCGTCCCCTTCCAGCAGGGCCACGCTCACGCGGTCGGTGGCCGTGTCGAGCGAGAGAATCCTGAGCGGCATGCTTGCAGGCATCGCGGTTGACAGATAGTCGAAGCGGATTATATACTGCCCGCTCGTTAACCGCAAGGATTGGAGATACTTCCGGACAAGCCCCGGGACGACTCGCGGCCGGGGCGGGTCGCTGCTTCATGGATGCGGCAGTGAGGGCCACACGATCGATCCGGCGGGTGCCCCGGGCCGCCGGGCGGCTTCTGCGACCCGAGCCGGCCGGTGGCGGACGGTCCTCGGGACCCCGGCGCCGGCAACCCGGCGGCACCGATTTTCGCTTGAAATCTGCGGGAAGCCTACGCGCATGGAAGATCTGACCCCCATGATGAAGCAGTACCACGAGATCAAGCGCCGCTTCCCCGGCAAGCTCGTCCTCTTCCGCCTGGGCGATTTCTACGAGATGTTCTACGAAGATGCCCTCACGGCCTCGCGCGAGCTCGAAATCACCCTGACCTCGCGCAACAAGGACCGCAAAGGCGAGCCGATTCCCATGTGCGGCGTCCCGCATCATTCGGTCGACGGCTACATCGCCCGCCTGCTCAAGAAAGGCTACAAGCTGGCGGTCTGCGAGCAGGTCGAGGACCCGCGCACCGCCGGCAGGCTGGTGCGCCGCGAAGTGGTGCGCATACTGACGCCGGGGACGGTGGTCGAGGAGATGCTCCTCGAACCCAAGGATCACAACTTCCTCGCCGGCCTCGTGTGCGGCGAGCAGGCCGCCGGCCTGGCGCTCATGGACCTGTCGACCTCGGACTTCCTGGCGACCGAGTTCGCCGGGCAGGACTACTGGTCCGACCTTGTGGACGAGCTGGGCCGGTTCGGCCCCGCCGAGATCGTGCTCCCCGACGAGTCCGCCGACGAGTTGCGCGCGCGGCTGCAGAAGGACTGGCAGGCGGAATGGGTTTCGAGTCCCGTCGAGGCCTGGGCCTTCAACCACGACTATGCCCGGCGCCTGCTGCTCGAGCATTTCGAGGTTGCAGGCCTGGAGGGATTCGGCCTGGAGGACCGGCCCCATGCGGTGCGCGCCGCCGGAGCCCTGGTGCATTACCTGCGCGGCAGCAGGCTGGAGGCGCTGGGAAAGGCGGCGGGCTTGCGTTTTTTTGCCGCCTCGGACTTCCTCAGGCTCGACGCCACCACGATCGCCAACCTTGAGCTGGTGCAGTCGCTGGAGGGCACGCGCAAGGGAAGCCTTCTCGCCCTGCTCGACAAGACCCGCACCGCCATGGGAGGGCGCCTGCTGAAATCGTGGCTGCTGACGCCCCTGATGGATCGGGAAAGGCTCGAGCGGCGCCTGGACGCCGTCGAGGCGCTGGCGTCGGACGTCACGGCGCTGGAAAAGACGGGCCGGCGGCTCGCGGAGGCCCACGACCTGGAGCGCCTGATCAGCCGGGTACTGGCGGGCGTCGTCACGCCGCGCGAGGTGCTGGCGCTCGACGCCACCATCCGCCTGATCCCGACGCTGCGCGGGTTGCTGCGCACTTTCGCCGCCGACCGCATCCGCGAAGTCTGCGACGAGCTCGATGATCTGGCCGATGTCGCCGACCTGATCGGCCGGGCGATCGCCGACGACCCTCCGGCGTCTCCCAACGAGCCCGGGATCATCCGGGACGGCTACTCGCGGGATCTCGACGAGCTGCGCGCCGTCCGCTCGAGCGGGCGCGAGTATATCGCCACGCTCGAGCGCCGCGAGCGCGAGCGCACCGGCATCCAGTCGCTCAAGGTCAAGTTCAACCAGGTGTTCGGCTACTTCATCGAGGTCACCCGGCCCAACCTGCCGCAGGTGCCCCCGGACTACGTGCGCAAGCAAACGCTCGTGAGCTGCGAGCGCTTCGTAACCCCGGAACTCCAGGCCTACGAGGAAAAGGTGCTGGGCGCCGAGGAACGCATCGCCGTCCTCGAAAAGGAACTCTTCGCCCAGGTGCGCCGGGCGATCGCCGCCGAGGCCGCGCGGATCCAGAAGACTGCCCGCCTGCTGGCCGAGATCGACGTCTATGTTTCCCTGGCCGAGGTCGCCCTCAAGAACGATTACGTCCGGCCGCAGGTCGACGAGGGCGGCGAGATCCATATCGTGCAGGGGCGCCACCCGGTGGTCGAATTCCAGAGCCGCCCCTTCATTCCGAACGATCTCTACATCAACACCACCACGGACCAGCTGCTGATACTGACCGGGCCCAACATGGGGGGAAAGTCCACCTACCTGCGCCAGGCGGCGCTGATCGTGATCCTGGCTCAGATGGGATCGTTCGTTCCCGCCCGCAAGGCCCGCGTCGGCCTGGTCGACCGCATCTTCACGCGCGTCGGGGCTTCGGACAATCTGGCGCGCGGCCGGTCCACTTTCATGGTCGAAATGATGGAGACGGCCAATATCCTCAACACTGCAACCGGCCGGAGTCTGATCCTGCTCGACGAGGTGGGCCGCGGCACGGCGACCTTCGACGGCCTGTCGATAGCCTGGGCGGTCGCGGAATACCTGGTGAAGAATCCCCGGTACCGCGCCAAGACCCTGTTTGCCACGCACTACCACGAGCTGACCCGCCTGGCCGGCGCGCTCGCCGGCGTCAAGAACTACTGCATGGCCATACAGGAGGCGGGCAAGGAGATCGTTTTCTTGCGCAAGGTCGTTCCGGGAAGCGCCGCGCGCAGCTACGGCATCGAGGTGGCCCGCCTCGCGGGAATGCCGCGGCCCGTGCTGCAGCGCGCGGCCGAGATCCTGCAGCGCCTGGAGAAGAAGGAGATCGATCTCACCGGCCGGCCGCGCACACGCTCGACGGAAGAGGTCATCGAGGAGGTACAGAAGTCGCTCTTTTGAGCCGAATGGGCCGCCGATGCCGCAAGCCGCGCGTTCCTATCTCATGGTTCTGGTCCTGGGCGCCCTGGTCGCCCCGTATTTCGTCAACCTGGAGGCCAATTCCCTCTGGGACACCAAGGAGAGCTACGAGGCGGAAACCCCCAGGGAGATGCTCGAAAGCGGCGACCTGTCGGCCCCGATGTTCAACTACCGGCCGCGGACCGTGAAGCCGCCCCTGGGCTACTGGGTTGTGGCCCTGAGCTATCGGCTGTTCGGCATCGGCGAGTTCGCCGTGCGCCTGCCGGCGGCGCTGGCGGCCGCCGGTACGATCCTGCTCGTCTGGCGCATCGCGCGGCTGTTCTTTTCCCCGTGGGCCGCGCTCGCCGCCGCCGCCATGGCGGCGACGACGCCGCGCTTTTACATCATAGCCCGCAAGGACCCGCTCGACGCCATGCTCCTTTTCTGGCTGGTCGCGAGCGCAGCCTGCCTGCTGCGCAGCGAACGGGAGCGCTCGCTCGGAGCCTGGTTGCTCGCATGGCTGTGCGCCGGCCTGGGCTTTCTGACCAAGGGGCCCATTGCCTTGCTCATACCGGGCGCGGGCTGGTTGGCGGCGCACCTGTGGGCGCGCGGGCGGCGCATCAGCCCGGGCCGCCTGCTGCTCGCGGCCGCGGCGTTCGCCGCCGCCGTCGCCCCCTGGTACCTCTGGACCTACGGGCGCCACGGAACGCTCTATATCACCGGCTTCCTCCTGCAGGACAATCTCGGCCGCTACCTCTCGCAGTCGTTCGGGCCGGCGCGCGGCCCGCTGTACTACGTCGCCGTATTCGCCGTGGACTTTTTCCCCTGGTCGCTGGCCGCCGCCGCGGCCGCGGTCGATCTGTGGCGCCGGCGCCGGGTGGTCGCGGAGCCCCGGACCTTCGCCGGTGCCTTCCTCGTGATCTGGCCGCTCTTCGTCTTCCTTTTCTTTTCCCTGTCGCGCAACAAGCAGGAATACTACATCCTTCCCATGTATCCCATCCTGTCGGTGTGGATCGCGGGGGCGGCCGAGCGCAGCATGCGCGCGGGCGAACCCCGTGCGGCCGGAGCGTGGGGCTGGGCCCTGATGGCGGCCGGCCTCTCGCTGCTCGGCCTGGGAATCGCAGTGCCCCTCGCCTGGCCGTCCGTCATGCCGATCGTCACCATATCCCTCCTGCTGCCGCCCGTGATCGTGCTGCTTCTGGGATCGATAGCGCCGGCGATCGCCGCCGTCCGCGGAAAGCCGCTCGCCGGCATCCTCGGCCTGGCCGCGCCCACCTATCTGCTCGTGTCGCTGATGTCGTGGATCTACCTGCCGGCGCTGGAACCCTTCCACCCTGTCAAGGCGCTGTGCGCCGCCATCGCCGCACAGGCCGGGCCCGCCGACGAAGTGGGCTACTACCGCGAGGCTTTCCCCAGCATGGTCTTCTACCTGCGCCGCCCGATATTCGAGGAACTCGACGAAGAGTCCATGGTGCGCCGGCTGCAGCAACCCGCCCGCGTCTTCTGCATCATGAGCGAGCGCAATTACAGTTATTTCGTGGCGCAGCGCGACCTGATACTCTATATTCTCGATCGCCGCGAGCGCCTGGTGACGCAGCTGCGCGCCATGTCGGACCGGCGGAGTGCGGTCGGTCAGGAACTGGTCGTCGTCTCCAACAGGCCCCCCGCCGAGGACGTGTCGGCCGGAGGCCCCGCGATCCCATGAAGGGCAAACTGATTGCACTTCTGAAGCTGGCCGTGACGGTTCTGTTCTTCTACCTGGTGGCGCGCAAGATCGAACTGCGGCAGTTCGGCACCGTCATGCGCGAAGCGCGGCTCGGCGTGCTCGCCGCGGCGTTCGCCGTTCTCTGGCTGGGTCACTATATCTGCATCTTCCGCTGGCGCCTGCTCATGCGGCCGCTCATGCCGGTGCATCCCTTCCCCAGGCTGTTCGGGATCTACTGCATCGGGCTGTTCTTCAACCTCACCTTCCCCACGGCCGTGGGCGGGGATGTCGTCAAGATGTACTATGCGGGCAAGCCCACCAGGCTCTATGCCCAGAGCTTTGCGGCGACCTTCCTCGACCGCGATGCGGGCATGCTCGCCATGATGATCATCGCGTGCACGGCGCTCTGGGTGCATCCGGTGCGGCTGCCCAACCTGGACGTGCCGCTCGTGATCTGGCTTTCCTTCGCTGCCTTTATCGCGCTCAACGTGGCGGTCTTCGCGCCCGCGCTGCACCGCAGGTTCACCTCGGGGTTGCGCGCGCTGCGCGCCGACGGGCTCGCGGCCAGGGTCGACGCCGTTTCCCGGGCATTCGAGCGCATCCGCACGCACTGGGACGTGCTCGCCGGCGCGCTCGCCATCTCGCTGGTCAACCAGATCCTGGTGATCGCCTTCGCCTGGGTGCTGGCCGAGGGCCTGAACATCGATCTGCCCTTCGTGTACTATCTGGTTTTCATTCCGATCATCACGCTGATTTCGATGATCCCGATCAGCCTCAACGGCATGGGGCTGCGCGAGTACGCCTTCGTCAGCCTGTTCGGCGCCGTGGGCGTGCCTTTGGAATCGTGCATGGCCATGGGTCTGCTGACCTCGGTCTTCCTGGTGCTCTCGGCGATCCCCGGCGGGGTGCTCTACGTGTTCTTCCGCGAGCGCCGCGATCTGGAGCGCGTGGCCGCGCTGCGCCCGGAAATCTCATGAGCGAAAAACTCTCGGTGATCGTGCCGGTCTACAACGAGCGCGAGAACCTCGAGCCTTTCCGGCAATCCCTGCTGGCCGCCCTGGAGCAGACCGGGACGGACTGGGAAGTCGTCTTCGTCGACGACGGCAGCACGGACGGCAGCGGCGACAGCCTGCGGGAGCTGGCCGCGCGCGACCGCCGCATCAAGCTCGTCCAGTTCGGCAGGAATTTCGGCCAGACGGCGGCCATGGCCGCCGGATTCGATCATGCCGAAGGCGGGATCCTGATCACGATCGATGCCGACATGCAGAACGATCCCGCGGACATACCCGCGATCCTCGCCAAGCTGCGCGAAGGCTACGACGTGGTCAGCTGCTGGCGCCGGCAGCGGCGCGATCCCTGGCTGACACGCCGCCTGCCGTCGGCGATCGCCAACCGGCTGGTTTCGTGGATCAGCGGCGTGCGCCTGCACGACTACGGCTGCACGCTCAAGGGCTACCGCGCCGAAATCATGCACCACGTCCGCCTCTACGGCGAAATGCACCGCTTCATACCCATCTACGCGTCGTGGGCCGGCGCGCGCGTGGCCGAAATCCCGGTGCGGCATCACCCGCGCACCCGCGGCAAGAGCAAGTACGGCATCAACCGCGTCTACAAGGTGCTCCTCGATCTGGCCACCGTCAAACTGCTGGGCAGCTACTCGACGCGACCGATGCATTTCTTCGGCGCCACCGGCCTGCTGGCCTGCGCGGCCGGGCTGCTTTTCGCCGCCTGGACGCTGTACGACAAGTACGCCAACGGCATCCGCGCCCATCGCAACCCCCTGCTGCTGCTCGCGGTCTTCCTCTTCCTGCTCGGGGTGCAATTCGTGTTCATGGGCTTGATGGCGGAGCTGCTCATCCGGACCTATTTCGAATCGCAGCGCAAGGCGCCGTACATCGTGCGGCGCACATGGAACTGCAATCCCGACGGAGGCAGGGCGGTCGCGCGCGACCCGTCGGCCGACCAGGGGTGAAAGGAAGCCTGCTTGTTCGCGGAAGAATTCGCTTTCGAGTTGCCGGCGGTGGTGAATTTCGTCGGGGGAGGAGGCAAGACCACGCTGATCCTGCGCCTGCTGGAGGAATATTCCGCCTCCGTCGCCGCCATCTACACCACCACCACGCGCATGCACCCGCCCGATCCCCAGGGAGGCATGGTCGTGCTGTCGTGCGACAACATGGCCTGCCTGCTCGAGGTCCTCAACCGCCTGGGACGGCGCGGCGACGAGCGCCTGCACAAGCTGGTGGTGACCGGGCTGGCCGGCCGGCCGGATCTGCGCCATGGGGTTGCGCCCGAATTCGGCTCGGGGATCGACCGCGAGTGCTTCCCGCTCGTGCTCAACGAGGCCGACGGCGCGCGCAGCATGTCGCTGAAGATGCCCAGGGAGGGCGAGCCGGTGCTCATGAGCGCCTCCGACGTGCTCGTCCCCGTCATCGGCATCGACTGCCTCAACCGGCCGCTCGGGCCCGAGACCCTTTTCCGCTGGGAAACGGCGGCGCGCGAGTACGCGTTCGAGGCCGGACGGATCCTCACGCCCGAGCTGGCCGCCGCCATCCTGTTGCACCCCAGGGGCGTGTGCAAGGACTGGCGCCCCGGCATGCGCATCATCCCGTACATCAACAAGGTGGACGCCGAGGAACTCGACCCGCTCGCCCACGAGCTCGCGCAGGCCCTGCTGCACAACGGCAACTTTCCGGTGGCCAAAGTGGTCTGGGGCAGCCTGCACCGCGGGCGAGCCCGGTCGCTGCTTCCCGGCATCCAGTGACCGGCCATGCCCGCCGCCCGCCTGACCGGCAAGAACCATCCCGTGATCCGCAGGATGCGCGCGGTCGCCGCGCAGGCCCGCCGGGCTCCGCCCGACCTGGTGCTCGCCGAAGGTCTGCGCGTGCTCGAAGAGGCCCTGCGCTCTCCGTGGCCCGTCGAAGCTCTGGCGGCGAGCGCGAGCTTCGGCCGGTCGCCGCGCGAGGCCGCGCTGCTTTCGGCCTGCGAGCAGGCGGGCGCGCGCATCTTCCGGGTCGCCGACCGCCTGATGCGCTCGCTTTCCACGGTGCGCTCCCCGCAGGGGGCGCTGGCCTTGGTGAGCTTCCCGCGCCGGCCGCTGCCGCCCCCGGCGCCCGCGCCGCCGCCGCTGATCGTCGCCGCCTGCGGCCTGCAGGACCCGGGCAATCTCGGGACCCTCCTGCGCATGGCGCGGGCCACCGGCGTAACCCTCGTGTGCACCACCCCGGGCACCGTGTCGCCGAGGAATCCCAAGGCCGTCCGGGCGAGCGCCGGAGCGCTGTTCCATGTCGCGCTCGTCGAGGATGTGGCCCCGCAGGACCTCCGGGATTGGTGCGCCGGCTGCGGCATCCGCATCTACCGTGCCGCGGCGGGCGAGGGCCGGGCTTGCTGGGAAGTCGACCTGCGCGCGCCCTGCGCCGTCCTGCTGGGCAACGAGAGCGCGGGCGTCGATGCCCGTGCCTGGAACAATCCGCCCGCCGTGCGCGTCCCGATGGCCGCCGGCGTAGAATCGCTGAACGTGGCCGCCGCCGGAGCCGTTATAATGTACGAAGCCTGGAGACAGCGATGCTTTTCCGCGCGGCCCGATGAGAGACAGCCTCTTCCCTGAATCGGAACCTGCACCCGGTGGCGCGGCGCCCCTGGCCGAGCGCATGCGCCCGCGCACGCTCGACGAGGTCGTCGGACAGGACCATCTGGTCGGCCCGCAAGGCGTGCTGCGCGAAATGGTGCGCAGCGACCGGCTGGTCTCCCTGATCCTCTGGGGCCCGCCCGGCACGGGCAAGACCACCCTGGCGCGCATCATCGCGCGCGAAACCCGCTCGCCCTTCGTCTCCTACAGCGCCGTCCTCTCGGGCATCAAGGAGATCAAGGCGGTGATGGCCGCCGCGCAAAAGAATTACCGCGCCTCGGGGCGGCGCACGATCGTCTTCATCGACGAGATCCACCGCTTCAACAAGGCCCAGCAGGACGCCTTTCTTCCTTACGTGGAGTCCGGGGTCATCGTGCTCATCGGCACCACCACGGAGAACCCCTCCTTCGAGGTCATCGGCCCGCTGCTGTCGCGCACCAAGGTCTATGTCCTCCACCCGCTGGCGGTCGACGACCTGGAGACGATCCTGCGCGCGGCGCTCGAGGACCGCGAGCGCGGCCTGGGCGGCAGGCCCGTGCGCCTCGAGGAAAACGTGCTGCGCACACTTGGGGTTTACGCCGACGGCGACGCGCGCGCGGCGCTCAACGCGCTCGAGATCGCCGTGGAGCTGGCATACAGCCGCAGCCGCGGCGCGCCGCCCGTACTGACGACCGCCGACGTGGAGCGCGCGCTCCAGCGCAAGACGCTGCGCTACGACAAGGCCGGCGACCAGCACTACAACCTGATTTCGGCCCTGCACAAGTCGATGCGCAACAGCGACCCCGACGCCGCCCTCTACTGGCTCGGCCGGATGCTCGAAGCGGGCGAGGATCCGATCTATATCGCGCGGCGCATGGTGCGCTTCGCCTCGGAGGACGTGGGCATGGCCGACGTGCGCGCCCTGAGCGTCGCCCTGGACGCCACCGAAGCCGTCCGCCTGGTGGGCCTCCCGGAATGCAAGCTCGCTCTCGCCCAGGCCGCCGTCTACCTGTCGGTCGCACCCAAGTCGAACGCCCTGTACACGGCCTACAGCGCCGTCGAGCAGGACGTGCAGCGCACCGTCGACGAGCCGCCGCCCCTCCATATCCTGAATGCCCCCACCGCCCTGATGAAGGAGCTGGGCTACGGCAAGGGCTACCAGTACGCGCACGACCTCGAGGAAAAGGTCGCCGACATGGTCTGCCTGCCCGACGCGCTCAAGGGGCGGCGCTATTACCATCCCACCGATCAGGGGATGGAAAAGCGCATCCGGGAGATTCTCGAGGATATCGGCAGGCGGCGGGAGCGCAGTCGCGAGAGGAAATGAAGGCCCTGCGCCGACTGCGGGTCAGAATTGCCGCAGATAGAAGACGAAAACGATCAGCGCCAGGCAGATCCGATAGATTACGAACGGCGTAAAGTCGCCGCTGCGCACGTAACGCAGGAAATACTTGATGCAGAGAAGCCCGGTGACGGCGGCCGCAACCGTGCCCGCGCCGAAGACGGCCCAGTCGATCGCTGCCGAGGCCGCGAACAACTGTGCGGCCTCCAGGGCGCCGGCACCGACGATGACCGGCGTCGCCAGCAGAAAGGAAAAACGCGTCGCTGCCGGCCGGTCCAGGCCGAGCAGCAGCCCCGCGCTGATGGTGATGCCGCTGCGCGAAACCCCCGGTACCAGG
>Ga0272448_1002662_pt1 | contig 22024 bp, 20 predicted proteins | sample YNPCB0191_FD_202220 | JGI IMG/M metagenome (GOLD analysis project Ga0272448, IMG submission 202220) | Hot spring sediment microbial communities from Yellowstone National Park, WY, United States - YNP-CB-019-1 | ecosystem: Environmental > Aquatic > Thermal springs > Hot (42-90C) > Sediment... | reverse complement strand
ACAGAAAAGGCATTCATTTTGTAATGTTTTTTGACCTCTTATTAAAATTTTTATATACTAAACAAGTGGGATAATACTTATGGTAAAAAATAGCCGACGCCTTAGGCGTTAGTATTAACGATTTAATGAGGTAAAACTATGGAAAACTTATTAGACAATTTAAAAAATTTACTTCAGAAAGATGAGCGTTTAGTTAGCAAAGGTGAGCTTTTAAAAAATAAAATTATTGAACTGGCTTTGAAACTAGATAAAGACCTTATTAAACTTCTTTTGTCTGATAAAAAGATGAAAGAAGTATTTTTTGTTAATGTAGATGGAGCGCTTATTTTTGATAAGGATAAATTTATTAAGTTTGTTTCCAATAAGCAGTTTTTGCCGGATAGTTATACTGCTTTTAAAAATAAAATTGGATTGATTGATGAAAAAGGAGAGTTTGTAAGCGAAAAGAAAGAAGTTGTGCTTTCTTGGCCATATAAGGACTGTGTGCTTGAAGGCGGAATGACAAAAGAGGACCAAAAACGAGATGAAATTTTTTGGAATGAAATTCTAGCGCCGGATGAAATTAGCCGTTTATTAGACCCAAAAGTTTTTACCAATGCAAAAAGAATAGATAAAAATGGTGAGCATAAATTAGATGGATTTAGAACTGATGAAAAAGGCGATATAAAAGACAATCTTATTATCAAAGGCAATAACCTTTTAGCTCTTCACTCCCTCAAAAAAAGATTTGCCGGAAAAGTAAAATTGATTTACATTGACCCGCCGTACTATTTTCACGAAAACAAAAGCGAAGATACATTCAATTATAATACTAATTTTAAATTGTCCTCTTGGTTGGTTTTTCTGAAAAATAGATTGGAAGTTGCTAAAGATTTATTATCTAAAGATGGTGCTATTTTTATTCAAATAGACGATGACGGCTTACCATATTTAAAAGTAATGCTTGATGAATTGTTTGGAATTGAAAATTGTATAACTACTATTGCTGTTAAAGTTACTTCAGAAAGTGGAGTAAAAGTTAGCGCGAATAAACCAGTAAGAGTAAAAGAAACTATTTTATGTTATTCTAAATCTTCTGATTGGAAATATAATAGGCAATTTGTTATAGATGAGACTTACGATCCTAATTATCGTTATTTTGTAGAAAACCCAGAAGATGAACCAATGAAATGGAGAATTATTAATATTAAAGATAAATTTTTTGATATTACCGGTAAAGAAAAAACCCATGAGGAAGATCTGTACAGTTTCCAAATTAAATATAAAAATAATGTTTTTTCAGTTCGTGATATTTCAAAAGAGTTAAAAACTCAATATTTTAGCAAAAATAAGAATAGATTCGTTGTTCTTAATAAAGAGAATAAAATTACAATATTATGGAATAATGGTGAAGTTGTATTTTTTGCGAATAAAGTGAAAATAATTAATGGCAGAGAAGTTGCCGTTAAATATCTTAGTGATATTTGGACAGATATAAGTTGGGATGGAATAGCTAAAGAAGGTGGTGTTACATTAAAGAAAGGTAAAAAGCCGGAAAGATTATTAGAAAGAATTATTAATATGTCTACAATTAAAGATGATTTAGTAATGGATTTTTTTGCAGGTACCGGAACTACTTGTGCCGTTGCTCATAAAATGGGGAGACAATACATTGGAGTTGAGCAATTAGATTATGGAGAAAATAGCGCAGTTGTGAGATTAAAAAATGTTATCAATGGTGATCAAACCGGTATTTCAAAAGAAGTTGGCTGGCAAGGTGGTGGTGATTTTGTCTATTTAGAACTGATGAAATGGAATGAAGATTTTGTTGAAAAAATTCAAAAAGCAAAAACAAAAGATGAACTTAAAAAATTATGGGAAACAATGAAGGGAAAAGCGTTTTTGAGTTATAAGGTGGATATAAAAACAGTTGACAAGCACGCAAAAGATTTTGCGGATTTATCTATTGAAGACCAAAAAAGATTTTTGCTTGAGTGCTTAGACAAAAACCATCTCTATGTCAATTACAGCGAAATTGATGATGAGGAATATGGGGTTGGTGAGGAGGATAAAAAGTTAAATAGGGAGTTTTATAAAAGTTAATTATGATGATTTCTAAACTAGAAATTAGTAATTTTCGCTCAATAAAACATTTGACAATTAAGCCACAGAGACTCTGTGCTTTAGTAGGGCCTAACAGTGTTGGGAAAACAAATATTTTAAAGGCAATTGATTTAGTTTTGGGAGAAGGGTGGGCAACTAAGGCAAAAGTGGCGAGGGAATTATTCTACGATATCAAGGAGCCACTTTTTATCGAAATTTATTTTGATCCATCTGTAGAATATTTTTACATTGATAGAAGCGGAGAAAGGCGAAAAAATATTGTTAATTCTATTAGATTAGAAATGAGGTTAGAGCCAGAGCTTTTTGCTAAAACAACAATTAATAATGGTAGTGATTTTTATTATCAAGAGAATTTTAAAAAAGAATGTCATTTTATTTATATACCGGCTGGTAGAGATTTAACAGATGAATTACGAGTTAGTCAATGGACTTTACTAGGAAAATTAATGAAAGCAATCCATGAAAATTATCTAAAGAAATATAATAACAACGAAGATGAATTAAAAAAGGATTTTGCAGAACAAATTAAAGCAGCAAAAGAATTTTTAGAAAAAGATTTTGACCCAGAGGCAATAACTTTTAAAAAATTTACTGACACTTTTAAAAAATATTGTGAAATAAATAGTGCAGGTTTAGCTAACGAATTTGTTCCAAAACTAAATATTTACAATTTAAACTGGTTTTATAAAACCTTGCAAATACAGGTTAGAGAAAATTTTTTGGAGAAAGATTTTGATGCCGAAGAAGTAGGGGCAGGAATGCAAAATTTATTATTAATTTCAATATTTCAAACTTATGCAGAGTTAATGGGTGGGAAGGTTATTTTTGGGATAGAAGAACCTGAAAACTTTCTCTATCCTAACGCACAACGAAGTCTCTATCATTCATTTCAGGAGTTATCAAGGAATTCACAGATATTTTATACGACACATAATCCCAACTTTATTGACGCTTACCGTGCTTACGAAATAGAAATTTTACAAAAGACCAAAGAAAAAGGAACGGTAAGTTTGCCAAAAAATAAAGAATATTTAACGAAAGAAACAACGGAAAGAGAAAAATTTAGAATTTATACACAATTTAATACTGAAAGAAACGAGTTGTTTTTTGCGAGGAAGGTTATTTTAGTTGAAGGTGACTCAGACAAAATTTTATGGACGACTATTTGCGAAAAAAGATGGGGCTTAGATTTAAATAAAGATGGGGTTTCTATTATTGAATGTGGTGGCAAAGGTGGAGTTAATTATTTTATTGGTGTTTGTAAATTGGTCGGTATCCAAGATTATTTTGCAATATGGGATCAAGATAGTGAAGAAGAATATAACCCAAGGAAAGACTGGTTGGACGAAACAAGAAATAACGGAAAAGGAATTGAAATACCAGGAAATTTAGAAAAATTTTTGAAATTACCGCAAGGAAACGAGGCGAATAAAGTTAAAAATGCTTATGAGTGGGCTATTGATCAAGATAATAAAATTCCTGAGTTATTTTTGAAGTTAAAAAACTTTTTAGAAGAACAAAACAAACAAAATGCTGTGATGGAAGAATTAGATATCGTTAATGATGATATACCATTCTAACTATGCTTTACGAAACTTTTAATTCAGTAAAAGAAGCGCACGGACAGGATTATTTTACTTCGCGGGTTGGCGATGAAATAGTTCAAAATCTCAATCCGAAGTTTGAGTTGCGAGAGTATCAGAAAGAGGCATTAGGCCGTTTTGATTTTTATTTTAATGGCTATCAGAAAAGACAGTATCCGGCCCAACTGCTTTTTCATATGGCGACCGGAAGCGGAAAGACGCTGATAATGGCGGCAAATATTTTATATTTATATAAGCTTGGCTATCGCAATTTTATCTTTTTTGTAAATAGCGTAAATATTATTGAAAAAACAAAAGACAACTTCCTAAATCCTTTATCCGAAAAATATCTTTTTGCTCCGAAAATCAAGTTTGGCGAAAAACAGGTTGAAGTTAAAGAGGTACAAAACTTTGAGGCGGTAAATCCGGAAGATATAAATATTATTTTTACAACTATCCAAGGACTGCACACTCGCTTAAATTATCCAAAAGAAAATGCCTTAACTTACGAAGAATTTGAAAATAAAGACATTGTGCTTATTTCCGATGAAGCGCATCATTTACAGACCTTGACAAAAGCAAAACTTACAAGAACCGAAGAAGAAGAGAAGAAAAGCTGGGAATACACGATTATTAGGGGAATTTTTGAAAGGAACCCTAAAAATATCTTACTGGAATTTACAGCAACGATTGACTTGGGCAATCAAAATGTCAGACAAAAATACGAAGACAAAATTATCTTCCAGTATGATTTAAAACAATTTCGACTGGATAAATACTCAAAAGAAATAGAAGTTTTGCAGGCAGATTTAGAGCCGATTGATAGGGCTTTACAGGCAGTTATTTTGAGTCAGTATCGCAGAAAAATCGCTGAAAAATATAAATTGCATTTGAAGCCGGTGCTTCTTTTTAAGTCCAAAAGCATAAAAGAGTCAAAAGAAAATTATGATGGCTTCTTGGCAAAAATAAAAAAATTGTCTTCAAAAGATATTGAAGAAATACATTCGCGAGCAAAAGGCACAGATTTAGAAAAGGCATTTAACTATTTTCAGAAAGAGAATATAACTTCTGAAAATTTAATTAGAGAATTGCAGGAGGATTTTGCCGAAGAAAAGTGTATGCTTTTGGATTCGGAAAATGTTGATGAAGAAAAGCAATTAAAACTTAATTCTTTAGAATCCGCGAATAATGAAATTAGAGCAATTTTTGCAGTAAACATGCTCAATGAAGGCTGGGATGTGCTTAATCTTTTTGATATTGTCCGGCTATACGATACGCGCGATGGAAAATATGTTCACGGTAAATATAAGCCCGGAAATACTACAATGGGCGAGGCGCAACTTATTGGCAGAGGGGCAAGATATTTTCCATTTCAATTGGATGAAGCGCAGGATAAATATAAAAGAAAATTTGATGAAGATATTGAAAATGAGCTGCGGATTATGGAGACGCTTTATTATCACTGTTTTAAAGAACCTAAATATATTGAAGAGATAAAATCTACTCTTACTGAAATGGGTATTATACCAGAGAAACAAATCCCAATAGACTTATTTATTAAGGATACCATTAAAGAGAAATGGAAAAATGACTATATTTTTATAAACGAGCGGACACCAAATTTACGAACAGATATAAGAAGTCTCAATGACGCAAAGATTAAAGAACAATATAGTTATGAGTTGAAAACAGGCGAAATTAGAGAAGAGATTATTTTAGATGAAAGCCAGGGATTAAAACAATCAAAAGACGTTATTCGTAAAAAGACAAAGTACAAAATTTCTGATTTTGGAGAAAATACAATAAGGGGCGCGTTAGATAAGTTTGAGTTTTATAAATTTGAAACGCTAAAGAAATATTTCCCTTATGTAAAATCAATAAAAGAATTTATTTCATCCCCTAATTATTTAAGTAATGTTGAGATAGAAGTAACGGGACCGGAAAACAAGATAGAAGCATTAAGTCCGTTTGAAAAATTAAAAATTGTTTTGCCGGTAATCAAAGAGATATCAGAACAGACAAAAATAAATATTTCGGAGTTTAAAGGAACAACACTATTTAAAGCAAGAGCATTATGGGAGATTTTTAAGAATAAAAAGATAAAGATAGATAAAGATGATTTAGAAAGAAAAGAATTATCAGAGATTGATTTAGAAAAAACAGATTGGTATGGACAAAATATATTTTATGGGACAAGCGAAGAAAAAAGTTTCATCAATTTTATTAGCGGATTTATAGAGAAGTTAAGACAAAAATATTCCGATATTGCTTTATTACGAAACGAAAAATTCTTTCAAGTTTTTGATTTTGATGAAGGTAGAGCGTTTGAGCCAGATTTTGTAATGTTGTTAAAAGAAAAGAACCATAAAATTACTATTTACCAGATATTTATTGAGCCAAAGGGAGAAATTTATGCTAAAGCTGAGCCATGGAAGGGAAAATTTTTGGATGAAATAGAAAAGAAAGCAGACACCGATTTAAAATTAGAGAATAAACAATTCAAGTTAATAGGATTGCCTTTTTACAATAAGCAATTAAAAAAAGAATTTGAAGAAGCTTTAGAAAATAAAATATTAAGCTAAAAAGTCGGAAAATTAATTGAGAAATTAAAAACAGGCATTCTCACATTCTGCAGAATGTGAGAATGTCGTTAACAGGCGAAAAGTCGAACCCCCGTTAGTGAGCCGCCTGCAGCGGCTCACTACGGGGCAGGAAATTAATTAAGAAATAAAATTTATGAGAGAATTTTTTGTGAAAAATAAAATAATCATCGTTATTTTAGTTGGAGCAATTATTGTGGGTGGCGCTATTTATTTTTCGGGGCAGAAAGAGAAATTAATAATTAGTAAAGAAAAGCCATCACAAACAGGAAAGACAGGAGGGGTTACCTGTCAAAATGTTCCCGAGCTTCCAGATGGCGCTTTGAAATTAGCAACCAAAATTATTGATGGCGACACTTTTTTGATTGAAGGCGGATATTCGGTGAGAATTTTAGGAATTGACGCTGATGAAAGAGATCACCCTTGTTATGAGGCAGCGAAAACTGGCTTAGAAGAATTAATTTTGAATAAAGAGGTAAAATTAGAAAAAGGGACAGGGGACAAAGATCAGTGGTGCCGGTATTTGCGGTATGTATTTTTAGATAATAAAAATATCAGTTTAGAATTAGTGAAAGAAGGATTGGCAGTGGCGCGTTTTTCTCCAGGAGACATTAAATACCGAGAGGAAATTGAAACAGCTGAAAAACAAGCCAAAGAAAATAGAATTGGCTGCAAGTGGTCATCTCAAGCTTTAGCAGAGGAAAGAAAAGAAGGAATTGGGTTTAAGTGGGAAAAATTAACTACTGAATTGACAGGATTAAAGGTAATCGGCGCCTGCCAAGCAGGAAATTATTACGGAAAAGAAATGATTGTTGAAGGAAAAATTGTTGGCGCTTATCGCTCAAAAACCAATACTATTTTTTGGAACTTTGAAAAATCCTATCCCAACCAATGTTTTACCGGAGTGATTTTTAGCTCCAATCTTTATAAATTTGTTCAAAAACCAGAAGATTATTATTTAAATAAAACCGTCAGAATTATGGGAGAGATAAAAGAATATAAAGGGAAACCAGAAATCATTTTAGAAACTCCAACTCAAATTGAAATTGGAAAATAATCAAGTCGCGCCAGAGTCCTTGGCTCGGTATGGGCAAAAATTTAGGCCGAAGTTGATGACGATTAAACATTCCAACATTCTGCAGAATGTTGGAATATCATTAACAAAATGCTATTATAAAAAAATATGAGTAAGACACCGAAACAATTGGAACGATATTTTAAGGGGGTAGCAAATCACCGCCGTATTGCCATTTTGTTTACCGTTGAGCAGAATGAAGGAATTACGGTTGAAGAGATTGCGGATGCGCTTGAGGCAAACCTTAAGACTATTTCCCAGCACACCCGCTCGTTAGTTCGTGCCGGACTGTTGAATAAAAAATACATTGGCCGTCGAGTGGCGCATTCACTTTCGCCATATGGAAAAGCTTTCCTCAAATTTATGAAAACATTCTAACATTCTGCAGAATGTTAGAATGTTATAGTCAAGCAAAAAGTCGAAAAATTAATTGAGGAATTAAAAACAGACATTCTCACATTCTGCAGAATGTGAGAATGTCGTTAACAGGCGAAAAGTCGAACCCCCGTTAGTGAGCCGCTGCGGGCGGCTCACTAACGGGGCAGGAAATTAATTGAGAAATAAACAAAAACTCCAAGAACTTTTTGAAAGCGTTTTAAATAAATCATTTAAAGGCGAATTGGTAGAATAGTTGCTAATACAGAGCGAAATTATCGCGGGCGCTGGGTTTATTTTGACAAAGTAAGCAACTTTTAAGGATAACTCTTTTGAAAATTGGACTGATTTGATATTATAATAAAAAATCATCGGCTCGCCCGCGAAGCGGGCAATGCGGGCGGAAACGCTGGGCGGGATTGTCGCCCTGTGGGCGACAATTCAAAGTCGGCGCCAGGATTTTGTTCAAAATAGGTTCGGATTTTATTCAATAGGTACCGCCAGTTGGAAAAAGTTGTTGCTGGCTCGCCTCGACGCAACGTCGGGGCTCGCCAGCCGACCGTTCGACTTCGCTCAGGACAAGCTTTAAGAGCAAAATTGAAATAAAATTATGAAAAATAAATTTGGAATTTCTAAAAATATTTTTGTTTTGGGGCTGGTGAGTTTTTTTAATGATGTGGCATCGGAGATGATTTATCCTCTGGTGCCGATTTTTTTGACTAGTGTTTTAGGCGCGCCGGTAGCAATCGTTGGTTTAATAGAAGGAATTGCCGAATCAACCGCCAGCGTCTTAAAAGTTATTTCTGGCTGGTTCTCTGATAAAGTTCAAAAGAGAAAACCATTTGTTGTTGTTGGTTACTCATTTTCAGCTATTTCTAAAATATTTTTGAGTTTGGCTTTTAGCTGGCCGTTTGTTTTGATTGCCCGATTTATTGATAGGTTTGGCAAAGGAACACGCACTTCGGCTAGGGACGCTTTGATTGCCGAAAGCTCAGACGCTTCAGCCAGAGGAAAAGCATTTGGTTTTCACCGAGCGCTGGATACTTTAGGAGCAGTGGTCGGGCCGCTTCTTGCTCTTTTGGCGATTCATTTTTTAGATAATAAGTTTCGCTTAATCTTCTTTCTCGCTTTTATCCCGGCTTGTATTGGAATTCTCTTATTGCTCTTTTTTGTCAAAGAAAAGAAGAAAGAAGCCGGCTCTTCCTCTATTCTTCGTTTTACTTGGCATAACCTTGATCCTTCTTTTAAGATTTTTTTGTTCATCAGTTTCATTTTTGCTTTGGGCAATAGTTCAGACGCCTTTTTAATTTTACGAGCCAAAGATTTGGGTTTGTCATTAATTTTGGTTGTCTTGGCTTATGTTCTTTTCAATTTTACCTATGCTATATTTTCAACACCGGCCGGAATTATTTCTGACAAAATTGGACCAAAAAAAGTACTTTTGATTGGCTTTTTGCTTTTTTCCGGCGTGTATCTTTTCTTTGGCTTGGCACGTTCCAGTCTTTTTCTTTGGTTCCTTTTCCCGGTTTATGGAATATACATGGCCCTTACCGAAGGAGTGGGAAAAGCTTATATTTCTAATTTAATCCCTCAAGAAAAATCAGCTACGGCTTTTGGTGTTTATGCGACCACAATCGGCCTCACCACTTTTTTCGCTTCTCTCATCGCCGGATTACTTTGGACTTATATTAGCGTTAGCGCCCCGTTTATTTTTGGAAGCTTAATGGCAGTGATTTCCGCTTTTTTATTTGTTGTTTTGGGAAAAAAGATAAAACTTGATAAAATATAAAAAGAATTTGCCGCCAAAGAAAAACTTGAAATTGTTAATATTCGCGGCGGAGCCGCTCATTTTTACCCCGCCACACCCGAGCCGCGCGAAGCGCGGCGAGGGAATTCGGTTCGAGCTATTTTAAGGATACACCGCCAAAAAGCCGCCTTTTAATTGAGGCGGCTTTTTGGTAAAATAAATAATGGCTGATTTTTACAAAAAATTTTTTATAATTCTTTTGGTTGTTACTTTAGCGCTCCCTTCTTTTTGTTTTGCGCAATTGCCGCAAGAAAAGAGCGGAAAGATTTTTATTAATGAAAAAATATTCTATATGTCGCGCAAAAGAGAGCAGGAGGGAATTTTAAGCTTGCAAAAAAATGCAGACAAAATTGATATAATAGCCCCCCAGTTTTATGATGTTTCTGAGGAGTTAAAGCTGGTTGGGGATCTTAGTCCGCAATTAAAGGAGATAATAAAACAAAAAGAACTAAAAGTTATGCCACTGGTAGTAAATCAAGGTTTTAGGCAAAGCATAATAAATAATTTGTTAATTTCTGACAAGGCGCAAGAGGATATTATAGAATCGTTAGTCAGTGTGGCAAAAAAAGAAAAATATATTGGGTGGCAATTTGATTTTGAAAACATAAGTTATTTGGATAGAGACCTATACTCCGCTTTTATAGAAAAAACCGCGAAAGTTCTTCACAATAACGGATTGATTTTTAGTGTGGCCGCGGTAGCAAGGAGCGTAGATTATGAAGACACTGATTTTTATAAAAACTGGTCGGGAGTTTTTGATTACGGAAGAATTGCCAAGGCCGTTGATTTTATCAGTTTGATGACCTATGACGACCCGAACTCAACAGGACCTATAGCTTCCTTGTCTTTTATAAATAAAGTGCTGAATTATGTGGAAAACAAAATTCCACCAGAAAAATTATCTTTGGGGATTCCTCTTTATAATTGGGGATGGAGAGTAAATCCTTTAAAAAAAATAAGCTATGATGGAACATATGCCGGGCTTTTATATATAAAATCTAACTTTAACCACAAAATTAATTTTGATGAATCAATTGGTGAGTCCTGTTTAACCTATTACTATCGTAACAAAAAATATGAAGTTTGGTTTCAAGATAAAAAAAGCTTTGAGAAAAGGCTGGAAATAATAAGCAAAAATGGCTTTAGGGGCTTTTCAGCTTGGGTTTTGGGCATTGAAGACCCTGCGATTTGGACAACCTTGCAATAATTGAATTTTAATTAATTTTAATATATTATAACAATTATATGGATACGGCATCTTTTTATTTTGTTTTTTTAGTTGTAACCATTCTAGTTTTGGTTGTAGCCAATATTTTTCTAATTATTCGTTTTTATAAAACCAATCGAGAGGCGGATGAGATATTAAAAGGAGGGAAAATGAAAGATTGGAGGGCGATATTTTTATCTCAAAAGAAAAAAAGTGATGAAATAGAGCAGAAAATAAAAGAAATTTTATTAGAAATTGAAAATTTGAAAAAAAACTGCGAGAAAACTATTCAAAAAATAGGCATTGTTAGGTTTAATCCTTTTAATGAGCTTGGCGGAAACCAGAGTTTCGTTATCGCCCTATTAGATGGAAAGAACAATGGCATTGTAATTTCTAGTTTATTTCTTAAAGAGGGCAATAGGGTTTATGCCAAGCCAATTAAAAACGGGACGTCAGATTATGTATTATCTAAAGAAGAACTTGAGGCAATAGAAAGAGCAATTAAACATAAAGAATAAAATATGGTTAAAAAAGCAGACAAGAAAGAGCAGAACTTAAATAGGCCGCCAGTGGTGGTTGTTTTGGGCCATGTTGATCACGGAAAATCATCTTTGTTAGAGGCGATAAAAGATTTTAAGATAACCCAAAAAGAAGCGGGGGGAATTACCCAGCACATTGGAGCCTATGAAGTGGAGGGGATTGGTGGAGACGGACATTCAAAAAAGATTACTTTTATTGATACGCCGGGTCATGAAGCATTTTCGGCTATGAGGGCAAGGGGAGCCAATGTGGCAGACATCGCCTTATTGGTTGTTGACGCAAGCCAGTCGGTTCAATCGCAAACAAAAGAAGCTATTTCAATAATAAAACGCGCCGAGATTCCTACAATTGTTGTGTTGAACAAAATGGATTTGCCAACCGCCAATCCGGAAAAAGTAAAAGGTGAACTTGCTAAAGTAGGTGTGGTGGTAGAATCTTTTGGGGGGAAAATTCCTTCAGTGGAGGTTTCGGCAAAAGAAAAAACCGGAATAAACGAATTGTTAGAAATGATATTGTTGGTAGCCGAAATGAATAATTTAAGGGCAGAATTAGACGTTCCTCCAGAGGGTGTTATTATAGAGTCATTTTTAGATTCAGCCAAAGGACCCATGGCAACAGCCATTGTTAAGAAAGGAATTTTAAGGAACAAAGACATTATTGCCACCGATTTAGCCGTGGCGAAAATAAAACACTTAGAAAACTTCAAGGGACTGCCCATTAAAGAGGCCTATCCATCTCAACCAGTTGTTATTTTAGGTTTTGATAGCGTACCGGCAGTAGGAGAAAAATTTAAGCATTATAAAACAGTAGAAGAGGCCCTACAACAGATAAAATTAGAAAAACCAAAAAGAGAAATTGGGGGTAGTTTTTTAATACCACAGGCAGACAAAAGGATTTTAAATATAATTTTAAAGGGAGATGTTTTTGGCTCTTTAGAGGCCATTGAAGGTATGTTGAAAAATTTACCTCAGGAGAAGGTTATTTTAAGAATCCTTAAGTCAGAGGTTGGCGATATTTCTGAATCAGACGCTAAATTGGCTGAAATGTCCAAAGCCCAAATTATTGGTTTTAGAGTTAAAATAACGCCAGCGGTAATGAAGTTTATGAAAAACGATTTGGAAAGAAGGGTGAGAATTAAAACATTTGATATAATTTACGAGTTAATTCAAGATGTGAGAAAAAGTTTGGAAAGAGCGTTAGAGCTGGAGGTGGTAAAAACCGAGGTTGGCAAGTTCAAAACAACCGTGGTTTTTTGGGGAGAAAAAAACAGGCAAATTATCGGCGGAAAAATTGTAAGCGGTGAATTAAAAAAAGGATTAAAATTAGAAGTTTTTAGGGGTGAGGAGAAAATAGGGCTTGGTAAAATAATTAATTTACAAAGAGACAAAAAAGATGTAGATTTATTGAAAAAGGGAGATGAGGCGGGTATTCTTTTTGAGGGCAATGTAAAAATTGATAAGGGGGATATTTTAATCGCCTATTTGGAAGAAAAAAAGAAGGGCGAACTACAATAAAAAACCTTGGCTTTTGCCAAGGAAAGAAAAGAAGGGTGGTTTGTTATTTTGCCCCGTTCTCTTCCGCAAAACAAATCAAAGACCACCAGCGAGAATTTTTTGTTTCTTGCAGGCGAACCATTCCTTCTGGTCCTATTTTTGTGTTAACGGCTACAATATGAACGACTTGGCCTTTTAAGACCGTAGGTTCTTCAAAAGTAAAATTGTGGAGACAAATAACAGGTAACGGAGGTGTGACCCTATATCTTCCTGAGCGCGAATTATGACCGATTTCTGGTCTTATTTCCTTAAGGCGTTGTAATGTTAGCGGTTTTGGCGGTGGTTCTTGTGTTGGCATTTTTCCTCCCTTCATTATTGTGGTTTGTTTTTCGAAGGACTACAAGGCGTAGATTAATTAAACCTACACCATAAATAAAAATATTATCAAATAAATAACAAAATGTCAAAAAGAGTAGAGATGGTTAACTCATTATTGCAACGCGAGGTGGGGAAAATAATTCAACGTCAAATGATTTTTTCGGGGAGTCCCTTGGTTACCCTTACACGTGTAGATACCAGCGCCAACTTAATGGAGGCAAAGGTTTATATTTCCACATTCCCCGAAGAAAAAACAGAAACTGTGCTAAAAACCCTAAATGATTCTGTTTTTGATATTCAACAGCAAATAAACAAAAGATTAAAAATGAGGCCGGTTCCCAAGATAAAATTTATTAAAGATGCGGCAATTAGTGGGGCGGCGAGGATAGAAGAGATTTTGAGGAAAACTAAGAATGAAAAATAATTGATTTTATAATAAAAATAGAATAAAATAAAACTTAGTAAAAAGAAACTTTAGAGAAAGTATGGCCACGTAGCCAAGCAGTAAGGCACTTCTCTGCAAAAGAAGTATACGTCGGTGCAATTCCGACCGTGGCCTCATGGGGCAAGCGGGTCTGTTTGGTTAACGTTGAATCTCGTATAGTAAGGAAAAAGAAGATAGGTGGCCTAAAGCCCCGCCTTACACTGTAGATTTTGCCCAGGTGCCGGAATTAGCAGACGGTCAGGACTTAAAATCCTGTGAGGATTCAAATCCTCGTGAGGGTGCAAGTCCCTCCCTGGGCACACCTAAAAACCCGCGCTTTCGCGTGGGCTTTTTCTTAAAATTTTTGTTGGGGGCTTGTATAACCAATAAATTGTGCTAAAATAAATTATTGCCAAAATGGCTGCAATTCTCTGCCAATATGGGGCGCAAAAAACCGAATAAAAATCCAAAACCAAGGAGGAATAGATATGGAAGAAGAATTAATTACCATTCCGTCCGAAGAGGACTTGCTCAACCGTTTGTCGAATATTGATGGCAGTTCAAATCTTCAAAAATATTTTTATCCAACACTGTCAAGATACGCCGAAAGACAAATTCCTATAGGGCTACTTATAATAACCCTCTTACTTAGTGCCGATAGTTGCGTGGGAGGACAAGAGAGAGATGTTACTGTTGCTCAGCTGTATCGTCAAATTCCAGATTTACTAAAAGCCATTATCCCAGACAAAAAAGCAGCCAAGAGGGCAGAGGAATTTCTACAAGATGTTCTTTGTTCAATTAGCTAACCGCAGAGAAAACACATTTTGCATTCAAGCCCCTTTAACCTTTAAGTGGGGCTTTTATTTAATCCTTTATTTAACCGCTGTTTAATATTTATTAATCTGGCAGGGGGTGTTATAATAATTATTAATTTTAAAAAACGTTAATAGTCGATTCTGATAAGAAAGATATAAACAAAAACCTTAAAATGCAGGCGCTATTTTTAATAATTATAAGCACTATTTTAGTAAGCCTACTTTCTCTTGTTGGCGTGTTTTTTCTTTCCTTGCGGGAAGAAGTTTTAAAAAAATAACATTTTTTTTGGTTTCTCTTTCTGTAGGGGGGTTAATGGGCGGCGCATTTTTACATCTTTTACCCGAAGCCTCAGAAAAAGTTAATGGCGAAAATATTTTTTTGTTTACCCTAATTGGATTTTTCTTGTTTTTAATAATTGAAAAAATTATTCATTGGAGGCATTGCCATAAAGATGTTTGTCCTATCCACACATTTGTTTATATGAATCTTATGGGAGATGCCATTCATAATTTTATAGATGGAATAATAATAGCGGCTAGCTTTATATTTAATCCCTCAGTCGGTTTTGCATCAACAGTGGCTATATTTTTACACGAAATTCCCCAAGAAATAGGAGATTTTGGTGTTTTGGTGTATGGAGGAATAGACAAAAGAAGGGCATTATTTTTAAATTTTTTGACGGCGATTACTTCGGTGGTTGGTGGAGTTTTGGGGTTTTATTTTTTGGGTGCGGTGCAAAATATTAGCCAATATTTATTAAGCATTGCGGCCGGTGGTTTTATTTATATAGCTGCCACGGATTTAATTCCAGAAATAAGAAAAGAAAACGACCCCAAAAAATCAATTATTAATTTTGGAATAATATTTTTAGGAATTATGCTTATGTATATTTTAAAAACACTGGAATAAATTAGCTTTGGCCAATTAAAAATAAACCTAAAAACCAAAAGCGCGCCATATTGGCGCGCTTTTGGTTTAATCTTCTAAAATTTCTATATTTGCCACCCTTATTCCGAAATTAATTGCCGAACTTTTGTCTGGCATCCAAATATCTATATGATAATCACCCTTTCTTTTATGCATTCTATCCTCAATAACAAAAACTTTATCCCCATATAATTCAGGAATTCTAATTTTCGTGCCAAATGGCAACATGTTGTTTGCTACAACACCATCTTCTACATATTTGCCAGAGGCAGTTACAAAAGGAGTATCGTCTGTCTGATCTGGCGTGCTGGAATAGGCAGTAACCACCATTTTTAACGTTTTGGAAACTCTTGGTCCGTTTGTTATTTGGACCGCTGGGGGAACGTTTGGAACATTAGCTGGGTCAGCAATTGCTATTTGGGGTATGCCACTACCTAAAAGACAGGCGCTACTTAAAATCCCAGAAAATAAATACTTAAAGATATTTTTATTCATATGATTTAATTAAAAACTGCCCTTTTGGGTAGTATATTTTATATTATCATATTTAACCATGTTTGTCAATATTTATAACCCACACCTCAACCCTTGTTAAGAAAATTATTTTTCAACAAAAAATCGCTAATTTTTTAGCGATTTTTTATATTTACGAGTCCGCGACCTATTTTATCAAAAATTTCTGAAAAAAGCCAGTGCCCGTCGCCTGCGGCGACGGGCACTGGCGGCTCGCGGGCAAAAATCTCCTCCCCCAAAACCCCTCCATTTTTTGCCCGTCCGCCGAAATCGGCGGAATTCCTGCCGCGCCGCAGGCGCGGCAGTCGGTCAATTTCGTTCAAAATAGGTTCGGATTTTTGCTGGGGGAGCGGGTGAGCGGAATCGAACCGCCATCTCGTCCTTGGCAAGGACGTGTAATAACCACTATACCACACCCGCCCTTTGTGCCTGGAGCCAGACTTGCACTGGCCACCCCAGCTTTTTCAGAGCTGTGCTCTGACTACCTGAGCTATCCAGGCATAATTTAATATTATTTTATCAAAAATGCAAAAACAATTAGTTGGAATTTTATTTATTGTTTTTTATATTTTACCATAAATCTACCAACTCGTTAACTTTTATTTTTGTGGGCGGTATAGGACTCGAACCCATGACCTTCTCAGTGTAAATGAGACGCTCTACCAACTGAGCTAACCGCCCCCACTGAATTGTGACTCTTTGCTATTTATCTAAAATAAACACAGGGGGTGCGGACGGTGGGACTTGAACCCACACGCTCTTGCGAGCACAGAGCCTCAGTCTGTTGCGTATACCAATTCCGCCACGTCCGCAGTTAGTTTGCTGGCTTTTCCTCGGCTTTTTGGCTTTCCGGTTGCGCCTTTTCTTTCTCAGATATTTCTTCCACCAATGGCTCTTCTTGGGGCTTTTCTTCTGCAATAGCTACCGCAAAATCTTTTCTTTTTAATTTGGCTTTCTTGCCTGTAGCTGTTCTTAAATAATAAAGCTTTGCTCTTCGTGTTTTTCCGCGCCTTACGATTTCAATTTTTTCTATTACCGGAGAATGGATAGGAAAAATTCTTTCAACCCCAATACCATCAACCACCTTTCTAACAGTAATGGTAGCCGAAACCCCCCTTCCATGTTTTTTGGCAATAATTACTCCTTCAAAAATCTGTATTCTTTCTTTATTTCCTTCTTTTATTTTTTGATGAACTCTAATTGTATCGCCCGGTTTTAATTCTGGCAGATTTTTTTCTTGTTCTGTGTTAAATTTTTCTAATAATGTCGTCATATTAATTAATTTTTTTTAAGTTTTCTAAAACATTTTTTAATTCCTCGGGTAATTCCGAGGAAAATTCTTTATTTTCGCCGTTGGGTAATTGTATTTTTATATATGCAGCGTGCAAAAAATGTCTTGTTAATCCTTTTGGAGTTTTTGAATTTTTGAAACCATACAATTTGTCTCCGGCCACGGGGTGTTGTAAATAAGAAAAATGGCACCTTATTTGGTGACGCCTTCCTGTTTTTATTCGGACCTCCAAAAGAGTGTATCCATCAAATCTTTCCAAAACCCTGTATTCTGTTATTGCTTCTCTTTTCCCCCTTCCGAGATCACTTAAAGGATATGCTTTTTGTTTTCTTCTATCGCTGGGAGACCTTCCAATTAAGGTTTCAACTCTTCCTCTTTCTGTTTTTATTATTCCCTCTACCAGACAGATATATTTTTTCTCTACTTTCCTATTTTTAAACTGTTTTTGTAAAAAAATCAAGGACTTATTGTTTTTTGCTACCAATAACAAGCCTGAAGTGTCTTTATCTAAGCGATGCACCACTCCATATCGTGGGGGTTCTCCGACCGATTCTAATTCCGGATTTTCTTTTATTAAGGTACCAATTAATGTATTTTCTTTTGTTTGCCCCTCGGGAAATACAACAAGTCCTGCCGGTTTATCTATAACCAAAACATCGTTATCTTCATAAATTACCTTTATATGCATATTCTATATTTTGGGGGATATATTTATGTATTTATACAACTCCACTCGAACTTATTTTATCAAAAATTCCTGAGAAAAACAATTGCCCCGCCGCCGTGCAGCCAAGCGACACGGCCTCGCAGAAAAATTGCCTTTTCCTTTAAGATTAAAAAATGGCGCGCGCAAAATCAAAAAATGTAAAGGCAATTTTTCTGCTCGGCTCCGCGCTGACGCGCTGGGCGGCGTGGCTACGCTTCGGCTTCGGCTCGGGCGGCTCGGCATCCCCCCTTGAACCTCTCTGCCAAGCCGGCCTTGCGGAAAATTGAAGAAAAACCTATTTTGTGTTATAGTGGAAACAAATATGAACCCCGTTAGAAGTCTGATGAATTGCTAATGGGGTTGCATTGTCAAAATATGCCAAAAAATACATTTGAACAGAGCAATAGTGAGCAAAAAATTTCTGAAGGAAATTTTTTGCCAAAGACTTCTAACGGGGTGAATCGTTCAGATCAACAGCTTATAGCCGATTATCTCGCCGGCGACGAAAAGTCGCTTGAAATTCTATTTGGACGGTATCTCAAACCGATCTACAGCTTTACTTACAGATATGTAGGCGGCGGACAAGACGCGGAAGATGTGACGCAAGAAGCATTCGTGAAAGCTTGGCGAAATCTTAAAAAGTTTGACCAACAAAAAAGTTTCAAAACTTGGATTTTTTCAATTGCAAAAAACACTGCGATTGATTTTCTTAAAAAAAAGAAGGCGATTCCGTTCTCCGAATTTGAAAACGAAGACGGAGAAAATATAATAACTGAGACGCTCAGCGACCCCTCTCCGCTTCCTCATGAACTTTTAGAAAAAGCTGGCATGGCGCAAGTGCTTACCTCAGCGATGGAGAAGCTCTCGCCAAAATACCGCATGGTTTTATTTCTTCGATATAACGACCATTTCAATTTTAGAGAAATTGCCGAATCTCTTGGCGAGCCGCTTCACACAATAACATCGCGCCATCGCCGAGCTCTGATCCAACTCAAAAAATTGATCACAGAATCATAATGCACCAAATTATTCAACTCTCTCGTACTATTATATAGAGGCGATAAACCTCGCCCCATGTTTCAAGTATCGGGGTTCCTGAAGTTCGTTCGACCTTTCTTCGGACCCAATGACAAAGGGATGCACAAAAATGCATCCCTTTGTCGTATTAGTTAATAAAGCACAAACCATGCGCAAAGATTACGAAAAACTTTTTACCCATCTTGAACCGCCGGAGCCGCCGGCAGGGCTTTTTGATAGGATACTCCTTGCAATTAAACGGGAACAGGAACTGCGAAGCACCAAAAGGTTAGCATTCGGATTTCTGACTCTTTTACTTGTATCTCTCGCAACTCTGCCTTTCTCTTGGACATTGTTTTCCGAACAAATGGCCGAATCCGGAATTCTCCAGTTTATATCAATTGCGATAAGCGACCTCAAAACTTTCCTTTCAATGTGGCCTGATTCTGTCATGGCGATCGCCGAATCATTGCCGGTTACGGGAATTGTTCTATTTACCATGAATATGATTTTGGCTGTCTTTACCTTGCGTCTGTTTCTATACAAAAAGAGATTGCTGGTCGGCTATTTGATTAGATAATTTTCAATTATCAATAACCAATTATCAATTAAACTCCAAACTCCAATTTTCAATCAACGGCGCCTGTCGTTTTTGAAAATTGAATCATTGAAAATTGATTGAGAATTGAAAATTGTAAATTGAAAATTAATTCAATGACAAACCAAAATTCAAAATTTGCAAATCCAGATTTTTTAAAGTGGGTCATCGTCGGACTCGCCGGTTTTGTGGTTCTTGTCCTGGTTTTTGGTGTTGGCGTTAAGGTCGGCACGCTCAAGGCTCAATACTCTTATCGTTGGGCGGAAAATTATCATCGGAATTTTGCCGGGCCCCGCGGCGGATTCTTGGGTGATTGGCAGAGATTCCCGGCCGGAGATTTCAGCAGCGGCCACGGCGCATTTGGAGAGATTATTGAAATGAAAGACAACGGCTTTGTGATTAAGGGCCCCGAAAATGTGGAGAAAGTGGTCATTACCAATCAAAACACTACAATCGTAAAGGGTCGAGAAACAATTAAGGATGGCTTAAAGGTTGGCGATCGGGTGGTTATTATCGGCTCTCCCAATGATGAGGGGCAGATTGAAGCAAAGCTCATCCGCGTTTTTGCTGAAGATGCGCCTGGACTTCCAATGCGTCCCGGCCAGCCGTTTCCTTTCCTTTAATTATGATTTCAAATATGATTTCAAAACTTTTAGCACAAATTAAAAAGCATAAATTTATTGCCGGCATTCTTCTGCTTCTTGTTGCCGCCGGCGGCTATTGGGGCTACACAAAAATATTTAGCAGTGATGGTGCAGTCCGCTACGCCACCGCTCAGGTTCAAAAAGGAACTATTGTTTTTTCTCTTTCTGGTTCCGGTCAGGTTATGGCCCAAGAAGAAATAGATATTAAACCAAAAATCTCCGGCGATTTGACATATGTGGGAATTAAAGATGCTCAAGAAGTTAAGGCTGGCACGCTTTTGGCAATAATAGATACCACTGACGCCCAAAAAGCTGTGCGCAACGCACAGGTTAATTTAGAAGAAGCTCAATTTAATCTGGCTAAAATGAAAGGGGTTGAAACTTCCACTGGCTATATTAGAGGAATAAAAGAAAAAGCAGAAGACGAACTGTCTAAATCATATAAAGATGGTTTTAATGTTGTTTCTAACGCTTTTCTTGACCTTCCCACAGTAATAGCCGGAATTTCAAATATATTATTCGGATATGATTTGACCAAAACATCTCAAAATATAGATTATTATAGAGATTATACAGCGATGTTTAACGATAAAGCCACTCTATTTAAAGACGCCGCCTATAATTCTTATCAGATAGCCAAGACCGCTTATGATAAAAATCTTGAAGATTACAAAACAACAAGCAGATTTTCCGAAAAAACCGCAATAGAATCGTTAATTGAGGAAACATATAGCACAACTGAATATATTAGCGAAGCAATAAGAAACGTAATTAATTTAATACAGTTGTATCAAAATGAATTTACCGAGCATGGGATAACCCCCAGCGTAGTTTCTAATACTCATTTATCCAGTTTGAACACTTATTCCTCAAAGGTTACAAGCTATCTTTCTTCGCTTTTTTCAATTAAAAACACTATTGAATCAAACAAAGAAACATTGGCGGAAACAGATTACAATATTAAAGACCAGGAAATTCAAGTAAAGAAAATGCAAGAGGCCTTAGATGAGGCAAATAAGAATTTATCATATTGCTATATTTACATTCCTTTTGATGGGATTATTACCAAAGTTAATGTTAAAAAGGGTGATTCGGTTTCTACTGGAACAACTTTAGCAACATTAGTGACAAAAAATAATATGATAGAGGTTTCTTTAAATGAGGTTGACGCTGCAAAGGTAAAAGTTGGCCAAAAAGCCACTTTAACTTTTGACGCTATTCCAGATTTAAGTATCACTGGTAAAGTAACAGAAATTGATACAGTAGGAACAGTTTCTCAAGGCGTAGTGAGTTACACAGTAAAAATTGCTTTTGACACGCAAGATGAACGCGTAAAACCAGGAATGAGTGTTTCTGCCTCTATTGTCATCGAAGCAAAAACAGATGTCTTGCTTGTGCCTAATGCGGCGATAAAATCCGAAGGAGAAGTAAATTATGTAGAAATGCCGGCTGAGAATGATACAGCACTTGCCAAAGCCAATCCTAATGGCGCTGTTTTAAAAAATCCACTGCGGCGCCAGACAGTTGAAATTGGTTTAACTAATGATGAATTTACTGAAATTAAAAGCGGTCTTAAAGAAGGAGACGTAGTTATTACAAGAACCATTCAGCCAACCAAAACTACCCAAACGCAACAAAACTCCTCTTTGAGAATCCCCGGACTGAATACTGGCGGAGGCGGCGGTGTCCGCATCATGAGATAATATTATGATTGAATGCAAAAACATTACCAAAATTTACAAAAGCGGAGAAGTAGAAACTCACGCGCTCAAGAATCTTTCCTTCAAAATCAATGACGGAGAATTTGTGGCGATTATCGGTCCTTCCGGCTCTGGCAAATCAACCTTAATGCATATTTTAGGTTGTTTGGATACGCCGACTGCTGGAGAATATATTTTTGAAGGAAAAAATGTTTCAAAACTTTCCG
>Ga0272448_1002660_pt1 | contig 22026 bp, 22 predicted proteins | sample YNPCB0191_FD_202220 | JGI IMG/M metagenome (GOLD analysis project Ga0272448, IMG submission 202220) | Hot spring sediment microbial communities from Yellowstone National Park, WY, United States - YNP-CB-019-1 | ecosystem: Environmental > Aquatic > Thermal springs > Hot (42-90C) > Sediment... | reverse complement strand
ATCAAGACCGGGCAACTGGTGGGCAAAGTCAGCAGGGTAAAAGAGGCCTTCCGTGTCGAGGCTGAGAACGGTGATGCTTATGAAGGCCATGCGGTTATTGTGGCCAGCGGCAAACGGCCAAGACCGCTCGGTGTGCCGGGAGAAGAGAAACTGCGAGGGCGGGGAGTCACCTATTGCAGTGTCTGCGATGGCCCCGTCTTTACCGGTAGAAGGGTGGCGGTGGTCGGCGGCGGTAATTCCGCCCTGGAAGCGGTCAACGACTTAGTAAAGATAGCCGAACATGTCTTCATGGTATCACTGACGCCGCTCACCGCGGACGCCATTCTTATCGAAAAGGCACGACAGGCGAACAACCTCACGGTGTTCACCGAGTATCAGGTTCTTGACATAAGTGGCGAGAACATGGTACAAGGTATGCGTATCAGGGACCTGAAATCCGGTGAAGTCACATTTCTGGAAGTAGCCGGCATTTTTGTTGAGATTGGACTGATACCAAACTCGGAGCTCGTTAAGGGGTTGGCTGAGTTAAATGCCATCGGCGAGGTGAAGGTCAACTGTTCCTGTGAGACAAGCGTGACTGGTCTATTCGCTGCCGGCGATGTTACCGATGCACCGGAGAAGCAGATTGTAGTGGCGGCGGGAGAAGGCGCTAAAGCGGCCCTCCGGGCTCACCGTTATCTTCAGAGACTAAAGTCGTAGCTCCAGGCATCCGTCTGTGGTGAAATACAGGTATCTTGAGTGATATAATTAAATTTTAGTTGAAAAGGTTTGGACAATAGACTAATGACGGGACGTGTTTATCTCGACTACGCGGCGACGACGCCGGTGCTGCCGGAAGTGCTCCAGGCGATGTTGCCGTATTTCAATGAGGTCTACGGCAATCCGCTGTCAATCCATGCCTGGGGTGACCGGGCGCGGCAGGCGATTGAGGAGGCGAGGGCCAAAACGGCTTCCCTTATTGGCGTCGCCAGGCCCGAGGAAATCATCTTCACCTCAAGCGGCACTGAATCTAACAACATGGCCATTAAGGGCCTTGCTTTGGGTCGCCAGGACAAAGGAAAACATGTCATCGTTTCGGAAATTGAGCATTTTTCGGTCCTCCATTCAGCACGCACATTGCAGAAGTCGGGCTTTGAGGTGACCACGGTTCCCGTCGACAGGAACGGTGTGGTTAACCCTGACGATGTTGCCAGAAGCCTGCGCAAGGACACGGTGCTGGTTTCGGTGATGCACGCCAACGGCGAAGTGGGGACAATCCAGCCGATTAAAGAAATTGCCGGGAAGGTCAGGGAAGCTGGAGCTCTTTTTCACACTGATGCGGTAGCCAGCACCGGCATCCTGCCGGTGAATGTCGCCGAGCTTGGCGTCGATGCCCTGAGCATGGCGGCCAACCAGTTCTATGGGCCAAAGGGCGCCGGGGCGCTCTGGGTGCGGCGCGGTGTTCGCCTTTTACCGCTGATGGATGGTGGTGTTCAGGAAGATGGACGGCGTCCGGGGACCGAGAACGTGCCGGCGATTGTCGGTATGGGTAAGGCCGCAGAAATCGCCAGGATCGAGATGACGGAGCGTGCCGCAAAGTTCACGGCCCTGCGCGACCGGCTCATTCAAGGTGTGCTGGGCAAGGTCCCGTATACCATCCTTACCGGGCATCCAACTCAGCGTCTGCCCAATCATGCCAGCTTCTGCGTCGAGTTTATCGAAGGGGAGGCGATGCTGATGCTCTTGAGCAGTCAGGGGGTGGCGGTTTCCAGCGGCTCGGCCTGCACCTCCCGTGCTCTCAAAGCTTCGCATGTCCTCATCGCCATGGGCCTTTCGCACGAGATAGCGCAGGGCTCGCTGATGTGCACCGTAGGCATCGGTACGACCGAGGCCGATATAGACTATGTCGTTGAGACCCTGCCGCCGATTGTTGGCCGGCTCAGGGAGATGTCTCCGCTCTGGGCCAAGCACTTGAAGCAGGGTAAAGGAGAGTAACATGCCGGTCTATAGTGACAAGGTAATGGAACATTTCATGAAGCCGCGCAATGTCGGTGAGATTCCTGATGCCGATGGGATTGGTGAGGTTGGCAACCCCGTCTGCGGCGATATGATGACTTTCTACATCAAGGTCAAGGACGGGAAACTGGAAGACGTTAAATTCAAGACTTTTGGCTGTGGGGCCGCCATTGCCGTTTCCAGCATGGTGAGCGAGATGGCCATCGGCAAGACGCTGGAAGAGGCCGCCAGGATTACCAACCAGTCGGTAGCTCAGGAGCTTGGGGGGTTGCCCAAGAACAAAATGCATTGTTCCAATCTCGGCGCCTCGGCCCTTCATAAGGCAATCAAGGACTATGCTGACAAGAATGGTATTAAAATCGAGGGGCTCAAGGTAGAAGAGGAGGAGCACGAAGATGACGAAAAGACCTGCTGAGAAGGCCGGAGGCGGTGAGCATAAATGCCGCTGTCCTTTCTGTGATGTGGAGGTGATTTTCAAAATGGAGAAAGTGCCTGTCATCTGTCAGGGATGTCAGGTTGTCCTTCATCTGTGCCCGAAGTGCCGGAAACCGGTGCCGCGTGACGCTAAGAAATGCCCTGAATGCGGAGCGAAACTGCCATGACGCAGCCGAGGGCGAAGCTGACAGTTATTCTTTTCAGCGACAGTCTCGATAAGGTGCTCGCGGCTTTCAATCTGGCCATCGGTGCGGCGTCTTCCGGAATGGATGCTACCATCTTCTTCACTTTCTGGGGGCTGAATGTTATCAAGAAGAATGAAGGTGGCATTAAATCAAAGGGCGTGATGCGCAGGATGTTGAACGCCATGAACCGCGGCGGGACGAAGCGTCTACCGCTGTCCAAGTTCCATATGCTTGGCATTGGTAAGTGGATGATGGGCCGTTTGATGAAGGATATCAAGTTTCCGGACGCGCAGGAATTGCTGGAGATGGCCAAGGGCCTCGGCGTTAAGTTCGTTGCCTGTACCACTACCATGGGTATGATGGGTCTCGGCAAGGATGCCTTCATACCTGAGGTTGATACGTTCGCCGGTGTTGCAACTTACCTGTCCGAGGCCGGGGAAGCTAGAATTAACCTGTTCATATAGAGAGGTATGTTGATGAAGGCTGATGCTACGTTGGACTGCATCGGATATTATTGTCCACTGCCGATTGTCCATACCGCCAGGAAAATGAAGGAACTCAGGCCGGGCGAGGTGCTTGAAGTGGTAGCTGATGACATGGGCATTAAGGAAGACTTACCTAACTGGTGCAGGCAGACCGGCAACGAGTTTCTCGGCATCGAGGAGCAGGGCGGCCAGTACCGGGCTTATGTCAAAAAGAAATAGCGACATCCGCTGAAACCCAACGACTCTCATACAGGGGTGAACCGTTGAAAGTTGCACTTGCTGACGGTATTTATTGGGTGGGGGCGATTGACTGGAATCTTAAGGACTTCCACGGCTATACCACGCATCGCGGCTCCACATACAATGCTTACCTCATTGTCGATGAAAAAGTTGCGCTGATTGACACGGTCAAGGCGCCTTTTTTCGCCGAGATGCTTGGCCATATCAGTGAGATTATCGATCCGGCGAAAATAGACTACGTCATCTCCAATCACGTGGAGATGGACCACTCCGGCTCACTGCCTCAGATTATGAAGGCGGCGCCACGGGCGAGACTTGTCACCACCGAGAAATTCGGCGAAGCGGGACTCAGGAAGTGCTTTCACTGCGACTGGCCGCTTGTGCCGGTGAAGGAGGGGAGCGAGCTTACGCTCGGGAAGCACAAGCTGTCCTTCATTCCCCTGCCGATGCTCCACTGGCCGGACTCAATGGCCACCTACTGCGTCGATGAGGCGATTATGTTCTGCAACGATGCCTTCGGCCAGCACTTCGCCAGCTCCCGCCGCTTCGATGATGAGGTTGATCTGCCGGTGGTAATGCTGGAGGCGGCCAAGTACTATGCCAATATTCTCATGCCCTTGAGCGGCCTGGTGCTGAAAGCTTTGGACAAGCTTAAAAACGTGAAAATGAACATCATCGCGCCCAGCCATGGCATCATCTGGCGCGCGCATCGGAACGAGATTCTAAACGCCTATGCTGATTGGGCTAAGGGCGGCGGAAAGAAAAAGGTGGTAATTGTATACAGCACCATGTGGGGCAGTACCGAGAAGATGGCGCTGGCTCTTGCCGAAGGTGTCGCCAGCCAGAACGTTGAATACACCGTGTATGACCTGGGGAAGTCGGACCGGAGCGATATAGTTGCTGACGTTCTGACCAGCAGGGGGCTGGCCGTAGGTTCGGCAACCCTTAACAATGGGATGCTCCCCCTGGCGGCGGCCTTCCTGACGTATCTCAAAGGGCTGAAGCCGGTCGGCAAAACAGGTGCGGCCTTCGGTTCCTTTGGCTGGGGCGGCGGCGCGGTCAAAGGGGTTGAGGAGGAGCTGAAGCTGGCCGGGGTCGAGATGGTGGCTCCGGGTGTGTCCATACGCTATGTTCCAGAACCGGGCGAACTTGAGCAGTGCCGCGAACTGGGCCGGACTCTAGCGGCAAGAGTTGCCGGGTAGGTATTGAATGTGACTGCGCCGGAAGAAGAAATACTGCGAACCTATAAGACAGTAGCGGTGGTTGGCCTGTCCGACAACACGGAGCGGGCGAGCTACCGCGTTGCCAGCTATCTCAAGGAGCACGGCTACCGGATAGTGCCGGTTAATCCCACGGTCAGGTGGGTGCTCGGCCAGTTGTGCTATCCTGACCTGGCTTCGGTGCCGGGGCCGGTTGAGGTCGTGGACATCTTCCGCCGACCGGAGGAGGTGGGGCCAATTGTTGAGCAGGCTATTGCTAAGGGCGCCAATGCCATCTGGATGCAGGAGGGTATCATAAATGAGGAGGCGGCAGCTAAAGCCAGACAGGCAGGGCTGAAGGTGGTGATGGACCGGTGCATGATGAAGGAGCATCGTAAGCTCGTGGAACAATCGGGATAGCCTGAAACAGCCCTTGAACAGATGATGTGCTTAGTATAAGTTGCCTTCATGTGACCGGGGTGTATAAGAGGGTACAGCCCTCTTGAAATAAGATACGCTTTTCCCCGGTGGGGGAAGAGCAGGAGTTGCTTGGCAGATGACGAAAGAAATCGGTTCGACATTGCAAATACTGGAGCAGGCGATCAGGGTGGAACAGCAGGGGCTCGACTTCTACCGGCGGGCAGAGAAACGGACGCGGAACGCGGGCGGTAAAGCCTTCTTTGCTTCGCTGGTGGAGGACGAGAAGCGGCACGAGCATATCCTTCGCGGCGAGTATGAGAAGGTGAAGGCCGGGACAGGATTTGTTGAGGCGGCCTCAGCGGTCAGGATGGAATTGCCGGAGCTGACGCTGTTCCCCAAAAAGGACGTATTAAAGATACCGCCCGGTGCCACCGACCTTGAAGTACTGCAGATTGCCATTGATTTTGAGCGGCGCGGCTACGATATGTACATGAAAGCGGCCGATGGTATTGCTGACCTCACCGGCAAAGCGGTGTACCAGTACCTTGCGAAATGGGAAGGCCACCACCGCGACCTGCTGGAGAGGGCTTTGAATCAGCTCAGCGCTGACGGCACCTGGCTGGTGCTGGACAAGGAACGGCCGCTTCTCGATGGCGGCCCGTAGCAACCGGCTGCGTGGTGGACATCAGATTTGGATGATAGTCTAGTGCGTTGACGCTTTATAGGACGGTTGCTACAATTGCCTGCGCGATGGGGCTGTAGCTCAGCTGGGAGAGCGCTGCGTTCGCATCGCAGAGGTTGGGGGTTCGAATCCCCTCAGCTCCACCATAGTGTACAACAGGCAGAACTCCTATCCTCTGCTATCAGACTCTTCAGTGGCACAAAGTGAGTCAGGGTCGCTTCGTCCCCAACGACGTCAATACTCTGCATAGGACTCCGGATGAAAGCCATTTTATACATCAGTTTACTCAGGGTGATAGAGCCTTGGCGGTCAGGGGCAGTCAGCGTCTTCAGCGGCTGGCCGGGTAATGCGGGCTGCCCCGGGTAACCAACAAGGTCGCATCTTCCTACTGGCGGGGAAACAAACGGATATCTTCAGGCTTGATTTCAAAACCGACATTATCTCCAATTCTGAATATAGCCTGTGATACAGGCAGTTCTGCCATCAATTCCACGGGATCTTTCCAACCTTCAAGAACCAATTGATAACGAACTGTAGGGCCGAGATAAATAGCCTCCTTTATTTTCCCCTTCAACTCTGAGTCTACCGAGGTTTTTATTTGTACTCTCTCCGGGCGAATTGAACATGTTACTTTCCTTCCCTGAGGCAACCCTCTTTCTTGAATGTGAAACTGTGCACCCAATAAGGAGAGGATTCCGTTACTGATTTCACCTCCTATGAAATTGCAGCGGCCAATAAAATCAGCGACAAACTCCGTGGATGGATTTTCGTAAATTTCTTGCGGCGAGCCTATTTGTTCCAAACGCCCATCCTTCATCACGCCAATACGGTCGGACAGGCTCATGGCTTCTTCTTGATCATGTGTCACGTACACGGTGGTGAGTCCTAGCTCGCGCTGTATGCGACGGATTTCCTTTCTTATATCGGCCCGCAGACGCGCATCGAGATTCGACAGTGGCTCATCCAGCAACAATAGTCGGGGACGAATGACCAGGGCACGTGCTAGAGCGACACGTTGTTGTTCACCACCTGAGATCTCATGCACGCGACGGTTACCATAATCACCGAGATGGACAAACGCTAATGTTTCCTCCACCTGTCTTTTAAGTTCCTTTCCAGAGATCCGCCGCCGCCGCAGTCCATAAGCCACATTTTCAAAAACGTTCATATTGGGGAATAGGGCATAGTTCTGAAAGACGAGACTGACATTACGCTTCTGGGGAGGCAGATTAGTAATATCCTGTCCTTCAAGAATAACCTTACCTCCATCATGTTCAAGAAGACCAGCGACTATTTTTAATATAGTTGTCTTCCCGCAACCGGAAGGGCCGAGGAGACAGAACAGCTCACCTTTAATAAGACTGAGAGAGAAATCGCGAACCACCTTTTGCTCTCGGTAACTCTTTGATAGAGATATTAAATCCAGACCGGCTAGGTTGACCGCGTCTGAGCCATTACCTTTCGCATCCATCTGGCAGTAGCCTCTCTTCGGGAAATCAAATATATTGCTGCCACCCCGATTGCAGAAAGGAGCAACATTGTCACGGATTGTGCGGCAGCAACCCCGATTTCCCCTTTGTAAATAGCTTCGAATACATCCACCGAAAGTAGTTTGGTACCGGGCGTGATAACGAAGATTATGGCTCCAACCGTCTGCACTGTAGAGACAAAAGCATAAAGACCGCTTACCAGCAAAGCCGATTTGGCCATCGGCAGAATAATCTGAAAGAACGTGGTTATTCTTGATGCTCCCAGATTAGCTGAGGCCTCATCAATGCTCCGGTCCTGCTGGTCCAGCACACTAACCCCTGAACGTAATCCCAGCGGTAGCTCGCGAACCAGAACGAGCATGAAGACTATCATCCATGTGCCAGTCAAAAGAAGAGGAGCTTGATTGAAAGCCATGATATACCCCACACCAATGAGTGTCCCCGGCACCGCAAAAGGCAATGTTGTGATCAATTCCAAAACCGCTCTACCTCTAAACTTTATCCGAGTAAACATATAAGCCAGAACCACGCCTATAAAGCTCATGGCAACCGCCGCTCCTGAAGCAAAGAGAATCGTATTTACGATACTGTTCAGGCTTCTCTGCGGTAACATGCGGAAGTATTCGAGTGTGAGGGCATAATTTGCACCAAGATGCTTGGTGAATGCCGCTAGGAACACCGAGATGATTATCATTAAGACATAAATTGAGAAAAGGAGAGATATTCCCCAAAAAGTGTAGCGAATCGGTGCAGGTAAACTAAGATTCTTGCGCTCTGCCACATGACGTGCTCGGACAGCGCTTTGGTATTTCTGTGCTCTTAAATAAAGCCAAAAAGCCAGAAGACACGCGATAAGTAGTAACGTGTTCAAAGCGGAAGCCATCGGCATATCATAACGTCCGATTAGTTGAGTGTACGAGGCTGATGCCAAGGTATTGAATTCTCCTCCAATGAGAAGTGGTGTGCCGATGTCCGCCATCGAACGCATGAATATCAAGATAAGGGAGGCAATAATGCCAGGGCGGACCAATGGTATTGTGACAGTCGTAAACACCTTCCATTCACTGGCACCCAGATTTCGTGCGGCATCTTCAACCTGGCTGTCCAGCGTAGCTAGCACTGCAGAAATAAGCAAAAAGGCAATTGTGGTGAAATCTACAGCCTGCACAGAAAGGACACTTTTCCAGCTATATATATCGAGGTCAAGCCCAAGCCACTGATAGGAAATTATCCCATTTCGCCCAAATAGGTAGATGAATGCAAGTGTGGCTACAAATCCAGGGATGATCAGCGGCAGTACGGCAGCAGCACCGAATAGCCTTCGAAATGGTAAATCTGTTTTGAAAACAACAATGGCGATACACAGACCGAGCAGTGTAGCGACGACCGAGGAAGCGATGGCAACGCCTATACTGGCCCAGACCGTACGTGCTAGCCCGGGATTCGAAAAGAGCCGGGCATAGACCTCCAAACCAGCCCCGTATCCTGTATCAAGACTCCTGAAGACAACGCAAAGAATCGGATAGAGTACGAAAATGGTCAGAGCTATAAATATAATTCCCGGTATAAGGTATCTTTTCCACACCCGAGTGTCTCGTTGTTACAGGCAGACCGAACTGTGCAAACACAGTTCGGTCTGCCTTGTTTGTATGCTATCGGTACTGTGGGTATCTTCGATTAAACTCCTTGAGGACACGCTCCCGTTCTGTACCCCACTTGACCAGGTCATAAGCAACCAGATTTAGCTCTTTCAAGTTGGGGACACCGGCAATGGCGGGAGTCTCAGTAGTTGGCACGCGCGGACTGGCTTCCATTAAGACCTTCTGCCCTTCTGCAGACAGACACCAGTCAACGAAGATCTTGGCATTATTTGGATGCCTGGCTCCAGCAACGATAGCTACCGGTGACGGCCAGGCAAGAACACCATCCTTCGGGAAGACCGCCGCTACCGGAGCATTGGGGTTGCTCAATTTGGTAATGTGTGGGTCAGGAGCGATACCGATAGCAAATTCGCCCTGCAAAGCTTTTGTCGGCGGACCTGACCCGCTCTTCTCAAGGAATGCTATATTAGAGTACATTTTATCCAGAAACTGCCAGCCTTTTTCCTCCCCCATTATTTGAAGGATGCCGGAAACGGTGGTATAAGCGGTACCGCCTGTGTTCGGGTTTGAAGCGCTTATCTCGCCCTTGTACGATGCGTTAGCAAGGTCAGACCAATTCACAGGCATGGTTAGTTTCTTATTCGCGAGACGGGTTTCGTTGACAACAAATCCTACGACAACAAGTGAAACGCCGGTCCAGTAACCGTCAGCATCCTTGAAGCCAGCGGCCACTCTTGAGGCGTTGGGTGATTTATACGCAGAAATTAGTCCCTCGGCTCTAGCTTGGATGAAGGCGTCGGACCCGCCGCCGAACCAGACATCAGTTTGAGGATTGGCTTTTTCAGCCTGAAGACGGGTAAGCACTTCGCCTGATGACATGGTCAGAAACTGTGCTCTTATGCCCGTCGCCTTTTCAAATTCGGAGGCGACTAATTCTGGCTTCCCATAAGCCACGTACATGTTGAGCACTTTTTCTGAATCGGGTGTAATAGTGCTGGCAGTTGCTTTTGTGGCAGGTGTTGAGGTAGCAGGCGGCGCAGTTGAAGTAGCGCAGGACGTTAGCAGCAGTGTCAAACATATGACTGCGCTAGTTAGTACGGTTGATAATTTTATTGGCTTCGTTGTCCCTTCCATTGTTTTATGTTAATTATTCAGGTAATTGATAATGATTTCTCTGGTAGTCAGTGCCTCGGTACAATCGTCTAGCTCAATCGTCCACCAAGCACAGTCGGTACTCAACAGACGGTCGATAACTGGTTTAACGTGATTTATGTCTTCGATCGGGTAATGACGGTCTTCCTCCTTGCCATACATATGCACTTCGTAAAGCCTCTCGGAAAACAGGTCAACAAAATCAGGCACCGTGAGGTTGCCATTTCTCACCAAATCCGAAGAAACGGCATGCCCAACGTCCATGGTGATCATTGATCCAGATTTCTTTGCCCATTTCAGTATATTCTCGGGGTTGCTGGTGAGACCACGGCGGAGGTTCTCCAGACAAACGGTGATGCCTAACTGCTGACCGCGTTCTACCAGACGGGTAAGATTCTCCACTCCCCTTCGTGAATCGAATGGTATCCTTGGAAGGAGATTCATGTGCACGGTTATCACTGGTTCACCCAGACCTGCTATGGCATTAAAAACCCGCAAGTGTAGTTGTGTCGCCTCTTCGGCTTTGAGAGGGTCAGCGTTCCCGATTTCACAGTCGAAAAAACGGCAATGAAACCGTACTGGTACCCCCTCAGAGATGAATGGTCTGACGTGTGAGGCAATTAGATGAAGGGATAGTGGATCCGGGGTGTACTCCAAGGCAAAGGCGTTGTCTTCTGCCCATATGAAGCGGTGGGGGTATTCTTTGGCCTGGACTGAAAGCGCAATAGTCAGGTTACGTTCAGACTTACTGCCCCGTAACGTCCCAGAAGTGGAATTGACAAGAACTCGACAATTGTTGAATGAACGGGATGTTTCGAGAGACACTTAAGCTCCTTCTAGTACGAACGTACCGCTACGCGGACATCCATAACAGAAAGAGCCGGTTGAACACTATGTAAGCACTGACACCGGGGTGACGCTGTTGGATTGCCACGTAGCAGAAAGACGGGAATGATGCACAACGCGCATCAAGCCATTAGCTCACGTACGGCGGTTGAATTTGTTCACAACGTCACCCCCTTTCTTGATATTCAAATTGCTGTGGCAATCAGTGGTAGTATTATACGTAAGCAACAGCCTAAAGACAATTGGACGAATCCGGGAGGAAAGATTAGACTTTGATACATATTCGAGAGCTAACCTTTTCAGAGTGTTGTACTCCTCATGATGTCCGGGAGATGCCCTGATAGTAGTACCTGCGGCTCCAGCTGTTGGTATAGCCGTGTCCGCGCATCACACACCTGAATGAACCTCAGGAGGCACCCAATGTCTTTAGAGACCACGAAAACCATCCGGCCTTACGGTATCTGCTGTGTACAGGCCAATTGGGATCTCAACCCGCGCAATCTTGATGGCTCCTTCAAAAAGGACATCCGGCAGCGAAATGTCCAGCTGATGTGCGACTACATCGACCACGTCTTCCAGACGGCGGTCCTGCCCAGCCAGGTCCGCCTCTTCTGCTTCCCCGAATTCGGTATCGGCGGGCACTACTCCTTTCAGGACTCCACTGAGGATGTAAAGACGCACCAGGCCATATCCATCCCCGGCCCTGAGACCGAAGCCCTGTCTGCCAAGGCAAAACAGTACAACGTCTACATCGCCGCGGTGAACACCGAAAATGACCCGGCCTACCCGGAGAACTTCTTCAACACCGCCTTTATTATCAACCCGAAGGGCAAAATCATCCTTAAATACCGCAAGATGAATATTGCCTTCGGACTCAACCCTCATGACATCCTGGACAGGTACGTCAACCCCGTCACAGGCACTAAAGACTACTTCCCCGTGGTGGATACCGAAATCGGCCGGCTCGGCTGTTTCATCTGCGGTGACCTGGGCATGCCCGAGATTCCGCGTGTCTACGCCCTCAAGGGGTGCGAGGTACTGCTCCACCTTTCATCCGGATATTCCTGGGAAATGGCCATCAACCTTCTCCGCGCCCGCGCTGTGGACAACACCATCTACATCGCCCATGAGAACTGGGCATCAATGACCATCAGCGAGCGTAACTTCGGCGGGACACCGCTTACCTTCATCAACAGCCGTGGCGGCGGCGGTAGCTGTATCATCGACTACAACGGTAACTTCATTGCCCGGGCGGAGGGGAACACTCCGCAGATAGTACTGGGTATGGTGGATGTCATGGCCCTGCGTCGGGAGCGCGAGCAGTGGCGTCGTCCTAACCCCTTCGGTCAGGGCGGCAATTTCCTTGCCAATATCCGCACCGAGCTATATGCACCCTTCTACAACCGTACCATCTACCCGCCTAATACCCGTCTCGACAGCAGTGTTATGGCACGGCCCCACGATGAAAGCTCTCGCCAGCGCCGCCAGCAGGCCCTGGCCAACCTCAAGAACTTCTACGATTTCTATTCCGAAAACTCGGTCATGTAGCCAGAGTCGTCATCATAGTATAATAAACAACCTGGAACGTCCCATGACATCCTTCCAGCGGATGATGAAACGCCCGGGGGTAGCGTGAAAGCCCAACACCCCGGCAAGGAGACCCCAAATGCAAAACCAGAACTCCAGTTTCCGATGGCCCGAGCAACTGTCCTTCATTGTTTGGCCCGGTGCCGCAGAGTCAGTCAAGACCTGGACTTCCGTTTTCTCAGCCGACACCGGGGTCAAAATCAACATCGTGTCCGAAAGCGATATCGTCAAGCGCTTCCGCGGCGTGAAGTATGGCACCTTCGACTTCACCGCCGGCTTCGGCAATGAGACCAGCCAGATGCTCTCCGGCAACAAGGAATTCGTTTACCGGGACTCCGGCCCCTTCCCGGTACGCATAATCTGGTCATGGTCACGCTCGGCCTCCGGTTTCTACGTCCGGGCCGATTCCAAGATACGCAGGCCCGAAGATATCAAGCCCGGCACCCGCATCGCCGATATGCGGCCCTTCCTCAGCAGTATCCGCATCGTCGAAGCCCTGCTCGCCTGGGCCGGCCTGGGTATGAACGACGTGACCTGGGTGCCAGTCAAGAGCACCAAAGAGGCTGCCGAGGGCGTCCTCGCCGGAAAGATTGACCTCTCCTTCGGCGTGCCGTCCTCAGCACCGGTGCTGGAAGCCGCCAAGTCACCGCAGGGCATTGACTGGATTGAGCTGAACCGGGACAAAGACCCCGAAGGTGCAAAACGCTTCAAAAAGCTCTACCCTCTGATCAATTTTGGCCCGATGCCGGCCAACAGTCCCGCATCTTCTGCCGGCAAGTGGCTCACCGAGGGCATTAACTACCTGGTAGGACGCCGCGAGCACTCTGCTAACTTCGTCTACAATTTTGTTAAGTGGCTGGATATTAATTATCCCCGTTACAAAGACCTCCATCCGGACAACCAGTCCCGCAACCTCGAGACGCTGGTCAGAGGCCTGAGTTTCACTTACATTCCGGTACATGAAGGTCTGATTGCCTACCTCAAAGAAAAGGACCTCTGGACCGACGCCCACGAGCGCCGCAACCAGGCCAATAACGCCCTGGTAGAACGATACTGCGAGGCTTACCAGAAGGCGGTTGAAGCCGCCGACGCCAGGCACATGACGATTTCTCCTGATAATGCCGAGTGGGTGAAATTCTGGCAGGACTACAGGAAACAGGCCGGCCTCCCTGGATTCAGAATATTCGACAGTCTGACCGAGGAGTAGCATGGCCAACAGCAAGCCGCTCGAAGGCAAGACTGCCGTCGTGACCGGCTCGACCAGAGGCATCGGCCGGGCCATCGCCGAAGCCCTGGCCAGAGATGGCGCCAGGGTCGTTATCTGTTCGCGTCACCGGGATGACGTGACTCAGACCGTATCTGCCATGAAAAGCCAGGGCCTTGCCGTGTCCGGCATCCCCTGTGACGTTTCATCATCTAAGGACCTCGAGGCATTGCTCCAGCACGCGGTTCAAACGTGGGGCAAAGTAGACATCTGGGTGAATAATGCCGGTGTTTCCGGAGGCTTCCGGCCGCTTACGGCGCTGAGCGAGCCGGAAATCGACCGCATCATCGCCATCAATTACTCGGGCACGCTCAAAGCCTGCCACATGGTCATCCCCTATTTCATCAATCAGGGAGGCGGCATCCTCTTCAACATGAGTGGGAAGGGGGGTGAAGGCGCCGCCAGCCCGATGATGACGGCCTATGCCTCGACCAAGTCGGCGGTGGTCAGCCTGACGCGGAGTCTTGCCAAGGAAAACCGCAAACATCCGGTCTCGATACACGTCATCTCGCCCGGTATGGTGCGGACCGATTTCTACAAGACCGGCCGGCCCGAAGGGCAACCGAAAAACACGGAATATGTCTTTAAGGCTATCGGCGTCCCGGCGGAAGCGGTCGGCAGAATGGTTGCGCGGGCCGCGGCTCAGAAGCCAGGCGAGGTTACCGGGAAAAGCTATTCGGCCATCAGCGGCTGGCGTCTGGTACGCGGCATGACACTGCTAACCTGGTACCGACTCACCGGCAAGCTCAAGACGAGCCGCCAGTAGCAGTACCGCCACTCTGCCCGTTATGATATCATCGGCGTCTCAGAACATCTCCGAGAAGGCTCGTAAGTGACCCTGCTCTTTTCGTAACGGCATGGTCAGCATCTCAAGAAGCATTTGTGTAAAAGCAGGGAGGGCTCAAGGCCTTTCGAAAATCATGCTGACATCATCGGTATCTCAAGAACTGCCTGACATCGCGGGTGGCCGATGAAACTACTGGTCATAGGTTGTGGACACTGCGGCGCCAGAATCGCCGCGCAGTTCGGTGGTCTCGGCAGGAAGGCACGTCGGGAACGCCGTCTCGACATAATCACGGCTTCTTTCGCCGTGACAACAAACGCCGCTGATTTTGATGCCCCGCTCTCCACCGAGGACGCGCCGCTACAAAAAATCATTATCGGAGCCGCCGCAGCCCCCGGTTATGCCGACGGAGAAACCAACGAACTTGCCGCTGAGATTGCAAGAGATGAAAGCGAAAAGGTCATCGAGGCGGTAGACCCTCATTTGGGCACCAACGAAGTAGATGCCTTCATGCTCATTGCTGCCGCCGCCGGCGGCACCGGTTCCGGCCTGATACCCGTACTGACGCGGCACCTGAAAGAGCGCTACTTTTCAAAACCGGCGTACAACCTCATCGTTCTTCCCTTCGTGAAGGAAGAGATTGAAAAGCCGGACGCCGTTTACAATGCCGGCACCTGCCTCAAGTCTGCTTACCTGGCGGCCGACGCAGTATTCCTGGTAGACAACCAGAGATACTTAACAGATAACATCTCACCGGAGGACAACCAGAACCAGATTAACGCCAGAATAATCGCCCCGTTCTATAACCTTCTTTGCGCCGGTGAGGAAAGAAGCCCCGCCAACATTGGAGGTAAGGTACTGGATGCCGGGGACATAATCCAGAGCTTGGCAGGATGGACAGTAATCGGCCGCGGCACGGACCAGAAAGAGCGGACACTGCTCGGCGTAAGAGAGCAATCGCTCTTTCCCGGGCTGGTGCCCGATGGCAAAGGCGCCGTCGGAAGCCAGCTGGCCATGGTCGAGAAGGGGATCAGGCTGGTAAGCGAAGCTCTGGACGAGCTATCGCTCGATTGCAACCCGCAGAATGCCGGCAGAGCGCTATACCTTCTGGCGGCACCGCCCGAAGCAATGCACATATCGCTTATTAAGGAACTCGGGGGCTCGCTGAAACGCGTGGCCCCGGACGCTACCATCAGAGGCGGCGACTATCCCAGGCGGGGACGCACCCTTGAGCTAAGCCTCATCTTGTCCGAACTCGGTGATGTCCAACGGGTCACCGAGCTCTTCAGCAAAGCCGTTGATTACATAACCGGCGAGAGGACGCGGCGCAAGCGAAAAGCGAGCTATGAAAAGCCTGACGAAGAAGCTTTTGGCCGCATCCCCCTGCTGCTGTAGTCCCCGGCACACCAACTTACACCGGCCTTACCCGTCTGATTGTTTCCTGGGGCTTTTCTTCACACCCGTCTCCTTACCGGCAACAGTCGTGTGCATCTTCACCAGGCTCTGAAGACGTTCAGCAATTTTACCCTGATAATCCTCTTTGGTCTGGCCGGTCTCATCTTTGTCACTTATCGCTGATTTCCGGGCGGCCTTTTCCCGGGCGGCCTCATCTGCCGCTTCCAGCGTCTCCGCAAAAACTTTCAGCGCCCTTTCCACGGCATCCCCGGCCCTCTTCGCCGCCGCCTCAGCGAACTCCTTAGCCGCTTTCGCCGCTGCCCTGGCGACATCTCTGGCCGAGCGGCTTTCCTCTTCAACCTGGGTTATCGCCTCACGGGAGGCCATCCGGGCCAGTTCCGCTGACTCGGCTATCGCCTTCACCGCATCATTTGCGGCTTTCTGAATGGCCGTTACCGACGTTCTCGCGCTGTTCCTGGCCGACTCGCTCTCTTCCCGGACCTGATTGACTGCCTCCAAAGATACCTTCGCCGCCTCCGCGGAGGCCTCCCTGAGTTTTTCTATCGCTGTGTCAGCGGCTTTCTTAACTGCCGCAACCGATGCTTCAAGAGCCTTGGAAACCAAGTCGGTTTCCTCCGCAACTCTTGCCAGTGCTTCCTCCGATGCTCTGGCCGCAATGTCAGCGGATTCCCTGGCAGTTTTCACCGCTTGCTCCGCGGCGTCGCCAGCCGCTTTCGCCAGAGCCTCGGCCGCCTCCCTACTCTGCCGGCTCCTTTCGTCAAGTCCGGCTATCATTTCCTCAAGAGACTTCTTCGATAGCTGGAACGCCTCCTGGGTAGAGTTGCCTATCGCCTCCGCCTGGCTTATCGCCTCCCGCGACAGCCTTGCCGATTCCGCGGCAGCCTCCCTAACCGCTCTGATTGCCGACTCGGCGGCATCTTTAGCCACTACCACCAGCGCCTCGGCCGCCTCCCGACTCAACCTCGCCCGCTCCTCAATCCTGACCATCATCTCTTCGATGGCCTTTTTCGATCCCTCAAACGCCTCGAGCACCGATTGACTTATACCTTCAGCTCGCTTCAGTGCCTCTTTCGTCAACCTGTCCGACTCGACCGCGGACCTCTGCGCCAGCGCCGCCGCTGCTTCAGTTCTGGCCACGGCTTCATCCGTTGCCTGCTTCGATGTCGCGACCACCTCCTGCGCCCACTCACCTGTTTCCCTCGCTTCTGCAGCCGCTCTCTCGTAGGCCTGCTTGGCCGACTCCGCGGCTGTCCGGGCCTGCCGGCTGGCCTCTTCGGCCCCGGCGGTCACCTCTTCAACTGCCTTCCTCGATGCCTCAAAGGCTTCCTGTGCCGACTGAGCTATTGCCTCAGCCCGGCCTATCGCCTCACGCGACAGCCTGGCTGATTCCGCGGCGGCCTCCCTGGTCACTCTGATTGCTGACTCGGCGGCATCGTTTGCCACCGCCACCAGCGCCTCGGCCGCCTCTCTGCTCAACCTGGCCTTTTCCTCGAGCTTCGCCAGTGTCTCTTCAATGGTCTTTTTCGATACCTCAAATGCCTCGAGCGCCGACCGGGTTATTTCCTCAGTACGCCTTAGCGCTTCGCGTGATAGTCTTGTCACCTCCCCCGCAGACTCGCTGGCTTCTCTTGCCGCCGCCTCCGTCCTGCCGATTGCTTCTTCTGCCGCCTTCTTCGCCGCCAGAACAACTTCCCGTGCCCAGTCACTCTTCTCCTTCGCCCTGGCGGCGGCTTCCTCGTAGATCTGCCTGGCCGACTGAGCAGCGGTCTGGGCCAGCCTGCCGGTCTCCTCTGCCCTGGCAACCGCTTCTTCAACCGCCTTTTTCGATGCCTCAAAGGCCTTCTGTGTCGACTGGCCTATCGCTTCCGCCCGGCTTATCGCCTCCCGCGACAGTGTGGCCGACTCCCCTGCAGCCTCCTTGGTCGCTTTGATTGCTGACTCCGAGGCATCTTTAGCCACCGCTACCAGCGCCTCGGCCGCCTCCCTGCTCAACCTGGCCTTTTCCTCGAGCTTCGCCATCATCTCCTCGATGGCCCTTTTCGCTGCCGCAAACGCATCAAGCACCGATTCGCTTATTGCCTGAGTCTTAGCTATCGCTTCCAGGGATGCCTCGTGAGCCGTCTCAGCAAGTTCTTCGGCGTATTTGTCAACTCCCCCGGCCTTATTACCCTGGCGGGCAATATCACTCAGCCTTCTGATTCTATCTTCCATATCCTTTACCTTGCAGACGTCCCCCGGAAACCTGCCGGGCAACTCAAGGTTCCGGCAATATCCGGCCAGCCGTCATCTAGCAATCAGGCCCATTTTATAGCGTCGGGGGCGGCCATTCAATGAACCGGGTACACCGATTCCGTAGAAACGCGGCCTATTACAGCGTTAAACTTCCCACAGCCAGCTACGTTTTCTATAATACGACACGGAGCTGAATCCGTGCCGGAAGAAAAGGAGCTGATAGAACGGGCGCAGAAAGGCGACGGACAGGCGCTGGCCGAACTGTACCGGGCCAATGCCACCAGAGTGTACCGCTATATCTATCTAAGAGTCCAGAACACCGCTGAAGCCGAAGACCTCACCCAGCAGGTCTTCCTGAAGGTTATCGGCGCCATCAGGTCCTTCAAATGGAGCGGGGTCCCATTCGCCGCCTGGCTTATCAGGGTTGCCCATAACGAAATCATTGACCACTTCCGGAGAGAGAACCGGGTAAAGACGATACCCATGGATGAAAAGCTCGGCATGCCGGAGCTTGACCCGGGCGGCCTCGACCCCAGCGCCGTTGCTGAGACCAGCATTGAGATTGGCCGAATGATGGAAGCGGTCGAGCGACTGCCGAAGGCGCAGAAAGAAGTCATCAGCCTCCGCTTCGCCGGCGGCCTCTCCATCGCCGAGACAGCCAGGACACTGGGCAAGAGCGAGGGGACCATCAAAGCGCTCCAGTTCAACGGGGTGATGTCACTGAGAAAACTGCTCTACGGGGAGAGGGATGCCGAAAAGACCTGAGGACATATTTAACGAGTGTCTCGAGGCCATCCTTGCCGGCAAGACGGTTGAGGAGTGCCTCCGAACATATCCGGATGAGGCCCGGGAACTTCGCCCTCTGCTGGAAACGTCAGCGGCGATTGCCAGGAGCATCTTCAGCATCGAGCCGGGCCCGGTCCTGAAGACCAGCGTCATGCTCCGCCTGGATGAAGCCATCAGACATCGCTATGAGCGGGAACAGAAGCGCCGTCCGTCACTCTACGGATGGCAACCGAAGTGGGCGACAGCGGTGGCGGCGGTTCTCGTGATTCTGATTGTCGGCGGCGCCAGCATCGCCGCCTCCACCCGGAGCCAGCCCGATGACCTCCTGTATCCCGTCAAGCTTGCCGCAGAGCAGGCAAGGCTGGCGCTGACCTTTTCCGAACCGGCTAAGACCGACCTGCGCCTCCAACTGGCGGAGACGCGTGTAAACGAGATTGCCTATCTGGCCGGTAAAGGCGATATTGCGGCGATAGAAAGCGTTGTCCGGAAGCTGGAAAGCAACCTCGGGGTTGCCGCGGAGCCGTTAGCCGTGACGACAGTCAATCGCCCACCGGACGCACCGGCCCTGACCCCTGCGCCCCCGCCGGAGCCGAGAACCGCTATACAGGCACCGTCTCCAACAACGGCACCTCCTACTGCTCCGAAGCCGATCGCTGAAGCGGCTCCCCCGACTTCATCTAACGCCGATAGGCCAGGCAAAGCCGATGACGATGACAAAGCCAGGATGCTGCTGTCACTGAGCCAGGCAAAGAGCCTGGCCGTTCTCGAAGAAGCCCTGAAGTCGGCGACGGACCCGGCCAGACCGGCTATCGAGCAGGCTATCCTCCGCATCAAGCGCGCTTACGATAAGGCTATCAACAAAGCCAGCAGGTAGAATGCCTTACCACATCGCGCCTGCTGTTATCCACCTCAGCTACGCGGATGATGGCCCTGGGCTCCCTGAATTCTCTGAGGCCAACATACCTGGTTTTTTTGCAACGGCCAACGGCAGCATGACCACCCGGGGCAGCCACCACCACAGTATGTTATAATGTCGGCAAATCCCAAAGAAACCAAACGAGGTAACAGACATGGCCGGACCGGTCGCCGTCAATCAGGCTAATTTCAAGCAGGTAGTATTAGAAGCAAAGCTACCGGTGCTTGTCGATTTCTGGGCCGAATGGTGCGGGCCCTGCCGCGCCGTAGCGCCCGTTGTCGAGGAGCTAAGCAAGGAATACGCGGGCAAGGTTGACTTTGCCAAGATAAACGTCGATGAGAATGCTACTCTGGCTTCACAGTACGGCATCATGAGCATCCCGACGCTCATCATCTTCAAGAAGGGCAAGCCGGCGGAGCAGGTTGTCGGCTTCCGCCCCAAGGCGGAACTGAAGAAGCTTCTGGACAACCATCTGAAATAAGCCGGAGGCAGCCGGATAGGGCGAGCTCCATCACCGTTTGTCGTAAATTCTCCGTTGGCGTCTTGACAGGCGCAACGTGAGGTCAATATAATTAAAATAAACCCGCGCTTTTCGCTTCCGTTGTTCCCATGTCCACTGCCCGGCTTTCTGTTTGGTAGATTCTTAGCACCATGATACCTCTATGGCTAAATACATATTTGTAACCGGCGGCGTAGTCAGTTCCGTAGGCAAAGGCATCAGCGCCGCTTCAATCGGTCGCATCCTCAAGAGCCGCGGCATATCCGTTTCGGCGCTGAAAATTGACCCATACCTCAACGTCGACCCCGGTACGATGTCACCCTACCAGCACGGCGAGGTCTTTGTCACCAAGGACGGCGCCGAGACCGACCTCGACCTGGGCCACTACGAGCGTTTTATCGGCGTCGATCTTACCTCGGCCTCAAACGTAACTTCCGGCCAAATTTATTCGGCGGTCATCGCCGGAGAGCGCCGCGGCGACTTCCTCGGCGGGACCATTCAGGTGGTGCCGCATGTGACCAACGAAATCAAACGCCGCATCCGGCTGGTGGCCGAGATATCCCGGGCGGACGTGGTTATTGCCGAGGTCGGCGGCACCGTCGGTGACATCGAAGGCCAGCCGTTCCTTGAAGCCATCCGCCAGATGCGAAAGGAAGAGGGCAGGGACAACGTTTTCTATGTCCACGTTACCTACCTGCCGTTCATCAGCACCACCGCCGAACTCAAGACGAAACCGACCCAGCACAGCGTTAACGAACTGCGGCGCATCGGCATCCAGCCGGACATGATACTCTGCCGGAGTGACCATGAAATCCCCGAAAGTGTCAAGGCTAAGATATCGCTTTTCTGCGACGTCGACCGCGAAGCGGTCATTCCGATGACGACTGCCGAGTCCATCTATGAGGTCCCGTTACTGCTCGAAGACGCCGGGGCAGGCAAGCTCATCGTCGAGAGGCTCGGCCTGTCCGCCAAGGACGGCGACCTTACCGAATGGCGCCGGATGGTCAGCGACCTCAAGTCTCCCAAGGAGCGCGTCACGGTGGCGCTGGTCGGTAAGTACACCGAGCTGACCGATGCTTATTACTCGGTGCGCGAGGCACTCCGGCACGCCGCGAGGGTCCTCGACCGGCAGGTAAACATCCTCTGGATATCTTCCGAAGAGGTTGAGGCCAAAGGGGCCGAGCCTCTGCTCAAATCGGTGCAGGGCATACTGGTCCCGGGCGGCTTCGGCTACCGCGGCATCGAAGGCATGGTCATGGCGGCCAGATTCGCCAGGGAGAGAAACGTGCCCTACCTTGGCCTGTGCCTCGGCGTCCAGGTACTGGCCATCGAGTTCGGACGTTATGTCTTCAAGTGCGATGATTGCAATTCTTCCGAGTTCAATCCAAAAACAAAGTACCCGGTCATCGACCTCCTGCCGGAACAGCACCATGTCCGGCAGATGGGCGGTACCATGAGGCTGGGTACCTATCCATGCCATCTACTCCCCGGGACAAAGGCGGCCGCCGCCTACGGTGAAGCAGTGGTATACGAAAGACACCGCCACCGCTACGAGTTTAACAACCAGTACCGTGCCGAGCTGGAAAGAGCCGGACTGATAGCCAGCGGGCTTTCACCGGACGGCCAGCTTGTCGAGATTGCCGAACTCAGGGACCATCCATGGATGATCGGTTCCCAGTTCCATCCCGAGTTCAAGTCGCGGCCGGACAAACCACATCCGCTGTTTATAGGATTTATCAAAGCCGCCAAGGAGACCCTTATCGAGGGCGCCCAGACAGCTCTCAGCCTGCAATAGCTTTACAGATGACTGTT
>Ga0272448_1002658_pt1 | contig 22028 bp, 19 predicted proteins | sample YNPCB0191_FD_202220 | JGI IMG/M metagenome (GOLD analysis project Ga0272448, IMG submission 202220) | Hot spring sediment microbial communities from Yellowstone National Park, WY, United States - YNP-CB-019-1 | ecosystem: Environmental > Aquatic > Thermal springs > Hot (42-90C) > Sediment... | reverse complement strand
CTGGTCATTGCCGGCGACATCAGACCCGATTATGTAAAGTCAGCGGTTAACCGTCATTTTGGCAAACTAAAGGGTAAACCGGTCAATCGCAATGACTATTACAGCATTGAACCCGAGCCGGCAGGTGAACGCCGATTCACCCTGTATAAAAGGGTTTCGGTCCCGAGCTTGCTGCTCGGTTTTCCCACCCCGGGCATCCGGGATTCGCTTTATATCATCGGCGATGTTGTTGCCAGCATCCTTGGTTCGGGACGCAACTCCCGGCTTTATAAAACCCTGATTATTGACTCGGCACTGGCAACCTCGGTTTCGGTCTGGAACTCAGTGGAAAAAGACCCGGGACTGATGTATTTTATGATTACCCCAAAATCCGAAACCCTGATTCCAAGAATTGAACAGATTGTTTATCAGGAACTGACAAGGATGAAAACCGAACCAGTAACAGAAAAGGAACTCAACCGGGTGAAAAATCAGACCATTGCCGGATATATATTTGAGCGGGATGATGTCTCAGGAATCGCCTATCTTTTTGCCACCGCCCATATTACCGCCGGCAACTGGCGCGCATTTCTTAAACAGATGGAAAAAATTGAAACCGCCACACCGGAACAGATTCAGGACTTCTGCAGGAAATACCTTACTGAAAAACGCCGCATCGTCGGCATTCTGTTGCCGGAAAACCAGGGAGCACGATGAAAAGGCGGGCCCTTTTTGCACTCCTCCTCATCTTCAGCCTTGCCCTACCCCTGCCCCTTTACCGGGACTCGCTTGATAACGGGCTTGTCATCCTCACCTATGAGGACCACCGCTTACCGATGGTTGACATCGCCCTGGTCTGCCGTTCTGGTGCCGCATTTGACCCGGTTGAGAAAGCCGGCATCGCCAGTTTGTGTGCCCAGATGCTTCTGCGCGGCACAAAAACTCTGTCTGCCGATTCAATTGCCAGTATTCTTGACTTCCTCGGCGCCCGTTACTATTCCGGAGCCGACTTTGACCATTCCTATATCAATCTCCGTCTCCTAACCAAGGATGTGGTAACCGGTCTTGATCTTTTAACCGACCTGGTGCTCAACCCCGCATTTAACAAAAATGAATTTGACCGGGCTCGGGATGAAGTTCTTATTTCAGCCCGGCGCTCCTATGACTATCCGAATGCGGTGGTCAGTATGGAATTTGACCGCCTGCTTTTCGGCAATCACCGCTACGGCCTGCCGGTCCGGGGAGACACAAACACCATCCCGAAAATCACGGCCGAGGATTTGCGCCAGTTTCACAAGACCCATTTTGTCCCCAACAACTGCTTTGTTGTTATCGTCGGCGATATTGCCCACGAACAGGCAGAGGCGGAGATTAAAAAGAGGCTGCACAACTGGCAGCCTGCTCCGGTTCCGGTTCTGCCACAACCGGATTTAAAAATACCGGAAAAGACCCGGGTCAAACTGCTCACCCGTCCGGATATGAACCAGACCTATATCCAGTTTGGCCATTCAGGAATATCGGTATTTGACCCTGACCTCATCCCGGTCCGGCTGATGTCCTATATCCTTGGTGGTCCCCCCCTGTCATCAAGAATGGGTCTGGCGGTCAGGGAATACTCCGGACTTGCCTATGATGTCCGGTGCTGGTTTGACCGCCGGTTATTAATCGGCGCCTTCCGTGCCACGGTTCAGACCGCTAATCCCAAAGATGCGATAAAAAAGATGTTTGCTGAGGTCAAAAAAATGCACGATACCGGCGCAACCCCGCAGGAACTCTTAAAGGTGCACAACTACTTCACCGGCAGTTTTCCGTTAACCTACGGCTCGAACCAGGGTAAACTGGAACAGGTAACAAATCTGGAACTTTACCGCTACGGGACGGACTGGCTTGAAACATATCCTGACAGGGTCCGGGCAACCACCCTTGAACAGGTCAACAAAGCGGCAAAAGAACGCCTAAAACCCGACCATTACATTATGGTGATAATGGGCAATATTACCAAGGATGACCTCAACCTGCCCGAGGTTGAATGGATTGAGTAGGATAATCCGGCTGTTACGGCATAAATGAAGTAACAAACCGCTGCCCGGTTTCAGTCCACTGGATAATCGTCGCCAGTTTTATCGGGTTGCCGAACTCATCAAACGAGATTGTGCCTGAAACACAGGGGTAGTCCTTAATCCTGCCCAGCGCCTCCTTAATCTCCTCGGGTTTGCCGCTGGGCGCATTCTTCAGTGCCGCAATCAGTAAGAGTGCCGCATCATAACCCAGGGTGGCAAAGGCATCCGGTTTCTGCCCGTAGCGGGTCTGATACTTGTTCACCCAGTTCTGGACCTCGGGTCTGGGGTCGTCAGCCGAGTAATGGTTGACAAAGTAACTGCCCGCCACCTCCTTGCCGGCAATCTCCAGCATTGCCGGTGAATCCCAGCCGTCACCGCCCAGAAACTGGGTAACCAGACCCAGTTGATATGCCTGTTTAACAATCAACCCGACCTTGTTGTAATAATCGGGCAGAAACAGCAAATCCGGTTTCTGCTGCTTAACCTTGGTCAAAAGTGCTGAGAAGTCCACATCGTCCTTCTGATAGGACTCATACGCCACCACCTTGCCCCCTCCCTGCTCAAAGTAGCGGCTGAAAAAGTCAGCCAGCCCGCGGGAATAGTCGTTCCCGACATCATACATAATCGCCGCGCTCTTTGCCTTCAAACTGTCAAGTGCAAACCGGGCGGCAACCACCCCCTGAAATGAATCGGTAAAACAGGCACGGAAGACATACTCCTTGTGCCTGCCGTCATCGGTAACGGTAACCTTGGGGTTGGTTGATGTCGGGGTAATCATCGGGATCCTTGCCATCTGACACTTGTCGGCAAGGGGCAGGGAGCATTTGGTAGAAACCGACCCGATGATTGCCACCACCCCGTCCAGTTCAATCAACTTGGCGCCGGCATTTGCCGCCTCGGTCGGGTCGTTCTTGTCATCGGAAATAAACAGTTTTATTTTCTTGCCCTGAACACCGCCGGCGCGGTTCGCCTCCTCAATTGCCAGCATGATGCCATTAACCGTTGACTCACCGAAGGTCTTGACATCCCCAGTCAGAGGCGCAATCACGCCGACCTTGATGACATTGACCGGACCACAGGAAATGATGCCCAGTCCGAGTACCAGGCACATTGCTGATATAGTTCTGATTATCCGCATTTACTCCTCCTTATTTTTATTCCTGTCTTACGGTTTTAACCTCTAACGCCGGTCCTGATTCTCTCTGATAACCGGCGAGAAAATTCTTGCTCCACTCCTCAAGATTGCCCTGCTGTAGTGCCTGACGAATTGAGCGCAAAAATGACTGAAAGAAACAGATATTATGATAAGTCAAAAGCCGGGGTCCCAGTGCCTCGCCGGCGATGAAGAGATGACGCAGATATGCCCGGGTAAAGCCCCGGCAAACTGGGCAGGAACAATTTGGGTCAAGGGGCGAATCGTCATCAGCATACTCCGCATTCCGGATCAGAACCCGGCCCGAACTGACAAAGGCGGTGCCGGTCCTGCCATTTCGGGTCGGCAGGACACAGTCAAAGAGGTCGACCCCGGACCGAACCGCATTGAGCATATCTTCGGGATAACCTGCCCCCATCAGGTAACGGGGTTTTTCTTCAGGCAAGAGTGCACACATTTCAGCGGTAATCTCATAGGTCAGTTCTGATGGTTCTCCTAAACACAGTCCGCCAATTGCATAACCGGGGAAATTAAGGGTCAGAAGTTGTTCCGCACTCTGGCGGCGCAGGTCAATATAGGTTGCCCCCTGAATTATCCCGAACAGGTTGGTTTCCCTACGTGCTGCCCGCTGACACCGTTCCGCCCAGAGCGTTGTCCTTTTTACCGCGGCCTCTGCCTGCTTGCGGCTTACGGGAAAGGGCGGACACTCATCAAGACACATGGCAATGTCCGACCCGAGCGCCTCCTGAATTTCCACAACCAGTTCGGGTGTAAAGAAGTGCTGACCGCCATCAATATGGGACTGAAACTCAATACCATCGTCACCAATCCGGGAAAGTGCAGCAAGGGAATAAACCTGATAACCGCCCGAATCGGTTAAAACCGGCCGGTGCCAGCCCATAAACTTGGAGAGACCACCCAGCCTCTGGATCCGTTTATGACTCGGACGCAGGTAAAGATGATAGGTATTACAGACAATCATCTGGGTGCCGGTCTCAATCAGTTCCCAGGGAGCCATCGTCTTAACTGTTGCCTGCGTTGCCACCGGCATAAAGGCTGGGGTGTCGACTACGCCATTGGGCAGAGTTAATCGCCCCAGTCTTGCCCGGTTATCGGTTTTAAGCACCTCAAACTTGAGCATCAACTAACCCTTTTCCATCCTGCTGTTTGGGCCTAAATTCACGGATTCGGACACCCCTTTCACCTCTGCCCCTTCACCAACAATGGAACTATTCAACACCGACCGGTGCACAACTGCACCCTGAAAAATTAGCGCATCCTGGATTACCGATTCTACCACATTTGCCCTTGCTGATACTGAAACAAAAGGACCGATAACTGAGCGCTCAATCAGCGCATCATCAGCGATGAAAACCGGTGGAATAATTACCGAGTCTTTGGTTCTTTCTAACACCTGCTGAAGGCAGAACTTGGAACCGGAATCTGACAAGGGCTGTTTATCTTTCCGTGCGAGGAGAAGCCGGTTTGTTTCCAATAATGCCTGTGGTGTGCCGCAGTCCAGCCAGACATCAATATCGACCGTTCTTATTCCCACACCCTGATCCGCAAGAATCTGCAGGGCATCAGTAAACTGATACTCCTTGCCCACAATCCGGTTTTCCTCAATCAACCGGTTCAATGCCTGATAAAGTGCAAAAGAGTTTTTAAAGTAGTAAACCCCGACAATTGCCAGATTGCTCACCGGCTCACTGGGTTTTTCAATTACCTTTTTTATTACCCCGTCTTTCAGCAGAACCACCCCGAATCGCCTCGGGTCTGAGACATTTTTAACCCCGATTACACTTTCCTCCTTGAGCAGCGCGCTGGAATCAAAATCCACAATTGTATCGCCCAACAGAATCAGCACCGGCTCATTCCCGACCGCCTCTTCAGCACAAAGGATTGCATGTCCCAGACCCATAGGTTTTTTTTGAACAATGAATTGCAGACAAAGATTATAATTTGCTTTAATATAATCGCTGATTGTTGTATCATTGGGTGGAACAACCACGCAGACCTTGTCCGGGTTCAGTTGGGCAATGCGGTCAACAATGTGTCCGATGATTGGTTTACCCGCAACCTCAAGCATAACCTTTGGTTTAATTTGGGTGTGTGGCTTAAGTCTCTTGCCCTCACCGGCAGCCGGGATTACCACCACCAGGCTCAAACTCCCCTCCTGATTTGAGCAAGCATTTGTTTCAATTCATCAATTTTGGGAATCACCATCGGGTCAACACCCCGTGTTTTTGCCAGGACGACACTTACAAAATCACCGATTACCATCACTGAAAAAAGCCTGGCCAGGGCTGACCGGCCTTCGCTCTGAATCACGACCGCTTTTGCATAAGCATCCTTAATTAGTTTCAGAGTTGTGCGCAGACGAAGCCTGGTCCGCGGATGGGTCCGCCGGTCAACTAACGCTATGATCACCGCTTGCCGGGCAAGGAACTCGGGTGCACCCAGACCCATAATTTCATTGTGGTTCTGTTCCGGTAACTGCCCGATGTGGCACATAATCTTGGCATTCTCGTTCAACTGGCATTGCCAGCGATATGCGCCAACATCCAGTAACCGGCTGGTCGAATATACCAGTGGCAGCCGTCCTGCCAACACCCGGCTGATTCCTTGTGCCCGCTGGCGATAGAACCCCATCCGCCTTCTTAAGAGCCGGGCTGTTTCTCGGATATCCTGCTCATAACTGCGACAGAGCCCCAGGCGATTAAGAGCGGTTAGCATTGCTACCGTTAAGAACCCGATTGCTGCGCGGGGCGGCATTCCTTTGGGGATGGTCAGGAGCGCAAACCCGTCCCGTTTTGCCAGTTCTGACAGTTTGCCGCCACTGGTGATAACAATAATCTGACTTCCCTTGCGTTTTGCCTGGCTATAGGCGCAAAGGGTCTCTTCAGTATTACCCGAATAACTTATTGCGATGAAAAGGGTGTGTGCAGTAACTGCCCGGGGCAGAAGGTAGTCCCGCCAGACCAGAACCGGTAACGCACCCTCATCCCAAAAAAGTGTACGGATGACATCACCACTAATCGCTGACCCACCCATTCCAGCAATAACAATATTTTCAGTAGGGCAAGGCTTTAGCCTTGCATTTGCGTCAGGAAAGCAAACCGGAAGGTTTGCCCTACCACTAATCGTCCATCCAATTTTCTCTCGCTGGTCAAACTGGTCGGGCAAACCGAAAATCAGATTCATCATCGTTTTAAACCCGGAACTATTCACCACCCACCCCTTTAAAGGTCAAGGTCGAAGTAAAGGTAAGGGCACGAGATAGTTTGGGAAACCGTCGATGTAATTCTCTTTGCAGTAACCGTTCAACCTCCAGTGCGGTAACAAGACCCAATGCCTCATCCGCCACTTCCGCCGCTGCTTGAGTATCTATTGACCTGATAATCTGTTTTGCCTCCGGTATCATACCGGGAACAACCGAAATCTCATCGACACCCATTCCCAAAAGCAGCACAATCCCCAGCGGGTCGCAACCAAACTCGCCACACATCCCCACCCAGATCCCCTGGGCGTGTGCGGCATCAATCGTCTTTTTTATTAACTGGAGCACTGCCGGATGAAAATGGTCAAACAGTTTTGCCACCCGCTCATTGCCGCGGTCAACCGCCAGCGTATACTGGGTCAGGTCGTTTGAACCGATGGAGAGAAACCGAGATTCCTTAGCAAACTGGGGCGCGAGGAGCGCCGCCGAGGGGGTCTCAATCATTACACCCAGGTCAATCTCGGGGTCAAATTCCTTACCCTCTTTTTTCAGTTCCTTCTTGGCCTCTTCAACCACCAATTTTGCCCGGCGCAGTTCCTCAATCGTTGACAGCATTGGAAACATAATTTTAACATTGCCCCCCACTGATGCCCGCAGTATCGCCCGCAACTGGGTTTTAAAAAGGGTTCTATCATCCAGGCAGAACCTTATCGCCCGCCAGCCTAAAAATGGATTCGCCTCAATATAACCTGGAATAACCTTATCCCCTCCTAAATCAAATGTCCGGATAATTACCGGGAACGGTTTGAACAGTTCTGCCACCTCCTTAAAGATTTCAAACTGCTCATCTTCAGTCGGTGGTCGCCTTTTCGCCAGATACATATATTCGGTGCGGAACAGACCGATACCCCGTGCCCCATTATCCTTTGCCAGCCGTGCCTCAATCAGAAACTCAACATTTGCCGACAGGTCAATCATCTTGCCATCAATGGTTACCGGCTCCTCTTCGACCAGAGCCCTGAGGGAAGCCCGCCTCTGGTTCAGACGTTTAATCTCAATTTCGTAGGTATGTAAGCGGCTCCTGGAGGGGTTGAGAATTGCCAGCCCCCGATAACCATCAATGAAGACCTTATCACCAGCGCCGATTTCCTTTAAAATGGCATTAACCCCGAAAACTGCCGGGATTTCCTTCGCCTTTGCCATAATCGCCGTATGCGATGTCTTTCCCCCTGCCTCAAGGACAATACCCAAAACCTTTTCCGGGTCTAAGAGCGCGGCTTCCGAAGGCGGCAACTGATGGGCAATAATTATTGAACCGGGTTCAAGTGAATGAATCGAAGGCAGGTCATCACCAAGCAGAACGCTCAGCACCCGTGCCGAAACATCCGCCACATCAATAAACCGCTCGCGAAAAACCGCGGGTTGTGACCCACCGAACCGAGCGATCTGCTTCAAGGTCTGGGCATAGGCAAACTCGGCATTACGCATCTTTTCACGAATGAACCGCTCGGTCTGGGTTAAAACCTCCCCATCGGCTAAAAGGGTTAACTGGACATCAATGAAATCGGCAAAATCCTTGCCCATTTCCTTTTTCACCTGTGCGTGCAATTGACGCAGGTCCTTCTCCGCAGTTCTGACCGCCGCGCGGAATCGTTCAATCTCCTCATTCACCTGTGCCGATTTTAATATTCTCTCCTTCACTTCGGGCAGATAGGGTTGATAAACGAATGCCGGACCAAAAGCAAAGCCAAATGAAACCGGAATCCCCCGGAATATCCTTTCCTTTTTACGATTCATCTTGAGTGAGTTTTGCTTTCAAGGTCTTAAATGCCTCTGCCTCATCTTCACCGGTTACTTCGAGGATGACCACGCTGCCCTTTTCCGCTGCCAGGGAAAGAATCGCCAAGATACTTTTCCCATTTACCCAGATGCCATCCTTTGCCAGTCGCACCCTAGACCTGAACCGCTCGGCAACTTTGACAAACTCTGCGGCTGGCCGGGCGTGCAGCCCGACCGGACCGCCGACAATAACTTCTTCCTTAATCATCACTCTCGGTGGGTAAATATACCCCCTATTCGCCGTCGGTCAAATATATCCTCTTGATAACAAATCAGCTGGGTTCGGGTTACCAATTGACCTATTTCACCCGCCGAACTTTTACCCCGGCTTCGGCAAGAAATTGACGGGCAAATTTGTCCGGATAATCAATAGCGATAACAAACTCCTTTATTCCGGCGTTAATCAGCATCTTGGCACAGGTGATACAGGGGGCATGGGTGCAGTATAGGGTCGCTCCTGAAACCTGAATGCCAAAAGCCGCTGCCTGCACTAATGTATTCTGCTCGGCATGGATTCCGCGGCAGATTTCAATCCGCTCGCCCGCCGGAATGCCTAATCTGTCTCTGAGACAACCGACCTGGTCACAGTGAACAAGATGATGAGGAGCACCGTTATAGCCTGTGCAGAGGATTCGTTTTTCTCTAACCAAAACTGCCCCGACCTTTCTCCGCAGGCAGGTTGACCGTTCTGCCACCAGTTGGGCAATCGCAATAAAATACTCGTCCCAGTTCTTACGCCGAGGTTGTTTTTTAACAGGCATAGACTTTAACGCAAAATCGCCGTTTTGGCGGTTGCTGTCCCATCATCGGTTATTAGTTTAACCCAGTAGATTCCGGCACTGACATATCTTCCTCTGATATCGGTCAGATTCCACTTCAGGATATGACTGCCTGCCTTCTGTTTGCCGAAATCAAACCTGCGCACGGTCCTTCCGCAGCGGTCATAAATCAACAGTGTAACCCGTGTCGGATCCGGCAGAAAATATCTTATATTCGCCGTTGCCTTTGTCGGACTGATTAGTGGCACGAGCGACACCGGCTTGATTGCTTTTGAAACGATAGGCTCGGCAACTCCGGTCTGCCAGTCAGTAGAAAACTTTAAGGAATGACCCGGAACCCAAGGAGATGCAGCGCGGTGGTACGAACCGTTACAGATTGCTTGAATAAACTTCGTCTTCGTGTGGTCCTGAATCCCGATGGTCGCGGATGTCCCGGGCTGATTTGCTGTCAGATACTGAAAACAGAATTTGGAGTTGCCGTCTTCTGCCGTAAGGGTTGTGTCATAAAGGATTATCTGAAACTTGTCCCACTGACTGCTGCTGACATAATGAACCGAATCCCACTCAATAATGAAGCGGTGATTGGAGCTGTCATAGTAATACCAGACGCTGTCCCCATACCTTGGGTCTAAATCATCCCAGTTCGCAGCGATCAGGGGTGGCATATTTGAATTGGGCAGTTCAGTATTAGACCACGAACGGCTTGTAGTATATCCGGGTGCAATCCATCCATTTGAACAGATAGAAATCTGGGTGTAACGCTGACCGTAAAAGATGAAAGGCCCGAATTCCGCTGGTAGTGATATCTGGACAGTCTGGTCATCACCAAGATTGAGTCTGGTGCCGATACCATAGATTTCCACCCAGTCAAATTCCGGATGCTCAGGATATAAACTGTCCACCTCATCATAAGCCCAGTAAAGCGGTGGCTGACTGTTATCCGGAATCGGGTCAACTACTCGCAACTCACCAACGACCACATTAAACCGGATACTGTCAGAATAACCTGTTCCATAAAGATAAACCTTTATCTCGGCAATATGTTCCCGTGGAGTCCCGGAAGCAGCCGAAATCACAAACCGGTCGGTCAGGTTTGCGCTGACTGAATCAGGCAGAACATCACCAAAACTGCCGGTTGAATCCATAATTGAAACAAACTCGTCATCTGTGCACAAAATCCCGGTAACATTATATGCACCAACCCTGCCCGCATTCCTCAGGGCAAGAATTAGGTCCGCACTTTCACCCGGGTCAAGCCTACCATCACCATTCCCACCCGGTGGTGAGTCAATGAGCACCTTTGAATCCAAAACTAACGCCGGCGCATTCACTACCATCCCTTCAATCGCATCCAGGTCATAACTCTGGCCCCCGTCTTTTAATCGGACAAAGTTTGTGTGACTGACACCCGCATTGGACAAATCACACTGGATACTGCCGGTGCCGGAGGCACAGAAACTCCAGGGTCCGTTCCAGTCGGTTGCAACTGAAACCGAACAGGGTTTATTGGTGGTGGAATAGACTGTAAAATCGGTCCCCGGACCGTTAATTATCGTCTGGCTCAACTCAATCACTGCCGTTCCTTGCTGAGTCATCGTCAGCACCTGGCTGTCCCGTCTGCCCAATGCGTTGAGCCCCATCGTATTGCCGGCGGCAGTTGGGCTCTTGCAGATCCAGGTGGTAACCTTGTAACCGGTTATCGGCGCAGTTGTATCTGGCTTCAGCGCTATTGGCACAACAACAAAGGTATCATTGGGCACAGCAATACCGGTTAAGGTTTTTGTCTCATAACCATCAGCCATTACCTTGATATTATATGTTCCCGGCAGAACATATTTGAAAAACCAGCCGCAGGTGTCGGTATAAACCATCCAGTTGGTCGGGTTGGAAATGACCAATGCCCTTTTCACCGGCTGGCCCGTAACCGAATCGGTAATATAACCTCGCAGCCCATACCCACCTTTTATCATCCACTGCCTGCTCGCAGTCCAGTTTGCCCGGCAGATTGTATCAATCTGTCCCTGCGGCGGCGGCTGACCTGAAGCAACCTCAGCGGCAAATCCCAAGGCGCCTTCTGCCCCGTAATAGAAGTCGGTGGAGGTGCCCTGACATTCATAAAGCCCGCGGGAAATCTGATATGCCGGATAACCGGTGATGCTGGCATACTCCTGGCACCACTGGGAATGGGCAACACTGTCATAGGTGGCAATGCGCGAGTAACTCCAGGGCCACATCACTGAGGTTGTGCCACTGTGATAGGTCATTGTCATTACAAAAGGATGGGAAGTGAAGAAGTCTCTCAAGCCTCTGATTTCCGGCTGGCTCCAGGGCACATTTGCACCCGACTCTTCATTCCAGGCATAGCCGTAATCCCGGTTCAGGTCAATGCCATTGGAATTGCCCCGGGTCCGGTTTATCAAACCCTCTGGATTCACGCAGGGAATAACCCAGATTTCCCTCGTATTTACCAGATAGGTAATCAAACTGTCCGAACCATAGTTTTCAGTCAATTGTCGGGTAATGAACCAGCATATCTCGGTCCCGATGTTCTCATTCCCATGCGTGGTCCCGTCCCATTCCAGCCTGGGGCGATGATTTTCAACCGTCGGGTCTTTTGTAATCTTAAGGGCGATCACATACTTTCCGGTCGGAGAAACCGCAATCGTGTCTAAAAGGCAAATATCAGGGTAGGTATTGGCAATCAGGGCAAATGTGTCCATAATCTCCTGATAAGAGTGATACCTACCAAAATCCACCTTCGGGCAATTTCTATTCGCCTCTTCCTCCATATCAAAAACCAAAACTTCAACCTTATAACCCATACTCAAAAGTTTTGGATATTGCCGCTCCTTCACCGCACCGATAAAATAATCATCCTGCACCTCATAAAACTCCAGCACATTCTTGGCAACCGAACCCAACTGGGTGCGGGGGCAGAAGACCTTGACCTTCATCTCCCTGCCACTCATATCCCCGGCTAAAACCATGCCGGCTAAAAAAATAACCAGCACCATTCTTTTCATTTAAAACCTCCTTTTTCTTTCGGGCGCAAAGCTTTCAAGAACCGCTATCGTTTCCGGTAAAGACCAGCCCGAAATAAACCCCTTAAGGTCTCTTGCCCGGCAACGGACTTCATAGCAACCACTCCTCTGATAGGCATGACGGTCAAAGACCAGCGTTCCCGGCGGCACAAAACCGCTCCATTCACCAACTGTATCTCCCCAATCAAACTGAAGAGCCAGCGACTCATCCAATGGATGCAGGGCAGAAGAAACAAAAGCCACTGTCTGCCCAATCACAGCCGTATCCGGACCCACCGGCTTATGCGGGACGAGCGGTTGATAAAACCTGATACTTACCAAAAATGTATCTGACCAACCCGACTCCTGCCTCCGGTCTCGTGCCTTCACCTGCAGGAAAAAACCGCCCGTATCAGCAAAAACAACTGAACGACGGTATTCAACTCCTGAACCCAGCCATTCACTCCATTCTGAACCGCCATTTCCATTCCACGAAAAGAAATAGGAAATAGAATCACCTTCCCGGTCAACTGACACCGCGCAAAATTGGAGGGTCTCATTCGGTCTGCCCCGCTGCGCGCCAACCACAATCGGCACCGATGGCGGTTGATTACTGCAGCCGCTAACAAAAAAAGTCCAAGGTATCAATCCACCCAAAGATAACCTTATTACTTTCTCAGAAATGCTCATTATTCTGCTAATCAATAATATTAGAAGAAACATAACCCAAGTCAAGGCAAAGGCAAATCCCGAGCCTGGCACAGACGCAGATGCAAGGCTAAAGCCTTGCCCTACAGTAGGGCAAACTTCAGGTTTGCTGACGCATGACAAAAATAGGGCATTGGTCATTGGGGAATTGGGCAATGACGAATTGGTCAATTATGCTTGACTTTTTTTGCAGATGGATATACTTAAGAGTTGTGAAGATTCTGGTAACAAGTGCCCTGCCTTATGCCAATGGAGAGATACATTTTGGTCATCTTGCCGGTGCCTATCTGCCGGCAGATATTTATGTAAAGTACCACCGGCTGAAAGGCTCGGATATCCTCTACATCTGCGGTTCGGATGAGCACGGTGTGCCGATTACGATCGCTGCCCAGCAGGCTGGAATAAGCCCGAAGGAACTGGTTGACCAGTATCATCCGAGGATTAAGCGTTCGTTTGATGAGTTCGGAATTGAGTTTGATAACTATTCCCGCACTTCAAAACCCATCCATTATCAGACCGCCCAAGCGTTTTTTCTGAAGGTCCATAAAAACGGATTTATCATTCCCAAAAAGACCAAGCAACTCTTCTGTTCCAACTGTTCAATGTTTCTCGCTGACCGTTATGTTGAGGGAACCTGCCCTAACTGCGGGACCTCGGGTGCCCGGGGTGACCAGTGTGAAGCGTGCGGCCGCTGGCTGGAGCCATTGGAACTTGTCGCGCCCAAATGCAAGACCTGCGGTTCTCCACCAGAGATAAGAGAAACTACCCACTGGTTCTTTACCCTTTCACGGTTTGAAGACCGGTTACGCGAATGGATTGGTACCAAGCGGAATTGGAAGGCGAATGTCAGACGGTTTTGCGAGGGCTGGTTTAAACGGGGGCTGGCAGACCGACCAATTACCAGAGACCTTGCCTGGGGCGTTCCGGTGCCACTTGCCGAGGCGAAGGGTAAGGTGATGTATGTCTGGTTTGATGCGCCCATTGGCTACATATCCTCGACCAGAGAATGGGCAGAAAAATCTGGTGAGCCGGAACGCTGGCAGGATTACTGGCTCAATGAAAAGGCCAGACTGATTCATTTTATTGGCAAGGACAATATCGTTTTTCATGCCATTGTCTGGCCAGCGATGCTTATGGCACATACCGGTTATGTTCTACCTGCCGAAATCCCAGCCAATGAGTTCCTGAACCTGGAAGGGGCAAAACTTTCCACTTCCCGTAACTGGGCAATCTGGCTGCCCGATTACCTCAGGCGCTTTCCACCTGACCCGTTGCGCTATTGCCTAGCATTGAACCTGCCGGAGAACCGGGATGTTGACTTTACCTGGGCAGACTTTCAGGCCCGGAATAACAATGAACTGGCAGATGTTTTTGGCAACTTTATCAACCGGGTTGCAGTCTTCATTAAAAAGAACTACGCCGGAAAAGTGCCGGATACAAGTGCTGAAGATGAGGCAGGAATGACGGTGCTGGAAGCCATCGCCCAGGCCCCCGGGAAGATTGGTTCTTTAATCGAGCGGTTTCAGATTAAGGATGCCACCAGAGAGATGATGAACCTGGCGGCGCTGGGTAACCGTTATTTTGACTATCAGGCGCCCTGGCGAACATTCCGGGCTGACAAAAGGGCTTGCGATCGGACGATGGCGGTCTGTATCCGTCTGGTTTCAGCGCTGGAGGTTCTATCGTATCCATTTATCCCTTTTACCAGCAGAAAGATCGGCAAGATGCTCGGGCTCGGAAAAAGAGGCTGGGATGAGGCGGGAAATCCGGCTGTTCCCAGTGAACTGGGCGAGGTTGAAATTCTGTTCGAAAAACTGCCAGAGGCGGTTATCATTCAGGAGCGGTCAAGGTTGGGTAAAACCGAAGCACCAGAGCAGGTAGAGGCAAAAGGAAAGGTAAGGGACTCAACCCCTACTTCTACCTTAACCTCGCAGGAGGAATTGAGTATGATTACGATTGAAGATTTCAAGAAGATTGAGTTGCGGATAGCCAGAATAAAATCTGCCGAGCGGGTGCCAGGCACTGCCCGTTTAATCAAGATGATGATTGACCTGGGCACAGAGGAGCGGCAGATTGTTGCTGGTATTGGCGAGGCATATCAGCCCGAGGAGTTGTTGGGCAAAGATGTTGTTGTCGTTACCAATTTACAGCCGGCGCGACTGCGCGGTGTCGAATCGAACGGAATGCTTTTGGCTGCGGTTGATGGCACCAAGGTCGTGCTGATAACACCGGAGAAGGAGGTCGGGCTGGGTTCGCCAGTTGCATAGTTATGCCCAGAAGAAGTGCGGCAAATCCTGAAGGTTTGACAATTTTTGATTCCCATTGTCATCTGACCGACCGGCAGTTTGCCGAGGACCTGAATGCGGTAATGAAACGGGCGCGCCAAGCCGGGGTAAAGGAGATTTTAACCGTGAGTATGAATGTCCCAGATAGTCAAGAGAATGTGGCACTGGCCCGGAAATATCCCAACACTTACTGCGCAGTTGGAATTCATCCCCATGAGGCGGATTCATTCCGCAGCGTTGATATTCAGACATTAAAGGATATGTGTATTGAGCCACAGGTCAAGGCGATTGGCGAAACCGGGCTGGATTTTTTCCGCGGTTTTTCTACCCGGGCAAATCAGGAAACCGCATTCCGGGCGCAGATTGAACTGGCAAAGATGCTCTCGCTGCCACTGGTAATTCATATCCGAGATGCCGCCCAGCCGGCGATGGCGATACTTGATGAGCATGGTTATTTCCATGGCATTTTCCACTGCTTCTCTGATGGCAAAAAACTGGCGGAATGGGCAGTGGAAAAGGGATTTTACATCTCATTTTCCGGCAGCCTCACCTATGGCGAGAAACGGTTAATTGAAATAGCAAGGCTGATTCCGAGGGACAGGATTTTGATTGAAACCGATGCGCCCTATCTGATGCCAGAACCAGAACGGGCTCCGGGCAAACGGAACGAGCCCGCCTTTATCCGTCTAACCCTGCAATACCTAACCGGTATCCTTGGAATTACTCCGTCCGAACTCGCCCGGTTGACCCGTAACAACGCCCATCGCTGTCTGCGGATAATTTAGTCTCGACTGCGGGCGGTGAATTTTCCCAGTTGCCGGGCAGGTGGATTCAGGCCGATTAAATCCCTGGGTCAGTCCTTTTTAATCTGGGAACCAGTCGCTGATGCCCTAATTGATGCACTGGAACTGAAAGAGGGTGACACCGTCCTGGAAATTGGTCCGGGTAAGGGGATTCTGACCCGACGGCTTGTGAAAAAGTGCCGGGCGGTGATTGCGGTGGAAATAGATTCCCGGCTGGTGCGTCTGCTCCAAGAGGAGCTGGCGCAGGCGGAGAATTTCAAAATTATTCAAGCCGATTTTAAGAAATTTGACCTCAAGCAGTTTAAAGGTCTGAAAATAATCGGCGATCTCCCTTATAATATTTCTTCACCGGTGCTTTATAAACTTCTGGACAGTCCTGATTCCTGGCAGCGGGCAGTTCTGACCACTCAGCGGGAGTTTGCGGAAAGGTTAACCGCACGCCCCGGAACAAAGGCATACGGATTTCTGACCCTGCTCTGTGAATACCTCTGCGAGACACGCCGCCTCTTCAACATTCCGGCGCGTTTCTTCAAGCCGAGTCCCAAGGTTACCTCAACCGCATTGGTGCTGGTTCGGCGACCAATGCCAAAGATTTCGGTTCCTGACCGGCAGGTGCTTTTAAAACTGCTGCGTGCCGCCTTCACCCCCCAGCCCAGAAAGAAACTGTTGAACAATCTGGCATTAAACCTCGGCATTGACAAAGAAAAATTAAACCGCACCTTTACTGAATTAAACCTTCCCCTTAATTCCCGGGCTAATGAATTTACCCTAGAGGAATTTGCATTACTGACCCAGGCTTTGTTTCCGGCGCGCCAGTAATTCCTGGTAATAATTCAGTGTCTGCTGGGCAATAACCGGCCAGGCATAATTCAGGACCTTTTTCCGGCCATTGCTGACCAGCCGTACCTTGAGACTTTCGTCGGTCAGAACCTGAATGAGCGAGTGGGCGAGGCCGGCTATGTCTCCGGCCGGAAAGAGGATGCCGTCAACCCTATCCCGGACAGTTTCATCATAACCCGGGATTCTTGATGCCACTACCGGCACCCCGCACGCCATCGCCTCGAGCAGGACCACACCCTGCGTTTCACCGCCCAGAGCCGGGGAACAAAATACATCTGCCCCGCAGTAATATCTGGGCACTTCACCTTGATTTACCTGACCAATAAACCGAACCATTGCCCCGATTTCGAGCCGCTTGACCAGTTCCCGGCAGTACCCCTCCATTGGTCCCCTGCCCACCACGATGAGACAGGCATCAGGGATTGCCTTGAGAATCAAGGGCATTGCCCGGATTAAAACATCAAGTCCTTTTCTTTTGTCCAAGCGGCTGAGGAAAAGGATAGTTTTATTCCGGCTCATTCTTGGTGCTGGTGTCGCAGGTACCGGCTCGGGTAGAGGTGGCAGGTCAGGCCGGAAGCGGTTCAGGTTGATGCCTGAAGGGATGATCCGGTATTCGCCGGGCAGATAAGGTTCAATTGCTGCCCGTGCCCGTCTGGAGATGGCGATGCGACCGTGAATCTTTCCAATTTCAGAACGGAACAGCAAACGGAACAAACTGCTGCCTGCAGTATGGATTTTAAAACCTGCAGTGAGAAAGGTTATCAGATTTGTTGAGCGGCTGTAGCGCAGAGCCCAGTACGAGAGTTCCGGCCAGAAAAGTCCATGGCAGTGGACGATGTCAAACTGGCGGCGCTTAAAAAATTGAGCCACCTGAGCCGTCAGTTTCAGCCCGACCGGCAGCGTGGCATAGGAACGGTTGAGCGGAACAAGGATTGCCCGGCCCAGACGGTAAACCTCTGCCGGTTCTGCTGACTCCTTATCCGGGGATTCAAACGCCGGAAATCTGGTGGTCAGAATCGTAACCTCGTGTCCCAGTTCCCTCAGCGCACAAGCAAGATTATAGACATGTTCACTGACGCCAGAAGGGTAAGGACGGTAAGCGCTGGAGACCAGACAGATCCGTAAAGACATTACTGCCTTACCTCCAGATAAACCTGTTCCACTGCCCGGGCAACCCTGCCCCAGTCATAATCACGAGCACGGGCGAGTGCCTGTTCACCAATCCTTTCTCTCAACGTCTTCGAACCAAGCAGCTGGATAATTCTGTCTCCCAATTCTTTTTCGTCGCCGGGTGGCACCAGTATGCCGGTTATTCCATCTTCAATCACCTCGTCATAACCGGTGATTCGCGACGCAATAACCGGTAAGCCGCAGGCCATTGCTTCAATCAGAACTATGCCCATCGCCTCCCGGCCGATTGTCGGTGCAATACAGAGGGTGGCGCTGTTATAATATCGGGCAAGTTCCTTATTGGCAACCGGACCAGCGAACTGAACTGAACTGCTGATTCCCAGTCTGGCTGCCAGGCGCTGATAATAACCCTTGCGCGGACCGAACCCGACGACAACAACCTCGGTATCAGGAAATGATGACAGCACTGCTGGTAATGCCTGCAAGAGATGTTCCAGCCCCTTCCGTTTCTCAAGCCGGCCGACAAATAACAGCCGGTGGTTCTTTCTGACTTGTTGATTGGGCAGATCAGGATGGAAACAGGAAGTGTCAATGCCGTTGGGAATAATCCGGTACTGACCCGGGAAAAAATTCTCTGCCCAGTGCTGGCAGGCTCGGGACACAGCAATGCGCGCCCGGACCCTTCTGGTCAGGCGAGCAAAAAGGACACGGAAGGCGGCATAGACAAAACCGGGAAGTTGAGGGTTGACCGCATGAAATGTTACCACCACCGGTGCCTGAGAATAAAGCGCAGACCAGTAGGCGATTTCGGGCGGAAATATGCCGTGGCAGTGGACGATGTCAAACCGGTTTGAGAGAAAAAAATCCTTAATTTGGCGAGGAAGGGTCAAACCCACCGGCAGCGTAAATTCACCACGGGCAAACCGGATAATAAGCCCTTTGCCCAGTCTTGTTGCCGGCAGGGATTCGGTTTTAACAACCGGTTTATAGGTTGTGGTTAAGACTTGAACCCTATGCCCCAGTTCCTTCAGTTCCCTGCCCAGATAATGTACATGTTCGCCCACGCCCGAGATGTAGGGACGGTAGGCGCTTGATACCAGGCAAATGCGCATTTTTACCCGGTGTGACCAAATCCGCCCTTGCCTCTTTTGGTCTGGGAAAGGGACTCAGCCTCCTCAAACTCAACCGGGATTATCCGGGAAAAGACAATCTGGGCGACTCTGTCCCCGGGCTGAACGATAAAGTCGTTATCTGAAATATTGAATAAAATCACCTTGATTTCACCCCGATAGTCAGGGTCGATCGTGCCCGGGCTGTTCAAAACCCCGATGCCAGAATGAAACGCCAGTCCGGACCGGGGACGAATCTGGGCTTCAATGCCGGCTGGTAATTCAATGGCAATGCCCGTTTCAACGACGCCGAAACTGTGTGCCTTGATGATCGCAGCCCGGGCAGAAAAGAGGTCAAACCCGGCAGCACCGCTTGTTGCTTGATAAGGCAGGGGGAGAGACTTTTTCAGGCGGAGTATGCGAACCTTTACTGGTTTCATTGCCAGGCGGCGTTGAAAACCAGCCACTGGTCAGGATAACGGCTGATAATCTCGTTAAGTCGGCGGGCGATGAGGTTGGTGAGAAGCCTGATATCGTCATCCATATCACCGGTGGGGTCATACCTCAGCGGTCCCTCAATTACACCCAGATAAGGCGGACGGTTTTTCTGATTCTGTCTGACAAAGTAACCGATGACAATCGGCACCTTATAACGCAACGAGTAAACCGCCGGTCCCTTGGGAAAGGAACGGAAGCCATCAAACGCCGGACAGAGAATGCCCCGACCGGTCAAGTCACGGTCAGCGACTAAGGCCAAAAGGCGCCGGTTTTCTATTGCCCGATTAATCCTTTCCCGTTCAGGAATCGGAATCGTTTCCATCGCACAGGCGCTGCGATAGCGGTTGAAGGTCTTGGTCCAGCCCCGTGGTATCGGCTCAACCACCGCGGATATTGGATAGTTTAGTGCGGAAAGAAATACCCCGGCGAGGTCCCAGTTACCGATATGGCCGGTAACAAGAATTACGCCCCGGTTTTGCGCCATAACCCGGTCGATCGTTCTGCGGTCAAGTTCGCCAAGCAGCGCCGTCTTCCTTTTCATTACCGGCACCCGTAACAAGTCCGCATAACACACCGCCAGATTCTTAAATGCCTGACAGGCGGTCTGTTCTAACAAACTCTTGTGTGTGTTTGGACCGAAGATATGGCGGTAGTTCTCAATCAGACGCAGACGTTGGCGATGGTTCATCTTATAAGCAATAAATCCGGCAAGGTTGGCAATCCTTACTACCAGCCAGCGGGGAACCATAAATTGAATGAGCGTGCCCAAAGGCATCAGCCAGGTAAGGGCAGAGTTAGAACCGGAGTTTTTCTTCATCCACAACTGATGAACCGGCACCGGAAGCCGCCTTTGCCAGCCGGTCGGTTGCCCGGTTGGTTTCTCGGGAAACAAGCGCAATGGTGGCATCGGGCAAGGCTGAGAGCAGCCGTTTTGCCCGATTATGTAAGTTTTTCAGTTGTTCGTTGCGCACCCGGTAGCGGCCGTTTAACTGGTAGTATAGTAATTCTGAATCGGTTTGAATCACAAACCGGTAGTTTCCCCAAAGGCGAATTTCATTCAGAGCCCAAATCAATGCCTCATACTCTGCCTGATTATTAGTCCTTTTGCCGATGAAGCGACTGACTTCCTTTATCACCCTGCCCTCGGGGCTGATTATTCTGACACCGATACCGGCCGGGCCAGGGTTACAACGAGCAGAGCCATCAATCTGGACCAGATAAACCTTTTTCTCTTTACCGGACCGGTTACGATTCACTCTTCTGAGTGTGGGTTTGTATCCTTATGACCCGGGTTTGATGCCGCTGCCGGAATTAGAATTCTGCCACATGCCTCGCAGAGATAGAGTTTGTCCTGACGCTCAATCTCCAAGAGCCGCTGAGGCGGAATCGGACTCAGGCAGCCGTTACACCGATCATTCTCGGTGGTGGTAACTGCCAGTCCGCCCTTGCTGGCGCGGATGCGGTCATAACGGCGGAGAAGTTCAGCCGGCAGCAATTGGGCAATTTCTGCCCGTCTTTTTTCCCTTTCGGCAATTGCTAATATCAGTTCCTGTTTTTCCGCCTCAAGAACTGACAGTTTTTTTCTGATTTCCGATTCGGTATCGGCAAATGCCTTTTCCTGTTCTTTGATCTCCCGTTCCAGCCGGTCGATTTCCTCCATCAGGGCAATCATTTTGTCCTCAATCTCGGTTTTCAACTTTTTCTGGGCTTCAATCTCCTTGATGAAAGCTTTATATTGCTCATTGGTTTTTGCCGAATAAAGTTGCACCGAATAGGTAGCGATCTTTTCCTCGGCTGAACGCAGTTCTACCTCGTTCAATTTATATTGTTTTTTGTGTTCGGGCACCGCCTGTTTTCTTGCCTCAAGGCTGGCTCTGGCTGTTTCTATGGTCCGGTTCAACTCCTGAACCCGGCGGGGCAAATCAGACAGCCGGTCATTGAGATTCTTCAACTCCAAGTCAATCTCCTGCAACGCCCGCAGATTAGCGAAATGCTCTTTCATCTATTATTAGGATTTGGGTTATCTTCAGAATGGGCGATACCTGACTTGAACAGGTGACCTCTTGCATGTCAAGCAAGCGCTCTAACCAAAACTGAGCTAATCGCCCGATTGTTGCTGAACAGTTCAAGTTGAATATAATATATTAATTATTCTTATTCTGTCAAGAAATTGGGCAGTGGGGGTAAATGTGTTTTTTATCGCTTTGCCTTCCGTAATTGTGTGCCGAGCCAATTGAGCACCTGAGCCAAACGAAGGGAAACCACCTATACCCTGTCATTTTTCTCTCTTTGATTCCAAGCGAAGGGAGTCTATGCATCAGATTGCCTCGCTCACTTTGGCAAGCTCGCAATGACACGCACCTTTTTCATTCCGAGCGTAAACGAGAGTCTGCCCCGAGCTTGTCAAGGTGAATACCTTTGGGTAGGTAGCAATTTTCAGCGAATCCGAACACGGTCAAGTAGAGTTTGACAGTTAAATGACTGATGACGGCACATGGTAACCACAATTTAAAAGTTCGTCGATATAATTGTCTAATAATATTGGCGGCAGATTTAACACCCCGGAAGGTATTTTACTCTCCGCCTCTTTTAATATCTCAACCG
>Ga0272448_1002657_pt1 | contig 22034 bp, 21 predicted proteins | sample YNPCB0191_FD_202220 | JGI IMG/M metagenome (GOLD analysis project Ga0272448, IMG submission 202220) | Hot spring sediment microbial communities from Yellowstone National Park, WY, United States - YNP-CB-019-1 | ecosystem: Environmental > Aquatic > Thermal springs > Hot (42-90C) > Sediment... | reverse complement strand
GTTGACCCAAGAGATATTTTCAGAGGAGACTATGCGCGGCTGAATTACCAAATATCCTCTTTAGACCTTGATTCATTGAACTGCAAAGAAACCTTCAAAAAAAACGACAAGATTTATGTTTCTTTAAAACAAAATGAGAAAGGTTATTGTGAGCCATATTTCGTTTCATCAAAAAAGCCGGAAGGCGCGATTTTTTTGATGGGAAGAGCGAAGTATGATGCGATGACAAATTCCAGATGGGAAGTCAAAATCAAAGACGAAGTCGGAGAGGTTAAAATCTTTCATCCTCAATGGTTTTATGGAATAAAAAAAGGCGAAAAAGCGACATTTTGCGTAGATAAACAAGGCAATGTTATTCATTTTTTTAAAGAAAACAGTGAATATCAGCAAAAATGTTATGGAGAAGAAACAGCGAGCGTTTCTGGCGTGATTGAAGAAATAATAGAAACGAAATATCAAACGGTAAATGTTGAATACGGGATAGAAAGTTATTTTGTTGAAGAGGGAAGCGGAAGGGTTATTGAATCGGCTCCGCGTTCAAAAGAAATTCTTGTGGAAATCTCCTTGAATAAAAAGGGGCAGGGGCTTATTACGGGGCTCTTCATAGACGGGAAGAGATTTTAGTTCTTACTTGAGCGCGTTTTGAAAATCTTCTTTTGTTTTTGTAAGCGCTGCTTTGCTTTGCCTTTCTTCAATTCCTCCGCTTTGCATAGTTTTACGAGGGTTCGATTTTTCAATGGAGGTTACCTCCTCAAAAAGCCCAATATCATTGATTTTTTGAATAGTTATGCCTGAAGTTGTATCCCATTTGGGCGCTGATGTTTTTAAGCCCAACAAAAAAACAATCACAAAAAAAACAAAAAAACGATTCCCCCTTTTTTCTCCCCGCAAATTTTACTTGCCCGATTTTAGAAAAAATATTCCCGCTATTATTTGAGGCAGCCCGACAATCGCCATTTTAAAAAGATAAATTTTCAAAAAATACCCGCTTTGATATGCAAATCCCGCTGAAATCAAAGCCGAGCCGAAAATCAAAAGAGCGCCGCAAAATTTTCTATACTTAAAACTCAAAACAAATGAGATAGTTAAAGTCAACGGAGCGCCTGATAAAACAAGCGACTCCTGCCACAATTTTGTGTCGTAGTTTGGCAGGATGGGGTAAACCTCAAAAAGTTTAAAAAAATAATTTGAAAAATGAAAAATTACAAGAAGAGTTAGTAAAAAATAGCCCGCTGCAAGATAAATCCACTTTGGAATTTCTCTTTTTTTCTTTACTTCAGTTTTTCGCCGCATTTTGGACAGAAATTCGCACCTTCATCAATTTCAGTTTCGCAGTTGGGGCATTTAAAAGAGTTTTTGCCGTTTGATTCTTCCTTCATCTCCTTTTTGAAATTTCTTATTGTCTTTCCGATTGCACCGCCCAATTGTGGAAGTTTATCCGTGCCGAAAAGAAGCAGGAGAATAAGAAGTATTATTAAAAGTTCCGGCAAACCGATAGTTCCAAACAAAAGCAATATCTCCATCTTATTCCTCCACAACAATTTTTTTCATTTTAAGTTTTCCCACCTTTAATATTTTCTCACCCTTTTCATTCAGAGGAAACAGAGAATGGATGTCGCTTATTTTGTTTCCGTCAAGTGTTACGCCCCCTTGCTCAATCAAGCGTCTTCCTTCGCTTGTTGATTTTACCAAATTGTTTTCAAGAAGAAATTTTGGAAACGGAAGCGGCTCTCCTTTTTTTACCCTTATTTCTTCAATGTCCGTAGGAATCTCTTTTTTTGAAAAAACCGTTTCAAAATGGAGGCGCGCCTCTTTGGCGGGCTCTTCTCCATAATAATATTTGACTATTGTCTGCCCCAAATTTTTCTTTGCTTCCATAGGGTGAAGGAGGTTGTTCTTAACCTTTTCTTTCATTTCATCTATTTCTTCCAAAGTGTAATCTGTGCAGAGCAGATAATATTTCCACATAAGGCCGTCTGAAACGCTCATAATTTTTCCAAAAATGTCGTTGGGATTTTCGTTTATCCCGATGTAATTTCCCAAAGATTTTGACATTTTTTCAACGCCGTCGGTTCCCTCAAGAAGAGGCATAGTCAATACAACCTGTTCCTCCTGACCATATTCTCTTTGAATTTCCCTTCCGACAAGAAGGTTAAAAAGCTGGTCTGAGCCGCCGAGTTCAACATCCGCTTTCAAAGCGACAGAATCGTACGCTTGAGCAAGAGGATATAAAAACTCATGGATATGAATAGGTCTTTCCTCCTTAAATCTCTTTTTGAAATCGTCTCTTTCAAGCATTCGCGCCACAGTATATTTACCGGCAAGCCTGATAAAGCCTTCAGCGCCAAGTTTGGATAGCCATTCTGAATTGAACCTGACAACTGTTTTTTCTGGGTCAAGAATTTTGAAAACCTGCTTTTTATAGGTTTCGGCGTTTTTTTCAACTTCTTCCCTTGTCAGTTGAGGTCTTGTTGCATTCTTTCCCGTCGGGTCTCCTATCAGCCCCGTAAAATCGCCTATTACAAAAACAACAGTATGTCCCAAATCCTGAAAAGCCTTCATTTTTCTTAAAACAACTGTGTGTCCAAGATGAAGATCGGGCGCTGAAGGGTCAAAGCCCGCCTTTACTATCAGCGGTTCATTTTTTTCATAACTTCTTTTCAGTTTTTTCTTTAAAAGGTCTCCGTCAACAAGGTTGACCGACCCTTTTGCAAGAATTGAAAAATCTCTTTCAAGGTCAAAAGCCATTTCAATCACCGTTCCACATCAGAGTCTTTGCTATTTCTTCATATTCATCTCTGGAAACATTGAGCAAAGCCCTGTTTCCATCTATTTTAAATTTGTCTTCTGCGAAAAGTTTTAGAGCAAGGGGATATGTCCTATGCTCATAGCGCAAAATTCTCTTTGAAAGGGTCTCATCGGTGTCGTCAGGGAAAATAGGAACAACTGCCTGAAGGAGAATAGCCCCGTGGTCGCAAAGTTCATCAACAATGTGAACTGTGCAGCCTGAAAACCTGACTCCCGCGTCAATCGCCTTTTTTTGGACATTTAAACCCGGAAAGGATGGAAGAAGCGCGGGATGGATGTTTAAAATCCTGTTTTTGAAACTTTGGACAAACATAGAAGAGAGAAGTCTCATATAACCAGCAAGGCAGACAATATCAACACCTTCATCGTTCAAAGCGTCTATCATCTTCTTGTCGTGTTCTTCCCTCGTTTTTGATTCCTTGTGATTGATTACAACCGTCTTTACACCGAATTCTCTTGCTTTTTCCAACCCCGGAGCGTCTATGACATTTGAAATCACGATTTGGGGCTCACAGGGTATTTTCCTTTCTTTAATCGCTTCCAAAAGAGCCACCATATTTGAGCCTCTTCCTGAAATTAAAATTCCAACTTTCTTCATTTCTCTTCTCCAAAATCTAATTTTACCACACATTTAATCTTGCAAAAGATTATCGTATTTGACAAAGAGGAATAAAAAAGAGGAAAATAGCGTCTTTAAAAGTGGACTTGATAAGTCCATTTTATTTGGAGATTTTGATGCAAATATCAAGAAGTATGGAGTATGCAGTTAGAAGTCTTGTATATCTGGCGTCTTCAGATGCGCCCCTGTCTTTGAAGCAGATTGCAAAAGGGGAAAACATACCTGCTCCATATCTTGCAAAAATAATGAGAATTCTTGTGAACGGAAAAATAGTCAATTCCACAAAAGGCAGGAACGGAGGATATTTCCTTTTGTCGCCTCCTCAGAAAATTGCGCTTTACGACCTTTACCTCCTTTTTGAAAAAAAGGAAAAACTTCTTCCCTGCTTTGAAAACGATTCTTTTTGCGCCGCCCACAAAAACTGCTCTCAAAAAGTTGTTTGGTTCAAAATTGAGAAGGCTGTGATGGACGCCTTTAAAAAAGTTTCTTTAAAAGAGATGGTTAATAAAAACAAATTAAATGGAAAGGCAAAAAATGAACGCTCTTTCAATCAAGTCTCTTAAAAGTTCTGTTGAAGAAAAAAACATTCTTAACGGAGTTGACCTTGAACTTCCCGAAGGGGAAATCCATATAATTATGGGTCCCAACGGAAGCGGGAAAAGTACTCTTGCAAACACTTTGATGGGTCATCCTAAATACAAGATCATTGAAGGTGAGGCACTGCTTTTTGGCGAAGACCTCCTTTCTATGAAAGTTGACGAGAGGGCGAGAAAAGGGCTTTTCTTGGCTTTTCAATATCCTGTTGAAGTTGAAGGCGTAGCCTTGGGACATTTTCTTTACAGCGCTCTTTTGACAAGGAGCGAAAACGGGGAGAAAAAGGATCCCAAAAAAATTCTTCAATTTAGAAACTCATTAAAAGAGTCGCTTTCAATTCTTGACCTCTCTCATGATTTTATAAACAGACCTTTGAATGTTGGAGCGTCCGGCGGAGAAAAGAAGCGTCTTGAAGTGGCGCAAATAATGACTTTGAAGCCGAAAGTCATTCTTCTTGATGAAATTGATTCAGGGCTTGACATAGATTCTTCAAAACTTGTCGCAAAAGCGATAAAGGATATGAGAAAAGATAAAATAAGCGCACTTATCATCACCCATTATCCAAGAATAATTGATTACCTTGAGCCGGAAAAAGTTCATATAATGGCTCAGGGAAGAATCATCTGCTCAAGGGGAATTGAACTTGCCCACGACCTTGAAAAGAAAGGATACGATTGGGTTTTAAAAGAGTGCTGCGGCGAAAACGGTGATGTTAATGAGTGAAAAAAACAAGGATAATTTTTCCTTCAATCAGCAAAAATATAACTTCAAAGACGCTGAAAGATATGTTTATAAAACATCAAAAGGGCTGAGCAGGGAAGTTGTTGAAGAGATTTCAAAGCAGAAGAAAGAACCGAAATGGATGCTTGATATAAGATTGAAAGCGCTTGATGTTTTCCTTCAAAAGCCCACTCCTATGTGGGGAGGGGATTTGTCATCTCTTGATTACGATTCTTACACATATTACATCAAGCCCTCCGAGAAAAAAAGCGAAAATTGGGAAGACATACCAGAGAACATCAAGAAAACTTTTGACAAACTCGGCGTTCCTGAGGCGGAAAGAAAGTTTCTGGCGGGGCTTGGCGCTCAATATGAATCTGAAATGGTGTATCATTCAATAAGAGAAGACCTTGCCAAAAAAGGGGTGATTTTTCTTGACACAGAAAGCGGATTGAGGGAATATCCTGAACTTTTCAGGGAATATTTCACAAAACTTGTTCCGATTGAAGACAACAAGTTTGCCGCATTAAACACCGCCTGCTGGTCGGGAGGAAGTTTCATTTATGTTCCCAAAGGCGTTGAGATTGACATACCGCTTCAGGCGTATTTCAGAATAAACTCCGAAAGAATGGGGCAGTTTGAAAGAACAATAATAGTTGCGGACGAAGGAGCAAAACTCCATTACATTGAAGGATGCACCGCGCCTCAATATTCAACGCTCTCTTTGCACACTGGAGTCATTGAAATATTTGTGCGAAAAAATGCAAAGGTAAGATACACAACAATTCAGAACTGGGCTCACAACATTTACAATCTCGTGACGCAAAGGTCTATGGTTGAAGAGGGCGGCACAATGGAATGGGTTGATGGGAATCTTGGCTCAAAACTGACTATGAAGTATCCCGCCATATATCTTCTTGGAGACAACGCAAAAGGAAAAATTTTGTCAATAACATTCGCAACAGAAGGACAACATCAGGACGCCGGCGGAAAAATAATACATAAAGGAAAAAATACTTCTTCTTCCATTGTGAGCAAATCAATAAGCAGGCTCTCTGGAAGGTGCTCATATAGGGGGCTTGTGAAAATATTGAAGGGCGCGGTGGGAGTTAAATCAAGCGTAAAATGCGACGCATTGATGCTTGATGAGAAAAGCAGGTCTGACACCTATCCCACTATGCAGGTTGAAGAAGAGGATGCAGTAATTTCACACGAAGCAACAGTGGGAAAAATTTCCGACGATGTCATTCACTACATTATGTCAAGAGGAATAAAGGAAAGCGACGCTCAGGCAATGGTAGTGATGGGATTTATAGAGCAGTTTGCAAAGGAACTTCCTATGGAGTATGCGGTTGAACTTAACAGACTGATTCAACTTGAAATGGAAGGAAGCGTGGGATGATGGATTCATTAAAGATATCTGCGGAAAACTTCAGGGAACAATATTTTAAAAAGTTTTCAGATATTCCGCTTTATGAAAGTTCGGTGATAAAGGTTTCAAAAGATTTTGAAAAAATGGAGCAATCGTCTTTTAAAGAGAGTTTTAAGCCGCCTGTTGAATATTCCAAGATAGAAGAAGTTGCCTCTATTTCTTACTCTCCTGAAAATATTTTTAAGTTTGAAAAAGAGTTTATAGAACCAAAAAGCGGGTTTGGCTTTTTTGTCTTTTCGCGGTTTGAAAAAATTTTATTTTTGGAGTGCAAAAATTCAGAAAAGTGCGGGTTTATAAAAATCAAAAGCGGAAAGGGGCTTAGCCTTGAGCCGTTGTTTATTGATGTTCCTAAAAATACAAATTCTTCTCTCTTCGTCCATTTTGATCTTTCAGATGGAGAAGCCGCCTTTAATTTGATTAGGGCAAGAATAGCAGATAAGGGAAAACTTTCGCTCTACCTTCTTTTTGAAAACTTTAAAGGCAGAAGATTTGTTGATTTTTCTTCCAAACTTGGGAAAGGAAGCTCTATGGAAGTTTATCCTGTTTTTTTGGAAGGAGAATCTTCTTTTTTCAGGTCAAACCACACAATAATAGAGGAGAAATCAACTTACAGGGAAAAATTGATTGCTCTTCTTAAAAACAGGGGAAAAGGAGATTTCAAAACTGTTGTCGCAGAAGAAAACGCAGAAGCAAAAGTCAAGGTTGAGGCGAGGGGAGTTTTAAAAGACTCATCAAGGGCTTTCATCGGAGGCGTGCTGAAAGTAAAAAAAGAGGCGGTTAAAAGCAATTCGCTTTATTCCGCCCATTGCCTCAAACTTTCGCAAAATTCAAGAGCCGATATTGAGCCCGATTTGGAAATTGAAGCTCTTGATGTGACAGCGTCCCATTCTGCATCTGTTTCTCCCGTTGATGACGAAAAACTTTTCTATCTTGAAAGCAGAGGGCTAAATGAAGAAAAAGCCAAAAAAGAGGTAAGCAGTGGCTTTCTGTTTGCTCTTATAGAAAAAAACGATTTTGTAAAAGAAAAAATAGAGGGGATTCTTTAATGGAAGACAACAAACCGCTTGACATTGATCCTTTGATGATGGATTTTCTTTTGGAGCACTATAAACACCCGCACAACTTTGGGGAGATTGATGCTCCTGAAATATCGTCTGAAGATGGCAACCCTTCCTGCGGCGACCAAATTAAAATAACCTTAAACACTCGTGATGGAATAATTGAAGATATAAAATACAAAGGAAAAGGGTGCATTGTTTCTCAGGCGGCGGCGTCAATTTTGACTGATATGGTCAAAGGAAAAAAAATTGAAGATGTCAAAAACATTACAAAAGAAGAGATGCTTGAAAACCTTGTAATTCCAATAGGGCCAATGCGCCTTAAATGCGCGCTTCTTGCACTTAAGGTCTTAAAAAAAGGGCTTTACGGAAAAGATTATTACGATGAGGAAGACGATGAGTAAATTAACAAAAATTGCGGGGATAAACGAACTTCAAAAAGGAGTTTTAAAAGTTGAAATTGAGGACAAAGAGATTCTCTTGGTTAAAGACGGTGAAAATATTTATGCTTTAAGCAACATCTGCTCTCATCAGGAAAAAGAACTTTCTTCAGGCTTTCTTGAAAACGGAGCGTGGGTCTGCCCCCACCACGGAGCAAGATTTGACATTAAGACGGGAGAAGCGCTCTCTATGCCAGCAGTTGAGGCAATCCAAACTTACAAAGTAGAAATAAAAGGAAATGATATTTTCATTGAGATGGAAGATGAGTGATGGAAAACAAGTCAATTAGTGAAAACGAAGTTGAAAAAATTAGGTCTGATTTCCCCATTTTGAAAAGAGAAGTAAACGGAAAACCACTTATCTACATTGACAATGCCGCCACGACCCAAAAACCGCTTTGCGTTATTGATAAAATGGCTCAGTTTTCAAAAACATCAAACGCAAACATTCATAGGGCAATCCACACATTGGGTTACGAAGCGACTGTCGCTTACGAGAACGCTCATAAAAGCGTAGCGAAATTTATCGGGGCGAAAAGTTGGCGGGAAATTGTCTTTGTCAGAAACGCCACAGAGGCGCTCAATCTTGTGGCTCACTCTTTTGGCGAAAAGTTTCTTAAGCCTTCGGATGAAGTTGTCCTTACAATTATGGAACACCACAGCAACATAGTTCCTTGGCTTATTTTGAGGGACAAAATTGGCATTAAAGTGAAATTCATTAAAACAAGAGAAGATAGAACTCTTGATTTTGATGAGGCTGAAAAATTAATCACCAAAAAGACAAAACTTGTCGGAGCAATCCACGCAAGCAATGTTTTGGGGGTTGTTAACGATATAAAGAAACTCAGGGAACTTGCAAGAAATGTTGGCGCCAAATTTCTTGTTGACGGTGCGCAGTCTTTGCCTCATATTCCTGTAAATGTTGTGAAACTTGACTGTGATTTTTTTGCCGCTTCTTCTCATAAGATGGTTGGACCTACAGGAATTGGGTTTCTTTACGCCAAAAGGGAATTGCTTGAAGATATGCCCCCATTCTTGACGGGGGGTGATATGATACAAACTGTCACTGTTGAAGGAGCCACTTGGAATGAACTTCCCTTCAAATTTGAGGCTGGGACTCCTGCTTTCACAGAAGCGGTTGGCTTTGAAGAAGCGATTAAATATCTATCCAATATAGGTATGGAAAGAATTTTCAATTACGAGAAGGAACTTGAGAAATTTATCCTTGAAAAATTTAAAGAATTGGACTTTTTGGAATACTATGGACACAAAGAGGGGGAGCATCTTGCTCTATTTTCCTTCAACATTAAAGGTGTTCACCCACACGATGCGGCAAGTTTCCTTGATAGTTTTGGAATTGCAGTAAGAAGCGGGAATCACTGCGCGCAACCTTTGATGAACCATCTCAATATGGACAACACTTTAAGAGCGTCATTCTATTTTTACAACACAAAACAAGAGGCAAAGAAACTGTTTGCAGCCTTGGAAGAGACAAGCAAATTCTTTAACAGATAGGAGAAAGAAATGAAAAAGATGGCATTTATTCTATTATTGCTTCTTCCGATTTTTTGTTTTGGCGAAAAAGGAAAAGACAAAGCGGTGTTTTTCAAACCAAATTACAACTGGGGCGTTGAAGTTCCATTTAAGGATTTCGCTATTGTTGAAGCGAAACTCTTAGAGAATGATGTCTTCAAAGTGGAAGCGTTTAACCCAAAAGAAAATGTAATTTTTGACATTTATATTGAAAAGGGTTCTCCAAATGTTGACGCCGCAAAAGTTAGGGAATATTATGAAAAAATCCTTACCCAAATGGAAATAAAAATGGAATCTGTTGAAAGGTGGAATAATGAACAAGGCGCTTTTCTAATTTATGTTGGAAAAAACACGGTTGCAGGCAATCCGCCCAAAGATGAACTCAACGGAGATTTTTATAGGTCAAAAGGCTACACTTGGATTGATGTAAGGTATAGAATACAAGATCCTAAACCCAAGGACAAAGAGAAAATAAAAAATTTGTTAAAAGATGTGAAGTTTATAGAAGCATTTGAGCCTACGGTTGAAGACAATGTTTTTATGGGAGGGCTTTACTGTATAGGAAATATGGGAGAATTTTGCTACCAATGCCTTGGAACTGCTTATGAAAAAGAAAAGAAAATGCCATCATTGAAGAGAGAATTAAGGATTGCTTTGGTGGAAAATTACGCCAATTTTTTAAGATTGAAGGGCGATTATCAAAAAGCGTTTGAAGTTTTGAATTACGGAATGGAAAAAGATCCTAATTATCCTATGTATTACTGGGTCAAAGCAAGAATTTTGGCTGATATGGGTGATGAAGAAGGAACTTTGGCTATGCTAAAAATGGCTGTCGCAAACAGAAAATTTCTTCTTTCAGGAGAGAAACTTCCAGATCCAAGAAAAGATGATGCCTTCAATTTGCTTGCTTTGAAAGAAAGTTTCCGAGTAAAAATAACAGAGATATTTAAACCGCTGATTGAAGAGAAAGCGTATCCGGAAAAATGAATTTTTTTTTGAATAAAACCGGTGAAATTGGCAGAAAGAATTATTTTTTTCCACTTTCCAGTTATTTAAAAACTGCTTTCAGCGGCAAAGTCAGGAAAGTCTCTCTTGATGTGGGATTTTCCTGTCCGAATAGGAAAGGAAAAGAAAGAGAAGGCGGCTGTTTTTGGTGCGACCCTCAAGGGTCTGGAAGCGGCAATGTTCCTGAACTGTGGCACAAAAAACTTGAAGAAGAAACTGATAAACTAATTCAAAAAAACTACAAGGGAAGCATCGCCTATTTTCAATCCTTTACAAATACCTACGGAGATTTGGATAAACTGAAGGAATTGTACACAAAAGCTCTTGAAACAAGAGGCGTTTTGGGACTTGCAATTGGCACTCGTCCCGACTGTCTTGGTGATGATGTCCTTGAGCTTTTGGCATACATTAACAAAAATCATTTTCTCTGGGTTGAGGTTGGGATGCAAACTATGTATGATGAAACTCTTGAAAAATGTAACAGAGGTCATAGACATTCTCAAACAGTTGAGGCAATAAATAAATTGAAAAATCTTGGTATAAAAACCGTCGTCCATCTCATTATAGGGTTGCCTTTTGAAACAAAAGAAATGATGGTAAACAGTTTTAAAGAGTGTGCGAGACTAAACCCTTGGGGTGTAAAACTTCATCCGCTGCACATCGTAAAAGGTTCTGTTTTTGAAAAATGGTTTTATGAAGGAAAGATAAAACTTCTTGAACTCAAAGAATATGCAAATCTGACTGCAACTTTTCTTGAAATGGTTTCTCCTGAAATGGTAATACACAGGTTGACGGGCGAAAGGCCAGAAGGTATTCTTATAGCGCCAGGATGGTGTCTTGAAAAGGAAAAAGTGAGAGAAGAAATAATAAAGACTTTGGAGGAAAGAAATTCTTTTCAAGGAAAGATGTTCAAGGAAAATTATGGTTGACAAAAATGAAAGAAATCTTTATTATTTCTCTGAAGGCGGTGTAGCTCAGGTGGTCAGAGCAAACGGCTCATATCCGTTGTGTCCGGGGTTCAAATCCCTGCACCGCCACCATCCTTCACTGAGGAAATTCCGAAAATGGATAAAAAATCTTCCTATTGGGGATGGTAGCAAAATTGTTCTTGCCTATTCTGGAGGCGGTGATTCTGCGGGAATGGCTTCCCTTTTTCTTTCAGCCTATCCCCGCCCCAAAGTTGAATTGGCTCTTTGCCACATTAACCACAAGTTAAGGGGAAAAGAAAGCGAAAGGGATGAAAAAATGTGCGCAAAAATAGCAAAAAAATTAAACCTTCCGTTTTTCTCTTTCAAAACAGAAACCAAGCCAAAAAAGGGCGAAAGCGTTGAGGAATGGGCGAGAAAGGAAAGATACGAACTTCTTGAAAGATGCAGAAAAGAGATAGGATATGATTTCATAGCGACTGCGCACACGATGGATGACCAAGCAGAAACTATGATTTTAAGAATCGCGAGGGGAACTGGAACGGAGGGGCTGAAAGGAATTTCCAAAATTTTGAACAACAAAATTATCCGTCCCTGCCTTTCATTGAGGTCTGATGAATTGAGAAACGCTGCCAATGAATTCGGGATTGAGTTTATTGAAGATTCTTCAAACAAAGAGACAAGATTTCTAAGAAACAAAGTTAGAATGAATATAATGCCTGTAATAGAAAAAGAACTGCCCTCTTTTGTGGAAGGGCTATTCAATCTCTCACAAATAGTAGATAATTATGAAGATAACTTTCCCTCTATTGCAAAAAGGTATGGCAATTCATTATATTATCCTTTAAGATGTCTTGCCATTCTTTCGAGAAAAGAGGCGATTGATGTTTTTAGAAAAGGAGTTAAAGCGATAAAGGGAGATTTGAGAGGTTTTTCAAAAAAACATTTTGAAGAGATTGCCAATCTAATAACCGCTAAAAAGGGGGCGCTTGTTCCCCTGCCGAAAGGGATGTGTGCGGAAAGAGAAGATACTTCTGTTTGCTTGAAACAGAAGAGAATAGGAGCGGTAAGATGATGAAACTCGCGAGCGGAATACTTTTTACGGAAAAGCAGATTCAGCAAAGAGTTCTTGAACTTGCAAAGCAGATTGAATCAGATTATGAAGGAAAAGAGTTTGTTCTTTGCGGAATTTTGAAAGGGTGCATTCCTTTTCTTGCCGATCTTATGAGAAAAATAAAAGGGGATGTGAAAATTGCTTTGATTGAAATGAAAAGTATGGTGGACGGGAAACATGCGGAAATAAAGTTCACAACAGAAATGAAACTTGACGGGAAGGATGTTCTTGTAATTGAAGATATTGTTGATACTGGCATCACCATTGATTACCTTATAAAACACCTTGAAACTGAAAAGGGGACGAAATCAATAAAAGTTTGCACTCTTTTGGATAAGCCTGAAGCGAGAAAGATTGATGTTCCAATACATTACAGAGGATTTGCAGTTCCCAACAGATTTATTGTAGGTTACGGGCTTGATTATGAAGAAAAATATAGAAATCTACCCTATTTAACTTGGGTTGAACCGTAAAGGAGTTAAAATTGAATGAACAACTTAAATCAGTTCTGATTATAGTTTTAATCTTCATTGTCTTTTTTGTGGCTTTTGGTTTGATAAAAAAGAATTTTGAAAAAGAGGTTGAACTTTCTTTCTCAAAATTCTCTGAACTTGCAGATGCGGGGCAGATTAAGACTGCTGTGATAAAAGGAGCGACAGTAAAAGGAGAGTTGAATACTCCCTATGAGGGAGCAAGAAAATACACATTGATCCTCCCTCCCGATTTGCAGAATTTCTCAACCGAACTTGTAAAAAAAGGCATAAATGTTGAAGCATCCGAAAGTTCATCCGGGCAATATTTTGTAATCTTTTTGTATCTTCTTCCAGTAATTCTGATGGTTGTTTTCTTTTTTGTTTTTCTAAGGCAAATGCAGTCGGGGGGAAACAAAGCCCTCACTTTCGGCAAGTCAAAAGCAAGAATGGTATCATCAGACAAAAACAGAGTAACCTTTGAAGATGTTGCGGGAATGGACGAAGTTGAAGAAGAGGTTACAGAAATAATAGAATTTTTAAAAAATCCTAAGAAGTTTGAAGCCCTCGGAGGAAAAATTCCCAAAGGGGTTCTTTTAATGGGTCCTCCCGGAACTGGAAAAACGCTTCTTGCAAAGGCAATAGCAGGAGAGGCGGGTGTCCCATTTTTCTCAATTTCTGGTTCTGAATTTGTTGAACTTTTTGTGGGAGTAGGCGCAAGCAGGGTTAGGGATATGTTTGAACAGGCAAAGAAAAATTCTCCCTGCATAATTTTTATTGACGAAATAGACGCAGTCGGAAGGCACAGAGGAGTTGGAATAAGCGGAGGAGGACACGAAGAAAGAGAACAGACTTTAAATCAGCTTCTTGTTGAAATGGACGGTTTTGAATCAAATCAGGGAGTTATAATAATAGCCGCAACGAATAGGCCTGATGTGCTTGACCCCGCTCTTTTAAGGCCCGGAAGATTTGACAGAAGAATAGTAATTCCAAGACCCGATTTAAGGGGAAGAGAAGAAATTCTCAAAGTTCACTTGAGAAATATCAAAGTTTCTCCTGATGTTGACACGATGTTGATAGCGAGAGGAACACCCGGCTTTTCTGGGGCTGACCTTGCCAACCTTGCAAATGAAGCCGCTTTGAGGGCTGCAAGGCAGAATAAGGAACAGGTTGATATTGAAGATTTTGATTACGCAAAAGACAAAGTCCTTCTTGGAATGGAAAGAAAATCTATGATACTTTCCGAAGAAGATAAAAAAGTTGTCGCTTACCACGAAGCTGGTCACGCTGTTGTAGCGCTTAATCTTGACGAGGCAGACCCCGTTCATAAAATATCAATTGTTCCGAGAGGAATGGCTCTTGGAGTAACCCAGCAACTTCCTCTTGATGATAAATACAACTACAGCAAAGGATATCTTGAGGCGGAACTTGCCGTTTTGCTCGGCGGCAGAACAGCGGAAGAGATATTCCTTAAAAACATAACAACAGGAGCGGGAAACGACCTTGAAAGAGCGACAGAAATAGCAAGAAATATGGTTACGGTGTGGGGAATGAGCGAAAAGGTTGGACTGCTTAGTTTAAAAACGGAGAAAGCCGCTTTTGCAAACATCTGGGAAGGCACCACAAAAAGCATCTACTCGGAAAAAACAGCGGAGGAAATAGACAACGAGATTAAAAGATTGATTCAAAACGCATACGACACTGCCAAGAGAATTCTCACTGAAAATTCTGAAATAATGGAAAAAATAGTTGTCGCTTTAAAAGAAAAAGAGGTTCTTGACAAAGAAGAACTTGAAGAAATAACGGGTAAAAAGATAAAAGGCGTAACCTTTGTTGACAAAGAGAAACACAAAGAACAAAATCAAAATGGGAAATCTTCAGAATCTAATTAGAAGCAAACCTTTTTTGATTATGGGAATCCTAAACATAACAAAGGATTCTTTTTACGACGGAAACAAATTCTTTACACTTGACAAAGCCGTTGAAAGAGCATTTCAAATTAAAGAAGAAGGCGCAGATATTATTGACATCGGCGCAGAATCCACAAGGCCTTTTTCAGAGGGAATTTCTCTTGACGAAGAGAAAGATAGAATTGAAAAAGTTTTATCCGCTCTGAAGCAAACCAGTTTTGACCTTCCCATTTCTGTTGACACTCAAAAATCTGAAGTGGCGAAAATTGCAGTTGAACTTGGCGCTGAAATGATTAACGATGTTTCAGCGGGAAGGAGCGACCCTAAACTGCTTGACATTGTTTCAGAAAACAAAAAATATATTGTTTTAATGCATATGAAGGGAACGCCCAAAAATATGCAGGTTGACCCGCGATACGATGATGTCGTCAGAGAAGTGAAAAGCGAGATTCTTTCTTTTGCCGAAAATGCTGTAAAAAAGGGGATTGAAAAGGAGAAGATAATTATAGACCCCGGAATTGGTTTTGGAAAAAGGACGGAAGACAATATTGAACTTATATCAAATCTTGGCCAGTTTGCGAGGTTAAATTATAAAATCTTGATAGGGGTTTCAAGAAAAAGCGTAATTGGCAAAATAACTGGAGCAGTTGTTGAAGAAAGACTTCCCGGAACGATAGCGTTAAATGTATGCGCCTTGTTTAAAGGGGCAAAAATCTTCCGTGTTCACGATGTAAAAGAACACAAACAAGCCCTTTCTTGCGCTTTTGAGGTTATAAAAAAGAGGTAGATTATTCTCTAAATTTTTCTAAATATCAAAGTACAAGACAAATTCGTAGGGATGAGGGCGCATAGCCATCTCTTCCACCTCACGATGTCTCTTGTAAGTTATGTATGCGGAGAGAAAATCTTCCGTAAATACTCCGCCCCGCAAGAGAAATTCATTATCTCTTTCAAGTTCATCAAGCGCTTCTTTTAATGTCGCTGGCATAGTTGGAATATTCTTTAGTTCTTCTGGCGGAAGCCCGTATAAATCTTTGTCAAGCGGTTCTCCGGGGTCAATTCTGTTTAGTATCCCGTCAATCCCAGCCATAAGTTGAGCCGCTATTGCGATGTATGGGTTACAGGAAGGGTCTGGAGGCCTGTATTCAATTCTTTTCGCTTTCGGGTTCTCTGTGTACATAGGAATCCTTATTGAAGCAGACCTGTTTCTTCTGGAGTAGGCAAGGTTGACAGGCGCCTCGTAACCCGGTAAAAGTCTTTTGTAGGAATTTGTTGTAGGGGCGATTATGGCGGAAAGCGCTCTTGAGTGCTTTAGAAGCCCGCCAATGTAATGAAGAGCAATTTCTGATAAACCTCCGTAAAGTGAGCCGGGGAAAATGGGTTCCCCCCCTTTCCATAAACTTTGATGGGTGTGCATTCCGGAGCCGTTGTCTCCAAAAAGAGGTTTGGGCATAAAAGTAGCGGTCTTCCCAAACCTCATTGCGGTATTTTTTACAACATATTTAAATTTCATAAGATTGTCGGCGGTTTTGACCAAAGTGTCATATTTTATGTCTATTTCGCACTGTCCCCCCGATGCGACCTCATGGTGATGCGCTTCAACTGTCAAACCGATTTCATCCATAATTCTAACCATCTCGCCGCGAAGGTTGAAAAGAGAATCTGTTGGCGGAACGGGGAAATACCCTTCCTTGTATCTCACTTTGTAACCCAAGTTTGGATTTTCATCTTTTCCGCTATTCCATTGACCTTCGCCAGAGTCAAGATGGTAAAATCCTTTATTAATTTCCTGTCCGCATTTTATATCGTCAAAGACAAAAAATTCCGCCTCGCAGCCGAAATACGCTTCGTCTGCAATTGATGTTGATTTCAAAAACTGCTGTGCCCTTAAAGCAATGTTTCTTGGGTCTCTGTTATATCTTTCCTTAGTCACAGGGTCAAAAACATTGCAGATCAAAACCAATGTTTGCAGATGCGAAAATGGGTCAAAAAAAGCGCTTTCGTTGTCTGGAATAACAATCATATCCGATTCGTGAATAGAACGCCATCCTCTAAAAGAAGAGCCGTCAAACCCTATCCCTTCCTCAAATGCGTTTTTATTGAATTGCTTTGCAGGAATTGTCAAATGTTGCCACAAACCGGGCATATCCATAAATCTTAAATCTATCTGTTCAATTTCTGAATTTTCAATTTTTGATAAAATTTCCTCAATTTTCATTTTTTCCCAACACCTTTATTTTTTAATCGTAAAAAGGTAATTAAGTGTGTATGAAGTTTTTACTCTGACATTATTTTTCATCGCGGGAGAAAATTTTGTTTTTTTGGCTGCGGCTAAACTTGCCTCTTTTACGCCGTAGTCAGGGTCGGGACCTTTAAGGACCTCGGCTTTTGTGACAGCGCCGTTTTCATCTATGTCAACTTTCACATAAACCCTTCCCTCCACTTTGTTCTGTCTTGCTAAAGGAGGGTAATCGGGTTTTGCGTCAACTACGATATTTGGTTTCACATCAAGACTTATGTAATCAACATAATCACCTTGCTTTATTGCCTGCTGTGTTTCAGTCGGAGTGGCTTGAGTTGGCTGAACTGTCGGTGTTGGTTCAGGCGCTTTTTCCTGTTCCGGAGCTTTTTCTTGAGTTTGAGATACGGAGGGCGTTGTTACAGCAGTAGTAGATTCTTTTGGCTGCGGCTTAGGTTCTTCTTTTATTTCCTGTTTTGGCTGTTGAACAGTTTCTTGTAGTTTCTGAGTTTCAAGAAGTTTCCTTTTTGCTTCTTCAAGGGCTTTTTGGGCTTCCGCTTTTTCCTGCGGCGTTTTTGCCTTCAAAACTTCCTCTTCTTTTGCTTTGGCATCTGCCTGCAGTTTTTCAAGTTGCTCCTTCAAAAGTCTGTTTTGCTCTTCAAGTTGTTTAAGTTTTAATTCCTCTTCCTGTTTTATTTTTGTATCTTCGCCCTTTTTGTTTCCTCCGAAAAAGAGAAAGCCCAAAAGAACAATTATCACTAACGCTGCCGCTGCGCCTATTCCAATAAAAAGTTTGCTTTTGCTTTCCTGCCCCTCAGAGACATCAATGCCGAAAGTAAGCGGCTCTTCTTTTTTTGGCTCTGGCGGAGGAATAACCGGCATTTTTTTCTCTTTTTTCGGCTCAAACTTTTTTCTGTCTATTTTCAACAGTTCTTCGTCTCTCTTTGTTTCAATTTCGTCCTGATCCCTGTAAAGGGTGTGAATCAAGAAAGCGGTATTGAATGTTGAAGGGCTATATTCGCCGGAAGCGATCAATTCGTCAATGTCGCTTTTGAACTCATCAACTGATTTATATGCGTCATTGCTTTTGGGAAGAAGACTCTTTTCAAGGATTTTCACAAGATTTTCTGGAAGCCCTTCAGAAAAGCCGCTTCCTTTTCTTGCTTCTGATATTCGTTCTTCTGGATTGAAGGGAACTCCCGGGATTTCAAATGTTTCTCTTGTCAGGAACTCAAAGAAAAGAAGACCGAGAAAATATATTTGGTCTTTGGATTTTACCGCTCTTCCTTCTTTTAAATCCTGAGGCAGAGAGCGAAGATACTTTTCAAGGACAGTGGCGAACCTCAAAGGCGTTGTTTGAAGGTCGCGGAAAACTCCGGGAAAGAGTTTCACCTCTCCCTCAAAAGTTATGAAAATCATATCAGATGTCAAATTCCCATAGAAAAAATCTTCGCTTGAAATAGAAACTACCGCGTCTGTGATTCTTGATATGAGATAAACGGCTTGGTCGTACGCCAGCGGCAGTCCTTCCTTAAGACATTCCGAAAGCATATCAGAAAGAATTCTTCCCCTTTGATACTCAAAAACATATCCGACCTGTCCATCCTTGTCAATAAAATCAATTAGATTCAGGGTGTTCAAATCTTTTATGTTTTTCCACCTGTTGAAATATGTTTTGATGATTGTAAGCGCCTGAGGCTCTTTTGTAAGGTCTTCTCCAAGAATTTGAAGATAAAAAATCTTCGGATCATTCTTAAGAGGAAGGGCTTTGTAATACTTGCCAAACAGCGTTTCTGCGAACTCTTCAACTAAAACATAATTACCAAAACTCTTCATATCCATAACAACTTCCCCCAAGGAAGTATACTTGGGAAACCAAGGTAAAGTCAATTGCCACTTGACAAACGCTATGTAATAATTGTATCTTAACTATGTATGGAGATTTTATGAAGTTAAGGGCTGATTTTTATAGAAAAAAGTCTCCTTTGTCAAAGCCGCATTTTTTGCGGAGAGGAGGAAAGAAATGAGTCATAAATTCTTTTGGGAGGTGAATTTAACAAAGGGCGTTAAAAAAGGTATGCTGTTTATGTTTTTGGCTTTGCTTGTTGCTTCCATTCCCGCTTTGGCGCAAATGAATGTAACCGCAACAGCCGTCCCCACTTCAGGGACCGCTCCACTTAATGTAACTTTTACGGCGACAGTATCAGGCGGAACATCCCCTTACACTTTTGATTGGGATTTCGGTGATGCAAGCGCTCACGGAACTACAAATCCAATAACGCACACCTATAATCTGGCGGGGAAATATACAGTAAGGCTAACTGTTACGGACAGTAGCACACCCCCTTTAAGCACGACAATAACAGTGGGAACTATTACAGTTTATCTCGCTGTTACAATAGAAGCCGATCCTCAATGCGGTCTTGCTCCTCTCAATGTTTGCTTCCATGGGGAGGGAGATTATGGCGTAGAGCCCTACAGTTATAAATGGAATTTTGGGGACAACGCTCCTGCTTACAACACCACCGAACAAGATCCTTGTCATGGTTATATGAATACGGGTGTTTACAACGCATCGCTTACGGTGACAGATTCAAAAGGCAATACAGGAACAGCGTCAATTCCTATTGTAGTTTATACGGAACCACTCTTTACTGTTACAGCAACAGCAGATGTCACTTTGGGTCTGGCGCCATTGAGAGTCAATTTCTTTGGTTCGCACAGCACATCTTCTTATATCTCCGGCGCTTTTACATACGAATGGGATTTCGGAGATGGAAGCGCTACCTGTCCAGATGTTGCTCCTCAGCATATTTACGTAAACCCGGGAACATACACTGTAAAGCTTACTGTTTCGGGTCAAGATATCTGCGGTCAGCAATGGTCATACACCGATACGATAGATATAACCGTTGCTCAAGACCCCACAATTTATATGACTAAACCTTCAACAGGCAGCAGTATGAGCGGAGGTCAACTAATTCTTGAAAGTTTTGCTCTTACAAGCGGAACAGTTGTAAGGGTTGACTATTACATCAATGACACTTATGTTGGTTCTGCTTTTACAGCGCCTTATAGGTTGACTCTTGATGCCTGCGGAGCAAACGGAACATACAGCATATACGCAATTTTATATGATTCAAAAGGTCATACCGCTCAATCTCCGTCTGTTTCCATCACGATCTCCAATCCAACCCTTGATGGGACAAATTATGTTCTTAAGGACCCCTTCAGGATAAAGTTCTTCGGAACGGGCTTTAAACCGGGAGCAAAACTCTATTTCAACGGAATTGAGTCGCCGATAACAAAGGTTTTAAGTTCAAATATTGTTGTTGCAAAAGGCGGTCCGGCGTTAAAAGCGCTTGTTCCTCAAGGCGTTCCGGTTATTGTCACGATTGTCAACAAAGACGGCAGTTGCTCTGCGCCGATAACATTCCAAAGACAATAAAGTTTAAATACTATTTGAAATGACAAGGGAAGGCTATCTGCCTTCCCTTTTTTTATTTCTTCTTTTGGTTGCCCACCCCTCAATATTTTTTTGAGACGTTCTTGAAATAGCGAGAGAATCTTCGGGCACATCTTTTGTAACAGTTGTTCCAGCGGCAACATAAGATCCTCTTCCCACTTTAACCGGAGCGACAAGTTGTGTATCAGAGCCTATAAAGACATTATCTTCAATTACTGTGGGCAGTTTTTTTTCTCCGTCGTAGTTGCAGGTGATTGTTCCTGCTCCTATGTTTGTATTTGAACCTATGGTGACATCTCCCAAATAACTTAAATGGTTCGCTTTTACGCCGTCTGCTATTTTCGCCTTTTTTGTTTCAACAAAATTGCCAAGTCTTACATCGTTTCCCGTTATCGTTCCTTCTCTTGTCCTGCAGTATGGGCCTATTTTACAATTTTTGCCTACATAAGTTTTTTCAATGTGAGTGTATTCTCTTATTATGCTTCCTCTTTCAATTGTTGAGTCAACTACCGTAGAAAACGACATTATCTCAGTTTCTGTTTCAATTCTTGTCTTTCCGCATATTTTGGTGAAGGGGTGCACTATTGCGCCGCTTTTTATTTCCGCCTCCGGTTCAATCCAAACTGTGTCGGGCATTTTTATAATTACTCCTTCCGAAAGAAGTTTGCCTATCACAGAAACCCTTAGCCATTCTTCAGCGCGCGCAAGTTCAAACTGGCTGTTTATTCCAAGATATCTTGTGGCAAGACTTCCCTTGAAACAGTCAAGCCGCTTGTTCTCATTGTAAATCAGGGAAAAAAGGTCAGGAAGGTAATATTCGCCTTGTTCATTCTTGGTGTCAATTTTTTCAAGGTAAGGAAAAATTTCCGGAATCCTCAAAAAGTAAACTCCGGTATTAACCTCCTTTGCCGTTTTTTGGGCGGGAGTCGCATCCTTTTCCTCAACGACCTTTTTGAGTTTTCCTTCAAAATCTTTCAAAACTCTTCCGTATCCGTAAGGTTCTTCAAGATTAATTGAAATCAGCGCGGCTATGTTTTGAGATAGAGAGAAATTGTTAAAGAAAAGGTTAATCTCATCCATAGGAATCAGAGGAACATCGCCCGACACAATAAGAAGGTCAGCATCGCCTTCTTTCATTAATGTTTCCTTTGCTGTCATAACAGCATGGGCGGTGCCAAGCTGAGGCTCTTGGTAAATGGTTTCAATGTTGTATTTTTCTATTACTTCTTTGACCATTTCCGCCTCATATCCCACTACTGCAAAAATCTTTGTTGGGCTGATGGTCAGCAAAGAATCAATCAGTCTTAAAATCATCGGTTTCCCGAGGAGAGAATGGAGAACCTTGGGATATGGGGACTTCATTCTTGTTCCTTTTCCTGCGGCAAGTATCAAAACAATTCTCTTTCTCATATTTTCTCCACAGTGGTTTTAACCAATTCAAAAATTGTCTTTCTTAGTTTTTTAGGATCGTGTCTTAAAAATTCGCCTTCAAGGACAAGATCCTTCTTCACAACGGCGAGATTCAAAGAATAAAGTTCATCTTCATCAATTTTTACGGGTGCGCTTCCTTTTACCAAGTAATTTTTCAAAACCTTTTCTGAAATTTTTTCGGTGTTTACAAGTATTGTGTCAACAATGGCGTTTGAAGAAATTTTAAAAATTTCTTTTATGTGGTCTGAAGCGGAAAAGTTGTCTGTTTC